>Ga0210396_10004840_pt1 | contig 13111 bp, 11 predicted proteins | sample IncBWH17OmetaG_FD_155466 | JGI IMG/M metagenome (GOLD analysis project Ga0210396, IMG submission 155466) | Forest soil microbial communities from Barre Woods Harvard Forest LTER site, Petersham, Massachusetts, United States - Inc-BW-H-17-O ...
CCCACAGGGGTCCCCGCGCATGGATGCGTTGGATCGCGGACACCGCCCGCAGCCGTGATCTCAGACGCCAGACCACCCCCTCTGAAGCGGAGAAACTTGGGGTGCACGCCACCCTGCGCGAACTGCCCCTGCTGATCGACAGCTCGAGCCTTCCCGACGGAGTCGTCGAGTTGCTGATGGACGACTTCGAAGCCCCGGTCCGTCAGATGTTCGACATCCACGACGGTCGCGTCACGCTCGTGGAGCCCAGTAAATGCGTCCCCTGGGCCAGCATCGCGGGACCGCCGACCGCCTGGGCGATGGCGCTCGGCCCCGAGCGCAACGTGACCGCCCTGCAGCTCACCGGCGACGAGCAGCTGGCCCTGAGAGTCCTCGCCGCGCTCCCGCCGCCCTCCTAGACCGACTTGCTCCCCGCCACCGCTCCAAAGATCTCGAGCGCCCGCTCGATCGTCCTCTCGTCCATCGCCGTCGACACGCAGGTCAGGCCGTCGGCGGCAATCAACACGCCCTGCTCATACAGGCGCCTCCACAGCTCGGGCAGCTCACCCGAGCGCAGCTTGCACAGAGACCCCGCTCCGCCCACGCTGTAGCCCAATCCCCGCAGCCCCTCCCGCAGCCGCTCGCCAAGCGCTCCGATGCGCTCGATCTGAGACCCCTCGAGCGCGTCCACCGCCGCCAGGCCGGCGCTCATCGACACCGGGTTGGCCGCGAAGGTCCCGGCAAGCGCAACCCCGCCTGCGCGGGAAGGATCGAACACGTCCATCCACTCGGCCCGGCCGCCGAGCGCACCGACCGGCAGCCCACCGCCGATCAACTTTCCGAGCGTCACGATGTCCCCCTCGATCCCGTACAGCGACTGCATCCCTTCGGTGGCCATTCGAAACGTGATGACCTCGTCGAGGATCAGCGCTATCCCGCGCCTGTTGGTCTGCTCGCGCACGAGTTCGGCAAAGGCGCGCTCCACCGGCTGCAGGCCGGCGCGGTTGGGCATCAGGTCGAGCAGCACACACGCAAGCTGTCCTTCGTGCTCGTCGAGCGCGGACACCAGCGCCTCGCCGTCTCCTGGAGGGACCGTCACCACCGCGTCGCGAACCCCGTCCGGCACCCCCGCGGCCTCGGGCTGGGCCAGCGCATCCCAGCCGCCGTGGTAGCAGCCGGCAAAGCGCACCACTCGCTCGCGCCCGCTCGCCGCCCGCGCTGCCCGCACCGCAGCCATCACCGCTTCGGTGCCCGAGCCCGTGAAGCGCCAGCGCTCAGCCCACTGCACCCGCCCCGCCAAGCGCTCCGCCAGCTCGACCTCGGCGCCAGTCGGCAACCCGAACGCCGAGCCCCGCTCGATCGCCCTCCGCGCGGCGTCCACCACGGGAGCGAACGCGTTCCCGTGCACAAGCGCCGAATAGTCGCCGTGCAGGTCGATCAGCTCATGTCCGTCCACGTCACGGACTCGCCAGCCCTCGCCCTCCAGCGCATAGGGCGGATGCGGCGCCACCCACAGCGTCGTACGCGAGGCGCCACCCGGGAAGCGCCGGCGCGCACGCTCATACAACTCCCGCCCCACACCCATCCGTCCGTCCTTTGGCGCTCCCGTCATATCGACAGGTAAGCCTGACGGACCTGTGAATCGCCAAGCAGCGCCCTCGGCTCCCCCTCCACGCGAACCACACCCCGGTCGATCACATATGCGCGACTCGCAAGCTCGCCAACCAACCCCAGATGCTGCTCTGCGAGCACCATCGTCAGACCCGCCCGCTTTATGCGCAGGAGCTGTTCGGTCAGCGTCTCAATCACGCGCGGCGCAAGCCCCTCGGTCGGCTCGTCCAGCAGCAGGATCCCCGGATCTGAGATCAGAGCCCGCGCGATCGACAGCACCTGCTGCTCGCCCCCGCTGAGCCACGCTCCCTTGGACTTCCTCACGTTGCCGAGCAGCGGAAACACATCGAACAGCTCCTCCAGCGTCCAGCGCCGAGACTTCCTCGCGCCCCGGCTGGCGGACCTGTCCCCGGCGCGCAGGTTCTCCTCAACCGTGAGCTCGCCGAAGATCCGCCGTCCCTGTGGCACCAGACCGACGCCGAGGCGCGCGATCCTGTGCGAGGAGAGCCCGATCGTCTGACGGTCGTCGACGAGTATCGAGCCGCTGCGCCCGGCCAGCATGCCCATCACGCAGTGCAAGATCGTCGTCTTGCCGGCCCCGTTGCGACCGATCAGCGCGACCGTCTCGCCGTCGTCCGCGTGCAGGTCGAGACCGAACAGCACCTGACTGGAGCCGTAGCGAGCCTCGAGCCCGCCGATCGACAGCCTCACCCCGACCGCCGCCTCATGGTAGTTGGGTGCCCCAGAGGAGATGAGCGCTCCAGAGGAGGGTGCCCCAAGCAAGATGGCCGCCCCAGGGGGATGGGCGCCGAGCCCTCACTGCGCCTCCCGTGCGGTATCGGTGCCCAGATAGATCTCCTGTACATGCCGATCCAGTCTGATCCTCTCCGGCGTCCCGTCGGCCACGATCGCGCCTCGATCCATCACCACCATGCGCTGGGCATGCGCGAACACGGTCTCCATGTCGTGCTCGGTGAACACCATCGTCAGCCCCCGACGCTTCACCGCTCCCATCACAAGCTCCATTATCGTGGCCCGCTCATTCACCCCCATCCCTGCGGTCGGCTCGTCCAGCAGCAACACCCGCGGCTCGAGCCCCAGCACCATCGCGAGCTCCAGACGCTTGCGCTGACCCTGGGACAGCGAGGCGGCAGGCAGGTCGCTCTGCTCGAGCAGGCCAACCTCCTCAAGCCCTCTCTCAAGCGCCTGCTCACGTGAGAGATCGGAGGAGAAACGCCCAACACCCCGGCGCCTTGCAGTCTCGCCGCGATGCGCCAGCAGGGCGATCCCCAAGTTCTCCGTCACGCTCAACCCAGCGAACAGGCGGGGGGTCTGAAAGGTCCGCCCGATGCCCAGCCGGCTGCGCTTCTGCGGGGACAGGCCGCGCACGTCGAGCCCGTCCAGCAGGATCTGCCCGCCGCTCAGCCCAAGCTCGCCCATCATCAGCGCAAACAGCGTGCTCTTGCCCGCCCCGTTCGGCCCGATCAACGCCACCACCGCGCCCTCCCGAACCGTGAGCGTCACTCCGTCGACCGCACGAATGCCGCCGAAATGCCGCTTCACCTCGCGCAACTCGAGAACCACGCGGCCGGCAGTGTCCTCCTGAGGGCTCACCTCGCTGCTCTATCCCGCCGGGTCTGCTCGTGCGTCGCGAGCCATGCTCCGCACCCGCCGCACGAATGCGCCCGGCGCCGCCAGCAGACTGCCTCGACCGGTGGCGCCGACGCCGCTCGGCGCCACCAGCACGACCGCCAGCAGCACCAGCCCATCGACGAGCAGCGTGTTGGTCGTGAGTCGCCCCACATAGAAGTCGATCAATCCCAGCACCACAGCACCCAGCATGGGGCCGGAGAACAGGCCCACTCCCCCGATCAACGTCACGATCAGCGCGTTGGCCGACACCTGCCAGGCGAACACGCTCGGGTAGACGATCTGGGTGGACAGCACCGACAGGCCTCCCCCCGCCGCCGCGACCGCGGCCGCCAGCACGAACACGCCGAGGCGCCGGCGCTCGACCGCGATGCCGAGCGTGCGTGCCCTCAGCGCATCTTCGCGGATGCCGCGCAGCACGAGCCCCGTGGACGCTTTGACGAACGCGAAAGCGACCGCCAGCACCGCCACCGCGACGCCGAGGATCACGTAGTAGACGCGATCAACGCCCACGATTATGTTCAGCGAGTCGGGCAAGCTCACGATCGTGCCGCTGTCACCGCCGGTCAGGCCGCGTGCGTGGCCCGCGGCGAATTCGAACAGGTCCGCGAGCGCGAACGTCAACATGATGAACGCGATCGGCTCGAGTCGCACCAGCACCGCTCCGCTCACACCCGCGACCAGCATCGCCGCGACCATCCCTGCGATCAACGCCGTAAAGAAGTCAAAGCCGCCACGATTGATGAGCAGCACTGTCACATAGGCCCCCACCCCGTAGAAGGTGGCCTGACCGAAGGAGAACATGCCGGCGTAGCCGAACAGCAGGTTGAAGCTGAGCCCCACCAGCATCGTCACGATCATGCTCGCGCCCAGCAGCACGTACTCGCTCGACACGAGCGTCGGCAAAGCCGCCGCCACCAGCAGCAGCCCAAGTCCCGGTCCCCAGTCGGCAAACGGCCCCAGTCGACGACCCACGCTCCTCATCCCCCGGCCGTTGGCCTCGTCGGGAGCAGCCGCCGGCCGCTCGCGCCGCGCGCCAGCAGCACGAGCGTCATCACCGCATATGGCGTCAGCGGGGCGAGCGTCGGACTCTGGAGCGTCACAAAGCTCTCGATCACACCGATCGACACGGCCGCCACCAATGCGCCGGTCATGTTGCCGAGCCCGCCCGTGACGACCACGATGAACGCCGGCACCAGCGCCGCCGTTTCCAGATTCGTGGTGACCGCTCCGTTCGGCGCGTCCACCACGCCCCCGAGCGCTCCGAGACCGATCCCAAACGCGAACACCCCTGTGTACAGACGGTTCACGTTGACGCCCAGCACCGAGAGCATCGTGCGGTCGTCCACCGCCGCGCGCGTGAGCAGACCGATGCGCGTCCCGTACAGCAACGCCCAGATCGCAGCCGCCACCAGCACCCCGAGCACGATCACCACAGCCGTGTACTTGGGCAACGTGGCCCCCAGCACATTCCAGCTGTCGCTCAGCGAGGCGGGCAGCGCCACCGTGCGCAGCCCGGTCCCGTAGAGAAGCACCACGCCTCCCGCGATCAGATAGGAGAGCGCCAGCGTCAGCATGAACTGCTGATTCTCGTCATGTGCACGATAGGTGCGCCGCAGCAGCAGCACCTCCGCGGCCGCGCCCGCCAGCGCAGCCACCACCGGCACGATCGCCAGCGCAAGCAACCATCCAAGCGTCGAGGCTCCTGTGCGCGCAATCACCGTGGTCGCCAGATAGGCACCCAGCATGTAGACGGCGCCCGCGGCGAAATTCATCACCCCGAGCACACCCCACACCAGGTTCAGGCCCGCCGCGGAGAAGAACAGCACGAAGCCGAGCCCAAGGCCCGCGAACAACTGATCCAAGAAGGTGGCGAAGCTCACTCGAACAACCGATCCCGAGCGTAGAGGAAGCTCAATGTATGCACGACGGAAGCCTCTGCCCCGTCGCCACGAGCACGCTCGCGGCGACGGGGCTCAGCCTCAGCAGGTGAAGTACTTGTTCGTATCCACCAGTTCGATCGGTGAGAAGTGCGCGAATGGCAACGCTTTGGTCGGTCCCACCACCGGGCCCATCGCGATCGGCACAGCCGTGAGGTTGCTGCACCCGTGGATCTTCTCGCTGCCCTGCACCATCTGCACGGTCGCGCCCGATAGCGCGCTGCGCACCGCGGTCGGTTCGGTCGATTTGGCCTGCTCGATTCCCTGCGCGATCATCTCGATCTGGTTGAAGCCATCGCCGGCGGCGCCGCTGTTGGCCACTTCGGTCCCAAGCGGATCCAGCTTCTTGGAGAGTGGCGTGTTGTAGATCGATGCGGAGGGATAGTAGGTGTAGCCAAGTGCTCCCACAGGCGGCTTGGGCATCGGATCGATCGTTCCATAATCGAGAATGCCGAACAGCTGTGTCGCTTTGAACAATCCAAGCGGGAACGCCTGCTTGACGAACGTGATCGTGTCTTCGGCGATCACGGTGCTGTAGGTGACATCGGGTTTCTCGGCCACGAGCTTGTTGATGTAGGAGCTGTAGCTGGGCGCCCCCGAAGGCACGAATTCCTGACTGACGATCTTCTGAGGAGAGCCCTTCATGCCCTTGCGGAACGCCGCCGTGACTTCGTAGCCATAGCTGTAGTCCTCGCTGATGACCGCCACCGTTTTCCATTGCGGATGGGCACGCACATATGCGGCCGCGTTGGCGCCCTCGATGTTGGCGGTGGGAATCGTGGCAAACGTGTAGCCCGAGCCGGTGAACACGGTCGGATCGGCCACTCCCACCGTGTAGACCACATGGCTGGGATTCGCAACCAGCCGCGCGACGCTCTTACCGACCGCGCTGGTGCAGGTTCCGGCAAGGAACTTGACGTGTTCGCCCAGCACCAGATCTCGCGCCTGACTGACGCCCACGTTGGGTTCCGCCTTGTCGTCTCGTACGAGCAACTGCAGCGGATGACCGAGAGCGCCGCCTTCCGCATTGATCGTCTTCACCGCCTGCTGTGCCCCCTTGACGTAATCCTGGGAGAACCCCGAGCAGAAACCCGTCAAAGACGCCAAGTAACCGATCTTCAGCGGCGCCCCTTTCGCCAGACCCCCTTCTTTGGCTTTCGAAGAGCCGCAACCCACACCCCCGATTACGACCATCACGGCCAGCCCGCATGCCAGAACCCGGCGTGCGCCCACCCCATATCTGCCAACCATCATCTTGTCTCTCCTCCCATCGAACCATCGACGTGCTTCGAATGATCGGGCGAGAATACAGTTCCGCCGAATGCAGACGAGCGCTCGCGCTCGTCTTCCCGCCACGCGTTCGCATAGGCGCGCGGCAACGGCGGCGTGACACCCAGATCGAGTGCTGCCCGCAACGGCCAATGAGGGTCCATGAGCAGCGGGCGACCAACCGATACGAGCGACGCGCCGTGATCGCGAAGCAGCAGCTCCGCATCGGCGCCGCCCACGATTCCCCCACCGAGGGCGAACGGCAGCCGTCGCTCGCCAGCAGGGGAGCCTGACCCGAGAGCGTCACCGCCAAGCGCTGCGGCAAGCGCAAGCACCTCAGGGCCGCCTGCGCGTCTTCCCTCCCATACCGGGGTGCCCCCCGAGACGTCGACCAGATCGACCCCGACCGCCGCGCAAGCACGTGCGTGCAGCGCCACCTCCTCGACCCCCAATCCACCCACCTCGCCGTCACCCGCCGGCAATCGCACGAACAGCGGCAGCCCGGCTGGCAACTGCGCGCGCACAGCCTCCACGACCTCGAGCAACAGCCGGCGGCGGCTTGCCGCGTCACCTCCATAGCCGTCCTCTCTGAGGTTGGTCAGCGGAGAGAGGAACTGGTGCAGCAGATACCCATGGGCGGCATGGATCTCGATCACCTCGAAGCCCGCATCGACCGCGAGCCGAGCGGCCGTGGCAAACGAGTCCACGACCCCGGCAAGGTCCGCCTGCCGAGCTTCCAGCGGCGCTGTCCAGCCAGGGCCGAACGCAATCGCCGAGGCGGAGATCGAGCCGGCGACGCCCCGAGTGTCCGAGAACGCCTTGCGCCCGGCATGAGCCAGCTGCAGGCCGACGGCGGCCCCCTGAGCCCGACAGAAAGCCACGACCCGCCCCAGCGCCTGTGCCTGCCCGCGCTCGTACATGCCGAGGGCGGCGTGGCCGGTGCGCCCAAGAGGCGCCACAGCCGTGTCCTCCACCATCACCAGTCCGCAGCCACCGACCGCACGCGAGCCGTAGTGAACGAGATGCCAATCCACCGCACGACCGTCCTCGCCCGCCGCGCGCTGGCTCATCGGGGACATCATGATCCGATTGCGGATCTCCAGCTCGCGGAGCTTCAGCGGTTCGAAGAGAGCCATGGGCCCATGGTCGGGGTCACCTCAACCCCGGCATGATCTCCTTCGCAAAGACCTCCATCGAGCGAACCACCTGCTCGTGAGACTGACCGACGTTGTGCCATGCGGAGAACACATCGACGCCGAGCTGCGCATAGCGCGCCAGCTTCTCACGAACCTCGTCGACCTCGCCAAAGGCGATATTGGCGTGCATCTGCTCGAGCTCGGGCTCGTCCTGCTTGACGGCGCTCTCGACCACATAGTCACCACGATTCACACGCTCGGCGCCGGCCAACTGCTGGTCGATGATGCGATGGTTCATCAGCACATAGCGCAGCACATCATTTGTATCAGCGGGCTCACCCACATAGGTCATGCGATTGACGGCGAATCTTGCGCTGGTCCTGGGCCTTCCGCACTCCTCCATGGCTCCCGTGAACGCACCGTAGACATTCTCCACATGTGTGAACGGCTCGCGGAACGGGCTGAAGATGAAATTCGAGTCAAAGCCCAACTTCACCGCCCATTCCATCGAGCGCGTCGACAGCGCGGCGATCCACAACGGCGGATGTGGAAGTTGCAGCGGCGGAGGCAGCACGGTCGCATTTGGATAGGTGAAGAATCGCCCGTCATGTGACAGGGCGTCGTCGGCGCTCCAGTGATCGACCATGATGCGAAGGTGCTCGGCGAACATGGCCCTGCTGTCTGCTTCCTCCATCTCGGCCTGAAACTGACGCATCTGGTAGGGGGAAGCGCCGCGCCCGGCCGCCACGTCGAAGCGCCCGCCACTCAGCTGGTCGATCTGTGAAATAGCGCCCGCGAGACGCAGCGGATGGTGAAACGGAAGCACGAACACGGCCACCCCGATGCGAATGCGCTCGGTGCGCTGAGCGATCATCGCTGCGAGCTGGAGCGGGTCGGGCGCCGCCAGGAAGCTGACAAGGTTCTGTTCGGCCAGCCAGATCCCGTCATAGCCAAGCCGCTCGGCGAGAACGGCCTGCTCGATCATCTCCTCATACAGCTGCCGCACGGGCTTGCTCCGGTCCCACCACTGCCCCGGCAGAAACAGATAGAAGTCCATCTCAGCGGCCGATCCTGCTCGGGAGCTCCCGCTCTGAGAAGTTGACGACGCCGTCGCGCAGATCCTCGCTGGCGCTGTACACGAGCTCGCCGCCGACGACCGTATGGGCGACCGTCAGCTCCCCGAAGTCCTCGTCGCCGACCTCGTCGATGGCTTGCTCGAGCACCACGATGTCTGCGAGCTTACCCACAGCAAGGGTCCCCCGGCAACCCTCCCAGTAACCGGCATGGGCTGCAAAGCGCGTGTACATCGTCAGCGCCTGCTCACGGGTGATGCGCTGGTCGGGATCGATCGTGCGACCGGTAAAGGTCCTGCGAGTGATCGCGCACCACATGTTGTGAAACGGATTGAGCAGGCGCGGGTCCCCGCCGGTCGTGTCCGAGGTCCCCGGGACCTCCAGGCCCTCCTCCAGGAGTGTCCGCAAAGGCACGCAGTCCCTGCTGCGCGCGGCTCCGAGCGCACGAGGCCAGAACTCTCCGTAGTTGTAGATGAAACCGAGGTTCGGCACCGGCAGCACACCCAGCCGCTTGCACCAGGCGGTGCGCTGAGCACTCCACGCGGTGTTGCCGCCGTGCTCGATCCGGGGACGCAGGTCGTCGCCGGCGCGGGCCCCCGCCAGCTCGAGGGCCGCAAGTGAGATGTCCTGGGCCAGGTCGCCAGCCGCGTGCAGCGCCACCTGCGCGCCGGCGCCGAGCGCGGTGCGGATGTGCTCTGTCAGCGCGGAGATCTCATAGGTCAGTGCGCCGCGCTTGCCAGGAGCGTCCAGATACTCCTCATAGAAGGCAGCTGTGTGAGAGGAGGTGCCACCATCGACGAACAGCTTCACTCCTCCTCCTTCGAACCAGTCCTCGAGCAGCGGCACGTCGGCGATCGCCCCGGACGCCACATCCTCGAGCGAGCCGGCCAGCGGAACCCATCCAAAGCCCCGCACCCGCAGTGGAAGCTCACGCTCGCGCACAGCCCGCCCGAGCAGGCGCATCACCTGCGCCGAGTCCCAAATCTCCTGAATCGAGGTGACGCCGTTCGCGAGGTAGTACCTCCAGGCGACGTCAAGGATCGAACCGGCCAGCTCCCCGTCGGTCGGCTCGGGGATCGGAAAGCGGTCGAACATCTCAGCGAGCACACCTGTCGGCTGCCCGTCGGGGTCGCGCTCGATGCGGGCGCCCGGAGGCTCAGGCGTGTTACGGTCGATTCCGGCCAGCTCCAGGGCGCAGCGGTTCACCACCAGGTTGTGAATGCTCGACCGGTACACGATCGGCCTGTCTGCCGATACATCAGTCAGCTCCTGGGGGGTTGGGAAGCGCCCCTCCGCAAGCAGCTCGTCCTGGAAGGTGGTTCCCTGCAGGAGGATCCAGGTGCCCGGCGCCACCGACCGCGCCCGCTCGGCGGCGCCCTCGAGGATCTGCGCGATCGAGCCCGCCGGCGGCGTACGGCAGTCGACGGCGGTTGCCATCGAGCGCGCCACATGACCGAAATGCCCGTGCGCGTCGATCAGGCCGGGGGTCACGGTGGCGCCGCTCGCATCGATCACCACTGTGTCCCGCCCACGCAGGGGCTCGAGCTCCGCCGAAGTGCCCAGCGCGACAATCCGTCCCCCACGGGCGGCCAGCGCCTCGGCTCGCGGCCCGCGCGGATCCATCGTGCGCACATCGCCCCCGAGGATCAGGATCTGGGCCGGCTCGGTCATACCCGCAGACCCGCTATCAGGACCGGCTTGACCAAGCCTGTCCACCCAGCATCCCGAACGGCTCGATCATGCCCCACCGACCCACATCGTACCTGCCCAATCATGCCCGAGCGAGGGCAAACGAGACCTGAACATTCAGTTCTGAGTATCGGACTTCGTGGGCCTGACAGTTGTGGGCTGAAGCGTTGAAGAGACACATTTCCCAATCCTGCGGGAAATCCCGCAAAGGCCCGCAAACCACCATGGATGCAGGCTAAACACGTGGTAGACCAGCTGTCAGGTTGGTGAAAATTTGTGATGCCCGAGGCGCAAGCCACGCCCCACGCAGTTGTCGTCAAAACCTCACCGAAGTTCGAATCATTGTTCTCGATTGAGATCGTCGGCATTCCCAAGTATGATGACTGTTCAATAGAGGTGCACCCATGTAGAGGCACCTCCGGCTACACGGATAGGGGCCACAGGAAAGATGCCTAGAGTAAGCTCGAATTCTTCCAAATCAGGGCAGGAAGGCGAGTGGTCGATACCCAGCCTTCGCGAGCCTCGCTACTCCCAGTCGCTTGAGCGGGGACTAGCCATCCTGGGCTGCTTCTCACCGGAGCGCCCCGTGCTGGGGATCGCCGACATCGCCGACGACCTCGGAATGAGTCGTTCGACCACGCACCGCTATGTCATCACCCTTGTCGCCCTCGGATTTCTCGAGCAGGGCGCTTCGCGCAAGTACCGTCTGGGTCTGCGCGTCACCGATCTCGGCATGTCGGCGTTGAACTCGACCGGTCTGCGCGAGCACTCGCGCCCGTACCTGGAGGAGCTGCGTCAGCGCACCTCCTACACGGTGAACCTGTCTGTGCTCGACGGCCCCGAGATCCTTTATGTCGATCGTGCCCGCAGCTTCCGTCGCGGTCAGAACAAGATCGACCTGAACCTTCGCCCCGGCTCACGCCTGCCCGCCTACTGCACATCGATGGGCAAGGTGCTGCTCGCCAATCTCCCCGACGCGGAGCAGCGCGACCTGATCGGGAATATGACGCTCGCCAGGCGCGGGCCCAACTCGATCACCAGCAAGAAGGCGCTGCGCACCGAACTCGAGCACGTGCTGGAGGAGGGTATGGCCGTCAACGACGAAGAGTTGGCCCAGGGCCTGCACTCGATCTCCGCGCCCGTTCGGACCGAGTCGCGTGAGGTCGTCGCCGCCGTGAACCTGGCAGCCCACAGCTCGATGATCTCCCTGGAGGAGCTTGTGGACGCGCTCGGCCCGCACCTGGTGGCCACGGCAGACAACATCTCTGCGCGGCTGGGCTATCGCCGCGACGACGAGCAGAGCTGAGCAACAAGCGCTTGGACCGGGGGGCTTCCCCGCTGGGCCGGATTGGAGCTGCAGACAGCGCCATCCGGCCCGCTCGCGTACGCTACGCCGGATGCTTCCCTCGCTGAGACAACTGACGGTCGGGCTCTGTGCGCTTGCGCTGCCCATCGGGCTGGCGGCGTGCGGCGAAACAGCCTCGACCGGCAACTTCAAGGGCGAAAGTCACAACGTCGCCCAGACGGTTTCGAACTTCCAGAGCGACGCCACCGCCGGCAATCAGAAGAAGCTGTGTCAGAACGACCTCGCCAGCACAATCACCGCTCGCCTGCAGAGCAGCGGTGGGTGCCAGGCGACTTTGAAGGAACAGCTTCATGAGATCGACGCGCTCAACCTCACGATCGAATCGATCTCCGTGAATGGCACCGGCGCGATCGCGCACGTCAAGAGCACCTATTCCGGCAAGAGCCGCATCACCACCCTTACCCTTGTGAAGGAAGGCTCGCACTGGAAGATCTCAGGTGTGAAGTCCTGAGAAGCTCAGGCCAGCGAGCGGCCGTACTGGCGCTCGTAGTACGCCCTGTAATCGCCTGAGCGGATCGGCTCCCACCACCAGGCGTTGTCTCGGTACCACGCCACCGTCTGCTCCAGACCCTCGGCAAAGCGCACCCGTGGCTCCCAGCCGAGCGCCCTGACCTTCTCCGAGGAGAGCGAGTAGCGACGATCGTGACCGGGGCGATCGGTGACGTGCTCGATCAGCGACTCATCCGCGCCCGTGAGCTCGATGATGCGCTGCACCACCTCGATGTTGGGGCACTCGTCGGGGCCACCCGCGTTGTAGACCTCACCCGGGACCCCATGCTCGAGCACCTGTCCGATCGCACGCCCGAAATCGGTTGCATGGATCCAATTGCGCACCTGCATCCCATCGCCGTACACGGGCAGCGGGTCGCCGTGCAGGGCGTTGAGGATCATCAAGGGAATCAGCTTCTCCGGATACTGGTAGGGACCGAAGTTGTTCGATCCGCGACAGATCACCGCGGGCAGGTCATAGGTGTGGAAGTAACCCTGCACCAGCAGATCGGCGCCGGTCTTGGTGGCCGAGTAGGGCGAGGAGGGGCGCAGCGGAGATGTCTCGGTGAACGAACCATCCTCGATCGACCCATAGACCTCGTCGGTGGAGACCTGCACGTAGCGCAGCTCGCGCTCGCGGGCGGCCTCCAGCAGCACATAGGTCCCGAGCGCATGCGTCCTGACGAACGCATCCGGCTCGGCGATCGAGCGATCGACGTGGGTCTCGGCGGCAAAGTTGACGATCGCCTCCGGGCGATGGGACTCGATCACGCTCGCAACGGCCTGCGGATCCTCGATCGCCCCCCGCACGAAGTGAAAACCGGGGTCCTCGGAGAAGTCGTGGAAGTTCTCCTCGCGCCCAGCGTAGGTGAGCTTGTCGAGAACCACCACCTCGTCGCCCATCTCACG
>Ga0210396_10004841_pt1 | contig 13110 bp, 11 predicted proteins | sample IncBWH17OmetaG_FD_155466 | JGI IMG/M metagenome (GOLD analysis project Ga0210396, IMG submission 155466) | Forest soil microbial communities from Barre Woods Harvard Forest LTER site, Petersham, Massachusetts, United States - Inc-BW-H-17-O ...
GCCTGATCCTCAGCGGCGCCATTGACGCGCGAAACCAGAGACGCTATCTCCGCCTCGTCAAAGCAATCGAGGAAGAAATGGGTGACGATGAGATCGAATGGCGCCTCGGGGAATGCTGTCGTATCACATTCGAGCGCATCCGCGTGCACCAGGCGAACCTGCGCGCCGGAGGGAAGCCGCTGTGCGGCCTGACGGAGCATCTCCCGGCTCGCATCCACGGCTACGACCTGAATAGCGGGGACCCGGCATACCAGTTGAGAAAGAAAGCGGCCGTCACCGTCTCCATAGATAAGAGCGCACCGGCGACCGACCATCTCTCGTACTCGCAACCATCTACATTTCTGCAGATACGGTCCGAAACTCAAGTATTCCATCCAACGATATAGGCGGGCGAGGCGATCGAAGTTGGGAGATGTGCTCATGGGTGGGAGCGGCTCCATCATGAGCAACGACAGACAAGCAAAAGCAGCGGCGTCAGCAGCGCGAGATCGGCCCCGATGCGCCGTTCGCCGGCTGCCAGCCGGGAGCAGTCGAGAAGCAGAAAGAGAGCAGCGCTGAGCCCGGCAGCGACGGCCAGCCAGCGGGCCGGCGTATTGACGAGCTCGAACAGACTGAGGCAACTGCCGGCAATGCATAGTCCGGCGAGCCATCGTATGCGGTCTCCAGGACGACACTGCTCCCAATCCTCGATGGCAACGCAGTTCAGCCAGCAGAGTGCGGCAAAGAGCGGACAGAGAAGCGGCAGCGGATGGTGCCGAGGCATACCGGCCGCGCGACGTCGCGCCTCATCCCAGCCGGGCAGTGCAGACGCGGCGGCAAACAGCAGCGCGATAACAAACTCTTTTGGAAAGTATGGAAGCGATCTGCCGCGGGCCCGTGAGGGCAGATGCACCAACCCCAGATAGAGAAGGCAGAGAACGCCAAGAACGCAGTAGGAGAGGAGCAGAGAACGCGGCATCTTCGCGACCAGCATCGCGAGAACCAGGGCAACCGGCACGGCGGCTGACAGGAACCATCTGCGATGGCGGTCGTGGAAACGATGCCGCTCCTGCAGTGTGGATTGCGGCGAGAACCGCGCGTCCAGCAGGCGGTCTGCCACATAAAACAGCCACGTGCCCAACGCCAGAGCGGCGGGAAGCCAGGGCGCAAGCCAGAGCCGGGCCGCGCGTCCAAAGGCCCAGCACCAGAGCGCGGCTACAGTGGGTGCATCCAGACTCAGAAGGTGCCAGTACCGCAGCAATGTGTGAGGGAAGCGGAGCAAACTTCAGTGTAGCGGCAGCACCGTGCTGTCAGGGCGCTTTACGGTTGGGCGGCGACGAGTATCTTCTGCAGGGTGAAAGAGCCGTCCGGCTGCACCTCGAAGAAGGCGCGCACTTCATCAGGCGCAGCGCTCCACACGGCATGGATGGCCGCAACCCGCTCCGGCGACGTGCGCATGCGCTCGATCCAGCCGGAAAATTCAATCAGCACCGGCCACTGCTTGCGCGGCGTGGCGGTGAATCCTGCCTCGCGGAAGAGCGTCAGCCACTCCTGCGTGCTGTAGTCGCGAATGTGCGACGGGTCGCGCAGGATCTCCACCGCCTGCAGATGTGTGTCGAGCAGCGGCGTCTCGCCGCCCGCGGTGTCGATCAGCAAAGCTCGGCCATCTGGTTTGAGTACGCGCCGGACCTCACGCAAGGCTGCAGGCACATCGTGCCAATGATGCGCGCTGTAACGGCTGATCACGCAGTCGAAGTGGGCATCCGGGAAGGGAAGCACCTCTGCCATGCCCTGGACTGTTTCGATGTTGCTGATGGAGCGCGCCACGGCCTCGTGCTCGACAACGGCGAGCATCTGGGCAGTCAGGTCATAGGCGATCACCGAAGCGGCGTGGGGTGCCACAGCAAAACTCGCATGGCCAGCGCCGCATCCCAGATCGAGCACAGCGGCATGCGGAATCGCGGCTATCTCCTGCGCGAGCAGCTCAAGGTCGTCGCCGGTGGCGTGCGTCACGCTCTTCAGATAGGCGCGAGCTGTCGCACCGAACTGTTGCGCTACGAGGACGTCATGCTCCATGCTTGCCACTCATTGCCACGCCTCGGACTCGCGGCTTAATTTCTGCCGCTTAACCTATCAATCTCAAGCGTCACTTTAAGATCGTAGCGCGGATTCAGCGATCTGCGACAGCAGGTTCAGGCTGAGGCGCCAGTGCAGGCTCCGGTCGCCGATTGGAGATTGCCCGAGTCACCTTCTTCCGCGCCGGGCTGCGCTTTGCCGGCTTTGCCATTGCGACGGTCGGGCCCATTTCGACTGGAGGAGGGATCTGGTCGGCGGTGGTACGTCCTTCCGCGAGCTGCATGAAGAAGTCCTGAGCGGAGAAAGGGATCTTGCCGCGAGCGCGCCGGTAGTCCCCGCTGGGCTCCAGGATGCGTGTCTTCGCCGTGTCGGCCAGGTAGGCGGCCAGAATCTCATCCTTCAGCCGCGCCCGGAGCTGTGCGTCCTTCACCGGGAAAAGAACCTCGCAGCGTTCGAAGAGGTTCCGCGGCATCCAGTCCGCGCTGCCGCAGTAGATGGCCTCTTCGCCGCCGTTGGCGAAATAAAAGATGCGGCTGTGCTCCAGGAATCGCCCCACCAGGGAGCGCACGCGGATGCGGTCGCTGAGGCCCTTCACCCCGGGGCGCAGCGAGCATATCCCGCGCACGATCAGGTCGATCTCGACGCCTGCCTGCGAGGCCTCGTACAGCGCCTCGACGATGCTCTTTTCGAGCAGCGAGTTCATCTTTACGATGATGCGAGCTGGCCGGCCCTTACGCGCATGCTCAGCTTCGCGACGGATCATCTGGATGGATTGCTCGGCCAGCGTGAGCGGAGCCACCAGCAGCGGCGAATAGTCGTCCGATTCCGAATGGGCGGTCAGGTAATTGAAGACCGCCTGCATGCTGGTAGTGATCGCGGGATCGCAGGTCAGCAGGCTGACGTCCGAATAGAAGCGCGCCGTGTTCGGGTTGTAGTTGCCGGTGCCGAGATGCGCGTAGCGCCTGGTAACGCCATCCTCATCCCGCCGCACCATCAGCGCCAGCTTGCAGTGCGTCTTCAGCCCGACGATGCCATGGAAGACCTGCACCCCGGCATCCTCAAGGTTGCGCGCCCAGCGGATGTTGGATGCTTCGTCGAAACGCGCCATCAATTCGACGACGACGGTGACCTCCTTTGATTGCGCGGCTTCGATCAGCGCGGTGAACATCGGAGAGTCCGCCGAGGTGCGATAGAGCGTCTGTTTCATGGAGAGCACGGCCGGATCTTCAGCGGCGGCTTCGATGAAGCTCACCACGCCATCGTAGGAATCGAAGGGGTGGTGCAGCAGGATGTCGCGGTGCCGGATTTCGTCAAAGATGTTCGCTGAATTCCGGTTCATGCGTAGCTCGCGGGGCACAAACGGCGGGTACTTCAGGTCAGGCCGCGGCGTTTCCGTGTACAGCGTCATCAGCCGCGAGAGGTTCACCGGACCCTCGGTGCGCACCACCTGCGATTCGTCCACCTCGAAGTTCACGCGCAACCGGTCGATGATCTCGGGGTCGGCCCCCGCTTCCACCTCCAGCCGCACCGCGTCTCCCTTGCGGCGGTTGTGCAGCTCTGTGCGTACGCTTTCCAGCAGCGAGCGCGTCTCCTCCTCCTGCAGGTAAAGGTTGCTGTTGCGGGTCACGCGGAAGGCAGCGGTAGACAGCACCTCGTAGCCGCGGTACATGCGTGCGGCATAGGCCTCAATCAGTTCGTGGAGAAAGACGTAATCGATGGTGCTGCCGGGTGAAGGGACGGGTACGAGGCGAGGCAGGGCGCGTGGCACAGTGAGCACGCCGAGGACCGGGGCGGCGGTGCGTTTGCGCTTGCTACGCAGCAGCAGGGCAAGGCACAGAGCTTTGTTCAGCACCCTGGGAAAGGGATGCGCAGGATCAATCGTGATGGGGGTCAGCAGCGGATCGACTTCGCGCTGGTAGAACTCCGAAACATACTCCCGCTGATCCTCGCTTATGTTCTCGCGGTCCAGTACGCGAATGCCGGCGGCGTGCAGCGCGGGCCGCAGCGACTTATTCCAGCAGCGGTACTGGCTCTCGACAAAGGTGCGCAACTCCGAGGTGTCGCGCTCGAAGGTCTGCTCCGGCGTCAGGCCATCCGGGCCGACCTCGTTGTAGCCGTCTTCAATGCGCTGCATGACGCCGGCAACCCGGATTTCGACAAATTCGTCGAGATTGGAGGCGGTGATGGCGAGGAATTTCACCCGCTCGAGCAGTGGATTGCTCGGATCCTGGGCCTCCTGCAGAACACGGCCGTTGAAGCGCAGCCAGGACTCATCGCGGCTGAAGAAAAGCTGCTCCCGCTTTGGTTGTCGTGCATGCATAAGGGCTGAGTGTAGTGCTGGAAGACCTTCCTTTGATACAGGATACGCGTCTCTCCGGTTGTGAAAGCCGCGCGAAAATTGCTACCTACCGCGGTTGACGAGCGGCCCCGGGTGGCTGAGGATGAAAGGACAACCCAAAACCATAACTATGGCCGGCGAGTGGAGGTACCGTGAGCGAAACCCAGACAGCCATTCCTGAACCGACGACAGATTGTACGGACTGCAACGACAACGACATCGTGGAATCAGCCGCCCGCGAGCTTTACCAGGCGGCGGCGCTCTTCGTGGGAGACGAGAACGAAGCGATCCAGCTGGTAGAGGAGACAGTGGCTTCCGTGGAAATGGATCCCTGCTCCGATGGCGAAGCTGCGCGCGAGGCAGCCAGCCGCGACCTGATCCGGCGGGCACTGGCCCGCGTGGCCGCCCTGCAGCCAGCCCGGATGCATCCATCCGCGGCAACTGACCTGGGAGGGTGCGTCGAAACCGATGACCTGAGCGCTGCCGGCTTGACGCGGCAGCAGTTGGATGACCTGCTCTCCGGCGCCGGTCGCACGCGGATGCGGCAGTGGCTGGAAGGTTTGGGACCAGCGGAGCGAAGCGTCTTTGTGTTGCGCGCCGTGATGGGCCGCAGTGCCGCTGAGTCCGCTCAATTGCTGCAGCAGACGACGGGCGACCCCTGGATGGAGACCCACGTAGGCGGAGCCTACCGCGCGGCACTTTGCTCGCTCGCCAGTTCGCTCGTCCACTCTGCGTCCCATTAGCCGGCGCCCATGCCGCCATCGCGGTTTTGCCTCGATTGCGCCCCATCGACAGCCGGAGAGCCGCCTTGCTATGGTGATCCGGTCATGCCGCCCGCGAGGTGGCAAAATTGGCGCGGCAAACGGGCAAGTTCTGATTTTTTAAGTCTTTGCCAGCGTTCTGGCATCCAATCTGGCGACTATCATGCGTGGATTTTTGTTCAGGCAGTTGAGGTCCGGAGTGTGTGCCCGGCCTACGCGACTGGTTCCGCAACTCATGCTGCTTCTTTTGGCCGGGACGATCCCCGCACTGGCGCAGTTTGGCGGCAGCTCTTCATCGAGCTCCGCGCCAAAATGGGAGCCCCCCACTGTCCCGCAGGCACCTGCGCAGAGCACCTACCAGGGAAGCGTGGCAAACCAGCCGGTGACCCCCGGCGTGCTTCAGCTCACCATCAAGGACGCGGTGCTTACCGGCCTGAAAAACAATCTCGGCATCATTCTCTCCGGAGAGAATGTGAACCAGGCAGGCGGTCAGCGCTTGCAGCAATTGCAAAAGCTGCTGCCGACTGTGAACGGCACCTTCAAGGAATCCCTTCAGCAGGTGAACCTCAAGGCGGAGGGTATAAATATCCCGGGATTTCCGTCCATCATCGGCCCATTCGGATACACGGATGTTCGGGGTACGGTGGACTGGACGCTGCTCAGCGTCCCATCGCTCAACAACTATCTCGCCTCGCGCCATGACTTTGAGGCGACCAAGCTTTCGCTAAACGATGCCCGCAACCTGGTGGCGCTCAGCATCGGATATGCCTATCTGGCCTGCATCTCGGATGAGGCCAATATCGCCAATGATGAGGCGCAGGTGGCCTCCACCAAGGTTTCGCTCGACCAGGCGAATGCCAACCACGAGGCGGGGACGGCGCCCGAGCTTGACGTGCTTCGCGCACGCGTCGATTACCAGACGCAGCAGCAGGCGCTGATTCGTGACCAGAACGCGCACGAGAAGGACAAGCTTGCGCTGGCACGCGCGGTAGGCCTGCCACTTGAACAGAAATTCGAGCTCGCTGACCGGCTGCCCTTTGCGCCGCTCGAGGGTATGCAACCGGACGAAGCGCTGAAAGTTGCTTACGCAACGCGGAAGGATCTGCAGGCTCTGGAAGAGCAGGTGAAGGCAGCGCAGCTAAGCCGCAAGTCAGCCACGGCAGAGCGGTATCCCACCGTCACGTTCAACGGAGACTATGGGGACATCGGTCCGACGCTGGGCCACTCACACGGCACTTTTGACGTAGCGGGGTCGGCCAGTGTGCCGATCTTTGAAGAGGCCAAGCTGCGCGGCGATGCCCGGCAGGCCCAAGCACAGCTCGATAGCCAGAAGGCGCAATTGAGCGACCTCCGCGGCCAGATCGACGCTGACATCCGCGATGCATTTTTCGATCTGGAATCGGCGGCGAAGCAGGTGGAAGTATCGCGCAGCAACATGGAGCTGGCGGCCCAGACTCTCGGCGATGCGCAGCAGCGCTATGCAGCCGGCGTCAGCGATAACCTTGCAGTCGTGCAGGCGCAGGCCAGCGTGGCCCAGGCAAATGGTCAGTACGTCGCGAGTCTTTATCAACACAACATCGCCAAGCTGTCTCTGGCGCGGGCGATGGGCGTGGTAGACACGCGATATCAGGAATTTCTCGGAGGAAAGTGACCGTGGCGGAACAGGATCCGGAATCCGGCAGGGCCGGCACCCAGAACCAGCAGCAGCAGGGCAGTGATCAGGAGCAGCGCGAGAATCCGGAGAAGAAACGGCGACGCAGCTTTATTCTCTTCTTCATCGTCGCGGTTCTGGTGGTGGGCGCGCTGCTCTACTACTGGCATTCGACGTTCTATGAAGACACCGACGACGCGCAGGTCAACGGCCACATCATCCAGATCAGCGCGCGCGTCCAGGGGCACGTTGTCAACGTGCCCATCAAAGAGAACCAGTATGTCTCTGCCGGTACGCTGATTGCCGAGATCGATCCTCACGATTACGAAGTATCGGTGGCGCAGGACGAGGCGAATCTGGAGGCAGCCGAGGCCAACTACGAGTCGGCCAGGGTGAACGTCCCGGTTACGGATATCCAGTCCTATAGCTCGCTTTCGTCGGCAGACGCCAACGTCCTGGCCTCCGATGCCCAGGTGAAGCGCGCTCTCCGCCAGCTCGATCAGGCGCAGGCCGAAGTGGCGCAAGCAGAGGCGAACAACACCAAGTCGCAGCTCGACCTGCAGCGGTACACGCCTCTGGTGGCGAAAGACGTGATCTCCAAGCAGCAGTACGACCAGGCGGTCGCTGCTGCGCAGGCGAACCAGGCTGCGGTGGTCTCCGCGAAGGCCAACGCCATTGCCGCGCAGGAACAGATCGCGGTTGCCAAGCAGCAGGTAATCTCCTCCCAAGCCTCCCAACGGAATGCCCGCTCCGCCCCGCAGCAGGTAGCAGTGCAGAAGGCGAAGGCCGACCAGGCAGCGGCACAGGTGGAGCAGGCGCGTGCCGAACTGAATCAGGCGAAGCTCAACCTGAGTTACACCAAGATAGTCGCGCCGGTGGACGGCATCATCACCACTAAGAACGTCGAAGTGGGGCAGAACGTCAGCGTGGGACAGAACATGGTTACGCTGGTCTCACTGAATGACCTGTGGGTGACAGCGAACTTCAAGGAAACCCAGCTTCACCTGATGCGTCCTAATCAGACCGTCAAGATCCACGTAGATATGAATGGGCGCGACTACGATGGCGTCGTGACGCAGATAGGCGGCGCAACCGGTTCGATGCTGAGCCTCTTTCCGCCGGAGAATGCGACGGGAAACTACGTCAAAGTGGTGCAGCGGGTGCCTGTGCGCATCGACTTCACCAAGCCGGAAGAGGACAAGGAGCATATCCTGCGGCCGGGACTCTCGGTCGAACCGACGGTTCGCGTGAAGGGGAGTTAGGTTCCCCAGCTCCCTCAGCCAGTCAACCTTCCGGTTGAGGAGAGCATGTCTTTATGAGGGATCGCAAGACCTACCGGCGCATCTAACAGAACGCAAGGAGGTTCTAAGAGATGAGTAGCAATGCACTGAAAGAGTCGCCGAAGACGAGTGCGAAGGTTGCGGATCTGATCACACCCAACTGGCGGCAGAATGCCAAATCCATCCAGAAATACGGCACGGTCATAAAGGACCTGCCGATCGGCATTGGCGCCGCCGAGCGTCAGGAGATCGTAGGTCGGCTGAACCTGCTTCTCGCCGACACAATTACCCTGCGCGACCTATACAAGAAGTCGCACTGGCAGGTGGGCGGCCCCACGTTTTACCAGCTCCATCTGCTTTTCGACAAGCATGCGGGCGAACAGTCGGAGTTGGTCGACGAGATTGCAGAGCGCGTCCAGATTCTGGGCGGGGTAAGCATCGCGATGGCGCCCGATGTTGCGTCGAACACACGCCTCGAGCGAGCGCCAATCGATCGCGAAGAAGTGCCGGTCCAGATCTCCCGTCTGCTCGAAGCGCATCATCTGATTCTGAGAGACGCACGCGATCTGGCGGATAAAGCCAACGATCTGGGCGATGTGGGCACCAACGACCTGCTGGCCAGCTCGGTCGTTCGCACCAACGAGATGCAGGTCTGGTTTGTCAGCGAGCACCTGGTCGATATGCCGTTGGTGCTGGCGAAATAACCACTCGATTCAGGCGGGTAAAGCCAAACGGGCCGGATCCTTCGCGATCCGGCCCTTCATTTTTGGCGCGAACCTTGAAATCCGCACCCAGCCAAAAGTTTTGCCGCCCTGCCCACCTTCAGAACATCTATCCTTTGGGTTGCCTGAGAGTTGTACGAAATGCCGGTCGCGATCGATTTTTTTATCCATCACGCGTATCTCATCCTCTTCGGCTGGATCGCCGCGGAGCAGATCGGCCTGCCGATCCCGAGCGTGCCTCTTCTTCTGAGTGCGGGAACCCTGACCGCTACCCATCAGATCAGCCTGCCGCTTGTCCTGCTATCAGCCGTCGGCGCCTGCATCGTCAGCGACTCCATCTGGTACTTCATGGGCGCGCGCCACGGCGGCGGGATCGTGCGCATGGTGTGCAAGCTCTCCTTTGAGTCGGCAGCCTGCGTGCGTCGCACCGGGGATTTCTTCCAGCGTTATGGCTCGCGTGCCTTGCTGCTCGCCAAATTTATTCCAGGACTTGGAGCGGTGGCTGCGCCCATTGCCGGCCAGAGCAAGATGCCCTACGCCACCTTCATCACATTTGACGCTGCGGGAGCACTGCTGTGGAGTCTCAGCGCGACGCTGGTTGGCCGTTTCTTCGGCGATGTGTTGAAGCGCCATCCGGGCGCGCTGGCGGAGGTTGGCCATTCTGCGGGCTTCCTCTTCATTCTTCTGCTGCTGGGTTTTTTCTGTTACCGGCTGTACCGGCAGCGCGCCTTCCTGCGGCAGATTCGCGGCGCGAAGATCGAGCCGGAGGATTTGAAGGCCAAGCTGGACAGTGGTGAGGATGTCTACATCATTGACCTGCGTCATCCGCTCGACTATCTCCCCGATCCCCGCAGATTGCCCGGGGCCGTGCTCTTCAAGCCGGACACGCTGGTCGCGGAGGGCGATCGCATTCCACGGGACCGCGATATCGTTCTGTACTGCACCTGCCCCAGCGATGCCACCAGCGCGCGCACGGCATTACGGCTACGCAGCCTCGGCGTCTATCGCGTGCGCCCGTTGCATGGCGGATACGACGGCTGGAAGAAACTTGGCTATCCGCTGGAGCCGATGGAGCAGAAGACGGTCGCCTGAGAGTGTTCATCCCGCGCCCTGGCGGGATGCACCAGGCGGGGGGCTTGTGCTAAGTTGCCCTTTGCGGTGGTGCCTGAGGCGCCGGCGCGTTTTCCAAGGGGTACGGCATGGCATGGACAGAGTCCTATCACTGTGACGTTTGCAACAGTCCGCGTGGAGACGCGGAGGACTGGTGGCTCGCCTGGACGGACCACACCACACCTCCCGATGGGGCCGAACAGGAGTCGCTGCGCATCACGCGCTGGAGCCATTCGCTCTCGCACAGCGCCGACGTGAAGCACCTGTGCGGTGCGCGATGCGCCCAGACATTCATGGACCGGTGGATGCAGTCGGAAGGCGCTCAGGGCTAAAGGACGCACGCGGGCCCTCCACAGAAGCGCAGCACTCGTTACTATGAGGTCGGGAGACAAACTTGGCCTATCACGATCTGCGTGACTGGATCGCGCGACTGGACCGCGCCGGCGAGCTGAAACGCATTCGCGAAGAAGTGGACCCCGTGCTGGAGATCGCAGAGATCACCGACCGGGTGTCGAAGTCGGGCCGCAAGGGCGGCATGCAGGGCTATGCCCCGGGCGGCCCGGCGTTGCTCTTTGAGCGGGTGAAGGGCTATCCGGGCGCGAGCGTCCTGATGAACCAGTTCGGCAGCCTGCGCCGTATGGAGATGGCGCTTGAGTCTTCGAGCCTGGACGAGATCGCCGCGCGTATTCAGACGCTGATGGATATGAAGTTGCCGGAAGGCATGCTGGGCAAGCTGAAGATGCTGCCCACCCTGGCCGAGGTGGGGAAGTACTTTCCGAAGTCAATACCGGCCCGCCAGGCCGCCTGCAAGCAGGTCATCCGGCGCGAAGACTTCAGCGTGCTCGATTTTCCCGTGCTGCAGTGCTGGCCAATGGACGGCGGACGCTTCATCACGCTGCCGCTGGTTGTTACCCGCGATCCGCGCCACGGAAAGCGGAATGTGGGGATGTACCGCATGCAGGTTTACGATGCCCGGACTACCGGCATGCACTGGCAGCGTCAAAAGGTGGCGGCGGAGCACTTCCGCGAGCGGCTGCGGATGGCCGCGGAAGCAAGCGCCGCGGGAAATCCATCGGCAGCGCGTATCGACATGATGGCGCAAACCGCCGGAGGCTCAGTCCAGATTGGCGGTGGCAGTACGCGCGCCGCTGGCACCATCGCCGGTATGCCCGCGGTGACGACAACCGACCTGCGTGGCGAGCGTATGGAAGTGGCGGTAGCCATCGGCACCGATCCGGCGACGACCTTCTCTGCGATTGTGCCCGCGCCGCCGGAGGTCGAGGAGTACATCATCGCGGGATTTTTACGGCAGGCGCCGGTGGAGCTGGTGCAATGCGAGACGGTGGATCTCGAGGTGCCCGCCCATGCGGAGATTGTTCTGGAGGGCTATGTCGAGCTGGGTGAGCTGCGCCCCGAAGGGCCCTTCGGCGATCACACTGGTTTCTATACGCTTCCCGACGACTATCCGGTCTTCCATATTACCTGCATCACACATCGCAAGGATCCGATCTATGCCTCGACCATCGTGGGCAAGCCGCCGATGGAGGATGCATGGATGGGGCTTGCCGTCGAGCGCATCTTCCTGCCGTTGATCCGGCTCTCGGCGCCGGAGATTGTCGACATCTACCTGCCGCCCGAGGCGGTCTTCCATAACTTGATGATCGTGTCGATCCGCAAAAGCTATGCAGGCCAGGCGCGCAAAGTCATGAGCGCCATCTGGTCGCTGGGGCAGGCCATGTTCACCAAGTGCATCATCGTTGTAGATGAAGACTGCGATGTACACGACATAGGCGAAGTCACGCTGCGGGTGTCGAACAACATCGATCCGGAGCGTGATATCCAATTCACTATGGGGCCGATTGACTCGCTGGACCACGCGTCGCGTTTGCCGAACTACGGCAGCAAGATGGGCATTGACGCGACACGCAAGTGGGCAGCGGAGGGCTTCCACCGCCCCTGGCCGCCGATGATCGAGATGGATTCTGCGACCAAGGCGCGCGTGGATGCGATGTGGAAAAGGCTGGGGCTCGACGCATGAGGAAATGGCTCCCCCCTGCTGTCTGGATCGCGCTTCTGCTGATGTCCGTCTCGTCGTCGAACGCACGCGCGCAATCGATTGAGAACTTCCGCTGGCTCGATCTGCGGCAGGCGAGCGATGTGCAGACCATCGTGGCGCGTGCCCTGATGAATGAGCCGTACACCATGCTGCGCGAAATCGGCTACATCGGCCTGCCGCCGAAAGAGCCGGCAACACCGGCCAAACCCGCCAGCGCAGCAGGGACGAGCAACATTGGGGCGAACACGCCGAAGCTGCCGGTTCCGCGCGATGCCCATCTGCTGGTCATCACGGCGGCGCGCACAAATCCCTCCGCACTGCCGGACGATGACATCCTGAGCGTCTACGACGTGAACCAGCGGCAGATCACGGCAACGTTGCTGTTGCGGGGGCCGGGGTTGCGTCTATTGGGATGGCTGCGCCTGTGGCGCGAGGGCAGCCCGGAGTTGGTGGCCACCTACGATGACTGCGCCGAGTGCCAGCGCACTACTTTTTTCACCACCTTCCATGTCGACATGAAGACGCAGCAATGGCAGGCGCGCTGGCCGCGCTCGACCGCGGGAGCCCCTATCTTCTCCGAGGGTCAGGAGGCCAACGGAGGTCAGCAGGTCTATGCGCTGCTGGATGACGAGGCTGGTCGTGTTGTACTCGGCACATGGGCGCATTTCAGCGTGCAGGGTCGCCCAGACACGGATGTTGTCTATGCCTACCGCGTGGAGTATTACGGCTCGCACGAAGCTACGGAGCCGATGTTCGGAACGCAGGCGCGCGCCTTCGAGCAACGACTTTGCGGCGGACAGGGCGTGCTCTTCGGTCTCTCCGATGGTCAGGACAGCGCGCTCTGTCGTTCGCTCGGCGTCACCAGCGCGCCTTCATCGCTAGCCACGCGCAGACGCCATCGGGCGCACTAGATGTGCCGGCCCTGATGCGATTTCGGCTGCAATTGCTATGCGTGACCCTGCTATGCGCCGCCGCGCACGCGCAAACGGAATCCACTGAAGAACATCCCTACTACGCACCACTCAACAGCGTGGCGGTATTCGGCGAATATTCGAACTCATCCAGCCACATCATTCTCGGTGACGACCGCCAAAGGAAGTTTGCTGGCGTGACACTTGCATATCAGCGGGCTATTTC
>Ga0210396_10004842_pt1 | contig 13109 bp, 6 predicted proteins | sample IncBWH17OmetaG_FD_155466 | JGI IMG/M metagenome (GOLD analysis project Ga0210396, IMG submission 155466) | Forest soil microbial communities from Barre Woods Harvard Forest LTER site, Petersham, Massachusetts, United States - Inc-BW-H-17-O ...
CGTTGCCGGGCCGCTGTCTGCCTACGGCAAGTCTTATACGCCGGCATCGGGAACGATTGATCCAAGCGTTGACATGAAAACCGCGACCCGTGCTCAGGTCCACGCCATGGACGCGGCGTCATTCTTCGAACTGTTCGCGCAACTTCTGAAGGCGAATCCACCGTCGGCGGAGGATGGGCCGATGCTGGCAACGCTCGCCAAGATCGGCATCGTGCCGGGGCAAGACTTCGACGCGTCGAAGCTGGACCCGGTTGTCGCGGAGGGTCTGGCAGACGTACCCAAGCCTGCGCAGGACACGATCATGGCCTGGATGAAGGAAGGGGTTGCCACGGGCGATTGGAAGCTATCTAACGGTTGGATTTACTCAACCCAAATGGGCGTCTACGGCGCTAATTACCGTTGGCGGGCGCTGGTCGCGTCGATCGCGATTGGCGCGAACCTTGCCGAAGATGCGGTGTATCCGCTGTCCTATGGACCCGACATGCTCACGACTTATAGCGGCGCGCATAAGTACGTTATGCACTTTAACAAGGGCGACTTTCCGCCGGTCGAGGGATTCTGGTCGCTGACTATGTACAACGAGCAACAGTTCTTGGTGCCGAATCCAATCAACCGTTACACAGTGAGCCAGCGCAACAAGTTCAAGTCCAATGCCGACGGATCGGTGGATGTTTACATCCAGAACGAGTCGCCTGCCAAGGACAAGGAGCAGAACTGGCTGCCTGCGCCGAAGGACAAGTTCATGTTAGTTCTGCGGATGTACCGGCCAAAGGAGAAGTCGCCGTCGATCCTGAACGGCACCTGGAAGATTCCGCCGGTTAGAGAGGTGAACTGATACCGAGACCGTTCGAGAGCAGTTCTTCCTGGCCGCACTGCCCAGAAAATTCAACGAACGCGCTTCCCTGCTTCGATTTCTTCGGCTGTGATTGTGGGCATTTAGGGCGCAGCGTGGATTTGGTCGCACGACTTCTGGTCAATTTGGGATTTTGTCGCACTTGGTTCTGGTACCTAGTCGCATCAGCTTCTGGTATTTCAAGGGAGAGCAGTCGCATCTACTTCTGGAACCTCACACTCCTCTATCCTCCTCCTACTACTCTTTGTGGTTTGTCCATCACTCGGGAGTCAAACTCGGCAACGCGAAGTGCGCCTCTGTACTCGATGTCCTATTTAGGTGGAATGTATGGCTCCGGCGTGCCGGCTCTTATGGGGGGATATTTCTTCAGGCTCTGTTCGAAGTCGATGAGGATCTTCGTCATCGGGACGCCTACCCACGAGTTTGTTGCGCCTACGTCACGCTCTTCCTTCAGATCCGTGAGCAGATTCACTACCTTTGGGAGCGGGAGGGTCTGAGGCGGGTCGTACATGTTGACCTGCCAGATGAGGTGCATCTTCCAGTTGTGCCACTTGACTGCCGAGAGGCGGTTGGCCACATAGGCCGGGAATCCCTCGCGGCTGGAGTTCTCTTGTTTGCCAAGGAAGAAATCCAACTGATCGACACCGTCGATGGGCCGGTCCTTCGGGACCTCTGCGCCGCCTACACGTGCAAGGGTCGGGTACATGTCGACAATGTGAACGATCTCGTTGCTGACGCGCCCGGCGGGAACTTTGCCTGGCCAACGAATGATGAACGGCGCGCGGAGTGACGCCTCCATTGCGGTGAAATAGGTTCCCCGCCAAGGTCCGCTGTCTCCCTCCCACGGATCGGTCGCCTCAGGGCCGTTGTCGCTGGCGAAGATGACTAGCGTGTTGTCTTCGATGCCGGCTTCCTTGATGGCGTCGAGGATTTGGCCGGTGCGGTAGTCCATCACGGCGAGGCAGTCGGCCCAGTCACCGTTGCCGGTCTTTCCGATGAACGCGGGATTCGGCAGGACCGGCATGTGGACCATCGACGATGAGACGTAGGCATAGAAGGGCTTTCCGGTGGCTGCGTTGCGCTTAATAAAGGCGACGGCGTGATCGGTGATCTCGGCTTCCATGGTTCGGCGAGTGTCGAGATTCAGGACTCCTACTTGTTGCGCGTTCACTCCTTTGCGTGCTTCGTAGATGGGCTCGGGAGGTGCCATGGCGGCATTCCAGCCCTGCTTGTTGCCTACCGAGGGCCACAAGCCCTTCGCCTCGTTGAGTGACGGCCAGAACGCTTCATCGTAGGTGCGTGGGATGCCATACCACTCATCGAAGCCCTGATGCGTGGGGAAGCGTTCTTCGGCGCTGCCCAGATGCCATTTCCCCCAGATGCCTGTAGCGTAGCCCTGACCGGAGAGAAGTTCTGCGATTGTGATTTCCCATAGCGTTAAGCCATCGGCTACTCCCCCTATGGGCACTGCGTATGTACCAGAGCGGATTGAGAAGCGACCCGTCATCAGTGCGGAACGAGACGGGGTGCATTGCGCCTCGACGTTGAAGTTGAGGAGACGCGTTCCTTCGCTGGCGAGCCTGTCGATGCGCGGAGTTGGGGCGCCACGAAGAATGCCCCCTCCGTAAACCCCTAGCTCGCCGTAGCCGAGGTTGTCGACGAGGATGAAGACGATGTTTGGTTTCTTGTCCGCAGCTTGTTGCCGCATGGCTGCAGCCTGCGCGTGGCTCCCCAATGACAGGACAATTACAGCGACGGCTGCTCTCCAAGCGGCGAGTGCGCGGCGAAATCGTTCCATGGACTTCCCCTTTGCTATCGAAATCCAGCGCGACCTCCGTGTGAAAACTCGAAGGGTGTTTCAATGTCTTTGCTGCTGCATCTGCTCGATCTTCTTGTTGATTCCCTCGTGGCCGTCGGAGGCTGTGTTGGCCCATGAGCACGGCTTTCAAGTGTCACGAAAAGTCCTGCGAAGACTGTGATCCAAACCGCCAATGTACGGCAGAGTGGTTGATGGCTCTCCTTCACTTTCCAACTGTGTTGCATCTCGCTTAAATCACTTCATCTCAACGATGTCGTCCGGCCTCCATGTCTTGTCGAAGAATCCTTCTGTTGGGCTGTAGAAGCGGAGGTAGGGGAACCAGCCTCGGCCGGGTAGTGTCCTGACCCAGTTCTTCTCTTTCCCAGCAACTGCCTGCGGGCCGAAGTAGATGTCTACCGAGCCATCGGCGTTGGCAACCGGGCCGGTGTATTGGCTCACGCTCGGAAACCGCTCGCCGTTCTGCAGCTCTGAGCGACTCAAGGCGTCATAGACAACTACCGACCAGAAAAGCTTGACAGGGACATTCGGTGGTAGATGAAGCCGATATGTCTTGGCGCCATCGAGGAACGCTCCGCTGGCATCATGCGTTACGACGAGGTACTGCGACCCTGAGCCGACGGTTCTTTCGACCATCGCCGGTGAATTGCCGGTTGCAGCATAGTTCCACGCAGCGCGATGATCGACGTTGACGTAACCCTGCTCACCCCATGTTGCACTGCCTCCCACAAATGCCCATTCCCAACGCCGGTCGGGATACACCTTGGCCGTTGGATCGCGCGAGGCGAAGGTATTCGCTCGCGCCATGGCAGCGCCGACACGCGCTGCTTCTGCAAGCAATTGTTTTGTGCTGGCTTCGGGCGCAAACGGCTTGCCCTTCTCGACGCCGATCGATGCAAGCAGGAAGCGGTCCGAGGGGGAAATCGCGGTCACCGGTTCTTTTTCGACAACTGCAGCGAGGCTCTCGAAATATTCGTAATTATCCGGAAAGATGGTATCGATCGGCTTGCCGGAACCGTTGAGGAAGATCATCGCTGGAGGATTAGCGGCGCGGGCCAAGGGGTAGATCTTCATCGTCTTCATCCGAGCGACGGCCGGGTCGGACCTGCCATTAACGAGAAACCCACGGACGCCGAACCAGACTCCGTACGTCGGAGACTTGGCGGTGAAGTAGCCAGCTGGTGGCTGGCCTTCGTAGTCAGGCGGCAACAGCAGAAACCGTCCGCCTTTGCCTTTGTCAACTCCCGTCGGGCCGACACCAAGTAGTGACTGCTGCCACATTGTGCTGAATCCTCCGAGCAGGCCTGGCGGCGCTTCGACGACGGTTGGACCATCGCGTTTCAGGTCAAGAAACTGCATCCCGTAAACGCTCTCGGTATTCGGTGTGAGATATAAGCTTTGCGCATCGAGGAGCGTCTCGAAGATCAGGAACTTGTTCGCCGCATCGAGCCCGAAGTCATAGAGGCCCTTTTGCATATAGAACATCGACATGAGTGTCACGAAATGCAGGTACGATTCGACCGCACGGTTGAAGGTCCGAAACTCATAGAGTTTTTCTGTGGCTTCGGCCGTCGGGTAGCCGTTCCTGAACTCGAAGTCGCCGAAGCGCGTCTTCACCGTTTCGGTGCCGATCCAGCCGTGCCGGTCCTTTGTTTGTGCCTGGGCGCTCGCGCGAGTCCTGAGAAGTGGAGGGCAAGCAACGAGAATTACCAAGGCGATGAGAACTGTGCGTTTCATGCGTGTTCTCCCTTGCGGACATGGCCCGTCAGTTGATCTTTTCGATGTCCGGCAGTTTCCACGCCTTGTCGAACAGCGGCTTCTGTGGCCCATAGAACCGGAAGAGAACCTCAAATTTGCCGTTGGCGCTCGTGGGCACCCAGTTCGACTCCCTGCTTACCGAAACCCTCGGCCCGAAGTAAATGTCCACCGAACCGTCGGCGTTCTTTTGCAGTCCCGGAGTCTGTGAGGAGCGGCTGGGCCATGGCATGTCGCGAATGAGCGCGTGGGTGTCGCGGTCGTAGACAGTTGCCGACCAGTACTGTGAAACGGGCGCATTGGCTGGGACATTAAGCCGATAGGTGCTGCCGCCCTCCAGGTTGTGGTCGTCCTTATCATTGAACGTCATGAGATAGAACGAACCGCCTCCCCGGTGTTTGGGGCTGAAGAAGGCGATGGTGTAGGCGACCGCGCGGTCGTCGACGGGATATTTGTCGGGGTCGGCGAAAAAAGTCGTCAAGCCTTCGATGACATCGCGCGAGACGGGCACATGCCAGTCGCCACCTTCGTAGTAGGCGGGCGGCAGGTAAGAGCTTTCGTACTTCTCGGCCAGCCAGGCGTGAGCTTCGCCGACGGCTGCTTTGAGCGTGTCCTGCTTCTTGACGCCGGGGTTGAAGGGCTTGCCCTTCTCGATGCCGATGGACTTGAGCTGATCAATCATGGCCTTGTCGCGTGTGAGCCATGGTTCGGTCTGGACGATACGGTTCAGCGATTCAAAGAAACGCATGTCCCACGGAATGGTGGCGTCGTAGACCACATCCATCGCATCGAAGAATTGCGTCGCAGGTGGATGAGCGGCCTGAGAAAGCGGGTAGAGCTTGATCTGCTTGCCATAGCTGACGGCTTTGGCTATGTCAGCCTCGTTGGTGCCTTTGAGGATGGAACGCAAGAGGCCATAGCCCTCGTAGTTGTATGCCTGCAGCGGGATGTAGCCTGCGGGCGGCTTGTCCTTGTAGCCCGGCGGCAGAATGAGATATTTGCCTCCCTTGCCCTTGTCCACTCCGGCAGGACCCACGTCCTCGATTGCCGTCTGCCAGCAATCGTCGATCGAGCCGGTGATTGATCCTCCGTCCGCAGGGGGAATTTCCAGCACGATCGGGCCGGCATCCTTGGTGTTGAAGAACGCCATGAAATAGATCGAATCGGGATTCGGCGTGAGCGTTTGATTCTTCCAATCAAAGAGGCGCGACCAGTAAACAATCTTGTTGCTGCCGTCGCCGGCTTTCGCATCACGGACCATGGCCTGGTACATGCGATCAAAGTTCACCGCAGGCGTGCCCCAGATGACAGCCTCAACACCGCGACCTTCGATAGCATGTTGGGCGAGCTCCTCGGCAGAGGAGGCCTGCGTCGGCTTCATGCTTTCGGTGGCTTTGTTCTGGCACCCAGCCAAACCCGCAAGCAGGATCATCGCAAATAGAGCGTCAATTCGGTGAGACGACTTCGACATGATCTGCCTCTTCCCTCAGAAATCAGAAGAGCTTGGATTCGTGATGAGCCCTCGTCTTGGGTTTGTGACGTGAAGCAGTTACTGCATCTCTTTTGGAATGATCTCGGTCAGTCCTTCGCCGGAAGGCACGAACGGTAGGTTGGGGTGCGTTTTGAGTTCTTCAAAGAACTGCAGCAGCGGCGGCATCACCAGAATACCGATCCAAGCGTTGTCCGACCCACTAGAACGGCCGGGGGAGGTCTGGTTGCCGCCGGTTGGCATCGCGCCGTTGAAAGCAATATCGAATTGCTCGCCGGGGTCCCAGTGAAGATCATAGATAGCGGGAGCCTTCAGCGGCTTGCTTGGACCCAGCCAGGTATCCTTGGCCGTAAAGACGTATTTGAAATTTCTCACTCGAATCGCGCCAAACGACTGGGCGGCAAAGTAGATCATGGAGTCGCGCTTTCCCGGACCTTTGCCGAGGAGCGAATCGCTGAGATCGATGCCGTCGAAAATGATCGGCTTGCCGCTATTGTTCTTCCATTCATGCGTAGGCACGGGCGCACCGACGATTGCGGCCAGTGTCGGCCACCAATCCATGTGAGAGAACATGTCCGTATTGACTGAGCCGGGCTTGATGTGGCCGGGCCACCATGCGATTGCGGGCACGCGGAAACCGCCTTCGAAGACAGTGCCTTTCTCACCGCGGAACGGAGTGTAGCCCGCGTCGGGCCATGCGTCGACCCATGCACCATTGTCAGTCGTCCATATGACCAGGGTGTTTTCAGCGATGCCCGCATCACGAATCGCCTGGACTATCTGCCCGCTGTTATCGTCCATCTCCATCAGCGCGTCGAGATAGTTCCCGCCGCCGGGCGACTTGCCCTTCCATCGCGGCGATGGATTGTTGGGGTTATGTACCTTTTCGAAGTTGAGGTACATGAAGAACGGCTTGTTGTCCTTGGCGTGGGACTTGATGTAGTCGACAGCCTTGGCGCGCATGTCATCATCGGCGGTGGCCAGGTCGTCATAGTTGAAATGCTCTTTGATCATGTGGGGCTTCTCGCCAGCCTTCGCTTCCCACTCGGCCAGATTTACCTTGGCCCACATGGACACAAACTCCCGGTCATTTCGGGGGAAATTCGGATGTAATACGGGATCGTCGTATGCGTACACTCCCGCGTAATAGGGAAGCATGTCGTACATCTCGTCGAAGCCGTGGGCTGTGGGGAAGGTCTCTGGCCTGTCGCCCAGGTGCCACTTTCCTAGTTGCACCGTCGAGTAACCCAACTTTTTCAGGAACTCTGCGATAGTGGGGGTTTCCATTGTGAGCCCGTTCGGATCGCCCGGCACCAGCACCGACGAGAGCGAAGTGCGAATGGGGATACGTCCGGTGATGAACGAGGCCCGACCCGCGGTACAGCTCGCCTGTCCGTAGTAATTAAGGAAGCGCATGCCTTCGGCGGCCATGCGATCCAGATTGGGAGTGGGTGCGCCGCGCATGATACCGCCACCGTAACTGCCGAGATCGCCCCAACCTACGTCGTCGGTCATGATCATCACGAAATTGGGCTTCTTATTTTGCGCATTCACTGACAACGGTGACAACGCCAGAGCGAGCGCCCATATGCACGCAACGATGTATGAAAGCCCTCGTTTTATCTGAATAATCATGGTGTCCTCCCTTTCAAATCAGATTCTTCGAATCATTTGCGATTACTGGGGCCCGGCCTCTTACCGTTGTGGCGGTGATACGTGCCCCCTAACCTGTTTCAGGTGAAGCGAGATCAGCCTTGACTCTTTTCTGGCGGATCGCCTTCACCAAGGCGGCGTGGTCTTCCTCCGTCTGGTCTCCGTAGCTTTCCGCCCATTGGGTCAATGCATCATCGAGGACAGTCGAATTTCCGCAATAGCCGGAAATGCGCGCAGGATCGCCAGTCCTGGAATGAGCACGCGCAAGGATGGATCCGCAGCCCCAAGCGTAGAAGTTGAACGTAACCCCGGTGAGAAACTCAACGGGAATGGAGGCCTTGAGATTTTTCATTTGCCTCACGTAATAGTCGCGACCCTCGATGGTCGTGTGGCCAAGCATGGGGTCGGACGATGCCTGAAGCGCTCTGTGGCCGACCACGACGCGTTTACCGTTGTGCTCGTAGCCGGGAATTTTGGGCAAGAAGGGCGCGTGCGCCGGCGCAACGGCCTCCTTCACCTGCAAGAACAGCGGGTCGGCATCGCCGTTTCCGAAGAGCAGAACGAGATATGCCCGCGTGCCAACCGAGCCGACACCTACCACTCTGTGCGCCACGTCGGCAACGTGATACCGGCTCAGCATAAAGCGCCGCTCAGGCGATAGAGACTGTGCGTAACTATTAAGGCCTTTTATTACCTTGTCGCGCGTGGCGTCATCGACTTTTGTCAAGATGGGCGGATCTTCGCGAAAACTCCACGACCCGTCACTGCCGCGATCAGCAACTTTGAGAAGAAGTGTGCGGTTGTCGGTCCTTTGCGCCTTTGCGAGTGTCTTTGCGAAGACGGCCCGCGACTTGGGATCCACCTTGACCAAGGGGTTGTTGCGGCCGGGATAGGCATGGAGGTACCACACGTCCAAGACACCCATCTGCTGCAGTCGGTTAAGATTGAACCGATAGCCCGTCACGCAGCGCCCGACGGCAGCCGCTCGCTCGCGCGCGTTCAGGCCATTTTGCCGTCCTGCCACATTCACACTGGCAACCAGGCGCTTCAGGTCCCATTCCCAGGGGCCGTATACTGCTTCGTCGAAGTCGTTGAGATCAAAGACAACCTCACGCTGTGGCGTGCCGTACATTCCGAAATTATTCAGATGGGCATCGCCATCGATCACGACAGGCAGGGCTGTGATGGGCGTTTCGGCAAGGTCGCGAGCCATTACGCATGCGGACCCACGCAGGAATGCGAAGGGCGAAGCAGCCATGCGCCCCATGCGCAGCGGAACGAGATGTGCTTGTCGCCCTCGGTTATTGGCATGGAGAATATCCAGCGGGTCGAGGCGCGCTCTTCCCGGCTTCCACTGAGCATGCGACTCGCGGGGGACTTTGCGGCGCAGCGCCTTGCCTTCCTGTCTCCTCTCTTCCCAAGACAGTCCAACACCACTCAAGCTGAATGGGAGAGGCTTTTCGATAATCGGCGTTTTCATTTTTCACTCCGTGGGGGTCGGGTCGAAGCTGACCCCGGTATGTTTTTGAGAACTATGTTTGCTGCCAGCAGGCGCACAAGACTGTAACCATGATGGACCCTTCATCCGGACTATCTTCCCGCCACTCGCGGGCAGCGTGGCATGCCACTGGAGCCCATTTTTTTTCGCGGCATTCTGCCGTTTCCAATGGAGATCATTCAATGGTCAGCGCGGCCGCTCTTTGCGCATCGCGGACCGTTTGCTGGTCGCTTGCGCTGAGATTGGGAGGCTGGATGTTGATCCGCACCTTCTTGATGGTCCCAGCGTATGCGAATGGCGGTTCGTAGGCCTCGCTCACAGGGGAGCCGGTGTCCATGCCGACATCAAAATTTTCGGCTCCGAAACGTGACGGGCACGTTTTTTCAATCCGCCCTTCACCAACTTTTTTGTCATTGATGAAGAGGGAGGCCGTCCCTCCCTTTCCGATACCGCCATCGTATTTGAAGTCAACGCGAATTACGGCAGTGCCGGGTGAAAGCGTCTCTGAACTGGTGACCTTGTATCGCTCATGCGCGAAATAGTTGTACTCGTAGACGGGCTTTCCGTCCTCGATGTACAGAGTGAATCCGCCGGCCGCACCGCCTTCCGCCACGAGCACGCCATCCGCTCCGCCCTGTGGTACTTCAATGGTGGCCGTGATCGTGTGCGATGTGTTCTTCGTGTTTACCGCGGATGGCTCGGGAATCCGTGCGGCTCCGGGGTAGTAGGTGAAGTCGGTTCGTCCGGCGATGAGGCTCGGGCGCAGCCGGGGATCACCGCGCTCCGCGAAGCGGTCATCCAGAGGGAGAACGTCATATTTCTTCGCCTCGACCCAGAAGTCGTTCTGCAGCTCTTTCAGTTTCTCCGGGTATCTGACCGAGAGATCGTTCGCTTCGCTGAAATCATCCGCAAGGTTGTAAAGCTCCCATTTATCGTCGTCGAAATCTCCTGAAGTCCCGCCCATAGTCACCCAAGGCAGGCGTCCGTGACGCGCAGTGGCAATCCAGCCATCTTTGTAAAGCGCGCGATTTCCGAACATCTCGAAGTATTGGATGTGGCGCGGGCTCGCGGCCTTTGGATCGTCGAAGCTGTAAACCATGCTGACGCCTTCGATGGGCTTCTGCTTAACGCCATTCACTTCCACCGGCTGCGGAAGGTGTGCAGCCTCCAGGATGGTCGGCGAGATGTCAATGACGTGATGGAACTGCGTACGTATCCCGCCTGCGTCCTTAATACGATCTGGCCACGCTACCACCAGCGGATTGCGCGTTCCCCCCAGGTGCGAGGCCACCTGCTTGCCCCACTGGAAGGGTGAGTTCACGGCCCAGGCCCAACCGACAGGAATGTGATTGGAGGCCTTTGCGCTGCCTAGCTCATCGATATGCTGAACCAGAAAAGACGAATCTTCCGGAACACCTTGAAGCGTAGCGAGTTCGTTGAAACAGCCGCTAAGCGTGCCTTCCATAGAGGCGCCGTTGTCGCCGATCTCCCAGAAGATGAGCGTATTGTGCATTTGGCCGATCTCTTCCAGCGTGTCGAGGACGCGTCCAACTTCGTAATCGGTTTGCGCGGTATAGGCGGCGAAGATTTCCATCAGCCGCTCAGCTACACGCTGCTCGTCCGGCGAGAGAGAATCCCAGGCGGGAATCTCTTTGGGTCGCGGCGTCAGTTTCGTGTCGGGCGGTATGACGCCCAATTTGAGCTGGCGCTGATAGGTTTCTTCGCGGTACTTGTCCCAGCCCTGGTTGAATTGGCCCTTAAACTTTTCGATCCACTCTGGTGGCACGTGGTGCGGAGCGTGGGTCGCGCCGGGCGCGTAGTAGATGAAAAAGGGACGGTCGGGGGTGGTGGATTTCTCAAGGTGGATGTAGCGGATGGTGTCGTCTGCAAGCGAATCATTCAGCGTGTAGTGGCCCTCTTTCCCCCTGGGGATCTCCATTGCCACCGGGGTCGTGCCGCGATAGAGAATCGGCTGCCATTGATCCATCTCTCCACCAATGAAGCCATAGAAGTAATCAAAGCCCTGCAAGTTTGGCCAGCGGTCGTACGGGCCGGAGATGCTGGTTTCCCAGTCGGCGATGTTATGGTTCTTGCCGATGAATGCGGTGCTGTAACCGCCCTGGCGCAGGACTTCAGCAAACATCGCTGTGCTCTTGGGAATCTGTCCACTGTATCCTGGGTAGCCGTCGCCGATCTCGGTGATGACTCCGGTTCCGGCCGAGTGGTGATTGCGTCCTGTGAGCAGGGCTGCGCGCGTCGGAGAGCAGAGAGCAGTGGTGTGAAAGCGCGTATATCGCAGACCCATCTTCGCGAGGCGGTCGAGGTTTGGCGTCGGAACCTGACCGCCGAACGTGCCCCACTGTCCGAAACCGGCGTCATCGATCAGAATGATCAGGACGTTGGGCGCGCCGGCGGGAGCCTTGGTGAGGTTGATCGTCCCTGGCTTTGAATCTTTATAAGTGCGTCCGATCTTCGCGTCCGTAAATGCTTCTTCGGGTTTAGGCAGTACTTCCTGTGCGGCTGCCAAAGAGACGGTCACAAATATCACCGCACCCGCGATGCAAAGTCCCCTTGTATTCATTTGTGTGTCTTCTCCTTCCTTGCAGCCCTAGGAGTGATTTCGTTTAGGCCCTGGCGGAGCCCAGCCGGACAAAGCGCTGTCACTTCAACTCGATGGTGACCTTATGTAGCTGACCCGTAAACGGAAACGGTGGCGCGTAAGAGAAGTCAACAGGTGAGCCGCTGTCTTCACCGATATCCTGTCCCTCGTACAATGAATACTTATATGGCGTCGTCTTCTCCGCACGGCCTTCGCCGATCTTCTTTCCGTTCGCGAGCAGTGTGATGGTGCCGCCTTTACCCATTCCACCACCGTCGTATTTGAAGTCGAAAGTGAGGGTGACTGTTCCTGTAGGCAAATTCTCAATCGACACGATGCGGTAGCGTTCCAAGCCGATATAGTTATGCACGCCAATTAGCTTGCCCTTTTGCAGATAGAAGCCCCAGCCGGCGGTGATGCCGCCTTGGGTAAAGATCATGCCGTCCCCATCGGGGGATACTTCCGCCTCTGCCGTGATGGTGAATGACCTGTTCTTCAGGTTGGGCGCCGAGCCTTCGGGCAGTGCAACCAAGGGGGTCTCATAGACGAACACATTGCGGCCCTCGGCGAGGCTTGGCCTTCCGGTGATCTCGTCTGACAACCGCTCAACAGCACGCCAATCAAGTGGCAGAACATTTTCACGTGCCGCTTCAGCCCACCATAGATCCTTGAGCGCCTGCAGCTTCTCCGGATATTTTGCTGCAAGATCGTCGGCCTGCGAGAAGTCCTGGTCGATGTGGTAGAGCTCCCACTTTGCCTTGTCGGGATCGTAACCCGTTCGAACCGGTTGCCAGGGAACGAATGCGATGGATGACGCCATCCATCCGTTCTGATACATCGCCCGGTTGGAAACGAGTTCGAAAATCTGGGACTTGCGGCGATCCGGAGCCTTAGCAGCGTTGAACGTATAGACCATGCTGATGCCTTCGATCGGCTTTTGCGGTATCCCGTCGAGTGTTTCAGGCGCTCGTATGTTGGCCGCTTCGAGGATCGTCGGCATGACGTCCATGATGTGATGGAACTGGGTACGCACACCGCCTTTGTCCGTAATCCTCGACGGCCAGGAGATGATCATCGGATTTCGCGTGCCGCCGAAGTGCGAGGCCACTTGCTTGGTCCACTGTAGAGGCGAATCCATGGCCCACGCCCATCCTGCTGGAAAGTGGTTGTAGTATTTGGGGCCGCCCAGTTCGTCGATGTGTTTGAGATTGCTCTGCCATGTTTCAAGGACGCCATTGAAGGCCGCATTCTCGTTGGTCTCGCCATCGAGACCGCCTTCGGCCGAAGCTCCATTGTCCCCAAGGATGTAGATGATGAGAGTATTGTTCGCATCCGGAAGAGCTGCCACTGCATCCAGCACTCGGCCCATCTCATAATCAATCTGCGCTCCAAAACCTGCGAAGATCTCCATCATCCGGGCGTAGAGGCGTTTCTGATCAGCGTTCA
>Ga0210396_10004843_pt1 | contig 13109 bp, 9 predicted proteins | sample IncBWH17OmetaG_FD_155466 | JGI IMG/M metagenome (GOLD analysis project Ga0210396, IMG submission 155466) | Forest soil microbial communities from Barre Woods Harvard Forest LTER site, Petersham, Massachusetts, United States - Inc-BW-H-17-O ...
TATTACGTTAAATGCCGGCGCGCCGACATTGTACGGCTTTCTATCTTCCAGCCCCGAGCCTCTAGCTTCTAGCCTCCAGACGATCTCAACACCCATGACGCAATCACCAACCGTTGAATCTCACTGGTGCCTTCGTAAATCTCCGTGATGCGCGCGTCACGATAATTTCGTTCCACCGGATACTCCCGGCTATAACCGTTCCCGCCATGAATTTGAATCGCCTTGTGGGTCACCCGCGTAGCCATCTCGCTGGCAAATAATTTTGCTACTGCGGCCTCCATGCTGAATCTCGCGCCCCTGTCCTGCTTCCAAGCTGCTTTCCGAATCAACAATCGCGCGGCATCAATCTCCGTGGCCATATCGGCCAGCATGAATTGTATGGCCTGAAATTGCGAAATGGGATTCCCGAACGCCATGCGCTCTTGCGAATATTTCAAAGCCGCTTCAAACGCGCCTTGCGCAATCCCGGTCGCCTGCGCAGCGATACCGATTCTTCCGCCATCCAACGTCGAAAGCGCCACTTTGTATCCTTCACCTTCATCGCCGATGCGATTGGCGGCCGGCACGTTGCAGTCGGAAAAAACCAGTTCGCTGCAAGCCGTGGCACTAATCCCCAGTTTTTTCTCTTCTTTACCAACGCGAAATCCCGGCGCGCCTTTTTCAATAACCAGCGCGGTGATGCCTTTCTCTCCCTTGGCCGGATCCGTATTCACGTATACGATGGCGGCATCCGCCGCGCCCCCATTGGTGATCCACGCTTTGGTGCCGTTCACCACATAGCTGTCGCCCTGGCGCACCGCTTTCGTTTGCAACGCCGCGGCATTCGAGCCCGCCTGCGGCTCCGTCAACGCGTAGCACCCGATTTTTTCTCCACGCGCGAACGGCAAAAGAAATTTCTCTTTCTGTTCAGCCGTGCCAAATCGGTGGATAGGATCGCAGTACAACGAATTTTGCACCGACAAAATCACGCCCGTGGACGCGCAGCACCGCGAAATCTCCTCAATCACGATGGTATACGCGACATGATCGAATCCGGCGCCGCCTTCGCTTTCCGGCAGAGCGATCCCAGTCAGCCCCAATTCCGCTGCTTTCTTGAATATTTCCCGCGGGAAATGCCCAGTCTCGTCCAATTCTTTCGCGAACGGCCGCACTTCCGATTCCGCGAATTCCCGCACGCTTTTTTGCAGGAGCAACTGCTCCTCAGTCAGTTGAAGATCCACTCGCTCTTCTCTCCGCGTTTACGCCGCTGCACTCGCATTCAAAACTTTTCGCATGCGCTCAAAAGTTTTATGCAAATCTTCCGGATGCACACGGGTCTCGCCCGTCACGGTCATGAAATTGGTGTCCCCAAACCACCGTGGCAATGCGTGTAAATGCAGGTGCCCGGCAACACCCGCGCCGGCAGCTTTCCCGAGGTTCATGCCAATATTCATCCCATCGGGTTTGTAGTCCGCAACAAAAACCTTCTCTACCCGCTGCGCTACTAACATCATCTCCGCCAACGTCTCCGCATCGCACAATGCCAATTGCGCGACATGCGCGTACGGCACGATCATCACGTGCCCGGATGTATAGGGATAGCGATTCAGGATCACGAACACTTTTTTGCCGCGATAAACGATCAGCGCCGCAGCGTCATCGTTCCGCGCCAAAGCATCACAGAAAATACACTCCGGTTGCTTCTCGTCATTCACCTGTGTGATGTATTTGTAGCGCCACGGCGACCACACGTAGTCCATCAGGCATCCTCAAAGAAAAAGACGCTCGCACAGCATAACGCACAATCCATTCACGTCGCGCGCAGCGCTACCCATTGTTTTATTCAGAGAAATGAATTCAGAGGTGTTGTCAGGAGCGTGTCGCGTCGCCAGACGCCGAGTTCGCCGGCGTCGCCGCAGCAGCCGAAGCGCCGGCTTCTGTTCCGTCGCCTTCCGAGTTGTTCACAAAATCCTTCAATTCTTTACTAGGCTTGAAGAGCGGAATCTTCTTGGGCGGCACATCCACTTTAGCGCCCGTCTTGGGGTTGCGGCCGATGCGCCCGCGCCGTTGCCGCGTCCGAAAGCTTCCAAATCCGCGGATCTCGATCTTGTCGCCTTTCTGCAGGGCCTCGATGATGCTCTCGAAAATCGTCTCCACAATCGTCTCGGACTCCTTGCGCGGAAGTTCCGAGATGCGCAGCACCTCTTCGATCAGGTCGGCCTTCGTCAATGTCGGATGCTTGGTCATAATCCCTATACCTCGTCGCCCCGCGCAGGTCCTGCCACCGGACGTCTGACCGCTTAGCGGCCCCTCAAATCGGTGTTACAAAAAGGGTTAGAGCGGAGAGCCGCCCTCTGGGTGCACCCTTCCTATCATTAAAATAGGCCCCACGTAAATACAATTGTCCAGCTGGGTTGGAGTCAAATATTTCTGCCTGGACCGCTACCGGCCCAGCTTTGACTTAAGGGCATCGCCAATCGTCGCCGTTGATGAAGACTTCCCCGTCGACGTCGACCGGTACTGATCGATCTCCCGCCGCTCAATTTGCTTCACCGCCGCGCGGTAGCTAAGTCCAATGCGCCGCGTTTCCGGGCTGATCTTCACGATCTTGAAGTCGTACTCTTTCCCCGGCTCTAGCGGCCCCGCGCTCTTCAGCGGCCCCGTCGAGGTGCGATGCATCGGCGCCGGTCCTTCATCGCGGCGCCGCTTGTGCTCCTCAATCTCGGTGTTGTGGCACAGCGCTTCGATATTCTCGCCCAGTTCCACGAACGCTCCGAACGTCGCGATGCGCGAAACTTTGCCCTTCACGATCTGGCCCACTTTGTGCTGCTTGAACCAGTCGCCCCAGATATCGTTGACCTGCTTGATGCCCAGCGATACCCGCCGGTTTTCCGGATCAATCTTCAAGACCTTGGCGGTAACGTCTTCGCCCTTCTTGAAAACCTCATGCGGATTTTTCACTCGGCCGGTCCAGCTCACGTCGCCGACGTGCACTAGCCCGTCAAACCCGTCCTCGATTTCCACGAACGCGCCAAATTCCGCAATGTTCCGAATCTTGCCGGTCACCACCGTGCCGACTGGATATTTTTCCGCGATGACCATCCACGGATCCGGTTGCGCCTGCTTGATGCCCAGCGAAACACGGCGGTCGCTCGGTTTGATGTCCAGCACCACCACATCTACTTCATCGCCCACCTTCACGAGTTTCGACGGATGCGTCGGCTTCTTATTCCAGCTCATTTCCGAAACGTGCACGAGCCCTTCAATGCCTTGCTCCAGCTCCACGAACACGCCGTAATCCACCACGCCGACAACTTTGCCCTTCACCTTGCCGCCCGCGGGATATTTCTCCGATGCATTCACCCACGGATCGGGAATGAGTTGTTTCAGGCCCAGCGAGATGCGCTGCTTATCCTTATCAAATTTCAGGATGACAACGTCCAGCTCCTGATACGGCTTCAGCATGTCGGAAGGATGCTTCACGCGTCCCCAGCTCAAATCCGTCAGGTGCAGCAGCCCGTCGATTCCACCCAGGTCCACAAACGCGCCATATTCCGTCACGTTTTTCACATGCCCGTGAACGGTCTGGCCTTCCTTCAGCGATTCCATTAACTCCGCGCGCTTCGCAAGTTGACCTTCTTCCAGCAGCGCGCGCCGGCTCACCACCACATTGCCGCGCCGCCGGTTCAGCTTGGTGATACGCACGTCCATTTCCTGGCCCATCAAATCGTCCAGGTTCGCGGTCGGCCGCAAATCGTATTGCGACCCGGGCAGGAACGCGCGAACTCCGATGTCCACCACGAGTCCGCCCTTGATGCGATCTACAACCTTGCCCTTGACTGTTTCTTTCGCTTTGAACGCCGCTTCCAACTTTTCCCACATTCGGCGGCGCAGAACCTTCTGATAGGACAAAATCTCGAAGCCGTCTTTGCGTTCACCAGTTCGCTGTACTTCGATTTTGGCGTTCGGCTCAGGGCGCGGTATCTCTGTCTCCGAAAATTCCGCCGCGGGAATCAGTCCTTCAGTCTTCTGGCCGGTGTCCACAACCACGCCGTGCTCGGTGTAGGCCACCACCGTGACTTCGATAATTTCGCTGTGCGACGCGGCTTCCTGCTTCTCGTCGTACTGCTCCATCAACTTGCTCATCTCTTCTGAGCCAGCCGCTTCGTCGGCAGCCGTCGCCGCTTCGCGATCCGCGACCGCAGTCCCACCGCTGTTGTCTGTGTGCTGGCTTGCGCCCTGGTCATGGCTATCGTGTTGAGCAGTTGCGCCGTGCGACTCAGCGCCGCTGTGCTCTGCCTCGCCGTCACTGCCATGCGAACCTGAACCACCCTGTGCAGTCGACCCGCTCGATGTATTGGCGGGACTCTGCGAATCGCCATCGGCCTGCGGCACCGCAGTGCGATTCTGCACGTGGTCGCCCGATTCGCTGCTTCCCTCGGAACTCGAACCGTGCTGCGAGGTATCATTGTGCGCAGCGGTGGACGAGCCACTCTCGTGTGTTGCTTCGTTTTTCTGTTCTTGTGTTTCGGTGTGCGCTTCCGGTGCGGCGGCAGCAGCAGCACCGCTTGCGGTAGTGGGCGCCGGGTTGTCGTGGTCGGGAAACATGGTTGTAGGCCTCCGGGATAAATATCCCTGTTTAGTCGAAAAAGTTCCTTGCGAGATCCCTACTTGGATAGCCGTGCAAGGAGGTGGACCGTTCAGTTGGTCGCTAAGGAAAAAGTGCCGCGGGCGTCACTGCAAGCACTGCCAGAACTCCTGGACCAGAACTCCTGGAATTGTCACGAGGAACGCCGCAACCTAGCCAAAAGCATACTCGCCGACTCAACTCCCTGTCAATGAATCGGCAACGTGATGGAGCGATTTTCTTGGCCGCAAATTCGCTCCAACCTGCCCGTCGTTTGAAGTCCAGGGGACGCGGAGGGTGCCCCGCCCCCAGATTTTTGGAGGGTTTACCTGCCGTGGCAGGTGGGGTTTTTAACGTGGAATCACCAAAATCTAAAATCGCCACTCGCTCAAATCAGCCTCAATTCCCCGTTAACTCGTCGACCCTATGTGCGTCCCGCCTGTGTTTTCTCACGCCGAAAATCGGGAGCAATTACTTCAACAGTTCTACACATTTCGTAAAGGCGCGAACGCATTCTGCTGCCGATGCGCTGCTCCAACGTGTCCTCGCGCGACGCAGGAATCATTCGCCCTCCCGGCAGCCGCGAAGGTTCGCCTTCTGACACCGGATTGTCCACATAGTTTGTAGTGATCACCGTGGTGCGGTTCTCGTTATAGCGGGCGTTCAATACAATCCCCACAATGTCGCGCACCCAATCCGAAGGCTTGCTCGCTCCCAGATCATCCAGCACCAAAATTTCCACGTTGCGAATGGGCTCCAGAATGCTCATCTCCGTCGATTCACTCGAAGGGTTATAACTTGCCTGAATCTCTTTCAGCAATTCTCGGTAATCGCAAAACAGTCCGCCGTGTCCGCGGCGAATCAATTCTTTCAAGGCTGCCACCGCCAAATGTGTTTTGCCTACGCCCGACGGCCCCATCAGCAGCAGCCCTTTTTCCGCCGCACCTGGATAATCCCGCACAAATCCCTGCGTCAACATCTTGGCCTGCTTCATGGATTGCGCATGCTGCGGCATCCACGTTTTGCCATCCGTCAAATCCGCGACATAGCTTTCAAAATCACAGTGTTCATAGCGCTTCGCTATCCGTGCACGTTCCATCACCCGCGCCGCGCGCTCTTCCATTCCGCAATCGCACGCCGTAGCCACCGTGCCTGGCACGCCATTCAGCCGCTGCTCCAGCCGCCAGCCCGTCCCTCTACAAAGCGGACAATTTTCTATCGCCATATCGCCACAAGCATACGGGCACGCCCTCGTCACGGCAAGCGATCTACGTACGTCGGCTCCCACTGTTATCGACGGCAGCGTGCTAAAATTCCCAATTCAACAACGGTGCAAAGTGAAAACTAAAACGAAGAGCGTGACTCCCGAACCCGCTTTACCTATGAACGTGCGCGTGCGCCGCGAGATCATCGCGTGGTTCTGGGTTGGTCTCGTTTTTCTATTGGTGAACGGAACGATCGGCCAGGCGCGCGTCATTCCTTCCGCCTCAATGGAAAATACCCTGCTGATCGGAGACCACTTGATCATCAGCCGTGCCGGATACGATGCCGGATTGCCGTTCACGAATTGGCATGTTCCGTTGTGGCGTAATCCAAAGCGGCAGCAAATCATAATTTTCAGGCCGCCGTACGCGCCCGATCAAACCGACCTGGTGAAGCGCGCGATTGGCATGCCGGGCGATGTTGTGGATCTACGTGACGGGAATGTTTGGATCAATGGAAAGCAGCTTCAAGAGGATTACACCCTAGGCCCGACCAAACCAGCGCCGCCGGGATACTCTCAGCGCGGTCGAATCGATGTCACCTTCCCGTACCGCGTTCCGGACAACTGTTATTTTGCGATGGGTGACAATCGAGGAAATTCTTACGATAGCCGCTTCTGGGGTTGCGTTCCGCGTGAATACCTCATCGGCACCCCGGTGATGATCTACATGTCTATAGATGCGAACCCCAGCGCATGGCAACCTGGCCACATCGTCGACCGTTTTGTTGCCTATGCCAACGTGCTGATTCATCCAGCCACCATGCGCTGGAAGCGCTTGTTCCACACCTTTTAAACTAGCCGCCGCGACACCGTTGAAGACTTTTTGCCTCGCGCTACGTCAATCGTTCATGTGGCATTACCACATGAAATTAGATATGCTTCTGTGGCCGTAACACAGGAAGGGCCGATGCACCAAGGCCAGAGCTGTAAAGGGTCGATCGATGACGAATGAACCGGTAACTCGACTGCGCGAATTCTTGCACCGTCTGCGCTCATTATTTCGCGCCAGGCAACTCGACACCGAGCTCGACGCGGAAATGGCCGCGCACCTTGACTTGGCCATCGAAGAAAATCTTCAACGCGGTATGCCGCCAGAAGAAGCACGGCGTCAGGCGCTGATTCGCTTCGGAGGCGTGGCGCAAGCCAAGGAACGGCATCGCGACGCGCGCTCTCTACCGACCCTCGATGAAATGTCTCAGGATTTGCGCTACGCCCTGCGAACTTTCCGTCGTGATCGCGGTTTCGTGGCGATCGCGATATTGATTCTTACTTTGGGCATCGGCGCCAACATCGCGGTCTTCAGTGTGGTGAACACAATTTTATTGCGCCCGCTTCCCTTTCACGATCCGCAGCAACTCACTTTTATTACCAGCGCCAAGGGCAGAGCTGGTTTGTCCAGCATGACGTATTCCGTCGACGCCTACGAGGAGCTGAAACATCAGAATAATTCCTTCCAGGATGTCACCGGCTACTTCGCCTTCTCCTCGGCCAATAATGCCAAGCTTGCCCGCAATGGCGATTCGCTGCCGGTTACGACCATGACGGTGGTCGGTAATTTCTTCCCCACGCTCGGCGTTCAACCGTTACTGGGCCGCTGGTTCGCTCCCGACGAGTGCTTGAAAAATTCCCACCCCGTTGCCATTCTTACCAACGGTTTGTGGCGGCGTCAGTTTGCCGCTAACCAGTCGATTGTCGGCCAAGCCATAACTCTCGACAATCATCCGGTAACGGTCATCGGCGTCCTGCCGCCCACCTTCGACTTCGGTTCCGTTTTTTCTCCAGGTTCAAAGACCGACCTTTTCATCCCCGCCTTCCTGGACGACATGGAAGACTGGGGAAACACCCTTGCACTGGTTGGCCGTCTCAAGCCTGGCGTTACGTTGCCGCAAGCGCAAGCCGAAGCCGACATTCTCTTTCCACGCCTTCATTTCAACTTGAAGCATCCGGAATGGGGCGGCAACTACACTGCTCGTCTTACCGAACTCAAGGAATACGTCACTGGCAAGCTGCGCCGCTCCTTGATCGTGCTGTGGTGTGCGGTGGGACTCATCTTGCTGATCGTCTGTGTGAATCTTGCAAATCTTTTGCTCGCGCGCGCGAGTGCGCGAAGCAAGGAATTCGCCATGCGCCGCGCTCTTGGCGCAGGCCGCGCCAGGCTTATCCGTCAATTGCTTACTGAAAGCCTGCTGCTGACCAGCGCGGGAGCCTTGCTCGGACTGGGATTGGCATGCGGCATCACCATGTACCTCGCGCATCAGGGCTCCCTTGCTCTGCCACTCCTTGGCAGCTTGAAAATTGACGGCCGCGCTTTAGCATGGACACTCATCATTTCTTTAATGGCCGCGATTTTCTTCGGGCTCCTTCCGAATCTCAAAATCTCAGCAGGCAGTCTTCAGGAAGCTCTCAAAGATTCCGGCGCAGGCATGACTCACGGCAAAAAACACGATCGCTTGCGTTCCGTTCTCGTAATTTCCGAAATTGCCTTGGCGTGCGTCCTTCTGGTCGGAGCGGGCCTGCTGTTGCGCAGTTTTCTGCACGTGCTCGACGTGGACCTGGGATTTCAACCCAGCCGGGCAGCGGCCATCACAGTCGATTACAACGATGAAGACAAACCCGCGAAGCGCAGCGCGATACTGCAGCAAATGCTGGGCCGCGTGAAAGCTATTCCAGGCATCGAAGCTGCCGGCATCACCGACAATCTGCCGCTGGATCGCAATCGTGCCTGGGGCTTATCGGCAAAGGGGAAGGACTATCGCAAAGGAGAACTCCCTGGAGCCTTCGTGTACATCGTTACGCCCGGCTACCTGCAAGCCATGGGCATGCAGCTTCGCGCCGGCCGCGATCTGAATTGGTCGGACGCTCCGGATGGTCCGCTGGTGGCGATCCTGAATCAAACCGCGGCGAATTATTTGTGGCCCGGTCAGGATCCTATCGGCCAAATCGCGCTCGTGAATGACAAAGAAGCTCGAGTCGTCGGCGTGGTCAGCGACGTTCGCGAAAGCAGTCTGGAGTCGCGCCCCGGCTGGCAGATGTATTTGTCTTCGAGTCAGAATAGCCCGGACGGAGCCGAGCTAGTGGTGCGCACCAAGCTCCCACCGGACGTGCTTGCCTCCAGCGTGATGAGCACGCTTCGTGAACTAAATCCCGGCCAACCTGCCACCGAGTTTCGGACCATACAGCAGATCGTGGATCACGCGGTTTCTCCCCGGCGCTTTTTTGTTTGGCTGGTAAGTCTATTTGCGGCACTGGGGCTGACGCTGGCTTCGCTGGGCATCTATGGAGTTATTTCGTACTCGGTTTCGCGGCAGACCCAAGAAATTGGCATCCGCATGGCTCTCGGCGCCACCGCCAATCGTGTGCAGTTCAGCGTGATCTACAGAACTCTACGCCTCGCACTCGTGGGAATCGCCATCGGCACGGTTGCGTCGTTCATGGTGGCGAAAGCCATTGCGTCTCTTTTGTTTGCCACCGACCCGTCAGATCCGCCGACCTTCGCAACCACCATCGTGATGTTGAGCGGCATCGCAATTCTGGCGGGATATATTCCAGCGCGCCGCGCCTCGCACGTAGACCCCATGACTGCTCTTCGCGTCAACTAACCATCAGCTTTGACGCGGCGTAAATTGAAGACCCACCCTCGATTTTGAAGGGTGGGTCTTTATTTCCGGAACTTCCTGGGGAAAATATAAAGATGTCAGCTTCGTACTATTCGTGGTACGGCCCGTACGATAGCGTGGCGGGGATCCTGCGCCGTTGGGCGCGAGGATGCGCGCGATAATTCCTGCTGTACCACCTTCGCGAACTCACCCATCTGGCGTTCCATCTCAATCATTTTTTCGCGCATGTTCAGAATAATTTCGATGCCCGCGAGGTTCACGCCCATGTCGCGCGCCAGCGTTAAAATTACTTCCAGGCGCTCAAGATCGGAATCGGTATACAACCGCGTGTTTCCCTGCGACCGGGAAGGTTTTAATAATCCCACGCGCTCGTACAAACGCAGCGTCTGTGGGTGCAATTTATAAAGCTCCGCCACCGCGCTAATCATGTACCCGGCTTTGGCCCGCTTTTTTGTTCTTTGCGGCATGCTCCTCACACACCCGCTTTGCTGAAAAGATTTTGCCGCGGATCTTCGGGGTCCAAAGTTTCCAGGTCTTTCATCAGAGTACGGACCCGCTCATCCGTCGGCTTCGGCACTACTACTTGAATTTCGGCGTATTGATCGCCGCGCGTGCTGTTGCGAGCGCCCGGCACGCCCTTTTCTTTCAGGCGCAGGGTTTTCCCGCTATCCGTTCCGGGAGGAATGCGCACCAGAGAGCGCCCATCGATGGTGGGCACTTCAATCTTCGCGCCAAGCGTGGCCTCTGGAACGGTCACGGGAATTTTGGTGTAAAGATCATTGCCACGGCGCTCAAAAAATTCATGTGGCTTCACCAGAATCCGCAAATACAAATCTCCCGGAGGTGCTCCCATCGTTCCCGCATTTCCCTTGCCGGGTACACGCAAGCGCGCACCGCTCGCCACGCCAGCTGGAATGCGGACATCCACCGTTTCCGTGCGCCGCACTCGGCCTTCGCCATTGCAAGTCCGGCACATGGTACGCAATTTACCGGTGCCACCGCAGCGGGAGCACGGCACATTGAAGCGCATTTTCCCCGCGGCTTGCTGAGTCGTTCCGGTCCCGCCACACGCGGTACAAGTCTGCGGCGAGCCCACCGCGCCGGTTCCGTGACAGGCCTCGCAGGAGTCCATGCGCGTGATCGAAAGTTTCTTCACCGCGCCGCGCACGGAATCCCAGAAATCAATCTCCACCTGGTATTCCAGGTCGCCGCCCGGTTCCTGCTCCGGTTCCATTTCGCCGCCGCGGCCGCCCTTGAAAAACTGGCTGAACAAATCGCGAAAACTTCCGCCGCTACCTGCCGGACCAGCACCGGAACCACCGCCACCACCAAAATCAAATCCGCCAAAATCAAAATTGACGCGCGCATCATCGTCTTCCCCGCCGCCATGCGAAGAAGGTCCGCCGCCCGGGGGCAGGTTATCGCTATAAAATCCGTACTGGTCGTACATCTGGCGCTTCTTGGCGTCGGAAAGTACGTCATACGCTTCCTGCAGCTGCTTGAATTTCTCTTCCGACGATTTATCGCCGGGATTCAGATCAGGATGGTATTTGCGCGCAAGTTTGCGAAACGCAGTGCGAATGTCCTTGCTGCTGGCCTTCTTCGGCACCCCGAGCAATTCGTAATAATCGGTTTTAGCTGTCGTTGCCATGATCTATATTTGTGTGATCTCGAATCGTATTTCTCGAAATCTGTCGAATCTGCTACTAAAAAATTCGGCCCACTCCGTCTTGCGAACGAAGCGGGCCGGTTCTTTACTCTTCGCTTCCGCGAAGTTCCGGCCCGCGCGGAGTTACATTCCGCACTTTCCTTCTTCGCTCAGCTGCTTAATTAGTTAGGACGCTTGCTTTCGTCCACGTCCACGTACTCGGCGTCGATCACATCGCCGGGCTTGCCGCCTTGCGGGCCGCCGGCTGACCCAGCACCGGCCGGTCCGCCTTGAGCCCCGGCGCCAGCTCCCGCCGCGCCTGCCTGTTCCGCGCCGCCAGCCGCTTGCGTGCTCTTGTAGAGCTCTTCAGCGATCTTGTGCAGCGAGCGTTCCAGGTTTTCCGTAGCGGAGCGCAGTTTCGCAACGCCGCCCTCGTTGATGGCCTTCTTGGCGTCGTCGATGGCGCTCTCCGCGGTCTTCACGTCGTCTTCGTTGAGCTTCTCGCGATTCTCGCGAATCATCTTTTCCGACTGGTACAGAATGCCGTCCAGGCGATTGCGCGCCTCGACCTCTTCCATACGCCGGCGATCGTCTTCGGAGTGCGATTCGGCCTCCACGCGCATCTTCTCGGCTTCTTCCTTGGTCAAGCCGCTCGAAGCGGTGATGGTGATCTTCTGCTCCTTGTTGGTCGCTTTATCCTTGGCGCTGACGTTCAGGATGCCGTTGGCGTCGATGTCAAAAGTGACTTCGATCTGCGGCGTCCCGCGCGGAGCTGGTGGAATTCCATCCAGCTTGAATTTGCCAAGCGAGCGGTTGTCGTTCGCGAATTTGCGTTCGCCCTGCATGACGTGAATTTCCACGCCAGGCTGGTTGTCGGCAGCCGTGGAATAAGTTTCCACTTTGCGAGTCGGAATCGTAGTGTTCCGGGGAATCTGCACGGTCATCACGCCGCCCAGAGTTTCCACGCCCAGCGAGAGCGGTGTGACGTCCAGTAATAGGATGTCCTTCACGTCTCCAGCCAGCACCGCGCCTTGAATCGCGGCTCCTACGGCAACAACTTCGTCGGGGTTCACGCCCTTGTGCGGCTCTTTTCCGCCGAAGAACGTGCGCACCAGTTGCTGAACCTTGGGAATGCGCGTCGAACCGCCGACCAGCACCACTTCTTGTATGTCGTTCGGCGACATCTTGGCGTCTTCCAACGCCTGCTTCACTGGTTTCATGGACCGTTCGAGCAAATCGTTCATTAATTGCTCGAGGCGTGTCCGGGTCAGCTTCAGTTGCATGTGAATCGGCCCGCTCGCGCCCGCGGTGATGAACGGCAGATTGATCTCCGTCTCCATCATCTGCGACAGCTCGATTTTGGCCTTTTCCGCTGCGTCCTTCAGGCGTTGCAGCGCCATACGATCCTTGCTCAGATCAATGTTGTTTTCTTTCTTGAATTCGTCGATCAACCAATCCACGATGCGTTGGTCAACGTCGTCGCCGCCCAGGTGGGTGTCGCCGTTGGTGGACTTCACTTCCACCACGCCGGCGCCAACTTCCAGCACGGAAATATCAAAGGTGCCGCCGCCCAAGTCATACACCGCGATGGTTTCGTCGGTCTTTTTGTCCAAGCCATATGCCAGCGCAGCCGCTGTCGGCTCGTTGATGATGCGCACCACGTCCAAGCCGGCAATTTCGCCAGCTTGCTTGGTGGCCTGCCGTTGCGCGTCGTTGAAGTAGGCCGGCACGGTAATTACCGCCTTGGTGACTTTTTCACCCAGGAAGTCTTCCGCGGCGGACTTCAGTTTTCCAAGAATCATGGCCGAAATTTGCGGCGGGCTATATATTTTGCCGAGAATCTCCACGCGCGCGTCATCGTGGTCGCCCTTCACAACCTTATAAGGGATACGCTTCATTTCGTCGGTCACTTCGTCATAGCGGCGGCCCATAAAGCGCTTGATCGAATACACCGTATTCTCGGGATTCGTCACC
>Ga0210396_10004844_pt1 | contig 13107 bp, 12 predicted proteins | sample IncBWH17OmetaG_FD_155466 | JGI IMG/M metagenome (GOLD analysis project Ga0210396, IMG submission 155466) | Forest soil microbial communities from Barre Woods Harvard Forest LTER site, Petersham, Massachusetts, United States - Inc-BW-H-17-O ...
ATCGTCCCGACAGATCAGCCAGCGACTCAATGTCCCGAGCTGTCGCCAACACCTTATTGCCCGCAGCAAGGCCCGCTTCAACAATTGCGCGACCCAGACCACGAGAGCTGCCGGTCACTAACCATACCTGCGCCATTCATCCTCCTGTACCGAAGCCAATCACCCGGATATTCTGGAGAAGCTTCTCAAACTCAGGATTGGATGCGCGATGAGTATACGAACGGACTTGTTAGTTACGGAGGAAATCGCCGAATCTTCAGATCTCAGGGCGACTCCCTTCGAGTTCGAGAGAGCCAAAAGGGTTGAGGCGGCGCTCTCAATCCTCGAAGGCAAATGGAAGATCGTTATTCTGAACCGGCTCTTCGCGCGCCCTATCTGGCGATTCTCTGAGCTTGAACACGCCGTCCCCGGCATTTCACAACGTATGCTGTCTCAACAGCTGCGTCTCCTTGAGAAGTGCGAGTTGGTGAAGCGAACCGTTCATGCTCAATTTCCACCAAAGGTGGAATATCAACTCACCGAGTTTGGGAAAACGCTCTGTCCGGCGATGAAGACGCTCGTCGATTGGGCGATGACCTTCACCAAGACCCGCGAAACGTCCCGGTATCAACCGAGAGAGGCTCGAAAAGCCTTTTAGTGTTTTGAGCTTGTGATTAGGGGAAGGTGCAGGAGGAGGGACTTGGATCATGCCGCGCCGCCGACGAGCGAAGGCCGGCAGCGGGATGAGGGTGCAGGGAGAAACCGAAGCGGTGTCTTCCTGGGCGATTTTTAGAGCAAGTAAGAGGGGGCGGCTGGTTCTAGACGGACGCGCGCCTGATCGTCCAACTCTACGAGGCATGGGGCATCGTCCTACTCCGCGATCCGCATCGAAACTGCCGTCACCCTTCCGACAATTCCCGCATCTTCGGGAAAGCGCACTTCCCGCACTTGATATCTCGATCGTGGGTAAGGAATCAGCAAGAGTCTCCCTTCGCCCGATTTCAATCTGCACAACGGTGCGGATTATGGTCTAATCACACTGCTAACCTGCTGCGTGGCGTGAGAAGCCAGCGCACTTTACGACTTCAAAGCGGAAACCTGGAGACTCTGTATCCGCTCGCGATGCGAAGGAGGGACAGCTTGTTTCAGTGCAAGTCCACGTCCGGAGCCGAAGCGTCGAACAGGGCCCGGTAGAGTACTGACTGCGCATACAGCACCGAATGGCCACCTACCGCGGCGATTCGGCCCTGATCAAGCAGTACAAAGCGGTCTAGCCCTGTAAGTGAACTGATGCGGTGCGAAATGACGATGACCGTCTGGTGAGGGCGGAACTCGGCCAGGGATCGAAGCACTGCGCGTTCGGTTGGAGCATCGATAGCCGAGGTGGCTTCGTCCAGGACAAGCGCTGCCGATTCCCTCAAAAGTGAGCGGGCGATGGCCAGCCTTTGGCACTCTCCTCCAGAAAGGCTTACGGCGCCCGGGCCGAGGGGAGTGTCCAGGCCGAGCGGGAGTTGGATGAGAAGGGAGGAGAGTTGCACCGTCTCAATTGCTCGATGCATGTCCTCGGACGACGCCTGCGGATTTCCATAGAGCAGGTTCTCCCGGATGCTCCCCTGAAAAAGCACCGGGTGCTGCGGGACAAGACAGACGGCGCTGCGCAGCGAAGCCAACGTGTAGCTTCCAAGGGGTTCGTCTTCGAGAAGGATGCCTCCGGCGTCCGGATCGGCGGCGCGCACCAGCAGACGGGCCAATGTACTCTTGCCCGATCCGCTCGCGCCGATGATCGCGAGACGTTCACCCGCTTCGATCTGAAGCGAGAGGTTCAGTAATGCCGGTTTAGGCCCGTAGGAGAAGGACACATCCTCAATTCTGAAGCCTTGATGTAAACGGAGTGAGTTCCATCGCATCGTACCTGTGTCCCGCACGCTCGGCTCAAGGGCGAGCAGTTCACGAACCCGGCGAATGCTCGCTCCGACGGATTGCAGCCGCGCATAGAGTTCCATCGCCGAGCTGATCGGGTCGAAGACGCGGGTGCCATAAGCATAGAACGCCACCAGGCCACCAATGGTCAGAGCGCCGCCTAGCACTTTCGCGCTGCCGAAAGCGAGAACAACCAGAATCGCCGTGACCAGAATGGCGCCGATCGAGAGGCTGAACCCGGCCTGTGTCTGCCGCTGAACCCGCTGCGTACGCAGCATCCCGTCCCAGGCGGCAACAGCCCGCCGCGCGCTTGTCTGTTCCGCGCCGAGAAACTGAATCTGCGGCACTGCGGAAAGGTACTCATTCAACACGCTGCTCGCCGCGCCCACTTCGCTGCGCGCCTCCTCGGCCCTGGCCTTCAATAAGACGCTGAAGCGACGCTGGATGATCGCGAACAACGGCATAAGAGGCAAAACGACTAGCGTCATCGGTAGATTCAACCTGGCCATTATCGCCAGGTTGAGGACCAAAAACAGAATCGCCCGGAGGCTTTGATTGGCCGTGTCCGCGCCCAGATTTCCAATCTCATCGACATCGTGCTCGATGCGCGTCAGCTTCTCGCCGGTCGGTGTCCGCTCATGATAATCGGCCGAGAGCCGATTCATCTGATCGAGGAGAGCAATGCGCAGATCTCGGACACAGCGCTGGGCGATCGAGAAGTTGACCAGCGACCCCATTGCATAGAGTGCGCTCCTGGCGAAATAGCAGCACCCGATCCCAGCGGCCAATTGCAACGCCCATTGCAGGTTTCGTTGCGGCAGAGCGCTGTCGATCAGACTGCGCATGAGCAAAGGGTCGATGGCGACCGCCACTCCCGCTAGAGACACGCAAAATAAGCCGAGCGCGATCCGCCAGCGAAGCGGCGCGAGACGAAGGACCAACCAGCTGAAATCGCTCCTAGCTTGCACGGCGACACTCCGCACTTCCATCGAGGGAAGTGTTACAACCCTAACCCGCGCATCGAGACTCCGCTCTGATCACATCGCTCGTGTTTCGTATAAGCAACGCGGCTCGGCGCACGATTGACCCTCCACGGCCGGCATAGGATTCTGCCAACGTCGGCAGGCTCTTCGTCATCGCCATTGCATGGCCAACTGTCACGACTCCCGGTGCGGAGGCAAAGAAAGACATCTCTGTCTTCAGCCGCAAAGGCCGCCTGCTATGGGCTCGTCCGAGCGCTGTGCGGAGGATCGCAGTTCCACCTCGCTCCCCCTTGGAGCGGACAGGGCTTGGCGCGAATTCGTGGCCTTGCTTGCAATCGGATTCAGTGCGTGTCGTCGAACGATTTCCCATCGATCCGCATTCTGTTCAATCGCTGACGCGATGGGTTCACAGATCGAAAACCGAAGGTCGCCCAAGACCCTGGGGACTCACCCAGATTCTCAGCGGCGCCTCGCTCGCCTTCTGCTCAGAGGAATTTGCCATGAAACGTCTCTCTACCGGCTCGTTGTCGTCGATCGAGAAAGCGGTTATTGACGAAATCCGGGCACTGAGAGCGTCGCCGGGCAGCGTCCAACCTTCTACTCTTCTTGCGAGTCCCGCCCGGTTCGTGCATCACTTCATCCATGCTTCACACGGCAATGTGCAATTGCGGATCGCAACGCTAGCGCGAGAACTCGGGGTGGAGATGCGAACACTGGAACGGACCTTCTTTGACGAATACCAAAAAACAATGGTGCAGTGTCAGGTTGAGGTTCGTCTGGCTTTCTCGCTATGGCTTCTCGCCGTCTTCCCGCCCACGAAGATCAGCGCGATTGCTGCGCTCTTGGGCTACGACCAGGTGCAGGGATTCAATCGCTTCTTTAAAAGGCACATGCGGCAATCTCCCTCCGCTTGGGGCCACGAGGAACGCGAGAGGATCGCCCATGAACAAAAGCGATCTTCACCCGACTGACCGGTTGCCGGGCAGCGGCGATCATGATCCTCCCCGGGCTGGAGGTTTGTTTGGGCGTTTTCATTTTGTCGCGTTCTGCGAACCAGTTCCTGTTGCATCTCGCAATGAGCGGTGCCAGACTCACGGCACAGTTGGATTGCTAGTGCTTGCGCTCATGGGAACACCGACTGGCACGCTCATTGCGAGCGACATCCCCCGGCTGATCTGAGAACCATCCACTTGAACCATCTGAAGTGTTTTACTTCAACTCTCTGCGCATTCAACAGGTACAGGCAGAGGGGGCAGGATTGGTGTGCGCTGCGGTCGCCCAAGCCGTATCCTACCCGGAGAAATGGACCATGGTCACAATCGCTCCCCACATTCGGTCCATCGTCGATCACGATGGCGCAGTCATCCTCGATATACCGCGCGATGCCATGACAACGCTGGATTGCACTGGAGCCTATGTCTGGTCTCGCCTGCAGAATGGCATGCGGGTTGACGCCATCGTCAGAGAACTGGCTCGAGATACCGGGGCTGATGAATCGACAGTTGCCAAGGACATAGACGAGTTCATGCAGAAGTTGAAGTCCAGGCATTTGCTGGCAATCTCTTAGCGAAGCGACATAACAGCGGAGCTTTCCATGGCCGACCACACAGATTACCGATTGGCGTTTCTGCTGCCCCAAACTCGCCAACTCCTCGCGATCAGAACCAGAGACGCGGCGGAATTGCCCCGGATGGACATCCCACGATGGTCGCGCCCCGCAGAACAATTGACGAAGTTGATACGGGGCAAGTGGAACATCCGAACGACCGTTCTCGATTTCATCGAAAGTGATTCCGGAGCCGCTCCCTGCGCCATCCTTGAAATGACAACGCCGAATTGGTGCTCCGAATGGGAAGGCTTCAGCACCGTTGACCTCGACCGTGTTTCACTGAGCGACAACGAACGTCGATGTCTCACAGCTCTTCTTGAAGACCAGCCGAGTTCTTCTCCATTCTCACGTCCTGGATGGATAGTTGAAGCCCAGCGATGGATTCAGGAAAGCGTCGGCGATCAGGACGTTGAGTTCAATGAGGACATCCGTCAGCTCTCCGCCGGGGGTCACTTTGTTCTCGTTCGCATGGGCACTCGAAGAGGTCCAGCCTACTGGCTCAAAGCTACCGGTTTTCCCAACGCTCATGAGTTGGCCCTTACAAGAACTCTTGTCCGGTACTTTCCCCAGTTTCTTCCTCCCCTCGTTGCTGCGCGTGAAGATTGGAATGCTTGGGTAACCGAAGAGGTCGGTCAAACACTCCGCGAAAACTTCGATGCGTCGACCCTCACGAGAGCGTCTCGCTCCCTGGCCTCATTGCAGAGGAGAAGCCTAAGCCTAGTTGGCAGTCTGCTGGCAGCGGGGTGCTGCGATCAAAGATTGCCTGCGGTTGAGGCGCAGGTCGATCCATTGATTGAATATCTCAAAGAGGTGATGGAGTATCAGGTATCTGTTAAAGTCCCGCGCCTCGGAGGAAACCGATTACTTGAAATCGGCGGAATCCTCCATCTCGCGTGTGCCCGGATGCAGGAACTGGAGATCCCCGACTCTCTCACGCACAACGACATCAATCCGGGCAATATCCTCTTGGATGAGACACGGTGCGTGATCATTGACTGGGCTGAAGCAGGCGTTGGCAACCCATTCTTGGAGTTTCAACTCCTCTCGGAACATGTTGCGCGCCAAGGCGAGCGTGCGCGGGCATGGGAAGCGCAGGCAAGATCCCAGTACAAGGTCCTTTGGCTCGATCTGCTCCCTGAAGCGGTGATCGACCGCGCATTCGCCCTGGCACCTGTTCTTGCAATCGCCACCTGCCTGTTTGGGCGGGGGGACTGGTTGCACTCACCTCGTCGTGCCGATCTCAACTTTCAAAGCTATACACGGAGCCTGGCCCGGCATTTGGATCGTGCCGCCCGATCGCCCGAGTTGCTGGAGGCACTATGGCGATGAGCACTAAAATTTCCGAACCCGTTTTCGAGGTTCTGCACGGCATTCGAATTGCTGATCCCTGCCGCTGGCTCGAAGATCGAGAGTCTCCAGCAACCCGGCATTGGATCGGAGAGCAGCAACAGCACCTCGATGAGTACTTCGCGACAGTGGACGGTACAGACAGGGTGCGCGTTCGTGTGCGCGATTTGCTTGACATAGAGACCATGGAGCAGCCTGCGAGGCTCGGCAACCTCTGCTTCTATCGCCGCAGGCTCAAAGGTCAGGAGCAGGCATGCATCTACGTCCGGGATGCAGCAACCAGCAAAGATCGCCTCCTTGTCGATCCATCGGATCAAGGGATCTATGCGTCTGTGGCGTTGCACCATATATCAGATGACGGCAGCATCCTTGCCTACACACTCAGGCACGGGGGTGAAAGAACCGAGGCAATCCGATTCGTAGAAGTGGAGAGTGCTTACATATTGAGCGACCATCTCAGAAGCGGATACGCGCGGGGCATAGCCTTCGCATCGGAAAAGACGGGGTTCTATTACTGCCATGAGTTGGGAGCGTCCATTGGGGACCACCATCCCCATGAGATCCGCTATCACCGCTTCGGGGATGGGATCGACCAAGACCAGGTATTGCTTTCGATGCCAAGGACTCCGCGTAGCAGCCTGGTTCTATTCTCTGACGACAGAAATCTCGGGGCGGCCTATGTTCATGATGAAGATTCGGGGATGATGGTGCACCTGTGTCTTGCCGATCGCGCAAGAGACCGCGATTGGCATGCAGTCTTTGTGAACCGTGCGCACCCCTGCATTCCTTTGTTGAACCGCGGCCTGATCTACGTGGTAACCTTCGCCGGCGCGGAAAACGGGCGGATTGTCGAGTTGGGCAGCGACGGGAGCGAAAGAGCGACGATAGTCCCCGAGTGGCAGGCTCCTATTGCAGACATCCGCTTTGTCGGGGAGCATCTCTTTGTCTCCTACCAGGTGAACGGTGCAACCATCATTCATTGTTGGACCGGAGAAGGCGGTTTCCTCGGAGCACTCCCCGCGCCGCCGGCTGGATCGTTTGGGTTGCTACCGGCATATGGCGCCGGTTGCGATGCTCTCTTCTTCGCACACGAATCGTTCTCAGAGCCCCCATCGATCCTCGAATTCAGCCCAGCAGATCGCCGCTACGTTTCCTGGGCAAAATCCGCGGAAATGTCCGGCAGAGGCGACAACAACGTTCGGCGGGTAGCTTATCCATCGAAAGACGGAACGCCGATACCGATGTGGCTCGTATCCCGTGGCACCGTGGAACCCGGAGAGTGTCGACCGGCCATTCTCACAAGCTACGGCGGATTCGGGATTTCCATGACCCCGCGCTTCTCCGTTCTCGTCGAGATCATGCTCGAGCTGGGCTGTGTCTTTGCCCTGCCCAACATTCGCGGTGGCTCGGAATTCGGCAAGGGATGGCATGAAGCAGCTCGAGGCCGCAACCGCCAGGTCGCCTACGATGATTTCCTCGCGGCGGCGGAATGGATATGCAGCAATGGCATTACGAAGCCCGAACGTCTTGCCATTTTTGGAGGGTCGAACTCGGGTTTGCTCGTTGCGGCCGCCATGACACAAAGGCCGGAACTCTTCCGGGCAGTTCTATGCATCGCGCCAATTCTGGATATGCTCCGCTATGAACAGTTTGGCAATGCGCGGAAATGGCGAAAGGAATACGGCACAGTTGAGGACGCGGATGACTTTCACGCGCTATATGCCTATTCGCCATACCATCTGGTTAGCGACAACGTAAACTACCCGGCGACACTCTTCGTCACCGGCGATAAGGATGCGCAGTGCGACCCCGCGCACGTCCGCAAGATGGCAGCCCGCCTTCAGAACCGTAAAGAGCAGCGGCATTCCATCCTCGTGGACTATAGCTCAGAACGTGGCCATACTCCCAGCTTGCCACTCTCAGTTCGTCTCGCCGCGCTGACGCGCAGGGTCGCCTTTCTATGCAATGAACTCGGGATATCTATCCCAGCGGAGGGCATCCGATGAAGATGCTGCTATTGCTTCGAAGTTACACGTTCCTTGCCAAGATGGACTTCGTGATGCGATTTGGCTCGCTTCAACATATACATTCCCAGGTCAGGGCTGCGGCGGTCACTCTCAGAGCTACTGACAGAAAACATGATGTGGAGACAATTTGCCACGCCATCGATCTTGCCTGCGCCCTCTACGTAAAACCTGTTTTGTGTCTGCAGCGGTCTGCGGCCACAACTATCGTCCTTCGGCGTTACGGATGGAGTGCAGAGATGGTCATTGGAACTCAGGCGCTTCCATTCAAGTCGCACGCATGGGTGGAAGTTGACGGCAGGATCGTAAACGATAAGCCCTACATGCACGAAATCTACCGCGTCCTCGAACGCTGTTAGGCAGATCCTATGAGCATTATCTTCGGAATTCGCCGAACGATCGGACCGGATGTGGACAGAGGCGAACTGCTGACTCTTGCTTCAGCAACCAACCGCTATGCCCACGCCGGAACGTTCGTGCGTGCCAGTCACATGGTTGGCGTGGGATTTCAACCCGCTCTGACCCATGAGCGATCGCAACTGGAGTTGCAGCCTGCAACGGATCGTGTGGGCAACCTTCTCGTGCTCGACGGGCGCCTGGACAACCATGCGGAGCTGAAAAATATGCTTGGAATCATTGATCCTCTGACCGCAGACTCCGCCATTGTGCTCGCGGCCTTTGAGTATTGGGGCACCCGGTGCTTTTCAAGTTTCATTGGCGATTGGGCGCTGGCGCTTTGGTCCGCAAACGATCAGATCATGTACCTGGCACGTGATCATGCCGGAGCACGCACGCTTTACTTTACTAATTGTCACGGCACTTTGCGCTGGGCTACCTACCTTGAAACTTTCTTCGCACATGGGGAGCGATATTCACTGAACGAGGAATATGCAGCAGCCTATCTCTGTGCGCAGCCTATTCAGGCTCTCACGCCCTATGTGGGCATCGAAGCGGTACCACCGGCTCACTATATTGCCATCCAGGGCAACCGTGCCACAAAGACGGCATATTGGAGTCCGGTGGCAAGGCGACAGATCCTCTATAAATCGGACTCTGAATACGAAGAACACTTTCTTGCTCTCTTCCGGCAGTCGGTTATACGTCGCACCGGGCCCGGTGCACCGATTCTCGCCGAACTCAGTGGGGGCATGGATTCAACCTCCATCGTATGCATGTCGGACGATATCCGGAGATCAGATGGCGCCGGCGTAGACGGTCTGCTCGATACGCTCTCCTATTACGACCCCGCAGAACCGAACTGGAATGAAGAGTCCTATTTCGCGATTACCGAAGCGAAGCGAGGTAAGCGGGGAGTTCACATTGAAACTCCCACCGCGATGCAAACGTTCGAGTCTGCCGATGCTTCCATTTGCGATTCAAACATGCCTTTATGGCCCGGAACGGATCGCACCTTCCTCGAACAAGAACGCGCAATCTTATCCGCAATTGAAGATCGCGGCTGCAAAACGATCATCTCTGGAATTGGCGGAGATGAGCTCTTAGGGGGTATACCTCTGCCATTTCCTGAGTTGGCCGATTGTCTGGTGTCGGGCCGGATACCGCATCTGTTAGGTCAAGCGATGAAATGGTGTGTATCGAGCAGAGCCTCACTGGTGCAACTTCTGCTTGAAACGATAAAGTTCACCGCGAATCTCTATCGAGCACCTCGACCGAAGCTCGACGATCTTCCTCCCTGGATTGAGCCCCCCTTCGGTGAAAAGTGTCTCCGATTCCAGCTGAGACGCGGGACGGATGAGCGCCTGCTTGGCAGCATGCCAAGCAAACTTTCATTTGCTCAGGCGTGGAGGTCGATTCCCGAGACGCTACCCCATACTCAGCCCGGGCACCTCTCCAGATTTGAGTTTCGCTATCCCTATCTCGATCGCGACCTTGTTGACTTTCTCGCTCAGGTTTCCAGAGAGCAGGTCGTCCGCCCAGGCCGCAGACGCTCTCTAATGCGCAGAGCGCTTAAAAACATTGTTCCGGTCGAAATTCTGGAACGTCGGCGGAAAGGTTCCATCATTCGCGGTCCACTGATCGCTCTTCAATCCCAAAGCGCAGCCATCGAGGAGTTGTTTCGCACCTCTTGCCTCGCTGACTTGGGATTCATAGAACCAGCACGTCTGAAGCCGGCCATCGAATTCGTTCTTTCCGGCCGGGAGTCCGAGTGGGGATTGAGCATCATGCGTGTACTCGCTTTTGAGCTTTGGCTTCGGGGAAATGTGTCGATGTCTATGAAGAAGTTCCGAACCCTGGAATTCTAATTTCAAGACTCGGCCACTGACCTCTGAAGCAGACAGGATCCGTGTCAACTGAGTTGTTCGCTGGCCCTGTTGGCATGGAAATTCGCACCGAAGAGAGGAATGACCATGCGTTACATGAAACCGCAAGTACTGACCACGCTTTCCGCCACCACTGCGATTCAGCAAGTGGAGAATTTCGGCGCCAAGCCCATCGGCCTGAGTCGCGATCAGAGCCACAACCCATGTACGCCGAGTGCCTACGACGCCGACGAGTAGGCGCGAATAGACTCGGAACAACGTTGAGGGCCGATCATGCTGATAGGCTGCATTACCGGCCCTCACCTTTTGAAATAGCACACCTGAGCCGGATCCAACGCGAGGCTTCTTTTATTTCTCGATCCGTTCGCCGAATACTGCCGGAAGGGAGCGCTGGTTGTCGTCAGCTTGTTTGTCGCGAAGCTTCCACCATCGAGCATACTGCCGTTTATCCTCAGGGTTCGGCCTTTCGTATCCCTGGAGCCAGAACCGATACCAGTCAACGTTCCGTTGCAGCGTGGCAAGTCTCGCAAGTGGATGATCCGGTGCATGCTCCTCGTTCGGATAATAGAAAAGTTCGACCGGCCGTCCAAGCACATTCAGACCTGTGAAGACTTCAAATGCCGCAGCCAAATCGGTCGGGACGGCATTTGGATTTTCATACGACTCCCCGTGCCCCATCTCTTCCATCAGCAGCGGCGTGTGAATTTTGTCCAGATTGAAGGATACCGAATAGTCAAGCCAGTTCTTTGCGGACGCTCCAAAGGGAGGCCCCCCATACAAATTGTTGAATTCATCGATTGTTCCTTTATCGTACCGAAGCCAGTATTCTCCCATGCTGTACTGAATATTGTCGGCTACGGTTGCGGCACGAAAGTGAATTCTAGAATGGGCCAAGGCGAACTCGGTGTACCAACCGGTTCGACTGAAGCCGATGATGCCTATCCGTTTCCGGTCGACGAGGCCGAGGTCGTCGAGGGCCTTGACACCACTGTCCCATAAGTCCACATGGAATGCCGCTTCAGCGATGCTTCCCGACCCGCCAGTTCCCGGATAGCCCCGTGGATAGAACTTCTCCTCCTTTTGACTTGATCCTTCCGTCGCAATCACTCCCAGATACAGGATGCCTGCGTTGGCAAGCGGTTGAGGCGCAAAGGATGGGAAGTGGCCAAAGCTGCAGGCGAAACCACGAGCGAATGGCTTTGTTTGAATCACGAGAGGGTATCGCCTGCCCGGCACGAAGTCCGGGGGGAGAAGAAGAAGCCCCGTAGCCTCGTATCCGGTCGACGTTGTCCAATGAATCTCTTTTGTTGGAGCAAACGTCCGATCTGCAAGCTGGGGGTTCAAAGAGACCAACTTGGGGGACTCCCGGGATTCAGGTTGGTACGCGAAGAGTTCCGGAGGGATTTCCGTATCGCTGAAGGCTCCCACAATATCTTTGCCATTTGTGGCAACTTGGAGATCGCCCTTGAATGGTAGCTGAACTGAGGATATTTGTCGCCACGCGTCCCCTTGCCGCGCGACTCCCTCAATTCTATTCAGCGCCGTGCCGCGCAAAAAGACCTCGCCGGAGTTTGCCCAATAAAGCGGCCCCTCCCATGCAAAGGCAAGGTGCGAGGCGACTACCTCAATGTCCCTCGTCGCCGGATCAACCAGGAAGAGACGGGACTGCGACACATGCCCCAGAGTATGGTTGAGCTCATCGTCTTTCTCCAGTTGCGTGCCGATCGGCGCCATTGCAGCTACAAGAAAGGATTTGCTGTCGGAGGACCACATCGGCGTACTGACGATCCATGGAGTCATCAGGGGAACCGAAGTCTTTCCACTGCGCACGTCATATAGAACGAGCGGCCCGGCGTAACGGATCAGACCGCTGCTGTCCCGGAGCTTCATAAAGGCGCTCGCGCGCCAATCCGCAGACATCTCCTCTGAAAAATCGAGATAGCCGATCAGCAATGCTCTTCCATCCGGTGACAAGCTCAGGTTCAACCCGGAATTTGCGGCGTGATTGAAGACCGAAACTCCCCGCCCATTCAGAGGCGAATTAATCGAAACTTCTTGTGGCCCGGACCAGCGGCCGCCCTGCTTCCGAACAACAAACACCCGCCTGCGCGGCCACGCGTCTTCGGTAACCTGTGGGAAAGAGATGCGATACCCTCGCGCGATGTCTAACTGCGAATGACGTGAACTGGTGTCCTCTTCCGACACTTCCGTGGCGTAGGCTATCGTTCGGACCTGCGCATCCGCCGAGTACTCAACAATGTCCGTAGCGGCCTTTACCAATCTGGTATGACGACCGGTGATCGTGTCCACGATATGGATGGCTCGACCGGCTGCTTCTCCTAGGAGCACGATCATGTGACGGGAGTCTCCGGTCCAGCGAGTCTCCGATATGTCGCCGACCAGGACGGGCTTTCCTGCTCCACCAGAGCCCCCATGCAATTCACGGATATAGAGCTCAATGTCATTCGTGTTGGTCTGTAGATTCGGTGACTTCACCAGGTACGCAACGCGCTTACCATCAGGGCTGATCTCGATCGTGCTCTGCCATCCTGTTTCGTCAACCGCAATCTCGCGAACTCCGACACAGTCCTCTGCAGTAATCGGTTGCTTGGACTCTGCACTCATTGCTCCTGGGTGGAAAAGAGTCGCGATCGAGATCGCCAGGCACATCATCGTCTTATCGCAGATCATCTTGGCCCCGTACCGTCTGCTGACAAAAACGGCCGGTTCAGGCGACAGAGGCCAGCCCCCGCGTGATGGATGAGATTGGCTTGGCATCAGAAAATCACCTTCAATGCGAACTGCATGGAACGGGGGCCGCCCTGTTGGTACTGGGAAGCTAACGTGCCAAGACTCTGATTGAGCATCTGCGTTGCGGTGCCGAAGGTGGCATCGGTCAGGTACGGGTCGATGTAGCCGAAGTTTGGATGATTCAGGACGTTGAAGGCCTCCGCGCGAAACTG
>Ga0210396_10004845_pt1 | contig 13106 bp, 13 predicted proteins | sample IncBWH17OmetaG_FD_155466 | JGI IMG/M metagenome (GOLD analysis project Ga0210396, IMG submission 155466) | Forest soil microbial communities from Barre Woods Harvard Forest LTER site, Petersham, Massachusetts, United States - Inc-BW-H-17-O ...
GGGGAGCGTCGACCGTCACCGGCGGCAAAGCCTGACCTGGCGTCTCGGCGGCGGCAATCGAAGGAATGACGAAAAAGGCGCCACAAAGCGCGAGCATGCCTGTGCTGCTCAAGGCGCGATAACGAACCATAGGATAATCCTGACACCGACCGAAATCGGCTCACTGCACTGCTGAAACTGGCACGGGAGTTACCGCGCCAATGGCTTGGTGTTTGCTAGGTCAGGAGAGGGAGGGGGGAGCGCGCGCTTGCGCATTCGAGCCGACCCTGAGGGTTGGCATCGGTTCAGCGGCTTCGAGCCATGACAAAAGCTGGTAGTGGCGCTGAAGGGTAATGAAAACAGGCGGCGGCGGATTGACCGCTGCGGCACCGCCGAGGCCAACGCCACAGACCGCACAGCAATTATGGCGAGGAAGGTGAGGTTGGTCGGGCGTCGTCTGCGCGTCATTTTCAGCGGACGCCATGCCCGAGCAGATCGTCGCCATGTAAAGCGGGTCGGAGACGGCATAACCGACCACGCGAAACGCCGCGATCGGTGCAATCAATTGCACCAGGATCGAGAGCAACACGATTGGAATAAAAGCTTCCAGCCGCCTTCGCATGATTTTCCCCAAAACGCTTTCAGTTGCGTAGCAGCAGCGTCCAGGGTTGTCGAGGTTTCTCGTTTGGCCGAATAACAATGTGATTGGGGATAAAACCGCCGCGGGATGGTCATTACCACCAGCGTTTTCGAGCGAAAGCCTGCCCCGGACTTGATCCGGGGTGGATACCGGTTCGCGTGAAGAAAACGCGTCAAAGTGAAAGATTGGAGCCCGGTTCTGATTCAATCAGAACTGAAAAGACTCCAGGTGAGCGCGGCCGACAGCGGCGCTCGCCAGATATGGCGATTTGCTAGGCGTGTGTTTGTCACTGGAGCGATGACGACCCGGACTACGACTGGCTCTGCGATTGACCCGGCCGTCCGACCTGATCGACCTTGACCGCAACCGTCAGCGTTTCCGTGCCGCCGCCGTAGCGGGTGCCGCGTACCGGAGCGGCGCCGCGATAATCGAGGCCGATCGCGACGCGGGCGTGGGCGTCGGTGGTGCAAATGGCGTTGGCCGGATCGAAGCCGACCCAGCCGAGATCCGGCACGAACGCCTCGGCCCAGGCGTGGCCGGCCGGCTGGTTGACCATGCCGTCGGAACGCAGGAAGTGCCCGGAGACGAAGCGCGCCGGCACGCCGCCGGAGCGTGCGCAGGCGATGAAGATATGGGCGTAGTCCTGGCACACCCCGCGCCTCAGGCCGAACGCTTCCACCGCCGACGTGCCGCTGTTGGTGGGGTCTTCATCGAAGGTCATATGCTCGTTGATCTGCATCATCAGCGCGTGCAGGAATCCGAGCACGTCGTTCTCGGATTCCGAGCGCAGCTCGCGCGCAAAGGTCGCCATCGCCGGATTGACGGCGGTCAGCGGCGTGGCGCGCAGGAACAGGCTCGGCGGAAACCGCTCGTCGGTGCCCTTGAGCACGCCGCCGGTATCGTGGGTCTCGATCAGGCCTTCGACATGGATAGTGAGATCGGCGATCGGCCCATGGGTCAGCACATGCGTGACATTGCCGAAGGCATCCTGATGCACATCGAGCCTTGAATCGGTGGAGACATCGATCTGCCATTCGGCGACATATTGCCCGTCATGGCTGCCGGGCGTCATCCGCAGGATCTGAATGACGCCGGTGGCCGGCGGTTCGTAGCGATAGCTGGTGGAATGGGCGATTCGCAGGCGCATGGCAGGTACCGGGACGGAGCGAGGATTCGATATTCAGAAGATCGTCATTGCGAGGAGCGAAGCGACGAAGCAATCCATCGGGCGGCAAAGTAAGGATGGATTGCTTCGCTGCGCTCGCAATGACGGCGTTTGTTGTGCTTATACCAGATCCATCAAATCAGATATTGCCTGGTGATGATTTCGCCAAGCCTGGCGTTATCAGCGATGAACTCCTGGATGAATTCATGCACGCCATGCTGGAAGATATCGTCCATGTGGCTGTGCTCGAGGCGATTGCGGACGCCGCGGGCGTGGCGCTGCGAAGCACCCTGGCGGCCATAGGCGACGCCGATCTGGTCGAGATTGCGCACCAGATTGCCGTAGCAGCTCGCCAGTGAGCGCGGCAGTGAATCGTTGAGGATCAGGAGATCCGCGATCAGCCATGGTTTGAGCGTTTCGCGATAGACCCAGTGATAGGCGGTCAGCGCCGACACCGAACGCAGGATCGAGGTCCACTGATAATAATCGAGCGGGCCGCCGACATGTTCTTCCTCGGGCAGCAGCACATGATATTTGACGTCGAGAATGCGGGCGGTGTTGTCGGCGCGCTCCAGATGCAGGCCGAGCCGCGAGAACCAGTAGGCGTCGTTGCGCAGCATGGTGCGGTAGGCCGAGCCGTCGAACCGCAATGACGTCTCCTGCACGAAGCGCAGGAATTTCGTCAGGTCCTCGCGGGTCTTGGTGCCCTTGCCCCAGACTTCCTGAAGATCGATCCAGGCCGAGTTGATGGTGTCCCACATCTCGCCGGTCAGCGCGGTTCGTACCGAGCGCGAATTGAGCCGTGCGTTCTCGATGCAATTGCGGATCGAGGACGGATTGCTGGGCGCGAACGAAAGATAGTCGACGACGTTGTGCTCGTTGGCTTCCGGGTGAATCTCGTAGAAGCTGGCGCTGACGCCGGCGGTCATCAGCGCCGAATCCCACTCATTGGTCTTGCCGATATAGGCGTTGGGCAATGCGGTGACGCGCAGCGTCGCCTCGATGGTGCGCGCCAGATATTCCGCGCGTTCGACGTAGCGGGCGAGCCAGTAAAGGTTTTCAGCGGTGCGCGACAGCATGCGAAATTATCGCTCTCTTGAGGCCTGATCTAGAGCCTCGGTTCTGATTGAATCAGAACCGAGGCTCTAATCTTTTGTTTTGACGCGTTTTCTTTACGCGAACCGGTATCCACTTCGCTCGAAAACGCTCTACTCATCCAGTATCCAGGTGTCTTTGGTACCGCCGCCCTGGCTTGAATTGACCACCAGCGAGCCTTCCTTCAGCGCCACGCGCGTCAGCCCGCCCGGGATGATGGTGACGTGGTTGCTGCCGGTCAGCACGAATGGCCTGAGATCAACATGGCGCGGCGCGAGGCCGGACTCGGTGCAGGTCGGACAGGTCGACAGCGCCAGCGTCGGCTGGGCGATAAAACCCTCGGGCTCGCGCTTGAGCTTGTCGCGGAACGCTTCGATGGTGGCCTTGGTTGCGGCCGGGCCGATCAGCATGCCGTAGCCGCCGGAACCGTGCACTTCCTTGACGACCAATTCGCCGAGATTGTCGAGCACGTAAGCCAGATCCTTGGGCTCGCGGCAGCGAAAGGTCGGCACGTTCTTGAGGATCGGTGGCTCGCCGAGATAGAATTTCACGATCTCGGGCATGTAGGAATAGACCGCCTTGTCGTCGGCGATCCCGGTCCCGACCGCGTTGGCCAGCGTGACATTGCCGGCGGCATAGGCCGACATCAGTCCGGGCACGCCGAGCGCGGAATCCGGACGGAAGGTGAGGGGATCGAGGAAGTCGTCGTCGACCCGGCGGTAGATCACGTCGACGCGCTTCAAGCCTTCGGTGGTGCGCATGAACACCTCATCGTTCTTGACGATGAGATCGCGGCCCTCGACCAGTTCGATGCCGAGCTTGTCGGCGAGGAACGAATGTTCGTAATAGGCGGAGTTGTAGACGCCGGGCGTCATCAGCGCGACCGTCGGCTCGGCCGCACCGCTGAGCGGCGCCACCGATCGCAGCGCGGCGAGCAATTCGTCCGGATACTTTTCCACCGGCGAGACCCGGTGGCGGGCGAACAGGTCCGGGAACAGCCGCATCATGATTTCGCGGTTTTCCAGCATGTAGGATACGCCGGACGGCGTGCGCGCATTGTCCTCCAGCACGTAGAAGTTTTCCGCGTCGACGCGGACAATGTCGATGCCGGCGATGTGGACATAAACATCATGCGGCACGTCCTGGCCGTTCATCTCGGGCCGGAACACCGGGTTCTGGAAGATCAAATCGTCGGGAATGATATTGGCGCGCAGGATATCGCGGCCGTGATAGATGTCGCGCAGGAACATGTTGAGCGCGCGCACCCGCTGCTTGAGGCCCCGTTCGAGGATGCCCCATTCCTTCGCCGACATGATTCTTGGGATGACGTCGAAGGGGATCAGCCGTTCCTGGGCCTCGGCGTCGCCATAGACGGCGAAGGTGATGCCGATCCGGCGGAACAGCAATTCCGCTTCCTGGCGGCGATATTCCAGGGCGTCCGGCGGCGTCTCCTTGAGCCAGCGGGACAGTTCAAGGTAGGCCGAGCGGAGCTCGCCGTTGGGCCCATTCATTTCATCGAACGCGGCTGCCATATATCCTGACTGCTTTCGAGGCCATGCAGGACAGTGCATGACTGAAAGGGATGGTAGCAAGGCCCGGGCCAGCGCGATATGCATTGGCCAAGGGCATTTGCCGGGAACGCGGGGAATGTTGCCCGAAAAAACGGCTGGCGGGTGCTTATTTCGGCAGCAAGGGCGGGCCCGTGCCTTTTGGGACCGCGTTGGCAGGCCAAGTGCAATCCGTCGCGAGGCGAGGAGAGGTCATGAGCGAGATCGTTACCGCGGGAATTCTGGTGATTGGCGACGAGATCCTGTCCGGCCGGACCAAGGACAAGAACATCGGTTTTATCGCGGAATACCTGACCAATATCGGGATCGACCTCAAGGAGGTCCGCGTCGTCGCCGACGACGAGAGTGACATCATCGCGGCGCTGGACGCGCTGCGCCACCGCTATAGCTACGTCTTCACGACCGGCGGGATCGGGCCGACCCATGACGACATCACCGCCGACAGCGTCGCCAAGGCGTTCGGCATCGGCATCGATCAGCACCCCGAAGTGGTGGCGCGGTTTCGCGAACGCTGGGGGGAGGCGGATTTGAACGAGGCGCGGCTGCGCATGGCGCGGATCCCCGACGGCGCCGAACTGATCCAGAGCGCGACCATCCTCGCGCCCGGCTTCAAGATCGGCAATGTCATCGTGATGGCCGGAGTGCCCTCGATCATGCAGGCGATGATGGACATCGTCGCGCCGAAGCTGAAATCCGGGGTGCGGATGCTGTCGGAGAGCGTGCGCGCCAACGCGCGGGAAGGCGACATCGGCGGACCGCTGCGGCTCATCGCCAACGCCCATCCCGACACCGTCATCGGCAGCTATCCGTTTCAGGACGAGGACAAGAAGCCCAACACCAACCTCGTGGTGCGCTCGCGCGATCCGGAGAAACTGAGCGCCGCGATGGCCGCGGTGAAGGAGATGTTGGCGGGATTGAACGTGGCCCGGTAGCGGGTCGACAGGACAGAGCGAGAGCGGCATCTTGGACAAGAATTCATTTTTCTGGAAAATGGTCGACGGCAGCGTGCCGCCGCCGCCCTGCGCGAAGACGCTGGGTCTCGGGTTTGTCGAGATCGACGGTGAGCGCGGCACCATCGAAACCCGCTTTGAAGCGGTCGAGATGTTTCTCAATCCGGCCGGCAACGTGCAGGGCGGATTTCTCGCGGCCATGCTCGACGACACCATGGGCACGGCGCTGTCGGCGACGCTCGACCTCGGGCAGTTTGCGCCGACCGTGAATCTCAACGTGCAATTTCACCGGCCGGCGCGGCTGGGTCCGCTGAAGGGCCTTGGCCGCGTCGTGATGCGGGGCCGGGAGACCTGTCACGGCAGCGCCGAACTCTGGCAGAACGACAAGATTGTCGCGACCGCCACCGGCACATTCGTCATTCGCAAAATGTAGGGGTTAACATGGCAGAAAATCCGGAACTGAGTGCACAGGAGCGCGCGGGCAAGGCGTTTCCGGTGTCGTGGGACCAGTTTCACCGGGATTGCCGGGCGCTGACCTGGCGGCTCAATGAAGTCGGTCCGTTTCACGCCGTGATCGCGATCACCCGCGGCGGGCTGGTGCCGGCGGCGATCGTGGCGCGCGAACTCGGCGTTCGCATCATCGATACCGTCTGCATCGCCAGCTACGACCATACCAAGCAGGGCGATCTCAAGGTCCTCAAGGGCATTTCAGCCGACACCGCGAAACTCGGCGACGGCACCGGCAAGGGACTCCTGATCGTCGACGATCTCGTCGACACCGGCAAGACCGGGCGGCTGGTGCGCGACATGATGCCGGACGCACATTTCGCCACCGTCTACGCCAAGCCCAAGGGACGGCCGCTGGTCGATACCTTCATCACCGAAGTGTCGCAGGACACCTGGATTTTCTTTCCCTGGGATACCGCGCTGTCGTTCCAGCCCCCGATCCGCGACGGCGCGGCGTGATCTTTTCTTACCTCGCCCCGCGTGCGGGGAGAGGTCGAAGCCGAAGGCTTCGGGTGAGGGGGACTATCCGCGAGTCGGAGTGCGTGGAGAGTCCCCCTCATCCCGACCTTCTAAGAGCGAGCTTCGCTCGTCTCGCCCCCGCACGCGGGGAGAAGGAGAACTAAGACGCCCCTGCAAAATCGCGTTACACCTGCCGGCGACATCATCGCGACTCCGCATCGCGGATTGTTCACCGGCAATCGCGGCATCATCCACGACCCCGCCACCAAAACCCTGACGCGGCGCTGGGCCAGCAAGGCGTGGCTGACTTGCGTCTGTGAATTCAGGGGACGGCGGCGCCAGGTGATGGGCGGGCGCAGCTGGACCGAATTGTTTTTTCTCGACGAGGCCACCGCGTTGGCGGCGGGGCATCGCCCCTGCTTCTTCTGCCGCCGCGATGACGCGAACCGGTTTCGCGCGGCGTGGGATGCGGGCAATGGCACCGCCAAGGTGCTGGCGCGCGACATCGACATCCGGCTGCATCGCGAGCGGCTCGCAGGCGGCAGGAAGCGGCTGCATCCACTTCCGATGCGATGGGAAGCATTGCCTGATGGCGCGATGGTGCAGCAGGGGGCCGAAAGCTACCTGATCGTGCAAGGACGGGCGCCGCAATGGTCGCCAGCCGGCTATCATCACGCGCAAAATGTGATCAAGGACGCGATGCTGCTGACGCCGCCGTCGATCGTGCGGGCGCTGTCAGCGGGGTATCGGCCGGTGCTGCATCCGAGCGCGGTGGAGGTGATGGCGTGAGTTTCGACGTATCCATCGTTCGTCATGGCCGGGCTTGTCCCGGCCATCCACGTCTTGGCCTATATCAGAGAAGAAAGACATGGATGCCCGGGACAAGCCCGGGCATGACGGCGGTGCGTGCCCTCACCCCAGCTTCTGCCGTGCCAGCTTTGCACCCGCGCCGAGCGCCATCAATTTTGCTTCGGCGATATCGCGATGCATCGGCGCCATGCCGCAATTGGTGGTCGCGACGATGTTGCTCTTGGGCACGAATTTGGCGACGGCGTCGATCACCTTGACGACGTCTTCGGCGGTCTCGATGGTATCGCTGGCGACATCGATCACGCCGGCCTGCACGATCTTGCCGGTGAGCAGGCCCAGCAGTTCCAGCGGCACCCGCGAGTTGCGGCATTCGATCGCGACCTGCTGGATCGGGCTCTTGGCGATTGCCGGAAATATATCCTCGTACTGCCGCCACTCGCTGCCGAGCGTCTGTTTCCAGTCGGTATTGGCCTTGATGCCGTAGCCGTAGCAGATGTGCACGGCGGTGGCGCAGGTCAGCCCCTGCGCGGCGCGCTCCAGCGCCTTGATGCCCCAGTCCGAAACCTCGTCCATGTAGACGTTGAAGGCGGGCTCGTCGAACTGGATCACGTCGACGCCGTCGGCCTGCAGCGCCTTGGCTTCCTCATTGAGCAGTTCGGCAAAGGCGAACGCCATCTTGACGCGGTCGCCGTAATACTGGTCGGCGACGGTGTCGATGATGGTCATCGGGCCGGGCAGGGTGAATTTCAGCTGGCGCGCGGTATGGGCGCGCGCGACGCGGGCCTCGTCGGCATGGACGCGGCCTTTCAGACGCAGCGGCGCCACCACCTGCGGCACCATCGCCTTGTAGCGGTCTTTTCGGATTCCCATCTCGACCTTGTGGGCGAAATCGATGCCCTCGACCTTCTCCAGGAAGCCGTGGACGAAGTGCTGGCGGGCCTGCTCGCCCTCGGTAACGATGTCGACGCCGGCGTCTTCCTGAAGCTTCACCGCCAGCAGGGTGGCGTCGCGCTTGGCGCGCGCCAGCTCATTGCCCTGGGATTTCCAGGGCGCCCACAGTGTATTGGGCTCGGCCAGCCATTCCGGCTTCGGCAACGAACCGGCGATCGTGGTTGGGAACAGCATCTTGGGTATATCCTCGGAGGTTCTTGCTTGGACGGTCTATCTGCCATGTTCCGGGCATGAGGTACAGGAAAGTCGTCATGCCCGGGCAGAAGCGGGAAGCGCGTCTTCGCGCTGGTTGTTCCGGGTATCCACGTCCTTCCGGTTGCCGCGAAGTCAAGACGTGGATGGCCGGGCATAGGCGAGCGGAAGCGACGCCGTCCCTTCGGACGGCTATGCCCGGCCATGACGAGGAAGCACTTTGGCCTGCATCGGCTCTGTTCTAGAATGCCGGGTGATGACTGCGAAATCTATCGAAAGTCCGCCTTTCATGATCGACCTCCATTACGCGCCGACGCCAAACGGCTGGAAAATCTCGATCATGCTGGAGGAACTCGGCATTCCCTATACGGTGATCCCGGTCAACATCCGGGCCGGGGACCAGTTCAAGCCCGAATTTCTCGCGATCAGTCCGAACAACCGCATTCCGGCAATCGTCGATCATGCACCGGCCGATGGCGGCGCGCCGTTTTCGGTGTTCGAGACCGGTGCGATCCTGATCTATCTGGCCGACAAGACCGGGCGTTTTCTCCCCCGGGAAACACGTGCGCGCTCCAACGTCCTGCAATGGCTGATGTGGCAGATCAGCGGGCTCGGGCCGATGCTGGGCCAGCACGGCCATTTCGCGCTCTACGCGCAAGACAAAATTCCCTACGCCATCGAACGCTACCGCGACGAGGCGGCGCGGCTCTATCGCGTGCTCGATACGCAGCTCGGCAAGACCGGCGCTTACGTCGCCGGCGATTATTCGATCGCCGACATCGCCTGCTTTCCATGGACCATGACGCACAAAGCGCAGGGCTTTACGCTTGACGATTATCCCAACATCAAGCGCTGGTACGCACAGGTGCGCGCGCGGCCGCAGGTGCAGGCGGGACTGGCGATCGGCAAATTCGTCAAGGAGCCTTTCGACGAGGAGGCGCGAAGGAATATGTTTGGGCAGACCGCGAAGGAGATGGCGGGGAAATGAGGAAGCTGCGCTGCATGTGAGGTCCTCATGGTGATGAGGCGCGTTAGCGCCGTCTGGAACCATGAGTTCGCTCTGACGATGTGAAGATGAAACTACTCATCCTTCGAGACGCGCGCCAAAGGGCGCGCTCCTCAGGATGAGGTCCTGGTCGAAAACAAAACAAAAGGAAACGCCATGATCGAATTCTTCTTCGACTGCTCCAGTCCCTGGACTTATCTCGCGTTCCACAACATCCAGCCGCTGGCCAAGGAATTCGGTGCCGAGATTTCGTGGCGGCCGATCCTGGTGGGCGGCATCTTCAACACCATCAATCCCAGCGTCTATGCGTCGCGGGAACAGCCGGTTGAGGCCAAGGTCAAATACCAGAAGAAGGACATGGCCGACTGGGCGCGCTCCGCGGGGCTGGCGATCAAGATGCGGCCGACGGTGTTTCCGGTGAACAGCGTGAAAGCGATGCGCGGCTGCATCTTTGTGGGCCAGCACATGGTGCCATTCGCACGCGCGGTGTTTGAGGCGTATTGGGGCGACGACAAGGACATCTCAAAGGACGAAGTGCTGGCTGAAATCTGCCAGCGCGTCGGCGTCGATCCGCAACAGTTTTTGGCAGGCATTAGTGACCAGGCGATCAAGGACCAGCTCAAGGCCAATACCGATGAAGCGATGGCGCGCGGCGGCTTCGGGTCGCCGACGATCTTCGTCGACAAGACCGACATGTATTTCGGCAATGACCGGCTGCCGCTGATCCGCGAAGCGTTGCAGCAACGCAAGGCGAGCGCGGCCTGATGCCAAGGGCCGTCGTCTGCCGCGCGCTTGGTCCGCCCGAAAGCTTGCGTCTTGAGACGTTCGCCTCGGTGCCGCTGGCGGAGGGGCAGGTGCGCGTCGCGGTTCACGCCGCCGGGATCAATTTTCCTGACATCCTGATGGCGGCGGGTGAATATCAGCTCAAGCCCGATCTGCCGTTCACGCCCGGGGTGGAAGCGGCGGGCGAGGTGACCGAGGTGAACGGCGTGGCCGGCGTCGCGGTCGGCGACAAGGTCATTCTGAGGCTGCGGCACGGCGCCTATGCCGAAGAGGCGGTCGTGACACCGGCGCAACTGACGCCGCTCCCGTCGGCGTTCGACTATGCCGCGGGCGCGACATTTCTGGCCGCGCACGGCACCGCCTATCACGCGCTGATCGATCGTGGCCAGATTCAGCCGGGTGAAGTGCTGCTGGTGCATGGCGCGGGCGGCGGCGTTGGGCTCGCCGCGGTCGAAATCGGCAAGCTGCTCGGCGCTACCGTGATTGCTGCGGCGTCGTCGGAAGAAAAGCTTGCTGTGGCGCAGACGAAAGGCGCCGATCATCTCGTGCTTTACGGGCGCGAACCGTTTCGGGATGCGGTCAAGCGCTTGACCGAGGGACGCGGCGCCGATCTGGTGTTCGATCCCGTCGGCGGCGAGGTTTTCGAGAATAGTTTACGCTGCATCGCCTGGGGCGCGCGTATCCTCGTGATCGGTTTTACCGGCGGCATCGGACTCGCCCGCACCAACCTTCTGATGATCAAGGGCGCCAGCGTGCTCGGCGTTCGTGCCGGCGAAGCGGTGCGTAAAAATCCGGCGCTGGGTGAGGCGCGGCTGAAGGCGCTGACGGCGTGGGCGGAAGCGGGGCGTATCAGGCCGAACATCTCGCATCGGCTGCCGCTGGAACATTACGCGCCGGCGATGCGGCTCTTGATGGATCGCAAGGCGATTGGAAGAGTGGCGCTGTTGATGCGGTAATGCGCAAATGTAAACGGTTGTCCGTCGTCCCGGCGAACGCCGGGACCCATACCGCGTGATCTATCGATGAAGAGGCGGTGGCTATAATCTTCGCAAAACCGGGGCTGGTGGCTATGGGTCCCGGCGTTCGCCGGGACGACGATAGGGGGCGGCTAGCCCCTCACTCATACTCCCGCTCTTCCCACCACGGAAAATAATCGGGCATGTCGCTCGACACCTTGTTTTTAAACTGTGCCGGCCGCTTTTCCAGAAACGACACCACGCCTTCTTTCACATCCTCCGAGCGGCCGCGGGCGTAGATGCCGCGGCTGTCGATCTTGTGCGCTTCCATCGGATCGTCGGCCCCCAGCATCCGCCACATCATCTGCCGGATCAGCGCGATGGACACCGGCGCAGTCTTGGCGGCGATTTCGCGGGCGAGCGCGCGGGCGGCCGGCAAAAGCTCGTCCGCCGGCACCACCTTGCTCACGAGGCGGCCGGCCAGCGCTTCCTGCGCCGGAAACACCCGGCCGGTGTAGCACCATTCCAGCGCCTGCGAGATGCCGACGATGCGCGGCAGGAACCAGCTCGATGCGGCCTCCGGCACAATGCCGCGCTGGGAAAAAACAAAACCGAAGCGGGCATCTTCGGAGGCAATGCGGATATCCATCGCGAGCTGCATGGTGACGCCGATGCCCACGGCCGGACCATTGACCGCCGCGATCACGGGCTTCAAGCATTTGAAGATGCGCAGCGTCACCTGGCCGCCGCCGTCGCGCGCATTGGGGTCGCTATAATCGACGCGGCCGTCGGCCAATCGCTTGACCGGACCACGCTTCGCGTCGCGATCAAACGTGTCGGCGCCGGAAGACAGATCAGCACCGGCGCAAAAACCGCGCCCGGCGCCGGTGACGATGATGGCTCTGACGTTGTCGTCCTTGTCGGCCGCGTCGAAGGCGTCGATCAATTCCTTCTGCATGACGGCATTGAAGGCGTTGAGCTTGTCGGGGCGATTGAGCGTGATGGTGAGAATCTGCTCGGCAACCTCGTAGGTGATCGTCTCATAAGCCATCGGGGTTTCCTCTGCGGTTGTTGTTTTTAAATCGTCATTCCGGGGCGCGCGAAGCGCGAGCTACGATGTGCAATCGCACATCGGAGAATCTCGAGATTCCGGGTCTGGTCCTGCGGACCATCCCGGAATGACGAACGAAATTATTTCGTCGGCGCCGCCGGCCACGGCCGTTGCGCGCCGCGCAGGCTCTCGAACGCCTTGGCCATGCCGAGCACGCCGATATCGTCGAAACGGCGCCCGATGATCTGCACGCCGATCGGGAAGCCGTTTTTATCATAGCCGCCGTTGATCGAGATCGCCGGGTTTTCCGCCATGTTCCACGGCACAGTATAGCCGATATGCTCGAACGGTCTGTCGGGATCGTTCAGCGGCGAGGCCAGTTCGGCGGCGAAATTCACCACCGGCGAGACCGGCGAGATCACATAGTCGATATCACTGAATAGTTTTGCCGCCGCCGCCCGGATCGCCATCGTGGCATTGAAACCCCTGATCGCGTCGACGCCCGAGAGCTTGGCGCCGGCTTCCGCCCAGTTGACGATATAGGGCAGCGCCTTGGCGCGCTCGGCGGGCGTCAGCCTGGAAAGATCGTCCCACAGCCGGGCGCGCCAGAAATTGTCGAGGCCGTCGAGCACCTCGCGCGTCAGTACCCCCTTGATTTCCGTTATCACGGCGCCCGCGGATTCGAAGGCCTTGGCGGCGTTCACGGCGACGTCGCGGACATCTTTTTCCAGCGCCTGACCGACGCCGAGATCGAGCATCAGGCCGAGGCGCAATTTGCGCGGCGATTTATCCAGCGCCTTCCAGTTGATGTTGTCGGGCGGCAGGCTCATGCCGTCGCGGCGATCCGGCCGCGACAGCACGCTCATCATCAGCGCGGCATCGTCGACGGTGCGGGTCATCGGTCCGGCGACGCGGCCGACATAGGGCGGATCGATCGGAATTCGCCCCAGACTAGGCTTGAGTGCGACCAGGCAGCACCAGCAGGCCGGCAGCC
>Ga0210396_10004847_pt1 | contig 13103 bp, 5 predicted proteins | sample IncBWH17OmetaG_FD_155466 | JGI IMG/M metagenome (GOLD analysis project Ga0210396, IMG submission 155466) | Forest soil microbial communities from Barre Woods Harvard Forest LTER site, Petersham, Massachusetts, United States - Inc-BW-H-17-O ...
TGCGCGCGAGGCCCCACTCCTGTTCGACCGGCGGTAGGGCTATGTTTTGCCACGTCACCCGTTAAAGAAGCGTGGGCGCGGTTTCGCGAAATTTAACGAGCGGCCGCGATAATCTTAAGGAAGTCAGCGGCTTGCAGGCTTGCACCGCCGACAAGTGCGCCGCCGACCTCCGCGACGCCAAGAATTTCCGCCGCGTTGTCGGGCTTCACCGAGCCGCCATACAGGATGCGGATTGCAGCACCGTTATCGTCCAATTCCTCGATAAGTCCCTGGCGGATATGGGCATGCATCGCGGCGATGTCCTCGACTGTCGCCGTCTTGCCCGTGCCGATAGCCCAGACAGGCTCATAGGCAATCGCCGTGTTCGTGGCCATGGCCCCCTTCGGCACGCTCAATTGAAGCTGGTCGCTGCACACGGTGTAGGCATGGCCCACTTCGCGCTCCGCTTCCTTTTCGCCGATGCAGATTATGGCGGTGAGGCCTGCACGCCATGCCGCCTCGGCTTTCGCCGCGACCTGCGCGCTGCCCTCGCCGTGATACTGCCTGCGCTCCGAATGACCGACAATGACGGCAGAGGCACCCGCATCCCTCAGCATCTCTGCGCTGATGTCGCCTGTGAACGCGCCGGAAGCCTGTGCGCGGCAATCCTGCCCGCCAATCGCGAAGGCCTCGCCTGCCGCCCGTACCGAATCGGCAATGAGCGTAAAAGGCGGGCATATGAGCACGTCACCACGTGCCGGCGCGGCGGCGAGTCCCTGCCTCAGCGCCTCAAGCTGCGCGAGCGAGGCTTTCAGCCCGTTCATCTTCCAGTTTCCAGCGATTAGCGGTCGCATGGCCGCATGGTCCTTGCCTTGCCGTTCCAATTCCCCCTCCCTATCATCCGCGGCCCTTTCCCGTCACGTTCAGGTTTCGTCCATGCTTCAGGAATTACGGAAATACAGCAAGTCGTGGGTTGCGTCCCTTTTTATGGGAGCGCTGGCACTGGCGTTCGTCTTTTGGGGAGTGGGCGACATCTTCCGCGCCGCAACGGACACGACGGTCGCCTCGGTCGGCGGCAACAAGATTCCCGTCGAGGAATATCAGCGCGAATATAGCAATGCCGTGCGCGTGCGCGGGGCGCAGACAGGCATGACCATCACGCAGGAAATGGCGCGCACGATGGGCATCGGCAAACAGGTGCTCGAAAGCATGGTGAGCCGGGCTGCAATGGACAACATCGTGCAGAATCTCGGCCTCACTGCGAGCGACGCTGCTGTGTCCGCGCAGGTTCACAATATGGATGCGTTCAAGGGCCCGCTTGGCACATTCGATCATCAGTCGTTCGAACGCGCGATCGCGCAAGGCGGTTTCAGCGAGCAGCAATTCATCGGGGCGGTCCGTGCCGATACCGCGCGCGATCAATTGATGAAGGCTATGGAGAGCGGTTTCCAGATGCCGACGGGTTACTTCGCAGAACGAGGTGCGCGCGGCGGATTACATGTTCGTGTCGGAACAGGCCGTAGGTGCCGTGCCCGCGCCGACCGATGCGCAACTCGCCGCCTATGTGAAAGCGCATGCGCCCTCGTTTTCTTCGCCCGAATATCGCGAAGTGACCTATGCGGGCATCGGACCGGACGATGTTTCGGCGCAAATCAAGATCACCGACGCCCAGCTGAAACAGGAATATGAAGCGCGCGAAGCCGCGTTCGTGATTCCGGAGAAGCGCGACATCGAGCAGATCGTGTTCCCGAATGAAGCGGACGCGACCGCGGCGAGCGCAAAGATCGCTTCAGGCACAAGCTTCACCGATATTGCGACCACGCGGGGCTTCAAGCCGAACGAGATCCAACTCGGCACGCTGACCAAAGCCGATCTCGCCGATGCGCGCGGCGATGCGGCGTTCGCGCTGCCCGTCAACGGTATCAGCAAGCCCGTGAAAGGCCTGTTCGGCTGGGTATTGCTGCATGTGACGAAAGTCACGCCAGGCATTTCGAAAAGCTTCGATCAGGTGAAGGATCAATTGCGCCAGGATCTGACGAAGCAATTGGCGATGGCGAAACTTATCGATGTGTCCAACGCCTATCAGGACGCAACGAGCGGCGGCGCATCGCTCACCGAAGCTGCGAAGAAAACGAACATGCATGCAAGCCATATCGCAGCCGTCGATCAAAACGGTCTCGCGCCAGATGGCAGCAAAACCGAAATAGCGGGCAATGCCGAATTGCTCGCGCAGGTCTTCAAGGCCGATGTGGGCGAGGAAGGCGATCCGTTCCAGACGCGCGACGGACATTTCTATGTCGTCAAGGTCGATGGCGTGACGCCGCAGAAACTGAAGCCGCTCGATGCCGTGCGCGCGGAGGCGACAGCGGAATGGACCGAGCAGGAAAAGCAAAAACAACTCGCCGCGAAAGCGAGTGCACTAGCCGCTCAAGTGAATGGCGGACAGAGCCTCGAAGCAGTCGCGAAATCGATCGGCGCGACGGTGCAGAAAAGTCCGGCGCTGCAACGCGAAAGCAATAACGATGTGTTCTCGCCCGCCCTGTTGCTCGCGATGTTCACGAAGCCCGTGGGCATCGCCGTCGCCGCGCCCGCAGGCAAAGGCGATGCGTATATCGTTGCACGCGCGACGGGCGTCATCCATCCGCAGCCGCCTGTGCAAAGCCCCGGCTTCCAGGCGGGCGCGCGCCAGCTCGACGCGATGACGGCCTCCGATCTCGTGGATTCCATCGCCTCCGCCGCGCGGCAGAAGCAAGGCGCGAAAATCTATCCCGCAATGGCCGACCGCGTGACCGGCGAGGGATCGTGAACACGCCATGGCGATCCTTCCCGATTTCGCCGCCTTCGCGGAACGATACGACGCCGGGCGGCCGGGCGTTCTTTACACGCGTCTCATCGCCGATCTCGAAACACCGGTTTCCGCGTTCCTGAAGCTCGGCGAAGGCCGCGACAATTCCCTTCTGTTCGAAAGCGTGCAAGGCGGCGAGACGCGCGGACGTTATTCGATCATCGCCATGAAGCCGGATCTCATCTGGCGTTGCCGCGACGGTCGCGCGGAGATCAATCGCAGCGCGCGTTCTGCGCCGGACAAATTCGTGGCTGCCGACATGAGCGACAAGCCGCTCGAATCCTTGCGTGCGCTCACGCGTGAAATCCGCATGGAATTGCCGCCCGATCTGCCGCCTATGGCGGTCGGCCTGTTCGGTTATCTCGGCTACGATATGGTGCGTCTGATCGAACGCCTCGCACCCGCGCAACCCGATGCGCTCAACCTGCCTGACGCCACGCTCATCCGGCCCACGATCACGGCGATCTTCGACAATGCGAAGGATGAGATCATTCTCGTGACGCCCGTGTGGCCCGAACATGGCGTCGATGCGCGCACGGCCTATGCGCGCGGCTGCGAGCGCCTGAACGATGCGATGAGCGATCTCGAACGGCCCGCGCCTGCACAAGCACCTGTCGCCGATTTTCCTACAAACATGGCGGTCGAATCCAATACGACGCATGACGAATATCTTCAGATCGTCGAGCGCGCGAAGGAGTACATCCGCGCGGGCGATATCTTTCAGGTCGTGCCGAGCCAGCGTTTCAGGCGGCCATTTCCATTGCCGCCCTTCTCGCTTTATCGCGCGTTGCGGCGGCTCAATCCCTCGCCGTTTCTCTATCACCTCGCCTTCCCGGGTTTTACGATTGTGGGTTCGTCGCCCGAAATACTCGTGCGGCTGCGCGACGGCATCGTGACGATCCGGCCCATCGCCGGCACGCGGCCACGCGGCAAGACGCAGGCGGATGATGCGGCACTCGCCGGCGAACTCATGGCCGATCCGAAGGAGCGCGCCGAACATCTCATGCTCGTCGATCTTGGCCGCAACGACGTGGGCCGCGTCGCGCAGATGGGCGCGGTGCACGTGACCGACAGTTTCTTCATAGAGCGCTATTCGCATGTGATGCATCTCGTCTCGAATGTGGAAGGCCGCATACGTGACGGGCTCGATGCCATCGACGCGCTCGCGGCCGGATTGCCGGCAGGCACGCTGTCCGGCGCGCCGAAAATCCGCGCGATGCAGATCATCGACGAATTCGAGAAAGAGAAACGCGGCGCGGTCTATGCGGGCGCAGTCGGCTATTTCGCCGCCGACGGTTCGATGGATACATGCATCGTGCTGCGCACCGCCGTCGTGAAAGACGGCACGATGTATGTGCAGGCGGGCGGCGGCGTCGTCGCCGACAGCGTGCCCGAAGCGGAATATCAAGAAACGATCAACAAGGCTCGTGCGCTCATGGCGTCTGCAGAAGAAGCGATTGCGCGCGCTTCCGCCGCCAAGCGCGGGCAGTGATTGCCGCTTTGCACGACAGTTCAGGACAGAACGGAATCACATAACACATTTGTCATGGCCCGCCGGAGTGCGGGCCACCCAGGTGAGGACAGGCACTGCGGCGAAGAACTTTCTCCGTCTTATTCTTTGAAAAAAGCGCAGACTTCAACTGGGTGGCCCGCACTCCGGCGGGCCATGACAATAAGTGCTATTTGGAATGTTTCTCGAACGCCTGAGCAATTGCTTTTTGCGCGTCTTTCTGAATTTGGCGCAGATGCTCCGCACTTTTGAAGCTCTCCGCGTAAATCTTATAGACGTCTTCCGTGCCTGACGGGCGCGCGGCGAACCAGCCGTTCTTCGCGATGACCTTTATACCGCCGATGGGTTCGTTGTTCCCCGGCGCGCGGCTTAGTTTCGTTTCGATAGGTTCGCCGCCCAATTCCTTCGCTTCGAATTGCTCCGGTGTCAGATTTTTGAGCACCTGTTTCTGCGTGGCGCTCGCGGGCGCATCGATACGTTCATAGAATGATTGTCCGAGATCGCTCGTGACGGATTTATAGTACTCATTCGGATTCTTGCCCGTGCGTGCGGTGATTTCAGCAGCAAGCAACCCAAGGATCAAGCCATCTTTGTCCGTCGTCCACACCGTTCCGTCGCGGCGCAAGAACGACGCGCCCGCGCTCTCCTCACCGCCGAAACCGAAAGAACCATCGATCAGGCCCGCGCTGAACCACTTGAAGCCCACGGGCACTTCGACAAGCTTGCGGCCCACTTTGGCTACTGCACGATCGATCATGCCGCTCGAAACAACCGTCTTGCCGATGGCACTGTCGCCACGCCATTGCGGCCTGTTCGCAGAAAGATAGGAAATCGCAGCCGCCAGATAATAATTCGGATTCATGAGACCGCTCGACGGACACACAATGCCGTGCCGATCCGCATCCGTATCATTGGCGAATGCGATATCGAATTTGTCGCGAATGCCGATAAGCCGCGCCATCGCGTAAGGAGAGGAGCAATCCATGCGGATTTTCCCATCCCAGTCGACCGTCATAAAGCGGAATGTCGGATCGACGGCATTGTTAACGACCTCGGCATTGATCTTGTACTTCTCGATGATCGGTTGCCAATAATGCACCGCCGCGCCGCCGAGCGGATCTATGCCGATATGCACGCCCGCACTGCGGATCGCCTCCATGTCCACGACATTTCCAAGATCAGCGACATAAGGCGTGACGTAATCATGCGCATGAATGCACGCGGATTTATGCGCGCCCTCATAGGGAATGCGCTTCACACCGGAAAGCTCATTTGCCAGAAATTCGTTTGCTCTCCTTTCAATTGCTCCCGTGATTCCGACATCGGCAGGCCCGCCATTCGGCGGATTATATTTGAAGCCGCCCTCATCCGGCGGGTTATGCGACGGCGAAATGACGATACCGTCTGCGAGACCTGTTTCGCGGCCTTTATTGTATGTGAGGATCGCATGCGAGATCACGGGCGTCGGCGTATAGCCGCCCGCCTCATCGATCATCGTTTCAATGCCATTGGCCGCGAAGACCTCAAGCGCGCTTGCGAATGCGGGCTCGGACAGCGCGTGCGTGTCCATGCCGAGAAACAGCGGTCCATCGATGCCCGCGCCTTTCCTGTATTCGCACACGGCCTGCGCGATCGCGAGGATATGTGACTCATTGAATGCGCTGGCAAAGGCTCCGCCACGATGTCCTGACGTGCCGAAGGCCACGCGTTGCGATGCCACCGTTACATCCGGTTTCAACGCGAAATAGGCCGTTATGAGGCGCGGCACGTTCACAAGCATTTCGGACATGGCGGGTCTGCCCGCCATCGGATTCACATTCTCTGCCATTGCGATTTCATCCAAGCACAATCTGTACGCGATGTTGCGCACCGTCATCCGCAAGCGGAATCAGCGCCTTTTTATCCGTCAGCATCTGCCCGTCAAGTTTCACGCCCAAGATGCCGCGGCACACGCCGAGCGGATTTTCGACCGCGATGTCGTAATGCGCCGTACGATAGCGGAACGAAATCTCGAAACCTGTCCAGAACCGCGGAATGCACGGATCGATGAGCAATTGTGCGCCCTGTAAGCGGAAGCCGAGCAGATATTCCACCGCTACGCGGTACATCGTTGCGGCCGAACCCGTGTACCACGTCCACCCACCGCGCCCGACATGCGGCGGCATCGAGTAAATATCGGCGCAGGCGACGTATGGTTCTACCTTGTAACGCAGCATCTCCGTGCGATTGTCGGAGTGCGTGATCGGGTTCAGCATCGACCACACCTCATGTGCCTTGTCGCCGTCGCCCTGCATCGCGAAAGCAAGCGCCGACCATGCGGCCGCATGCGTGTATTGTCCGCCATTCTCGCGGATGCCCGGCGGATAGCCCTTGATATAGCCCGGATCGTGCGCAGGATGATCGAAGGGCGGCGAGAAAAGAAGCGCAAGCTTCTCGTCGCGCTTTATGAGGTATTTATCAACCGCTTCCATGGCACGGGCAGCACGCGCGGGCTCCGCCGCGCCGGAAATAACGGCCCAGGATTGCGCGATGGCATCAATACGGCATTCGCTGTTGGAAACGGATCCCAGCGGCGTTCCATCGTCGAAATAGGCGCGGCGATACCAATCGCCATCCCATGCTTCCCGTTCGATGGACGACTTCAGCGCTTCTGCCTTTGTGCGCCACCCCTTCGCACGTTCGTCGCCGCGTCTGTCCGCAAGGTCTGCAAACGAATTGAGCGCGAGATAGAGGAACCAGCCGAGCCAAATGCTTTCGCCGCGTCCACCCTCGCCTATGCGATCCATGCCGTCATTCCAGTCGCCCGTGCCCATGAGAGCAATCCCATGCGGGCCGAGCCCGAGGCTCTGGTCGAGCGCAAGCGCACAATGTTCGAACAGACTCGCTTTCTTGTCCGACATGCCGGGCTGGAAGAATGCGTCGCGTTCATTGTCGCGCAACGCAGGCCCGTCAAGAAACGGAACCAATTCGTTCAGGACTGCGTCGTCGCCCGTGGCGTTCACATAATATGCCGTGCTGTAAACCAGCCAGCCGCGATCGTCCGACACACGCGTGCGGATTCCGCGACCGGATTCCGGCAACCACCAATGCTGTACATCGCCTTCCGCGAATTGCCTTCCCGCCGCGCGCAGCAAATGCGCGCGCGCAATATCGGGCCGCGAAGCGCAAAGCGACAACACATCCTGCAATTGATCGCGGAAGCCATAGGCGCCACTCGCCTGATAGAAACCCGTGCGCGCCCAAACGCGGCAGGAAAGCGCCTGATAAGGCAGCCAGCGGTTCACGAGAATATCGAGCGCGCGGTTCGGCGTTTTAACCTGCACGGCGCCAAAGACATCGCTCCATTGCTTCGTGACATCGGCGAACACCGCATCGAGATCGGCCTTGCGATATTTCTCTATGAGATTTGCCGCATCCTGCTTGTTCACGGCCTGACCAAGGAAGAAAACAATCTCGACGGTCCCAACCGCGCCAAGCTTCACTGGCGTTTGCAGCGCGCAGCACGGGTCGAGGCCTGCGCCCACGCGGCCGGACAAAACCGTTCCCGGATAAAGTCCAAGCGGCCGATCCAGTCCGCCGTCGCGGCCGATGAACTCCGCGCGATCCGCCGTCCAACGCGACTGGCGGCCGTTCAAATCGGCAAACGCCACGCGTTCGCCGAAATCATTGTGCCAGGGATTTTGCGCGAACATCGCGCCCGTTTGCGGATCGATCTCGGTGACAACGAACGGCGCGGTCGATACACGCGAAAAACCAAGCACCCATTCCACATAGGCCGTGATCGAAAGCCTGCGCTCGCGCCCCGATTGGTTCGCGATCTTCAGCCGCGCGATCTTGATAGAATCGCTCACCGGCACGAACTGCAGAAGCTCCAGCGCGATACCATGCGAGGCATGCTCGAAGCGCGTGTAACCCTGTCCGTGCCGTACCGTATATGTGGATGCTTTCTCACGAATAGGCGATGCCGTCGGGCACCACAATTCGCCCGTATCTTCATCGCGAATGTAAATCACCTCGCCCGGCGCATCGCCAACCGCATCGTTCGACCATGGCGTCAGTTTGTTCTGCTGGCTGTTGATCGACCATGTGAAACCGCCACCATCGGCAGATGCGGTGAAACCGAATTCCGGATTGGCGACAACATTCACCCATGGCGCGGGCGTGCGGTCGCCGCCTTCGAGAATTGTCACATATTCGGCGCCGTCTTGCGCAAAACCGCCGAGACCGTTGAAGAATTCCATCGCGGGCCGCGGTAAAGGAATTTCGGGCGCGCTCGACAAAGACGGACGGCGCGGCGGCGGCGCGACACCGGGTTTCAGATCGCGCGCACGATTGATTTGCTCGGCGAGGCTTCCACGCGACCCATGCAACACGGCGCGCGCACAAGACATAAGCAGGTCGCGCGTCTCGGACGGCACGAGATCGGCACGCAGCACGAACACATTACCCTTGATCTCATCGCTCGCCATATTGGGCATCGAGCGGTTCATGCGTACAAGCGTTTCGAGCGCCACTTGCAGGCCTTGCGCGTAGGACGAAGGCTGCTCGTTCAGGATCACGAGATCGACTGCGAGTTGCTTCAGCCGCCAATACTCATGCGCGCGCAGAAGTTGGCGCACGAGTTCGAGATCGTCATCGCCTTCCACGCGTACAAGCACGATGGGCAGATCGCCGGAAATACCTTGCGGCCACAATGTCGAAGCCTTGCGGAAACCACGTTTGATGACTTCCGCCGTCGGGCGTAGTGCGGGATCCGAATAAAGAATGTGATTGGCGAGACGCTGGAACAGATGCGCTTCGTCGGAACGAACACCGAGATGATGCAGCTGCATCTGTCCTTGAGTCCAGGCAAGCGTGGTCGCGCGTTCGAAAGCGTTAGGATCGTGATGCTTGTCCGCGAGATCGAGAATTTGATCGCGCGTGGCCGATGCCATCGTCCAGAACGCGACACGCGCGGTCGCACCACGCGGGATGCGCACGCGCACGCGCAGACTGAAAATCGGATCGAGCACTGGTCCCACCGTGTTGGAGAGCGGCCAGCCATCGGTGATCGCGATGGGCGTGCGCACGGTTTGTCCACGCCCCAGAAACCGTGCACGGTCGGTTTCGAATTGCACATCGCTTGCCGCTTCGCCTTCCACGACAACGAGATGCGCGGCCCAGATCTGCGGATCGGCGGATGAGCGCTGCCTGCGCGTGGCAAGGATCGCGTTCAATTGCGGCACGAATTCCGTTTCGATGAAAAGCTTGGAGAATACGGGATGTGAAACATCGTCTGACGGTCGTGCAAGGGCAAGTTCGGCATAAGATGTCAGTTCGATCTCGCGCGTGCGATTGCCATGATTGGTGATCGAGACGCGGCGCACTTCCGCATCGTCTTCCGGCGAGACGGCGACTTCCATAAGCGTTGTGAGAGAGCCATCATTACGCATGATCTCTGCGCGGTCTTCGGCGAATTTCACTTCGTATTCGTCAGGCTCGACGACACTGGGCTGATAGCCCGCGGACCATACATCGCCGCCGCGCACGTCGCGCAGGAAAACATACGAACCCCAATTGTCGCATGTCACATCTTCGCGCCAGCGTGTCACGGCAATATCGCGCCAGCGGCTATAGCCGGAGCCTGCCGCTGTCACCATCGCGGAATATTTGCCGTTCGAAAGCAAATGCGTACGCGGCACGCGCGAATGCGCTTCGGTATAGCGGCGCTCCACTTCCGGCACGAGCGAGGCGATTTCAGCGGCCTCCGTCGTGTGCGCGGGCGGCGGGCGTGCCACGGCCACATCGCGCGGCATGCGCTCCTGCAACAACAGCTCGGCCGCCTGCACGATAGGTTCGGCATGGAAACGCGCGCGCATCGCGCCGTCATGCAGCACATTGGCGATGCCGACGATGGTCATCGCCTGATGATGTGCCATATAGGCGCGCACGATAGCGAATTTCTGGCCCTCCGGCAGGCGCGCGCGCGTGTAATCGATGGCTTCGTACCAGCCATAAGCGCCACGCGCGCCGATTTCGGCGAGATGTTTGTAGTTGCGCGCAGCTGCCGTAGGATCGACCATTGCGGCAAGACCGCTTGCATAAGGCGCGATGACGACATTTTCGCTCAGGCCACGCTTGTAACCGAGATCGGGTACACCGAAACTTGAATATTGGTAAGTCTGTTCGATGTCTCGTGCATTATATTCTGATTCTGACATGCCCCATGGGATGTTCAGCTCGTTGCCATATTCCTCCTGCCTATGCACGATGAGGCGATTGGTTTGCTCAAGCAAACTGCCCGCAGGCGCGCGCATGACAAGCGACGGCATGAGATATTCGAACATCGAGCCGGACCAGGAGATAAGTCCGGATCCGCCGGCGATAGGCGTCAGCGTGCGGCCGAGCCGGAACCAATGCTTCGCAGGCAGATCGCCCTTCGCAATCGCGATGAAACTCGCAAGCCGTGCTTCGGACGCAAGCAGGTCGTAGAAATTGGAATCGAGATTGCCGTCCGAGCTGCGATAGCCGATGGAGAGAAGCTCGCGGTTCGGATCGAACAGGAATTTGAAATCCATCTCCTCGAACATCGCCTTGGAGCGTTCGTCGATCGTCTTGAGGCGATGGATGAGCAATTGCGCATTGCGCGCGGATTTCTCAAACGCCTCGAGAAGCGCCCCGAGATTTTCCTGCTGGGTGCCTTTCTCTCTGCGATGCTCCAGCACCTCAATCGCAGAGTCGCAGCATTGCATGAGATTTTCCGGAGAAAAAGCAGGCATACACAGCGCCACGATTTCGGAATCGTCGCCGATAAGGTTCGCCCATGGCATCAGGAAATCCACATCGCGGCGATGCGCCATGAGGCAGGCATGCAGCGCGTTCGCCCAGATCACTGTTTCTTCATGGCCTTCTTGCGCCTTGGCGAGATCGATAATTGCCTCCGCTTTCTGCATCAAAAGCGACAGGCGCTGAATCATGCGCACCGGATTGGCAGGCAGATTGTCGAGCAGCGCCGCAAAAGCATCTACCGCCATCGTCAATTGCGCAGGCGCGGTTGCATGGCCATTCTTGTGCTGCAGGGATTCACGCACGAGATCGAGATGGTCTTTGAGCCCGCAGGTCCATGAGGCAGCAACAATAGGGCCAGCCATGATCTCGCGGCACGCATTGCCGAGCGCGATGAGATTGCCTGCGAAATTGCCGCTATCGACGGACGATACATATTTCGGCTCGAGCGCGCGCAAATCGGCCGTCGCGTACCAATTGTAGAAATGGCCGCGAAAACGATCGAGCTTGTCGAGCGTCGCAAACGTCGCCTCTACGCGGTCGAGCACATCAAGCGTGCCGAGCCATCCGAAATCACGCGCGGCAACGGCCGACAATAGATAAAGTCCGATATTCGTGGGCGATGTGCGCCGCGCGACAATAGGCTTCGGGTCTTCCTGGAAATTGTCCGGCGGCAGCATATTGTCATCCGCCGTGACGAAGTCCTCGAAAAAGCGCCAGGTGCGGCGGGCGACGAGCCGCAATTCGCGCGCGTCGTCTTTTTCGAGTTCGAAATGCTCGGCGGCAGGTGCGGGCCAACTCGCCCAGCGCGCGACAACGGGTGAGAACATCCACATCGCGGCGAACGGCACGGAAATCTTCCAGCCGCCATGACCGGCGTAATACATGAGAAGTCCCACAAAAACGGCAAAGATCGCGCTCGCCACGATCTGCATTGCCAGGGTACGGCGATCGAACGGCTCGACTTCACTTGCTTGCGCCGCCGTCACCCATTCCAGCAATCTGCGGCGGGTCACCACGCGATAAAGCGTGCGTGCGACGGCATCGACAGTCATCCATGCCTGATGCGCAAGGAATGTAATGAGAAAGGCACTCTGCGTGAGACCAAGAGCGAGATCGCGTCCTACGCCGCGCCAATGGTTGCGCTGCGAAACTCCTACGCGTTGCGGCACGATACCGGCAATCGCTGGAATAAGCGGGGGTACTGCAATCGTGAGCACGATATAGGCGGTCCATGCTTCCGCCACATGGAACCGCATGAGCCAGCCCACAAGCAGCGCAAGCAATGCGGCCGGCGCGGACAGCGAGCGGCGCAGATTGTCGAGAAGCTTCCAGCGACCCATCAGCGGAATGGGCGTGCGATGCGAGCCGTCGCGCGTCGTACGGCCATGACCGAACACCCATGGCAGCAACTGCCAATCGCCGCGCACCCACCGATGCTGACGCGCCGCCGCCACATCATAACGCGACGGAAATTCCTCCACAACTTCGATGTCCGACGCGAGGCCCGCATGCGCGAAAATACCCTCTAGCAGATCGTGACTCAGCACCGTGTTGTCGGGAATGCGTTTTTTCAGCGTCTCTTCGAACACATCGACTTCGTAAATGCCCTTGCCGCAATAGGAGCCTTCTTCGAACAAATCCTGATACACATCCGACACGGCGAGCGCGTAAGGATCGAGACCGTTCGGGCCCGAAAACACGCGCTGGAAAAACGAACCACGGCGGCCGATAGGCAGCGAAGGCGTTACGCGTGGTTGCAGGATCGCATGTCCCTGCGTCACGAGACGGATTTCGGGATCAAAGCGCGGCTTGTTCAGCGGATGCGCCATCTTGCCGACAAGCCGCCGCGCAGCGCCGATGGGAAGCCGCGTATCGGCATCGAGCGTAATGACATAGCGCACATCGCGCGGCAGCATAGGCACGCGCCCGTTTATCGGCAGAAACGTCGTGTCGGCCGCGCCGCGCAACAGGCGATTCAGTTCATGCAGCTTGCCGCGTTTG
>Ga0210396_10004849_pt1 | contig 13101 bp, 8 predicted proteins | sample IncBWH17OmetaG_FD_155466 | JGI IMG/M metagenome (GOLD analysis project Ga0210396, IMG submission 155466) | Forest soil microbial communities from Barre Woods Harvard Forest LTER site, Petersham, Massachusetts, United States - Inc-BW-H-17-O ...
CGAGGAGCCCGTGTTCCTCCTGCTCGGCGACCACACCCGCCTGCCGCCCGAGATCCGCGAGCGGGCGATCAGCGCGCCGGGAGGCGCCACCGTGCCGCTGACGCTCGACTCATGGCGCCAGCTCGAGCAGGGCATGCGGGGCTTCCTCAGCACTGCCGCGCGCCGCTGCATAGCCGCGCTGAAGGAAGGTCGCCCTGCGCCCCCTGCTGTGCTCGAGATCTCGACCGCCCATGAGGACCCCACCTTCGTGCTCGCGCCCGGGCACGACACCACACAACTGGAGGCATTCGGAGCGCTCTCCGGCGCCACGCCCCCGCGGCCGAGCGGGGGCGCCCGCGCCGTGGGCGCCCGTGGACGCGACCACGGCCAGCTGCCCGCGATCCGCGCCGACCCGTTCTGCGTGGAGGAACTGGACCGCTTCCTGTCCGAGCGAGACATCTGGATCGAGCCGGACGCGCTGGTGGTGCTGCAGGAGATCCGCGAGCAACATTCGCAGGCGGCGGGACTCGTGGCTCTCTCCTGCGCCACCGACGCTGCCGTGGAGGTCTCCGGGCTCGGTGGCGAGCTGAAGCCCTTCCAGCGTGCCGGCGTCAGCTATCTGCTGGCCCAGCGTCGTGCGTTCCTCGCCGATGAGCAGGGACTCGGCAAGACGATCGAGGCGCTTGCCACGTTGGAGGCCGACGGCGCCTATCCCGCGGTGGTGGTGTGCCCCGCAAGCCTGAAGCTCAACTGGATGCGCGAGCTGGAGCGCTGGCTGCCGGGGCGCAGCGCCCAGGCGCTCAGCGGGACCGGCATGCGCGGGCGACGCCCGGACGCCGATGACGCTCGGGAGGACACGGCGGACGAGCCAGGTCCCCCTGGCGGAGCCCCGATCCCGCCCGCGGACATCACGGTCGTCAACTACGACATCCTCGCCGCGCGCGCCCCGGCGCTTGCCGCGCTGGCGCCCAGAGCGCTGGTGCTCGACGAGTCCCATTACTGCAAGAACGCCGCCGCCAAGCGCACCCAGGCAGTGGCGCGCCTGGCCGGAAGCGTTCCAGCCGACGGCCTCGTGCTCGCCCTCACGGGGACCCCCGTGATGAACCGCCCGCCGGAGCTGATCTCCCAGCTGCGCATCCTCGGGCGTCTCGCCGACTTCGGCTCGGGCGCCCAGTTCGGACGGCGCTTCCGCGGCCCCGACGCCCATGTGCGTCTGCACTGGCATCTGCGCTCGCGCTGCTTCGTGCGGCGGCTGAAGGCCGACGTGCTGCCCCAGCTGCCACCAAAGACGCGCACCGTGGTGCCGGTGGAGCTCGACAACGAGGCCGAGTACCGGCTTGCCGAGACCGACGTGATCGCGTGGCTGCGCTCGCGCCCACTTGACCTCGGCGAGCTCGACGCGAAAATCGCCGCAGCCCTACGCGCCGAGCGATTGGTGCGGCTCAACGCGCTGAAGATGCTTGCCGCCCGCGGAAAGCTGCACGCCGCACTCGCCTGGATCCACGACTTCTGCTCCTCCGGTGAGCGGCTGGTCGTTTTCGCCCGCCACCGCGAGGTCCAGCGCGCGGTGATCGAGCGCTTTCCGCATGCCCTGCACATCCTCGGCGAGGACAGCCACGCCGCAAGAGACGCCTCGGTGAGCGCCTTCCAGGCCGCCAACGATTCCGAGAACCAGCTGATCGTGTGCTCGCTGGAGGTCGCCGGCCAGGGCCTCACGCTCACCCAGGCCTCGAACGTCGCCTTCCTGGAGCTCGACTGGACCCCGGCCAAGCATGATCAAGCGGAGGACCGCTGCCATCGCATCGGCCAGCAGGATGCGGTCAACGCCTGGTACCTGCTGGCAGCCGGCACGATCGACGAGACGATGGCCAACCTGCTGGAGCGCAAGCGCGCGATCATCAACGCCGTCACCGACGGGCGCGAGGAGGACGACGAGGGCATCGTCGACGCGCTCGTCCGCGAGCTCGCAGGCGAGCCCTACAGGCACCTGCGCGCCGTGGCCTGACCACCGGCCGGCGCCGAATCGCCGGCCCGACTGTCGCAAACTCGCGGTCGCGAAGGCCCACTTGACCGACCCCCACCGGGGCAAGCTCACCTAGTCCTAAGAATGGAAAGAGTCGTAAATTGGGGATCGCTCGGCATACCCAACGGTGGACATTATTGGGACGGTTCGGCTAGGGTTCGCAGCAAGTTTCTGTCTGAGCAGTAGTTCGCCCGAGGGGAGCTGATGTTGTTGAGATCGAGGCGTAGGTGTCAAGATGAAGGTTGTCGGTCGCTGGATCTTCCATCGAAGGGATCGCGTCTTCTGGGCTTGCCTCTTTTGTGCTTCTGCGCCGTCCTGGCGGTTCTGACCGCTGTGGTCCTACCTACGACTGCCGCCTCCGCTCGCCTCCAGGCTACACCTACGACGAAAACGACCGTCTAGCAAAAGCTGGAGCAACGGCCTACGAATACGACACGTCGAACAACCCCACAAAGATTGGCAGCGACGAATACACCTACGACAAAGCCTCGGAGCTTGAAAAAGGCACCAGCCTCAAATACACCTACGACGAACTGGGTGAGCGAACCAAAACAACGCCCACCACAGGTCCGGCGACCACATACGGATACGATCAGTCCGGAAACCTCATCTCAGTCGCACGCCCTGAAGAAGGCGCAACACCCAAGATCGAAGACACCTATGCTTACGACGGCGCTGGCCTACGCGCTTCGCAAATAATCAAAGGGACAACAAGCTACCTTACGTGGGACATGAGCAAAGGACTTCCGCTACTTGTCTATGACGGGACCAACGATTACATTTACGGTCCAAGCGGACTTCCCATCGAGCAAATCAACAACACGACCGAAAAAGTGCAGTATTTGCACCGTGACCAAGCCGGAAGCACACGCCTACTGACGGGATCGACGGGCACGGTCGAAGGTAAGTGCACATTCGGTGCCTACGGCGGGGCCACCTGCGAAGGGACGGCCAGCACGCCGTTCGGCTACGACGGCCAGCTTACGAACAGTGACACGGGGCTGATCTATCTGCGAGCGCGGGTTTACGATCCGACGACGGCGCAGTTCCTCAGCGTCGATCCGGCGGTGTCGATCACGCGGGCGCCCTACAACTACGCCGAAGATAACCCGCTCAACGAGGCCGACCCGACCGGGCTCGGGAACTGGCTCGGCCTCGGAATCTCCTCACCCGGTGAAGTTCTGTTCCCGCGTGGGGGATCGGGACAGGCGTGTATCGGCAGTTCCGTGAGCATAGGCGCCGTCACCATCGGTGGAGAAGCGTGCTACGTGCACACTCCGCACGGTGAAGGTATTGCGCTCACACCGAGCATTACGGCGGGACCAGGCTTTGGCGTCAATGTTCACGCTGGCGCGGGCGAAAGCAATACGTGTCGTCCAAGCGAATACGGTGGACCCTTTAGTCAGGCGAGCGGTAGTGCGTCGGCTGGGCTTACTGGTGGTTACTACAACCGCTTTTCCAGCCAGCCTTTCAGTCAAGGTGGTCGGAATATCGAGGGCTGGACAGCGGGCGGTGCCGTTGGTCTGAACGCTGAGACTGGGGTGGGAGGTTCGTACACCTTCGCAATCCCGTTCGGCTCGGGCGGCGGTGGATCGGGATCCTCGGGGTGCGGATGCTAGAGACGGTCAATAACTGCGTGTCGCGGGCACGCCTATGCAGAACGGCGTGATAGTGCTGTTTATGGTGCTCGGCGCCGTGCTAGTGGTTTTCGCTCGCCCGTTTGCCCTGCTCAGTCTTCGTCCTTATTTTTCAAAGCAACAGCTTGCTGAACGGGACAAGCCTGAGCATCGACGTTTGCGATTGTTCGTCACGGTGACGTGTGCGATTGAGGTTGTTATTGGGCTGTTCTTTGTCATCGCGGGCATCGTTTCCCTCCTATAGCTGGCAGCCGATGCGCTTGCGGCATTGATGTACGGTTTCTGCGAAATGTGTATCGAGCAAATCAACAACACAGCCGGGACGGTCGAGTATCCGCATCACGATCAAGCCGGCTCGATGGCTACGACGCGCAATACAAAGCAGACACGGGGCTCATCTACCTACGAGGGAGTCACCGCATGGGGTGACACGCTAAGCCTTAGTGCCACCAGCTGGGTACGCAAAGAACTCGCCATCAACTTACGTTGAAGCCAGGTTGGTATGCGGACAGTGATGACATCGTATTCTTTACGTTGGTCGGGAGAGGCGTCTGGTGGTGGATGCTGCGCTGATGTCAGCGTGGATGATCAAGACGATCAATGAATCTCTCGAGAAGGTGGCAAAGGACGAATCTTATTTGAGGCAGTACGGACTGGGAGCGGTGGATAAGCCTTCCATCTCATCGATGAGAAGAAGTCATCACCCACATGCCCGCGAACTAACGACTCCGCACGCTAGGCCGTCTGAGTCATCCGCGGCTCTAGCGCAAGCGCCTGTGCCACCAAATCGTTCACTCGACCGTTGGCGCCCAACTTGAGTGCCCGGTCGAACGCCTGCAGGGAGCCCTCGCGGTCGAACAGGCCCAGGCGCAGCCGGCCCAGGCGCTCCCAGGCGCCCGCGTCGGTGGGGCCACGCTCGGCCGCCCGCTGGGCGGCCTCCTCGGCGAGGTCCACCGCGCCCATGTCCTCGTAGATGCGCGCCGCGAAGCGGTGGGGCGCCGGGCGCTCGCCGTCCACCCGCGCCCAGTCGCGCACCGAGCGGGCGGCGGCCTCCAGGTTGCCGGCCTGCCAGAAGGCGAGCGTCATCAGGCGCAGCACGCCCACGTTGCGCGGTTCGGCGTCGCGTGCGTACACGAGCCGCTGCGCCGCCAGGACGTACTCGCCTTCGGCCATCGCCCGCTGGGCAGCCGTCATGAAGCGCTCGACACGCTCCTCAGCCGGATCTGGCTTTGAGAAGTCCACGAACTTCATGCTGCCCGCAGGCACGGTCCTGACCCCGTGGGAGAACTTAACGCGCGCCCACTGCTGACCGCCCGCTCCGGGAATCGAACCCTCCTGCTCCTCTTCGGAGCCGGTGAAGTAGATCCCTTCGACCGTCCCCACGCCCCACTCGGGATAGGACTGGCAGCGTGCGTAGCGGTGCACCACCGAGTGATCGGGCACCCGGCTGCCGAAAGGGTCGTTGCGGGCGCGGTCGGCCGCGTGTTCGCGGGCACGCTGCTCGGCCTCGTAGGCGCGCCTGCCGGCCTCTTCGCGCGCCTGGCGCGCCGCGGCGGCGCTGACCTTTACCGCGTTGCGCGAGACCTTCCCGCCTCGCGAGGTTTCCGCCAGGCGCATCAGGTGATCGGCCGCCTCGTTGATCGCCTTCAGGTGGCGCTCGTGCTCGAACTGCTTGCCCGCAGGGGCGATGTCCGGATGCCAGCGCTTGGCCATGCGCCGCCGGGCCAGCTGCACGTCGCGCTTGTCGAACGGCGGCTCGATCTCCAGGAGGAGCATCTGCTGCTCGATGTCGAGAATCACGCCAGGCATGAGCACAACACGTTACCGAGCCATACCGGCCATGGCCGGGATCGGCGACCCGACCGGGGCGTCTCGCGGGCCCCGCACCGTAGCCGCACGCCAACCTCATATCCTGCGTGCCAATGTCCTCCCAGTACATCTTCACGATGCACCGCCTGTCGAAGCTGCACCCGCCCGATAAGACGGTCTTGAACGACATCACGCTCGCCTTCTACCCGGGGGCGAAGATCGGCGTGCTGGGCTACAACGGCGCAGGCAAGTCAACGCTCCTGCGGATCATGGCCGGCGTCGATCAGGACTATCGCGGCGAGGCGATGCTGGCGCCGGGCGCACGCGTTGGGATGCTCGAGCAGGAGCCCCACCTCGACGAGTCCAAGGACGTCAAGGGCAACGTCGAAGAGGCCGTCGCCCCCACCCGTGCGCTGCTGGATCGCTTCAACGAGCTTGCTGCCAACTACTCCGATGAGACCGCCGAGGAGTTCGGAGACATTCAGAGCAAGATCGACGCAGCCGACGCCTGGAATCTGGACACGCAGCTCGAGTACGCGATGGACGCCCTGCGCCTGCCGCCCTCCGATGCGGAGGTGACCAAGCTCTCCGGTGGAGAGCGTCGCCGGGTGGCTCTCTGCCGGCTGCTGCTCAGCGCACCCGATCTGCTGCTGCTCGACGAGCCCACCAACCATCTCGACGCCGAGTCGGTTGCGTGGCTCGAGCACCATCTCGCCGAGTACAAGGGCGCGATCGTGGCGGTCACCCACGACCGCTACTTCCTCGACAACGTGGCCGGCTGGATCCTCGAGCTCGACCGTGGCAAGGGCATCCCCTACGAGGGCAACTACTCCAGCTGGCTCGAGCAGAAGCAGAGAAGACTCGCCCAGGAAGAGCGCAGCGAGAAGGGCCGCGAGCGCACGATCGCCGCCGAGCTGGAATGGGTTCGCACCAACCCCAAGGGCCGGCGCACGAAGTCAAAGGCACGCCTGGCCCGCTATGAGGAGCTTGTCGCCGAGGAGCGCAACGTCAAGCTCGAGGAAGTCCAGATCCACATCCCGCCCGGCCCGCGCCTGGGCGAGCGGGTGCTGGTCGCCGAGGGCCTGCGCAAGGGCTTCGGCGAGCGGCTGTTGATCGACGAGCTGTCATTCGATCTGCCCCGCGCCGGGATCGTCGGCGTGATCGGCGCCAACGGCGCCGGCAAGACCACCCTGTTTCGCATGATCGTCGGCGATGAGACCCCCGACGGCGGCACCCTGCAGCTCGGCGACACGGTGCAGCTCGCCTACGTCGACCAGTCTCGCGACGCGCTTGACCCAGAGAAGACGGTGTGGGAGGAGATCTCCGACGGCCTCGACCACCTGAAGGTCGGCGAGCGGGTGGTCAACTCGCGCCAGTACACCGCCGGCTTCAACTTCAAGGGCTCCGACCAGCAGAAGCGCATCGGCAAGCTCTCCGGCGGTGAGCGCAACCGCGTGCACCTCGCCAAGCTGCTGCGCGCCGGCGGCAACCTGCTGCTGCTGGACGAGCCCACCAACGATCTCGACGTGGACACCCTGCGGGCGCTCGAGGAAGCGCTGCTCGCGTTTCCCGGCTGCGCGGTGGTGATCTCCCACGACCGCTGGTTCCTGGACCGGGTCGCCACCCATGTGCTCGCCTTCGAGGGCGACTCGCAGGTGGTGTGGTTCGAGGGCAACTTCGAGGCCTACGAGGAGAACCGCCGCGAGCGCCTGGGGGCAGCAGCCGACCGGCCCCACCGCATCAGCTATAAGCGACTCGTGCGCGGCTGAGCACGCAGGACTACCGCTCTGTGTGCTCAACACACAGAGCAGCGCTCAGACTGGCCGGACAGCCAGTCTGTCGATATGCTCGCGGCTGCAATGGACACCGTCTTCGATCGAGACACCGCCGTCAGCCGCGTCGAGGACGGCGTTGGCGATGGCGCGGGAGCACCCGGGCAGGCGCTGTTCAGCGCCGACATCGCACCAGGCTGGCGTGCCGGCAGGGGCCCACACGGAGGCTACCTCGCGGCGATCGTCCTGCGAGCACTGATCGCCGCTGTTGAGGATCCCACGCGCACCCCCCGCTCGCTGACGATCCACTACACCTCCCCTCCCGAGCCGGGACCGATCGAGATCCACGTGACCCTGGAGCGCCAGGGCCGCTCGCTGAGCACCCTGTCCGCGCGGATGGAGCAAGCCGGGCGCGTCACCGCGCTGGCGCTCGCCGCCTTCTCGGTGCCCTGGGAGGCGCCCGGCGCCAACGAACTGCCGATGCCCGAGCTGGCCGCCCCGGATCTCGAGCGGCGCTCCACGCCGAAGCTCTTCAAGGGCGCGCCCGAGTTCACCCGCCAGCTGGTGATGCAGCCGCGGGTGGGCGCGATCCCGTTCGCGGGCAGCGGCGCCCAGATGCGTATCGGCGGCTGGATCGGCCTGCCAGAGCCTCGGCCTGTGGACGCGCCCGCCCTGGCGCTGTTCTGCGACGCCTGGTTTCCTCCTTCGTTCATCGCACTGGACGCGCCCGCGATCAGCCCGACCGTGGATCTCACGATCCACTTCCGCCAGTCGATCTCCGAGTGCGACTGCGATCCCTCGGACCTGTGCCTCAGCGTGTTCAACACGCGCCTGCTGCACGACGGCCTGTTCGAGGAGGACGGCGTCATCTGGGCCGCCGACGGCACGGTGCTCGCCCAGTCCCGCCAGCTGGGGATCATCATGCCGACCGACAAACCGGTGCTCCAGCCTGCCGGGCTCGGACGTGATCAGAGCGCCGACTGACCCTCACGAGAACGACCCAATACCCCCAATCCCCCAACAACCATCCCACCCCAAGTCAGGAGCAACAATGAGCGACTACACAGCGAAGCGCATCGGCGAGATGGAGGCCGCCTTCGGCGGCGGTTTCGTCAAGGCCAGGGCCGAGCTCGGCGTCACCTCGTTCGGCATGCAGGTGATCCAGCTCCCGCCGGACTACAGCGACTATCCCCTTCACGATCATGCCGAGAGCGGCCAGGAGGAGGTGTTCCTCGCGCTCACAGGCTCCGGCTGGATCGAGATCGAGGACGAGCGGGTGGAGCTCGAGCCCGACCTGTTCGTGCGGGTTGGCCCCGCGCCCAAGCGCAAGATCTTCTCGGGCCCCGAGGGCCTGCGGGTGCTCGCGCTCGGCGCTGCCCCCGGCTCCGCCTATGAGATCAACCCGATGACCGAGCTGGAGGGCGCAAGCGCCTAGGACAGCTCCGCGCTGGCGCGCGTGTCAGCGCGCGAGCGAGGTCTCGGCGTCGAGTTTCAGCGCAGCCGCGGCGATCAGGGTCGCGGCTGCGTGCACGTCGTCCAGCTGCACAAGCTCCACCGGCGAGTGCATGTAGCGCAGGGGGATCGACACCAGCGCGGTCGGCACACCGCCACGGCTGAGATGCACGGCGTCGGCGTCGGTGCCCGTGTTGCGCCCAATCGCCTCCACGGTGAACGGGATCTTCTCGCGCTCCGCCGTCTCATGCAGGAGCTCTGAGAGACGCGGGTTGAGTGTCGAGCCACGGCTGAGCACAGGCCCTGAGCCGAGCTCGTGCTTGCCCGCCTCCTTGACGTCGATTCCAGGGGCGTCGGTTGCGTGGGTCACGTCCACCACAATCGCCGCATCCGGCTCCAGCGAGAAGGCGCTCGTGCGCGAGCCGCCGAAGGTTGTCTCCTCCTGGGCGGCGGCCACCGCCACCACCTCCCACTCGTTCGCTCCGCCCGCCTGCGCCACCAGGCGTGCTGCCTCGAGCGCCACGAACGAGCCGAGCCGGTTGTCGAGCGCCCTCGAGGCGAGCCGTCCGTTGGGCAGCTCCAAGGGATCGCCGGCGATCACCGCCACGTCGCCGATCCGCACGAGCTCGCGCGCCTGCTCGCCATCCCGAGCGCCGACGTCGATGTGCAGATCGCGCACCTCCGCCACCTTCTTGCGCTCCTCATCGCGCAGCAGATGGATCGGCTTCTTGCCGATCACCCCGGCGATCTGCCCCTCGCGAGCCTCGATCACCACCCGCTGACCCACGAGGATCTGCGCGTCCCAGCCGCCGACCTCACGGAACCACAGATAGCCCTCGTCATCGATGTGGGTCACGATCAGCCCGATCTCGTCGATGTGGCCCATCACCACCAATCGCCTCGGCGGCGCCGATGCTTCCACGCGCCCGCTGGAGGGCACGAGCGCGGAGGGCGTGCCGAGCAGATCGGTGCTCGTCTTCGCGCCGAAGGCATCACCCGCCGCTCGCCAGATCGCAGCGGGCGCCGTCTCATAGCCACTCGGGCCACGAGCCTCCAGCAGGTCACGCAGCAGCGCCGGATATCGGTCCACCGGACCCGCCTGCCCCTCGCTGCCGTGAGAGCCCTCCCCGGCGGCGCTCATGCCGCGAGCAGCTGTCGCAGGACATAGCGCAGGATGCCGCCATGGCGGAAATACTCCGCCTCCTTCGGCGTGTCGATTCGCACGACCGCCTCGAACTCGGTCTCCCCGGCCCTCACTGTGCACCTCTTCGGCAGCTCACCCGCGTTCAGAGGCTCGGCGAACCCCTCGATGCTGAACTGCTCCTGCCCGTTGATCCCGAGCGAGCGGGCAGACTCGCCCGGTGGGTACTGCAACGGGAGCACTCCCATGCCAACCAGGTTGGAGCGGTGGATCCGCTCGAAGCTCTCGGCGATCACCGCTCTCACCCCGAGCAGGCTGGTGCCCTTGGCGGCCCAGTCGCGCGAGGAGCCCGAGCCGTACTCCTTGCCACCCAGCACCACCAGGGGCGTGCCCTCGCTCTGGTAGCTGACGGCGGCCTCATAGATCGAGGTCTGCTCGCCGTCCTTGACCGTCACCCCCCCTTCGGAGCCGGGCGCCAGCTGGTTGCGCAGCCGGATGTTGGCGAACGTGCCGCGGATCATCACCTCGTGGTTGCCGCGACGCGAGCCGTAGGAGTTGAAGTCCCGTGGCGAGACCCCGTGCTCCTGCAGGTAGGCCCCGGCGGGGCTGTCGCGCTTGATGGCCCCAGCCGGTGAGATGTGATCGGTGGTGACGCTGTCCCCGAGCAGCGCCAGCACCCGCGCGCCCTCGATGTCGGCAAGCGGCTCCGGCTGGCGGTCCATTCCCTCGAAGTAGGGCGGCAGACGCACATAGGTGGAGTCGGGTTCCCAGGAGAAGCGCTCTCCACCGGGCACCTCGAGCGATTGCCAGCGCTCGTCGCCGTCGAACACCTCCTGGTAGCTCGAGCGGAACATGTCCGACTGCACCGCCTGCTCGATCGTGTGCGCGATCTCCTGCGCCGAGGGCCAGATGTCGTGCAGGTAGACGTCCTCGCCTCCCCCGTCCTGGCCGAGCGGGTCGTTCAGGAGGTCGATGTCCATCGTGCCAGCCAGCGCATACGCCACCACCAGCGGTGGCGAGGCGAGGTAGTTCATCTTCACGTCGGGGTTGATGCGCCCCTCGAAGTTGCGGTTGCCCGACAGCACCGACACCGCCGCCAGGTCCTCGCGCTGGACCGCCTCGGAGATCTCCTCGGGCAGCGGCCCCGAGTTGCCGATGCAGGTGGTGCAGCCGTAGCCCACGAGGTTGAAGCCAAGCTGCTCCAGCGACTCGGTGAGACCGGCCTTGTCAAGGTATTCGGTGACCACCTTCGAGCCGGGCGCCAGCGACGTCTTGACCCACGGCTTGCTGCTCAGCCCGCGGGCCAGGGCATTGCGGGCGAGGATCCCCGCGCCGATCATCACCGAGGGGTTGGAGGTGTTGGTGCAGCTGGTGATCGCGGCGATCACCACGTGCCCGTGCTCGAGCGTGGTGCGCTCGCCGCTTGCAAGCGTGACCGCCGTTGCGCCGGTTGCACGTGCCGGCGATGTCACGCCACCGGCGGCCCCGACGCCCTCACCGGCAGACACCGTACGGCCGGCAGACTGTCTGTGGCTGGACTCGCCGGACCCCCTGGGATCGGCGCCGGCCCCGACGCCCTCGCTCGGCCGACCGCCCGGCTCGCGGGCTCCATCGCCGTTGGAGGGCTCCTGGGTGGAGGTCGGGTCGCTGGCCGGGAACGTCCCGCCGAGCGCGTCGTCGGCGCCGTTGGACTCAGGCAGGTAGCCCTCCAGCGCATCCCGGAATGCCTGCTGGGAGCGACTGAGGGAGATCCTGTCCTGGGGGCGCTTGGGGCCCGCGATACTCGGTACGACCTCGCCGAGGTCGAGCTCGATGCGATCGGAGAAGGTGGGCTCCTCGGCGTGCTCGTCGTGCCACAAGCCCTGCTCGCGACAGTAGGACTCCACCAGTTCGATCTGCTGGTGGGGGCGACCGGAGAACTCGAGATAGCGCAGGGTCTCTGCGTCCACGGGAAAGATCGCGCAGGTGGAGCCGAACTCCGGCGACATGTTGCCGATCGTGGCCCGGTCGGCGAGTGGCAGGCCCGCGAGGCCGGCCCCGTAGAACTCGACGAACATGCCCACCACCCCGCGCTCGCGCAGCATCTCGGTGACCGTCAGCACGAGATCGGTGGCGGTGGCGCCCTGCGGCAGCTCCCCGTGCAGCTTGAAGCCGAGCACCCGCGGGATCAGCATCGACATCGGCTGGCCCAGCATCGCCGCCTCCGCCTCGATCCCGCCAACGCCCCAGCCGAGCACACCGAGACCGTTGACCATCGTGGTGTGCGAGTCGGTGCCCACGAGCGTGTCCGGGTAGGCCTGGGGGCGCTCCGATCCTGCGCCGGAGGCGGCGTCCTCCGTGGAGAACACCACCCGGGCCAGGTACTCGAGGTTGACCTGGTGCACGATGCCGGTGTCCGGCGGCACCACCTTGAACGCCTCGAAGGCGCCCTGGCCCCAGCGCAGGAAGCGGTAGCGCTCCTCGTTGCGCTCGAACTCGCGCTCGGCGTTGATCTTGAAGGCATCCCGGGTGGCGAATGCGTCGACCTGAACGGAGTGGTCGATCACGAGCTCGGCCGGCACCTGCGGCTCGATCGCAAGCGGGTCCCCGCCGAGGTCGACCATCGCGTCGCGCATCGCCGCCAGGTCCACCACCGCGGGCACACCGGTGAAGTCCTGCATGAGCACGCGCGCGGGCGTGAAGGCGATCTCCTTGCTGGGCTGGGCTTTGGCGTCCCAGCCTGCGAGCGCTTCGATGTCGGTGGCGGACACCGATCCGTTGCCCTCGGTGCGCAGCAGGTTCTCGAGCAGCACCTTCAGCGAGAACGGCAGGCGCGCCACGTCGAAGCGCTGCTGCAGCGCCTCCAGCCGGAAGATCTCATACTCGCGCCCTGCTACCTCGAGCGTGTGCTTGGCGCCAAAGCTGTTCTCCGACATGGGCTTCTCCGGGCGGTCTCGCGGGTTTCCTACGGTCGTCTCCCAGTCTCGCAGAGGCGCGCCCGGCGGGTGGACTCAGCGAGTGCGCGGAGGTACGCGGCGGCGCGCGGCGGACGGCTTAGCGAGCACTCGGAGGCGAGCCCGGGGGCGTGCGAGCGAACGCTCCCGTGACGCTGCCCTTGCCGTCGCGCTTGCCCTGAAGCAGCGCCGCGTCACACACCTCCAGCAGCTCGTCCGCGGTCATCGGGGCCTGCCACTCCGCGACGCCCATCGAGCCGGACACACCGCTTGAGCCATCGGGGAACAGCACCTTGCGCATCCGCGCCAGCGCCCGCCCGGCGGCCGCGGTGGCGCTTTCGATGTCCGCGTTGGG
>Ga0210396_10004851_pt1 | contig 13097 bp, 9 predicted proteins | sample IncBWH17OmetaG_FD_155466 | JGI IMG/M metagenome (GOLD analysis project Ga0210396, IMG submission 155466) | Forest soil microbial communities from Barre Woods Harvard Forest LTER site, Petersham, Massachusetts, United States - Inc-BW-H-17-O ...
GGCAGGGCATCGTATTCGTCGCCGCAGCTTGTGTCCGTACCCGCCAGCACGGCCGCTGCGCTGGCATGCGCCGCATCAGGGCTGAAATGATGGCCCGCCGTACCGCTGAAGCCCTGGCTTCCCGTGCTGTAAAAATCACCGATGGCACCACAGTCCGAAGTCACAAAGCCCTGAAACTTCCACGCGTCGCGCAGCTTCTGCTTCAACAGCAACGGACTGGCGCATGCGGGTACACCATAGATCGCGTTGTAGGCGCACATGATGGAGTCGGCCTTCGCCTCCGTGATGGTGGCCCGAAAGGCCGGCAGGTACGTGTCCTCAAGATCGAACGCTGATGGAGTGGCATCGAAGCGGTGCCGCTCCGACTCCGGCCCGCTGTGTACCGCATAATGCTTCGGCGTCGCGATCGTCTCGTAGTACTTCGGATCGTCGCCCTGCAGTCCCCTCACAAACGCCACACCCAGTCGCGACGTGAGGTAGGGATCCTCACCATAGGTCTCCTGTCCGCGTCCCCAGCGCGGATCGCGGAATATGTTGATGTTGGGCGACCATATGGTCAGGCCAAAGAAGATCTCGTGGTTGTCGTGCCGTATCGCCTCTTCGTACTTCGCACGCGCCTCTTCCCCGATCACCGACGACACACGGTGCACCAGTTCCGGATCCCATGTCGCCGCGAGTCCGATAGCCTGCGGGAAGACCGTAGCGTAGCCCGAACGCGCAATGCCATGCAGTCCTTCGCTCCACCAGTCATATGACGGAATGCCGAGACGCGGAATTGCCGGCGCCGCATGTCGCATCTGCGACGCCTTTTCCTCTAAAGTCAGGCGGCCAACCAGATCGTCGACGCGTTGCTCTAAAGGCAATGAAGGATTCTGGAAAGGAAAGGAAGGAGCCTGTTGTGCGAATGCAGGTGAAAGGACAAGGGCCGCGACAGCGCACAGGCTCACAAGCGGTGGGATCGTTCTCAAGCGCATCCTCCGGGACGCTCACCACTCTAACGCGCCCCCGGGGTCTGTGATCTAGAAATCGTGCGCCGTTGAATATTCAGCTTCGGGCAGCGGCGCGGAATTACTTGCGCGGTCACCAGCGTGGCGTGCGGCAGCACCCTGCAACGCCCACCCAGTCAGCAGCAGCACCGGAGCCGGTCCCGGCACCACATCACCCAACTCACGCAGTGTGCTCCATTGCATGCTCTGGTCCGGATGCGCTGCGCGGCTGATGACGCAGCATGGCATATCGCCCGCATCTCCCGCCTGCAATCGCTCCTCGGCGAAAGAGTGAAAGCTGCGCCCCGGCATATAGACCACTCGGGTCACCGCCTCACTCGGCGTCTCCTCGCTTCCTATCTCTCGATCGGCAGCCTTGTGTCCCGTATAAAACTCGACACTCGATGCAACACGGCGATCGGTCAGCGAGCAACCTATCTGTGCCGCTGCAGCAAACGCCGCTGTAATGCCCGGGATCACCTCAAACGGAACATCGGCCGCGCGCAGTGCGTCCATCTCCTCCGCCGCACGTCCGAATACCAGCGGATCTCCGCTCTTCAGCCTCACAACGCTCAACCGCTGGCGTGCTGCTTCAATCATCAGCGTGTGAATCTCGGACTGGCGCACACGCTTTGCGCCGCAGCGCTTGCCCACGCTGACCACCAATGCCTGCCCGCCCGCCATCGCGATCACCGCCGCTGGCACCAGGTCGTCATGCAGCACCATGTCTGCTGAGCGCAGCAACGCTGCCGCCTTCAACGTCAGCAACTCCGGATCACCCGGCCCTGCGCCGACAAGATAGACCGTACCCTTCGCGGCCACACTCATGTCAGCCACCATGACCCTCGATCTTCGGCGCGTGTTTGCACCGCCATCGTGCGCGACGGACATTGAGGCGAGTCGCAAACCTCGCGGCCAGCAAGCGTACGCAGCAGGCTGTTGCGCTCTTCCCCGGCCGGATGTGCGCCCAGCACTTCGCGTCGCAACGCCCCCAGCCGCTCCAGCCAGGGCCCGGTTCCCTGGTCGATCATCTGCTCCAGCTGCAGTCGCAACCGCTGCGCCAGCGCCGGGCTCTCCCCGGCGGTCGAAATACCGATCTGCAGTGGTCCGCGCCGCACCACAGAGCCGAAATAGAAATCGCAGAACGGCGGATCATCCACCGCGTTCGCCAGCACACCCGCGGCCACGGCATCGCTATAGACCGCGTGGTTCACCTCAGGATCATTCGTCGCCGCAATCACCAGTCGCTGCCCCGCGATGTCCTCGACAACATAACGGCGGCGATGCCAGGCAATGCTTCCCCGCTGCTCCAGATCACGAATATCATCTCTCGCATCTGGCGCAACCACGGTTACATGTGCACCGCACTCCAGCAGGCTACGCACCTTCTGCAGCGCGACAGCACCCCCACCCACAACCAGGCAGGGACTTCCTTCGAGCCTCACGAAGATCGGTAGCAGCGCTGCGCTCATTCCCCCACCCCCACCGGTATTCTTCCCTCCGGACGGTCCCGCTCCACAGCCGCGGCCACCTCGCCCGCCAGCAGCGTGCGCAGATCGTCATTGCTATGCCTGCTGAGAAATGCCCGCAAACTTTCGTTGAGCTCCCTGCCGGCGAGATACCCTCGCAGCAAGCGTTCGAGCGACTCCGGCACCAGCGTCGCGGCGCAGCGATAGCCCACCGGCCTGGCAATCGCCGCATTTCCCCCGGCGCTTCCGCCTACGCAAAAGTAGTAAGCGTCCACCAGAGTCCCGTTGTGCTTGATCTTTTTACCTTCAATTCCTACATCGGCAATCCAATGTTGTCCGCAGCTGTTCGGGCAGCCGGTGACGTGCAGCTTTAACTGCTGATCGAACTCCGGCAGCCGCGTTTCCATCTCCTCCACCAGCCATCGCGCGAATCCCTTCGTCTCGGTGATCGCCAGCTTGCAGAACTCCGTGCCCGTGCACGCGACCGCGCCGCGCCAGAAGTGCGACCCCTCGACTCGCAGATCAATCGCAGCGAGTTCGCGAACCAGGGCATCGACATTGCGCTTCGGCACATTCACGAAGAGCAGATTCTGCGTCACAGTCGTTCGCAGCTCGCCAGAACCATATTGCCGCGCCAACTCCGCGGCTGCCGCAAGCTGATCGCCGGTCAGCCGCCCGCGCAGTACCGAAGCGCCTACGTAGTAGAGACCTGCCTGCCGCTGGCGATGAACGCCCACGTGGTCCCGCAGCACATCGGCTGGCGTCCCCTCCTCCACCGCCGGCTCCAGACGGAACGGCAGCCGTATCTGCAGCTCATTGAGAAACTTCAGAGGTGTCCAGCCCTCTTTGAGGAAGAGATGCTTCAGACGCGCGCGATCGCGGCTCTCGCGCAAGCCCTGTTGCTCGCGGAAGATCGTCGCGATCGCCGTCACTACTTGCACTGCCTGCTCGGGACGCACAAAGGCATCCAACCGCACGCCCAGGTGTGGATCTGCGGAAAGGCCGCCGCCTACCCTCACTGAGAAGCCCACCTCGCTACCGCGGCGCACCGGCGTCAGGCCAATGTCATTGATCTCCGGATACGAACACCACGAGCTGCAACCCGTCACGGAGATCTTGAACTTGCGCGGCAGATTATAAAATTCGGCATTGCCGGCAAGCGCCTTCGCAATGGAACGTGCAATCGGCGATGCATCGAAAACCTGATCCGCCGCCAGCCCCGCTATCGGACATCCCGTAACATTGCGAACAACATCGCCGCATGCCCCGCGTGGCGAAAGCCCCACGGCATCCAGCCGGTCGATGATCTCCGGCAGGCTGTCGATGGTCAGCCAGTGAAGCTGAATCGCTTGGCGGACCGTAATATCCGCGAGGTTGCGCCCGTGTCGCTGCGCGATGTCTGCGACGGCGGCAAGTTGCGCAGACGAGATAATCCCATTGGAGACGGGGATACGCAGCATGAAGTACTCGGTGCTCTTGCCTTCGCCGCCAACGCCGCCCAGCGCGCCCGCGCCATCGCCCTGCGTATAAATCCCCCACCACTTGAAGTAGAGACCTGCCCACTCCGGCAGCACGCTTCCGCGCCCCTCCGCCGCAAAGCGGCGTATCTCGTCGAAGGCCGCCCATGGGTTCTTCGCGCGCTTCAGGCGCTCGGTCTTCTGCGCCTTTGTTTCCTTCGCCGTGGTGCCGGTTGGCTGAGTTGGCTGCGTCATGCCACTTCCCTTCGGGTGCGGTGCATGGTGTAGAAAAGAAAAGCCCCAACTGCAGAGGGGCTGCGGTTGGGGCTTCGAATTCGCTTATTGTGATGGAGTTACATCACTAGCTCATCGGCACCCACGCAGCCGCGTGCGCAACAACAGTCGCAGCAACAGGCAGCCGGGGTGTGAACGAGAACCATTAATTTAAAGCTACCGCTCCTCGTCTGTTACGTCAAATTCAATAGAAGCGGCAGCCGCTGGCTCGCTCGAACACAGTACGCATAAATGGAGGTTTAACCTCATATGTTTACGCCTTGGCCCATCGGATTTGTAAGCACGCCCTACAAAGGAACCACTGAGGTACCGAAAGGACTTGGAACCACGCATGAAGCAGAAGGCGTGATCACCGTCCTTCCCGATTTCGAGCTCGGCCTCACCGACATCGAAGGCTTCTCGCACCTCATCGTGCTTTGGGAGTTCGACCGCGCGCAGCCCTTTGAGCTGCTCGGCACTCCGCCCACTGACAATCGCCAGCATGGCGTCTTCGCGACGCGCTCGCCTCTTCGCCCCAATCCAATCGGACTCACCGTCGTTCAGCTGCTTCGTCGCAACAACGCCGATCTGCATGTGCGCGGTGTCGACATGCTGGATGGCACGCCGATCCTCGACATCAAGCCCTATCTCTCGAGCATCCCGGCAGAGTCGCTCCGGCGCGGCTGGCTGGAGGAAGCAGAGGCTCGCGCAAATGGCAATGCTGCCGTCTCCTGATCGCGGCGCTTCTTCTCCGTTCCTGGTACAACGGCGATTCGTTGTTCGCTGACGTTCCAACCCGCGACCTCGATCGAGGAGATGCGAGCGCCGCCGTGCGAAGAGGAGCGCGCCGTGAAGGTTCGGGACTCGCCCGGCAGCAGCGAAATATAGTTGTCCGACCAGAATGCAGGCGCTACCGCCGCGGCATGGTCATCCAGCGCGCGCAGTGCAACCTGGAACGCGAGAGTCTGCGAATCGTTCCGCAACCGCAGCGTCACCCGCCCATCCGATTCTCTCCTCACCGACTCCACGGCCACGTGCGACTGCGGCAACTCTCTGAGCGCCGTCAAATCTGGCTCGCGGAGAGCCGGCGTATAGCGATAGTCTTCCTTCTGCCAGTCGAACTCAGCGAGGTGCGCCGGAACCCAATAAAAATTCTCGCTCACCGGCCGTCCTGTGGCATCCGTCATCGCCAGCCGCACAAAGTGCAGGCCGTCATCTCCGCTCATCGTGTCGGCGGGAATGCTGAATGCCCGGTCGGAGCTGTCAGGCTGCGCCGCAACCGCCGCCTCGTGTTCGTAAACCGGTCGTAGCTTCAGGTCATAGACCGTCGCCTTGACGTGAAGTCCTGGCACCGCCGTGTACGTGCCGTTCACCACAACAATGCTGTGGTCGTCATAGGAGTACTGCACGTGCAGGGGCTCGCACGCCTTCCGAGCGCCATAGTAGCCGCCGCCTGAGTCCAGATAGTAGTCGTACAGATGCCAGATCATCGATGGCCATGCATTGTTCAACATCCACTGCACGACGCCGGTGGAGGCATACTTGTTGCGCCCATAAGCCTCAAACATCGCGCGTTCTCCGTCGTAGGCCATGGCCTGCGCGGCCTGCTCATAGTCGGTCAGCGAATGTGGCGGCCCATAGCTCTGCTTCATCGCGCCATCGAAGATCGCCGTGTTGGCAAAGCCGCCGCTGCCATTGTGATATTGCCAATCCTCATCGGGCGGCCACAGTGCCTTTGCGGGTAGAAATCGCTGCAGGCTCGACTCAATGGGAATCGCTGGCCCCGGGCTCGTCTCTGTATTGAAGCCCCACGCACCGCCCCGCGTCCCCGGATCCGTCAGCCAGTAAGACGGCGCCACATAGTCGTAAGGCCCCGTCATCTTCACGCCTGTTTTGCCACTCACCGCCGTCGGCCGCGCCGTAGCAGAAGAGAGCGTCGGGTTCGGCCAGTGCGTCTCGCGCTCGATGTCGAGATACATCTGCTCCACCTTCGCCGGCGGAGGATTATCGCTGCCGTTCAGCCACACCAGCAGGCTGGGATGATTGCGGATGCGCAGCATCTGCGCCCGTAGCGACGCCGCGGCCACCGTGTAGTTCTCCGGCGTCCACTGATCCCACTTCTCCCACACATCGCAGCAGCACCAGCCCGCCAGCACGAGAATGCCCTGCTCGTCAGCCAGTCGATAGAACGCATCCGTCTCCAGCTTGCCCTCCAGCCGGATCGCGTTCAGGTGCAGATCCTGCACCATCTCAAACTGCTGCTCCAGCCGCTGCGGCTGTTCGCGCAACAGCATGTCCCCAGACCAGCCTCCGCCGCGTATCAGCACCGGCTTACCATTCACTTTGAACAGTCGCGCGCCCTTGTCCGTCAGCTCGGAAGTAATCTCGCGAATGCCAACCTTTACCGTCGCCTCGTCAGACAGCTTGCCATCCGCACGGAAACTCATCCGCAGCGTCTCCAGGTGCGGGTCGCCCATCTGGTACGGCCACCACAGCGGCGCATGCTGCACCTTTAGCTGGGGAAACTGCTCCGGCGTGAACACCACCGTGCGCGTCTCGCCGGCATCGAGCGTCACCGGCTGTTCCGCATGGATGCCGAGCAGCGCGATCATGGCGTTGCCCTGCACTCGCTGCGAACTCACATTATGCAACTCGCCATAGACTGTGAGCTCTGCGTCATTCGAAGCGCCCACGAGATGTGTCGTCACCATGGGCGACCGCACGCTCACCGCTCCGCTCGTATACACCGCCACCGCGCCCGTCAGCCCCATGTCTTTGTCCGGAGGGCATGGGCTCCAATCCACCCAGTTGATAGCGAGATCGTGCTCCGTAGGCGCAAACGTCTCTACGGCGATTGCATTCTCTTTGCCGGGCCCCAGCAGTCGCGTCACGTCAAACTCGTAGGTGCGATATGCCCCGGCAACATCGCTCGACCCCGCAAGCTGCTGGCCATTGACCCAGATATTTGCCCGGTAGTTGATACCGCCGAAACGCAGCCACAATGTCTTCCCTCGCGCATCTGCTGGCAACACGAAGCGCGTGCGATACCACCACGGGCACGCATAGGGGCTGTTCGGGGACATCGGCAGTCGCGAGAAGATTTTGCCCACCGGATAATCCGTCCCCGGAATCGAGCGCAGGTTGCGCGCGAAATAAGGATCGCCGAACTCTCCTGCACCCACCTGCGCCGCCAGGACGGTCGTAGGCACCGCGGTAGCTTTCCACGCTTGCCGATCAGCCGAGTAGGAAGTGGTTGACAATTGCGCGCCGCTCGCGGAGAGGCCACACCCGGAGGCAAGCCACCATCGCTCGTGCAACCGCAGCAACGGACCGCTCGCCTGCTGCGCGCGCATAAGCGGCGCAGCGAGAAGAATCACGATCCACAGCGCGCACCATCGAGCGAGGCCAGACCTTTGGACCGCTTCAAATCCCAGACACCAGCTCAGTCGGCCGGTGGCCCCGCATTGGCACTTTCCTGCACCGCTTGTGTGAAGTATGGAATGCACCGGCTCAACCCCTCCCGCAATTGCACTTTCGGCTCCCAGCCCAGCACGCGACGGGCGCGGGTGATGTCCGGCTGCCGCCGCGCTGGATCATCTTCTGGCAATGGCAGCATACGCAACTTGCTCTTGGAGCCGGTCACGGCCAGCACCTCGCGCGCGCATTCGGCAATGGTCCATTCCTCCGGGTTGCCGATGTTGACCGGCTGCTGCTCATCGCTCGATGCCAAACGCACAATACCGTCGATCAGATCTGTCACATAGCAGAAGGAGCGGGTCTGCGAGCCATCGCCATAAATCGTCAGGTCTTCGCCGCTCAGCGCCTGTATCAGAAAGTTCGAGATCACGCGGCCATCGTTCGGCTGCAGACGCGGCCCATAGGTATTGAAGATGCGCACAATGCGCGTGTTCACGCCACGGTACCGCTGGTAGGCCATCACTGTGGCCTCCGCAAAGCGCTTCGCCTCGTCATAGACCGAGCGCGGTCCAATCGGGTTGACATTTCCCCAATAGCTCTCCGGCTGGGGATGCACCTCGGGATCGCCATAACACTCCGAGGTCGATGCATGCAGGTAGAGCGATCGGTAACGGCGCGCAACGTCGAGCGTGTTGAAGACTCCGTAAGCGCCCACGCGCAACGTCTCGGGACCCAGCTTCATGTAGTCTGTTGGGCTCGCCGGGGATGCCATGTTGTAGATCGCATCCACCTGTCCCGGCTCAAATGGCTGGCAGATATCGCGCTCGAGCAGCGAGAAGCGAGGCTCTGCATGCAGATGCTCCAGGTTCTCCAGCCGTCCCGTCGATAAATTGTCGACGCCGATCACGGTGTGGCCGTCGACCAGCAGCAGGTCGGTCAAATGCGAACCTAGAAAGCCTGCCGCACCGGTCACCAGGATTCGCATCTTCTTCAAAGCGCGTCGCTCCTCAAAGAACAATCCCTGCAGACGTCACCGGCATTCACCGCGTCCGCGCTCCGGCTCTTTCTCTCGCCGGATACATCGCCGGCCGGCCAACACTCAAATACGTGAAGCCACACTCCAGCATCTGCTGCGGATCGTAGAGGTTCCTTCCGTCGATAACAATCGGGTAGCGCAACACAGTCTGCAGCCTGTCCAGGTCAAGCTCGCCGAACTGCGGCCAGTCGCTCAGAATAAGCAACGCATCGGCCCCCGTCGCTGCAGCGTAAAGATCCTCCGCATACTGCATCGAAGGACCGGGTGGCAGCTCGAGCTTCGCCCGCTCCGTTGCTGCGGGGTCAAAGGCCACAATGGTGCAGCCTTCCGCCAGCAGCATCCGGATCACATCGAACGCAGGCGATTCGCGCACATCGTCAGTGCCGCCCTTGAAGGCCAGCCCCAGCACCGCCAGCCGCTTGCCGCGGAAGGTCCATAACGCAGAGCGCACTTTGTTAAAGAAGCGCCGCTTCTGCTGCTCGTTGATCTTCTCCACTTCCGTCAGGATGCCGAAATCAACGCTCAGTTGTTCCGCTACATACCGGAAGGCGGCCACGTCCTTGGGAAAACACGAGCCTCCATAGCCGATACCTGCGCGCAGAAACTGGCTGCCAATGCGTCTATCCAGTCCCATGCCGCGCGCCACCTCTTCCACGTTCGCGTCCACTGCTTCGCACACATTCGCCACTGCATTGATGAACGAGATCTTCATCGCCAGGAAGGCATTGGACGCATGCTTGATAAGCTCCGCCGCCTTGGTGGAAGTCAGAAGCAGCGGAGGAGGATCAGAGATCGTGCGCCGGCCGATGACCGCGTTGTCGCTGCGGTAATATTCGCCCGACGTGAGCGGCGCATAGATGGCCTGCAGAATCTCGGCGGCCGCTTCGCTGTCTGCGCCCACAACAATCCGGTCCGGATGAAGAAAGTCCGATACCGCGGTGCCTTCGCGTAGAAACTCCGGGTTGGACGCCACGTCAAAGTTCGAGCTTGAAGTGCCGTTGCGCTCCACCACGCGGCGAATCCACTCGTTGGTGTAGACCGGGACCGTGCTCTTCTCGACGATCACCTTGTAGCTTCCGATCGAGCGTGCGATCTGCGTAGCGACCGCGTCTACGTAAGAAAGATCCGCGTTGCCCGAGTCCGACTGCGGCGTGCCCACCGCGATGAAGATGGCGTCAGCATTCTCTGTGGCGGAAGACAGGTCCGTGGTGAACTGCAGGCGCTGGTTGCGATGCCGGGCAAGCAACTCGGGGAGGAAATCCTCGTGGATCGGAACCCCACCCTCGCGCAGCATCGCTACTTTCTGCTCGTCGTTGTCCACGCAGACAACCGGGTGGCCAATCTCCGCAAAGCACACCGCCGCCACCAGACCTACATAGCCCGAACCGACTACCGCTATGGACACCGGCTTCGTCGTCACGTTCACGCTCTTCTCCTGCATCTGGTCTGCTGGTTCTCCAAAGTATACCTGCTGAATTCCGCTGTTCCTGCTCTGGATAGGAGCGGCGCGTTACCTCCGCGGGTGCGCCGCAGTCACAATTTCGCGATACAGCCACTCGCACTGTTCCAGCATGCGCCCCGCCGTGTAACTTGCCGCGTTGCGTAAGCCGTCGGCGCGCATGCGCGTCGTCTCCTCAAGAGCGGTGGCAATCGTCTGTGCCGCTGACTCCGGCTTTGCCGGATCGATCAGGATCGCGGCGCCGCCCGCCACATCGTTCATCGGCGGCCGGTCCCTGATCGCGACTGGGCATCCGCACGCTTGGGCTTCCAGAATCGGCCAGCCGAATCCCTCCTCCAACGAAGGGAACAGCATCGCCAGCGCGCCGCTGTACAGCGCTTGCAGCTGCTCGTTGCTCGGCCCCGCAGCTTCCACCAGCGCATCGCCCAGACCGCACTTCTCCGCAATCGCTCGCAGCTCCGGCATCATCGGACCGCCAGCCATCACCAGCCTCGCGCCTGCATATCGCGATAGATTGCGCAGCTCAGAGAAGATCTCGATCGCCGCGCCGCGGTTCTTGTACCAGTGGTTGCCCCCGACGTTCAGGAAGTACGGCTCACCCGGCAGCAGGCCCAGCGGAGCCAAAAGCGGCGCGCTGGCATCCACGTCGAGCGGTCTGTAAGGCCACGCAAGCCCATTTGGGATGACGTGGAGCCGATCCTCCGGAACCGCCAGGTACTGTTTCAGGTCGTCTCGCGTCTTCCCGGAGACACACACAATCGCGCCCGCCCGGCGGAGGCCGCGCGCAATCAGCCGCTGGAACATCCTTCCGGTGCCGCTGACCGGGTTCTCCGGAAAATGGCCCATCGCGCTGCGAATCGCAAGCACGTCATGGCATGTGATGACGTGCGACGTGTGCGTCAGTGCCGGCACATACATCGCATTCGAGTGATCGCACAGATGAACGATATCCGCCGACCTGGCAGCGCGCCGCAGTTCGCGCCGGAAGAGTACGAATTTATCTGTGTACCCCAACCACTTGAACAGTGGCGAGTTCTCCGCAACGCGCGGTCCAAGCACCGCTGGAGGCTGCAACAGGCGAACCTCATGTCCGCGGCCGCGCAGCCCTGCTTCCAGCATGGAGGCGTAGATCTGCATGCTGTCCTGGCGGTCGGGCAGATAGTTGCCAACCAGCAATACCTTCATCGCTCGCTCACCAGGCAGACGGAATAACTCTCAAGCAGAGTCGCCACCCCGACAGACATCGCAACGCAGGATCAAAGTGCATGGATTTCGTATTGCTCATGGGCCATCGCATCGTCCACGCACTTGCGGATTCAATCCATGGGCCCTGAGGAAGCTGCCTCCTTGAGGATCTGCAGCAGATACGTTCCATAACCGCTCTTGACCAGTGGTGCCGCAAGCTCCTTGAGTTGGTCCGCTGAGATATATCCCATTCGATACGCGACCTCCTCGGGACATGCAATCTTCAGTCCCTGCCGCTTCTCGAGCGTCGCGATAAACATTGACGCGTCGAGCATCGAATCGTGCGTCCCTGTATCCAGCCATGCCATGCCGCGGCCGAAGGACAGGACCTTGAGCTTCCCCTTCTCTAGGTAGATTCGGTTCAGATCCGTGATCTCGAGCTCGCCGCGCGCTGACGGCTTCAGCGCCTTTGCATACTCCACAACCTTCGCATCATAGAAGTACAGTCCGGTGACCGCGTGGCGTGACTTCGGCTCGGTGGGTTTCTCCTCGAGGCTCATAGCATTTCCCTGGGCATCGAATTCCACCACGCCATAAGCCTCCGGATTCTGTACCGGATACGCGAAGACCACCGCGCCATCTGTTGTCTTGGCTGCCTGCTGCACCATGGCCGCCAGATCGTGACCGTGGAAGATGTTGTCCCCCAGCACCAGCGCGCAGGGCTCACCCGCGGCAAACTTCTCGCCGATGAGGAATGCCTGCGCCAGCCCATCGGGCTTCGGCTGCTCCGCATAGGCGATCGACAATCCCCATCTGCTGCCATCGCCCAGCAAATCGCGAAAGCGAGGCAGATCATGCGGCGTGGAGATCACCAGGATCTCGCGTATCCCTGCAAGCATCAGCGTGCTCAAGGGGAAATAGATCATCGGTTTGTCGTATACGGGAACCAGCTGCTTCGAAACCGCAAGCGTCACAGGGTAGAGTCGCGTGCCGGATCCGCCGGCCAGGATGATGCCCTTCACTGTGCGCTCCCGTTTTGTGCACTCGCAGCCACAGCAGTCGTTTCACGCCCCGCATAATTGCGATCCATCCATTCGCGATACGCGCCGCTCGTGATCGACTCAACCCACTCCATGTTCTCCAGATACCACGCAATCGTCTTGCGAATGCCGCTCGCAAAGCTTTCCTGCGGCTTCCACCCCAGCTCCGTCGTGAGCTTGCGGCAGTCAATCGCATAACGGCGATCGTGTCCCGGGCGGTCCTTCACGTACGTGATCAAGTTGCGGCGAGAAGTGGCCGCCGGACGGAGTTCATCAAGAATGTCGCAGATCGCCTGAACCACTGCGATGTTCGCCATCTCATTCATGCCGCCGACATTGTATGTCTCGCCCAGCCGCCCATTGGCCAGCACCGTCGCGATCGCGGAGCAGTGGTCACCCACGTACAGCCAGTCGCGCACATTCAGTCCATCGCCGTACACCGGCAGCGGCTTCCCGTTGAGCGCGTTCAGCACCATCAGCGGAATTAGCTTCTCCGGGAACTGCAGCGGTCCGTAGTTGTTCGAGCAGTTTGTCGTCAGCGTCGGCAGGCCGTACGTGTGATGGTAGGCGCGCACCAGGTGGTCGCTGCCCGCCTTCGACGCCGAATACGGGCTGTTCGGGCTGTACGACGTGCTCTCATGAAACGCCGGATCGGCGGGAGCAAGAGAGCCGTAGACCTCGTCGGTCGAGATATGCAGAAAGCGAAATCGGTCGCGGGCGGCGCCGGAAAGAGAGCGCCAATGTTCCAGCGCTGCGTCCAGTAGGCGAAATGTGC
>Ga0210396_10004852_pt1 | contig 13095 bp, 8 predicted proteins | sample IncBWH17OmetaG_FD_155466 | JGI IMG/M metagenome (GOLD analysis project Ga0210396, IMG submission 155466) | Forest soil microbial communities from Barre Woods Harvard Forest LTER site, Petersham, Massachusetts, United States - Inc-BW-H-17-O ...
TTACCTGGTTTTCGATCTACGCCCTGGCCCTTCGTGCGGAGGGCACGAGCAGGCCTAGGGCGCGGGCGCGGTCCACAGCCTCGTGGCGGCTGTGGGCGCCGAGCTTGGCGAACAGATGGCGCTTGTGGGTATTGACGGTGTTCACCGAGAGGAACATCTCGTTGGCAATCTCGTGAACCGTGAGGTGGGTCGGCAGGTAGCGCAGGACGCGGGTTTCGCTGTCGGTGAGCTGTTCGGTGAGGCCGCGGCCGTGGGCCCAGCCCGTCTGGCCATCCGGCAGTCGCGCGGGCCTGGCCGACGTCGGCAGCAAGTCCAGGATCTGGGAGAGGAGGGCGGGGTGAGCGGTGCGGTACCGGCGATGGCGCTCGAGTACGGCCGGGGCGGGATCCAGCAGGAACGGCAGCAGTATGCCGTTGGACTCGGTGATATCCAGCGCCTGCTCCAGGACGCGTCCGGTGGTGGCCTGGTCACCCAGCACGTCGCGGGCCCGTGCCTCCAGCAGCAGCGCCGTGACCATCCGCATCGGACGGACCCCGGGGATCGAGCCGTCCAGCACGGGTGCGAGCGCAGCAGCAGCCCCCTGCGGGTCGCCGGTGGCCAGTCGCAGCGCCGCCTCTGCGGTGCGCATCTCCGCGCTGGCCCGCTCGTCCTCGCCCAGCTCGGCGAGAGCCTGCTCGGCGCGTCCGGTCTGGCCCAGCCGCACCAGCGTATGCAGCTTGCGCGATCGCATCCACGTCACGAAGGTGTGCGGGCCGGCTAGGGTCGCGGCCAGCTTCTCGGCGCCACCGGACGCCGCCAGCGCCTCCTGAGGTCGGCCCTGGGCCAGCTCCAGCAGCGCGCGAGCATGACGCAGGCTCATCCCGGCAGCAGGTTCCACCTCGGTGCGCAGGGTGCGCTCGGCGTGCTCGAGCCACGGCAGTGAGTCATCCAGCCGGCCGTGGTAGAGCAGCACGAAGCCGACCTGGGCGTAGGCCATCCCGGCGAGCGGTTCCTCGCCCCAGCCATGCCGTTCTGCCAGCTCGATCGCCTGCCAGCTCCGCTCCGCTTGCGACGCATCGGGCCGGAACAGCAGCATCGCGTGTGCTCCGTGGGCCAGGCCGGTGAGCTCCAGGTACGGCCGCCCGATCTGGCGCGCCAGGGCCACGCCCTGCTGCAGATGCCGATCCCCATCCTCGAACTTAAGGGTCCACATCTCGGCAATACCCAGGCTGATCAACGCCGCAGCGCGCAGATCCTCGCCCAGCCCGAGCTGCGCGGCGTCGGCAGCCTCCGTGAGGGCGAGCAGCCGCTGGGCCTCCTCGGCCACCACGGGGAAGTCGACGAGCCGCCGGGCCAGGAAGAGCCGCAGCACCGCAAGCATGATCTGCACGCGTCTACGGCGGTCCGCGGGTACCGCCGCTAGCCCGGCGATGGCCTGGGCCAGGTAGCGTCCGGCATTCTCCACCGATCCCCTGAGCAGATCGCCGGCCACCTGCACGGCGGTGAGCTCCGGGCTGGCCGCGACGATCCGGGAGGGAAACCCGGCCAGCAGATCGGCCAAGGTGGCGCCTCGCCCGCTGAGGTAAAGGTCGAGCCAGCTGTCCGACAGCAGCCGGGTGCCCAGCTCCCAGTCCTCGGCGGTCTGGGCCTGGCGGACCGCCTCCACCGGGTACCCGTGGTCGGCCAGCCACCCGGCGGCAGCGCCGTGCAGCGTGGCCCGCTCGCCTGGCTCAGTGCGGCGCAGCTCCAGCTGCAGCATGTCCGCGAACAGCCGGTGGTAGCGGAACCACGACCTGTGTGCGTCCAGCGAGACCACGAACGCGCCGGCTTGCTCTAGATCCTGCAAGATCCGTTCCCCGCCCGACCTGCCGGTCAGCGTGTCCGCCAGCGGCCCGGACACACGGTCCAGCACGGACGTGAGCAGCAGCAGGCGGCGCACCTCCTCACTCTGCCGGTCCAGCACCTCGGCCACCAGGTACTCGGCGACCGTCCGCTCGGTGCCGGAGAACTCCGCGGCGAACCGCTGCGGGTCCGGGTGCCCGGCCAGCGACAGCGCGGCCAGCCGCAGCCCGGCTGCCCAGCCTTCGGTCCGTCCGTGCAACCGGGCCAGCGCGTCGGCCGGCAGGTCCAATCCGGCCGCGGCGAACAGCGTCCGCGCCTCGGCCAGGCTGAACCGCAGATCGGCGGCACGGATCTCGGTCAGCTCCCCCTCCAACCGCAGCCGGTGCAGCCCCAGCCGCAGATCATGCCGGGTCGCAAGGACGAACCGTAGGTTCTGTGGCGCACGCAGCAGCAGCAGCTCCAGCTGAGGCAGCACCTCACCTGAGTCCAGCAGATGCGCGTCGTCGATCAGCAGCCACAGCCGGTCCTTCAGCGGGGCCAGATCCGTCAGCAGCCGCTCCACCACCGCCCAGCTGTCGAGATCCGGCGCCGGGGTCAGCGGCCGTACCAGCGCCGATCCGGCCGCCGTGCCTCGTAGCGCGTCGGCTACCGCGATCCAGAACCTTCGCGGGTGACGCACCTCGCGGTCCACCGATACCCACCCGATGTGCCGGGCCAGGCCGGCCTCGGCGATCCAGGACCGCATCAGCACCGTCTTACCGCTCCCGGCCGGCGCCGACATCTGGACGACGCGTTCCGCTCCGGCCAGCCGCCCGAACAGCGCGCAGCGCACCACCAATCCGCTTCTGACGGCAGGAATATCAGGGGTTCCGGGCTGGTCTACGAACGCCGTGCCGCCCCGCAGCCCCTGGGGGGCAACTGCGATGTTGCGCGGCCCGTCAAGTCGGACTCGGGAAGGTCCAAGCTCGCGCCGGACGACTGTGCCCGTGGCTAGCTCACGCATGCTGCCGACCCTGCTCTGCGTGCCAACCGTCACTCATGACAGTTCCTCTCCGGGCATACGGGCTATCGGAGACGGCCTAGATGATTTGCCAAGTATGACGTGCGACCTACAGCAAACTATGACGTGCGACAGACATAGTCAACAGGTACGATAAGATCATGCCCCGCCGCTCCGACAGCCGCTCCAGGATGATCTACGCCGCCGCTCAGCTGTTCCGCCAGCGCGGCTACCACGCGACCGCATTCTCCGACGTGATCCAGGCCAGCGGCGCGCCGCGCGGATCAATCTACTTCCACTTTCCCGGCGGCAAGCAGGAACTAGCCCGCGAGGCCATCGCGCTGGCCGGCGACGAAATCGAGCAGATGGTGGAAGCAGCGGCAGCCCGCTGCGACGATCCCGGATCGTTCGTGCGCGCGCTCGGCGACATGGTGGCGGCCCGCCTGGAAGGCTCGGGCTACCGCAGCGGATGCGCCATCGCCACCATGGTGCTGGAGCTAGCCCCCCAGAGCGAGGAACTCAGCAGTGAGTTCGAGAAGGTCTTCGGGCGGTGGCGGCACGTGCTGGCACGCCACTTTGAAATCCGGGGCATCGCGGCTGGGCGCGCTACCGACCTAGCCGATCTGGTCATGTCCGTATTCGAGGGCGGCCTAGTCGTGAGCCGAGCGGCACGCCGCATCGACTCCTTCAGAACCGCGATCGAGGCACTCGCCGAGGTCGTCGAGCACGAACCGCGCCTGTCTGCAGGCAACTCCCAAGCCGCACGGGCCGCCCGCGACGCGTCGACACAAGATCAAACTAGGCTAAGTGGCATTGCCCCTACACGCCACCGCCACCCTGGCCTTCCAACTCCGGCGGCTCCCTAATCACCGCTTCAAGTTCACCTGCGAAGATCTCCAGGCCTTCCCTGATGCTGGCTACCGGTATCACCCTTCTCGGTCCATCCGTCGGCCCTTTAGTGCCGCATCGCCCTGAGAGAGATAAGCTACCTTTTCCCGTACACTTGAAAGTCATTCTCACCGGCGACGGGGTTGTACTCTCCTTCGTGCCGAGCTTTCATTCCGTTCAGCCATGCGAGCTTCTTTGATGAGGTCTGGAACGTGGTTTCGCCCACGAACTTGTTGTGGGTGGGGCTCTCGATGACGCTCTTCCCCTTGTAGTACACGAGGACAGTGTCGCCGTCGCTGGTCGTGTGGATCTGTCGTACTTCGTAGTCAATGGTTCGATCTGGCTTTACCAGCATGGTGATCGTCGCGTAGAACGTGGCGTTGTACACGCCTTTGGCATCTCCCTCGAGATTGGACTCGAGGGAGATGCCTTCGGGCGAGAAGTCTTTGATGCTTCTGGTCGTGTTCTTCGACGTCAACTCCAGGAGAAGCTCCTCATTTGCGTCCGCATGTTGTGATTCCATTTGGGATGCCACCTGATTTCTCCTTACTCATAGAGGTGAACCTAGCCGGGTTCACCGGGGGCTCGGATCTTCGAGTATTGCCGGGCACCCTCGTGGCCGTGCGAGCCTTTCGCGACGAACCGAGTCTCGCTGCCGGGCAGGTGAGCGGTCGTCACCAGATCTTGGTGATTCACGCGCCGAGGGCACGGTCGAGGTTGAACGCGGCGCTGATCAGCGCCAGGTGGGTCAGCGCCTGGGGGAAGTTCCCTTGCTGCTCTCCGGCACGGCTGATCTGCTCGGCATACAGGCCCAGGTGGTTGGCGTAGGTGAGCATCTTCTCGGACGCCAGCCGCGCCTCGCCCAGGCGCCCCGGCGCGGGTGAGCGCCTGGACGTAACGCCACGGCCTGGCTGGAGTACCAGCTGCGCGGCAACCCGATTGCGGCCGCCGCCTTCACCGGGCCGCATCCGGAGCTGATCTAGAACACCAACTGGCCAGGCAACGCCACCAAGTGAGCCGGGGCCAGCGGCAAAGGTGCTCGGGCTGGCAAATATCGCGCGTTCTCCCCGAGCTTCCCGCTCACACAGCGCCATGCCGTCTATCTTCATGGCCTCAAGGCTGACCTTCGGCCAATCCGGCGTGACTGGGTAGGCCGGAGCTCTCTAAAGGTCGCTGGGTCGAGGTCCTCCTCGAGGAAGCACCCGGCCACGGGACGGCCACATCGTGCTGGCGCCGACGTCCGATATGCGGCCAGATGAAGTAACGGAGAAAGCGTCTTACGCGGCCGCAAATCAGGGCTGAGGTGCCGGGTCACTGTACTCGGCATCGTGCACGCCTGCACGGGGAAGTTCCTGTTCTAGTGCCTCTCTGTAGGCAACGCAGCCTCTCAGGAATTTCGGCCAGGGAGGGACCGCCACCGCTGGTTCTATCTGCTCGGGAAGCAGGCCCCACAGTTCGGGGTGATGCCAGCACAGGTCGTGGCCGCTGCTGTCGCGATGCCTTCGGATACCCGCTCGCAACCGCCTGATCTCGGCCACCAGGCCCGCCCTGTCAAGAGTCTCAAGGTCCGCATCCAGATTCTCGCTCACCTGCCGATTCTCGCAGGGACTCGCAGCTTGGCTCCTGCCATTTCACCCCCCAGGGCGCCTGACATGATGGGAACCGCGCCGCCGCGATCGATCAGCGGCATGAGCGGGCGATCACTCCGAGTGTTGGCTATGCATAAACATACGGGCCTGGCCGCTGCATGCTCGGCCGTAGTGGGATCGCCAACGGTACAGGGGGCTCCCGATAACCGCGCGCCGAGCCGCCGCTATGCGCGGACATCTGGTCGATACAGGACAAGACGCTGGCCGTCCAGATCTGGGCATCGTGTGCGCGTGCGGCGTCGGCGACCAGCCGCCGCACGCTGGGGTCCGGGGCATCCAGACGGCAGCCAGCCGGCGTGCAGGCTGTCTCGTGCCGCCTGTTTGATCAGCGTCGGCTGGCGGACCGTCCCGAGTGGCCCGAAGGACGCAGAGCCTTGATGCGACAAGATCGAGCGCCGCCCAGTCGTCACGGTGTGACTTGCGGTCCGCACGTGCGTCACTTACGGCCATGGACCCCGCAGTCCTGCCCTCCGAACGCCTGGCATCATGTGCTGGTCACGCAGGCGAAGGCCGAAAAGAGCCCCGCCGGGGCGTGAAGAGCGCAGGATCAGGGGTGACCGGGCCGCAAGCGGGACGCGCAGGCCGGAGAATCACGTAAGCCGGGTGATTGCCTGCTCACCGTGACGGTCGAGGACACCGACGCGCATCGCTCCGATAGCGGGGCGGCATCGGGCTAATAGCGCGAGACGCCACCGCCGTTCGGCAAACACGTTCTTTCGTGCCGAACGGCGGTGGCGCATGTTGCCTGGGCCGCAGATTGGGGCTGGCCGGGCCCTGCGTGTCGTCTTGGTGAGTCCGCTGCTTCACGCTTATCCGGCGTGGTGATGGCGGGTCATCCCGGCGACGGCGCCGCGCCCCAATTTCGCGTTCGCGACGCCCCCGGGGACGTAGGGCTAAGCGGGATTCGCGGCGGTGTCGGCTTGGCGCTTCTTCTGGACAGCACGTGAAGGTGCGAGCAGGCCCAGGGCGCGGGCGCGTTCGACGGTCTCGGCCCGGTGGTGGGTGCCGAGCTTGGCGTAGAGGTTACGCATGTGGGTCTTGACCGTGTTGCGGGAGATGTACAGCTCGCGGGCGATTTCCGGCGCGGTCAGGTTGGTCGGCAGGTAGCGCAGCACGCGCAGTTCGCTATCTGTTAGCGGCTCGCGCAGCGGCGGCCCGGCGGGCGGCGATGCGAGCTTGCTTACGGCCAGCAGGCTGAGGATCTCGGCGATCAGCGCGGCGTGGGTGGTGCGGTGCCGGGCATGGCGCTCGAGCAGGTCCGGCGCGGGATACAGCAGGAAAAACCAAAGGACCCCTTCGGGCTCGGCCAGATCGAGCGCCAGTTCCAGGGCCTGCTCGGCCGCGCCGGGGTCGCCGAGCGCGTCGCGGGCGATCGCCTCCAGCAGGAAGGCTGCGACCCGCCAGGTCGGCCGGAGGAGGGGAGCGGAACCGTCCAGCACTGGTCCCAGCGCGACGGTCGCGGCGTGCGGGTCATCTTGGGCGAGCCGCAGCGCCGCGGCGGCAACGCGGATCTCCCCGCGTTCGCGGTCGTGTTCGCCGAGTCCGGCGAGGGCCTGCGCGGCGCGCTCGGTCTCGCCGAGACGTATGAGCGCGTACATTTGCAAGGCCTGCGCCCACGGGACGATGTAGTGCGGCGTGGCGAGGTGCCCGGCCAGGCGTTCGGCGGCCTGCAAGGCGGCTAGCGCGTCGGCGTCGTGGCCGCGTGTCAGCTCGAGCAAACCGCGGATGTAGCGGACGGCCACGGCCGCGGGGCCGGCTTCGGTTCGCAGGGTACGTTCGGCGTGCTGGACCCAGGGCTCGGCTTCCTCCGGCAGCCCCCGGCTGGCCAATGTCACGCCCAATACCCTGTAGGCGATGCCGGCGGGCGGCTCGTCGGTCCAGCCGTGTCGTCGGGCCAGCCCGATCACCTGCCTGCTGTGCTCCGCCGCCGCTTCGAACGACTGGTAGAGCTCGACCGCCGCCTGGTAGGCCAGGCCGGTGAACTCAAGGAACGGCCGCCCGATCCGGTGCGCCAGCGCGATGCCCTGGTCCAGGTGTCGGCCAGCGTCCTCGAACCTGGCCGTCCAGTATTCGGTGCTGCCGAGGCTGATTAGCGCTAGTCCGCGCAGGTCCTCGCCGAGGCCGGGCAGCGCCGCGTCCGGGGCCTCAGCCATAGCGCGCAGTTGCCGCGTCTCATCGACCACGGCCGATAGGTTGCCGCGCTCACGGGCGTGCAGCAGCCGGACGATCCCCAGCAGCACCTGCGCTTGTCCGTGCCGGGCGGCGGGCACCGATGCCGATCCCTGCTCCGCCAGGCGCAGGTACCCCTCTGCCGCCTCCAGCGACCCGTACACCAGTTCATCGGCCGCGGCCAGCGCGGCGAGCTCGGCGTCTCCCGCGGCAGCCTCGGCCGGGAACCCGGCGATGAGTTCATGTGCGGTGGCGGCCTGCCCGTCCAGGTGAAGGCCGGGCCAGTGGTCGGCGAACAGTCGGACGGCCAGCCCCCAGTCCTGGGCGGCCTGGGCGTGGCGGACCGCCTCCACGCCGAACCCGCGCTCAGCGAGCCAGGTGCTCGCGGCCCGGTGCAGCGAGGCGACCTCCCTCGGCTCGGTACGCCGCAGCTCCAGCGCCAGCAGGTCGGCGAACATCTGGTGATAGCGGAACCACGACCGCCTTGCGTCCATCGCCACCACAAACGTGCCGGCCTCCTCCAGGTCCTGCAGCACCCGCTCCCCGCCGCTGGCCCCGGTCAGCAGATCCGCCAGCTCCCCGTTAACCCGCTCCAGCATGCTGGTGCGCAGCAGCAGGCGCCTGACCTCTTCGTGCTGCCGGTCCAGCACCTCGGCCAGCAGGTACTCCGCCACCGTCCGCTCACTGCCGGAAAACTCGGCCGCGAACCGCACCGGGTCGTCATGCCCGGCCAGCAACAGCGCCGCCAGCCGCAGCCCCGCCGCCCACCCCTCGGTCCGCTCCTGCAGCAGGATCACCGCCGACTCGGGCAGCTCCACCCCGGCAGCATCGAAAAGCTCCTGCGCCTCAGCGACGGTGAACCGCAGATCCGGCCCGCGGATCTCGGCCAGCTCGCCCTCCAGCCGCAGCCGGTGCAGCCCCAGCCGCACGTCATGCCGGGTCGCCAGCACGAACCGCAGTTCCGGCGGGGCCCGCATCACCAGCAGCTCTAGCTGCCGCAGCGCCTCCGGGCCCAGCTCATGTGCGTCATCGACCACCAGCCACACCCGGTCCGCCAGCGGCGCCAAGTCCGCCAGCAGCCGCTCGACGATCACCCACCCGTCCAGCTCCGGCGCCGCCGTCAACGGCTGTACCAGCGCCGACCCCGGGACCGTCCGGCGCAGCGCGCCGAGCACCGACAGCCAGAACCGCTGCGGATCGCGCTCATCCCGCCCGACCGGCACCCACGCAGTGCGAGCCTCCAGGCGCGCGTAGCTGATCCAGGACCGCAGCAGCACCGTCTTCCCGCTGCCCGGCGCCGCGGACACCACCGTCACCCGGGCTGGGCTTGCCAGCCGCCCGAACAGCCCCGGACGGGCAACCACCCTGCCCGTACCAGACGCAGTGGCCCGCCCGGCAACAGGATCCGATATCCCGCCAGGTCCCACACCCAGGATCATCCCACGATCGCGGGCGCGCGCATGATGCACCCGCCTGCGGCGCGGCCCGGTCGCAGCTTTCGCGGTGAGGGCTCCCCAGGTCACGGACGCCATCGTCAGGCCGGGGGCAGGCGGCGGACTTCGATCAGCTCCAGGCCGAGTGCCTCGAGCTGGGCGAGCAGCCCGTACAGGGCTGCCTGGTCGGCGAGCACACCCGACAGCACGGTGTCGCCGCCTCGCGCCCGGGCCCGCAGGTCCGGGAATGCGGACCGGATCGTGTCGCCCAGGCGGCCGCCGACACATACCTCGTACCGCTGCTCGCCACGCCGCCCCAGCGGGTCGCGGCCCGTGCCGGTCACGTGCTCACCGCGTACGAGGCGGCGGACCGTCGGCGGCTGTGCTGAGGCTGAAGTGCTGGATGGCGATCTCCTTACGCCGCGCCGCTTCCCACAGCGATCCTGGTCCTGAACCGGGTGAGCGGGCAATCACACCATCGGGGTGATTGCCCGACGTGGTCGTGCCGCCGACTGCCCCGCTTGCCTGGACGGTCTTCGCAGCAGACGCCGGCCGGGATCCGCGGCGGGGATCACACGTCCGGGGCGATCGCGAGCGTGCCGCTGGCCAGCACGGGCCGGGCGATCGGCGGAATCACACCAGCTGTGCGATTGCCCGCTCACCCTGGCCGTCCGGAACCTGGAACCGATCCGCCGCGATATGCCCTGCTGACGAGTCAGCGGGTAGCGATAGGGATCCCCATCTCGGGTAAGCGTGGAAGGAGCGAGATGAGCGACAAACCGATTTCGGGACCCGGGGAAACACCACACACCCGGCCTGCTGCCCCGCGTGCCCCGGCCGTGACCACCGCCCAGGCGCCGAGGCGGCTGGGCCTGGTCCTGGCGGTTATTACGACGGCCCAGCTCATGCTGGCGCTCGACCTGACCATCGTCAACGTTGCCCTGCCGCACATCCAGGCTGCGCTGGGTTTCTCCGGGTCCAGCCTGGAGTGGGTCGTCAACGCCTACGCGGTGGCGTTCGGCGGGCTGCTGCTGCTCGGCGGCCGGTCCGGCGACCTGCTGGAACGCCGCCGGGTCTTCATCGCCGGGCTGCTGGTCTTCGCGCTGGCCTCGCTGCTCGGCGGGTTCGCCACCGGCCAGGCCTGGCTGCTCGCCGCCCGCGCCGTGCAAGGCGCCGGCGCGGCGATGGCCGCGCCCACCGCGCTGTCGCTGATCGCCGTCACCTTCCCCGAGGGCCGACCGCGGAACCGGGCGGTGGCGGTGTACTCGGCAATGTTCATCTTGGGCCAGGTGGCCGGGCTGCTCGCCGGGGGCCTGCTGGTCGCCTACGCCAGCTGGCGTTGGGTGTTCTTCGTCAACGTGCCGATCGGGCTGGTCGTGGCGGCCCTGGCCGCCCGCGTGCTGCCCACCTCGGGGCGGCGGTCCGGGCGGTTCGACCTGCCCGGCGCGATCACCGCGACGGCCGGCGTCGCGTTGCTGGTGTACGGGCTGTCCAACGCCGCCACCACCCCGGACGGCGTCTCGCACTGGGCCGACACCAAGGTGGTCGCATCGCTGGCCGCCGCCGCGGTGCTGCTGGCCGCGTTCGCGGTGATCGAGACCCGCAGCAGGTACCCGCTGCTGCCGATGCGGCTGCTGCGCAGCCGGGACCGGTCCGGGGCGTTCCTGATCAGCTTGTGCACCGGGACCGCGATCTTGGGCATGTTCTTCTTCCTGACCCTGTTCATCCAGGAGGTGTGGGGGTACAGCGCGCTGCGGACGGGGCTGGCCTACCTGCCCTACGTTCCCGCGATCTTGGTGATGACGGTGGTCGCGCAGCGGGCAGTGAGCCGGATCGGCGCCCGGCCGCTGCTGATCGCCGGCAGCGCCCTCGCGGCCGGCGGGATGGTCTGGCTGTCCCGGATCACCGAGCACAGCACCTACGCCAGCGGGATGCTCGGCCCGGCGCTGCTCCTCGGGGCCGGCCTGGGCCTGCTGTTCGTGCCGATGTCCCTGGTCATCTTGAACAAGGTGAACCACAGCGACACCGGCGCGGCCTCCAGCCTGAACAACGTCGGCCTGCAGGTCGGCGGCTCGATCGGGCTGGCGGTCGTCGGCACCGTGGCCTGGAGCGCGGTGGCCAGCAGCCTGCGATCCCAGGCAGCCGCAGCCGCCAAGGCCGGCGTCCACGTCTCCGGCGCCCAGGCCGCCACGCTGCAGACCCGCATGTACCACCACGCGCTGGCCACCGGGTTCTCCAGGGGCTACCTGGTCTCAGCGGGCGTCCTGGCGCTGATCCTGATCATCGCGCTGTTCATGATGCGGGTCACGCGCCAGGACCTGTCCGGCGCTAGCCAGGAGCCGGCCGGCGACACCAGCTCACCGAACCCGGCTAAGGCTCGGGAAACCCACCATCGGGTCATGGCTACCCAGCCAGCGGACGCGAACCGACGAGGACCGGGGAAAGCGTGATAGTCGTCCTCCTCCCCGCGACCGGCCCGGTCGAGCAGCCGTTCCTGCTGCTCCATGGCGGCGCGGGCCCTCACCCGGTGACAGGATCCGGCGAGTTGCTCGCCACCGCGCACCACGTGTGCGTGGTGGTCCCGGTCCACTCCCGCTTCGGCACCTCCGAGGCCAAGGGCCTCGCCGAACTGCCGCGGTTCCCCGCCGACTGGCTAGCCGCCGATCCCGGCCAGTTCGGCGCCTCCCTGGCCCTGTTCACCAGGAGCGGGGGCCCCGCGACGGCGGCGCCCTTTACGACCTGACCCGGTTCGCCTTTCCGCTCGGCGGCGGCGACCGCGAGTATCCCTCCGCCCGGAACCTGTCCAGCAACACGCCATATGCGAACGAGGCGATGACATGACAGCGATGATCAGTGACTGCCCTTCCGCAGCACACCCGAACGGCAAGCAGCCGGCGCGACCCGGCGGCCAGGGCGCAAGCCGACAGATCCGCGGCATTCGCCCGAGGCGGCGGCCGGCCCAGGCCGACCATCCGGCGACGGCCGCGCCCACCCCTCTCCTCGACGGCCTGGGGCCCACTCGGGTCTGGGTGGCAGCGGCGTTCTTGCTGGGCGTGATCGCGCGCGAGGTGCTCGGCGGCCCGGAAGCTGCCGGGCGCGCCTTGCAGCACGCCCTTGAGCTCGCCGAACCCGACCAGGTACCGGTCCCGTCCCTCCGCCACCCGCCGCCAGGGCAGCGCGGCCGCCATCACCAGCACCCCAGTACCGACGAAAGCCGGATCGGCTCGGCCGCGGGCCTGCCGGCCGGCGCGGACAGGCCAACCACACCACCGCCCGCACCGGCACCCCACCTCCAGGCCCTCACCCACGGCGAGACCCGGGTGCTGCGTTACCTGCCGACCAACCTGTCCGCGCGGGAGATTGCCGAACAGCTGTACCTGTCGGTGCACACCGTCAAGACCCACCAGCGGCACCTGTACCAAAAGCTCGGCGCGCGCACCCGGACCCAGGCTGTCCAGCAAGCCCGCGCCCTCGGCCTCCTCGCAGCGTACTCCCGCAGGCGCTGACAGCAAGCCAGCGGTCCACCTGCCGATCTCGCCCACGCCATTCGCCGCACGGAGCCTTTGGTACCCCCATCCAGTCTCCAAAGCTCAACAAACTCAACGGCACGACCTCCCAAGACAAGAGTTGTTCCCGCACAGACCACCCAGTTCGGCGCGGCACCGTGGGGTCGCCCTGGCAACCATCCGGTTCTGGGCGCCCCGCTGTGGAATGGCGGACGCTCTTTCCTGCCGGCCAGTCGTAGCGGGCAGGGGGTGTCGCCGTCTGACATGCTGCAGGTGACTTTCGCGCCGCGCAGCGGGCATGCGCCGATAGCAGTGGGGGGCGCACCGGGTCGGCCTTGACTCACGGGACCGTTAGGATGATAGTTGTGTTGTTACAATATAACTGTCTCGCTCGCCGCCGTCCGAGAAGGAGGATTCATGCTCGAACTCGACCCGCGGATCGCGAAGACGCTCTCGTCGACGCCCCCGCAGCCGCTCAGGGCTGAGACGCTGAGCACGTTCAGAACCGCGAGTAACAAGCCCGCGGCGCCGCCCTCGGCTGGTGTGGAACGCCGGGACTACGTCATCGATCCAGAGCACGCCGTCGCCATCCGGGTCCACCGTCCGGCCGGGGCCGGGGGCGGGCTTGC
>Ga0210396_10004853_pt1 | contig 13094 bp, 12 predicted proteins | sample IncBWH17OmetaG_FD_155466 | JGI IMG/M metagenome (GOLD analysis project Ga0210396, IMG submission 155466) | Forest soil microbial communities from Barre Woods Harvard Forest LTER site, Petersham, Massachusetts, United States - Inc-BW-H-17-O ...
GAAGATGATGGGAATGCCGCAGCCCGCCGCAGCCAGCTGGCTTTGCAGCTGCAGTCCATTCATGCCGGGCATCTGTACGTCAACGATCAGACATGAGGTATCGTTCAGATGGCCAGAGCCAAGAAAATTCTCGGCAGATTCAAAAGCAGCCGCTCGAAAACCAAACGACTCGATGAGCCGTGTTGTCGTCCTGCGAACCGACTCATCGTCGTCAATGACCGAGATGAAATTCTTTGCCACTAGGATCCTCCAGTGCACCCACCCTATCTACAAATGGACAAGGAATCTATTGGGCATTGGTGGATTTTGCGTCCCAGAAAGGACAATGCGGGTAATGCTTTCGTTTACCAGGGATTGGGAGGGACTCTCGTTCTTCTCGATGCGCTCGTTCCCGGCTCGATGCGAATATCAGTTTATGGCGTTCACGGCTCCACAGAAGACTCAAGCTTGTCGATCATCTTTACGAGTTCAGCCACGGATTGCGCGCGCATTTTCTCCATTGCCCGGCTCCGATGAACCTTCACGGTGTTTTCCGCAGTTCCGAGTTGATCAGCAATCTGCTTGTTGAGCATGCCTGAAACGACCATGGAGATCACCTTCTGCTCGCGAGGCGTCAACGAGTTGAAGCGCTCTTTGAGGTCACTTACCTCTTTCTTCCGTTCCCGTCTTTCGCGGTCCTTCTCCAAGGCGATGCGAACAGCGTCCAGCAGATCCTGGTCGCGGAATGGTTTGGTGAGAAATTCAATGGCTCCAGCCTTCATCGCTCTAACACTCATGGGAATATCGCCGTGGCCGGTGATGAAGATTATCGGCATATGGCAGTTTCTCGCAGCAAGCTCGCGCTGAAAATCGAGGCCACTTAACCCGCGCAGTCTGACATCCAGTACCAGGCAACTGGGCGCGTCTGGCAGCTTTCGTTGCAAAAGGGCGTCAGCCGAGTCGAAGCTTTCAACCTGCAGACCAACACTGCTCATAAGGAACTTGAGGGAGGAACGTACGGAGGGATCATCATCCACAACGAAAACCACGGGAGCCTGAGTCATGGGGGACTCCCAGCGGCTGCGGGCAGGGTGAAGGAAAAGATCGCGCCATGGGGAGAATTGGGTGTGGCCCACAGTCGACCACCATGACTTTCAACGAGTGACCGGCTGATGGACAAACCCATTCCCATCCCGTTCGTTTTCGTTGTAAAGAACGGAGTGAAAACGTGATCGCCTTCCGAACCAAGGCCACTACCCGAGTCGCGCACTGCAACCAATACATCGCCAGCTTCACCGACATGGGATTGCACCCAAAGCGTGCGACGCCGGTCCGTGACCGCGGTCATGGCTTCGATGCCATTCATGATCAGGTTCAGCAGAACCTGCTGCAACTGAACGCGATCAACCAGTACAAGCGGTAGAGTTTTCATCAATTCCAATTCCAGGAGCACTCGATTCTCAGAAAGCTCGCGGCGAGCTAGAGCGAGCACCTCCTGAATCACGTCGTTTATATCCAACTCCTTCCTCTCAGCGGGCGCTTTCTTTATGAATGCGCGTATTCGAGCGATCACCGCGCTTGCGCGAGTGCCATCGGCAACAATTTCCTCAAGGGCACGATGCAGAACTTCAGGATCGAGATTACGACGGGCGAGCAGTCTCAGGCAGGCGTTAGCATTATTGGTCACAGCCGTCAGAGGCTGGTTGACTTCATGCGCTATAGAAGCCGCCAATTCGCCCATAGTTGTCAGCCTGGAGACCTGAGCAAGCTCCAGTTGCGTTGCGTGCAAGGAGGCTCGGAGTCCCTCGGTTTGCTTTCTTTCGCTGATATCGCGGACAAAGCCAGTAAATATCCGGTGACCGTCAGCGGTCAATTCTCCGAATGAGATTTCCACCGGGAACTCTTGACCATTTTTGCGGAGTCCAGTGAGCTCGGTGCCTTGCCAATTGATATGCCGCTGGCCTGTCGCCGAGTACCGTCTGAATCCATCCTCGTGCAGCTTCCGCAGGTATTCGGGCATGAGCATGGTGAGAGGTTTTCCAATCAGGTCCGCCGGGTCATAACCAAAGACTTTCGTGGTGGCGGGGTTTGCAAGCAGGATTGCACCTCTCTCGTCAATGCAGACCACGGCGTCACTGGCCGTTTCGACCATGACGCGGTATCTCTGTTCGATGTAGCGCCGTTCGGATTCTTCTTTTTTGCGTTCAGTAATATCTTCCACGATTGTAAACAGGAAAAAGGCTACGCCACCCGTTCCTGGAACGAGAGTGACATTGTTACGCACCCAAACTAGGGTGCCGTCTTTTCGACGGTAGCGCTTTTCGATTTGGAAGTGCTGTCGCTTGCCTTCCCAGAGTTCTCGGATCAGATCCAGGTTAAGGTCACGGTCCTCTTCGTACGTAACGTCAAGTTGGCACAGCTGATACAGCTCCGACTCTGTGTATCCCAACATATCCCGGAAGGCCCTGTTCGCGGCAAAGAAGCGGTCGGCACGGTCACGCATCATTATGCCGATTGCTGAGTTCTCGAATGCCGTTTGCCATCGTTGCTCGCTTTGTTGGAGCCTTTCCTGTACCTGTTTGCGTTCGTGGATGTCCTCGCAAGCGATTAACGCGCGTAGCGAAGGCTCGCCAACCTGGTCTCGGGAGACGGCCAAAGCCTTTCTGATCGCAAACCACTGATATTCGCCGTCGGCACGCCGTACGCGGGCCTCAGTCTCGAACGGTTTGCCAGCGGCCGTGGCCACAGTCCATTCTTGAATGAAATTGGGAAGGTCGTCAGGGTGGATCGTTGCGTGCCAACCCCAGCCGGTTAGTTCTGGTGACGAGCAGCCCGTGTATTCATGCCAAGCGCGGTTCGCAAACTCGGCAGAACCATCCGCCAGAGCACATACAACCAACGCTGGAATCGTTTCGACTAGAGCCTGGAGGTCTATCGGCTCTGTGCTCCGTCCAACACCTTGTGCTTCAGCGGTCATGGTTTCCAAGGCACGCAGCAACGGGCGACACGATCACAAAAACTTTTTGAGTCACCATTCGCAGAAACAGCGCTCTTCCGCTACATTCTCTAGTCCGCTGACACAAGCTTTGTGAAAAATTCTGGGCGGACTCTCAGAACACTCTCAACGTTTAATGTCGAAAAAAACACTCCCAATCATCGGGCGGCTCGATAAGTACGTGCTGCCTCCTCATGGGGCGCGAAGTAGGCGTTTTGCCTCAGCGCGTGCCCACAAACAGCGAGCGGATGCGTGCCAAAGCCCGCGTTCAGCACGAGGCGACCAGAAACTGTGTTGACGTCATACATGCAGACAATGACGCACGGATAGCGGCGGCCCAGAATTGTTGCCCCATTTCAAGTTCAACGACTTCGTCGGCGCCCTTACCGGGCAAGGGGGCTTGGCCCATACCAAGATTGCCCAGGTAACGAATTGCCGTTGCTCCCTTGCTTACAGCGGCCGCAAAGGCTGCCTCGATGTTAGCTAGCGTCTCAGATGCGGAAACCGCGCGGCGCAAAATGACGAGCCGACCTTCCTGGAGCACGCGATCCAACTCTGGATATTTCTTCCGCAGAACCTCCAAAACCCGTTGATTCGCTTCATCGTGTCCGAACAGGACGCAATACTCGGATTCGTTGTTGATTCCAAGCTCGAGGAAGCGAACTCCGCGCTCGAATTCCTCCTCGTTCTGCCAGAAGTGGATGAGGTGGCTACCAAGCGCGACTTGATCGTTGGTAATGCCCAGGGTAATCTCGTCATTGGGGCCTCTCATACGGCTCCTCCATAACTTCGATCTTATCTGCCACAAGGCTCCGAATCCTCACAAGGAGGATCGAGCACGTAGCTCGAAAGCTCCACAACGTAAATCTTGCCCAACAGCGGGAGCTATATTGCGGTCCTGTCGTTCCTGAGGAAGACTGAGTAGGGTCCGGACGACATTTGCAGAACAGAACACAATAACGATATTCGCCCGCAAGCCCGAGTCATCGCCCACAGGTTTCGCAGCAAGCCATCGACAGAGCCTCACTATCAGTCCGCCTTTTCCGCTTGTCAAGAACATAAACTAACCCCGGCTTGACATAAGTAGTTGCTCGCGTCTGCTTAGATTTTTCGGAATGCGGAAGTGGAAACGGATGCTTAACGAAGTAATGCCAAGAGCATGGTGCGAATCGTCGTGGAGAACACGTTTCGCGAAAAGACCACGAGGATCACAAGCGCCAACGCATGAATGTAGAGTGCCGCTAAAAATTGCACCGACGTCCAGTCGATGGCGCCGCACATGAAGTCCGTTTCGTTTTAGAGATATGCTCCGAGTTCATGCTACGTCTTGCATCCTTGACTCAGTGCTTCGCAATGCCCGCTCCCGAGTACCCTTCCGCCAGCCCACGAGAGCTGCAGCCCTGGCTTTACTTCCAGCAGCACGCGGGTCCTGACTCGTCACTCCCTCCGCCGGGGGATGCGAATTGAGGCCGCCCTCACGACGCGGTCGCGTCTTGCTCATTGTTCGATCGCTACGGAATTCCGAACTGCGTGTAAGCAGCACGCGCAATTTCTGCCGCCCTCGAAACAATCTGGCTTTCAGGGTCCCGGTCCCTAGGCCCAGAATCTCGGCTGTTTCACTGACCGTTCGCTCTTCCAGTCGCAGGCAGACGACGGTCCGAAATTCCGCACTTAGCTGATTCATCGCTTCGCAAAGGATGCGTTCGTTCTCCCGTTGTTCGTATATCTCTGCGGGGTCTTTCCCTCGATCCGGAATCTCCACAGGGAACAGCTCCTCGGGTTCTGATTTCACATCGTCAAGAGAGATTTCCCTCCGAGATCGATTCTTCCGCAGACACATAAGCCCTTCGTTGATTACAATCCGCATCAACCAAGTGGAGAAAGACGATTTCTCTTGGAAACTGTCGAGGTGCATAAACGCTTTGTGAAAGCTCTGCTGCACGACGTCCTGCGCGTCCTCTCGGTTGCGAGTGATTCGGAAAGCAACCGAGAGAGTCTTTGCTTCGTGTCGCTTCACCAGAAATTCGAAGGCCTGACTCTCTCCGTTCTTTGTCGCAGCGACTAGCATCGAGTCAGATTCTTCCCAAAACACGCTTGTCATCTGTTTATTTGTCATCTTTCTCTCCCTTCCGTCGCAAACATTCGACAGTCCATCTCACGCAACGCTTCCCGGGAGGAGGCTTGCTCTGCGATATTTGCATGCGTCAGTCGCAACCTTATGAGTTCCGCCGTAACCGGCCTCACTGCTCCAGCATCGGCCAGCCTTCAGGTCGCGAATGCACGTAGCCGCTGTCATTTCATCGAGTATCGCCAGCCGCCTCATCGAGCGGACGAGGCGAGGATAGTGCAGCAAGATCGACGGGATGTGATAACTGCGCAGAAACGCGCTGCGTGCGCCCCTTGTTGTCATTGATCGCCCCTGGTGTCCTTATCGGCTGCCTTTGCTTTCGAGTGGTAATCGTTCTTCTCAGCTTTCTCTGAAGGCAATTTGCATACCAAATCTCGATGCCTCTCTCGCAAGACAAGGGAGCTCATTTCCTGGCTGTTAATTGTGGAAAAGACCGGAGTTCGGAGCTACCGTGCTACGCAGCGATGACGACTTCATGTCAAAACGTCGAATGTTCGACACACCGGCCAAACGCGTTCATCAAGCAGCCAGTTCAGCTAGTCAAGAAGATGGGCATGCCAATTCCGCGAATCTCGGAAAAATTGGGCAACATTAAGGTTCAGACTCGCCCCTCTGCGCCGAACGCTTGCGCAAACAGAGTCTTCAGCTAGGCAGTTTGCGCCGCGATCGCAGGAACCGTCGCCAGATACCCAACTCGGGAATCCAACCAACCTCGTAAATGAGCTCTTATTTTTCGGCTATACGTTCTCGGTCGTTCCATACCAGGCAATTTGCGGTTTCCCACCGCGCGTCCACTCCTGCCGGAAACACTGGAAGGGGCAGGGTTGGTATGTGGCTAGTTGCTTCCTGCATGACTGACAATCTCTTCGTCTGGAACTTCCCAGATACCATCTGTATCAGCGAGGCTCCGAACACTTTGCTGCAATCTGGTTTCCATGGAACATCGCCAGGGCCGAACATCTTGTGAGGTCGTTCATAACGCCCTTGAGGGTAACCAAGTCCTCAGAGTCCTTGTACGATTTCCCAAAGGAACCACGACCGGCGCTCCGTTTGATCAATCCAGACCTCGATGAGGCTGGCGGTCGCCACATCGTTGTACTTCTCGCAAGTTTCATGAGCGGAGCGGAAATATCGCGTCAGCACCCGGTTATCGGTGGCGAGCTCTGCCAGCATTTCCTTCGGGGCGACCCTTTCCTCATCATTGTCCTTCAAGCGTTGGTGCCGTGAGATGTCGCCGATTGATCGCAACGTCGTTCCGCCGATCTTTCGTGCACGTTCGGCAATTTCGTCGGTTACGGCAAAGATCTGATCGGAGTGTTCGTCGAGCAGCAAGTGATAGTCCCTGAAGTGCTGCCCGCTCATGTGCCAGTGGAAATTCTTGGTTTTCAAGTACAGTACAAATGTGTCGGCTAGCAAGCGACGCAATTCAGCCGTAATCTCAGTGACGCCTTCGCTTGTGAGGGCAGTCAGTCTTTCTTGAGCTGCCTCGCCCGCCTTCTTGGCTTGAGTTGCAGTCTCCTTGGGCATTTCCGTTTCTCCTTCCGGCGCCAAGCATCAGAAGAATCGGGCCGATCGCACAAACTGTGTGAGAACACCGAAAATCACGTCGAGCGGTCCCGCGCATTCCACAATGCCGGGACTCTCACCGACAAAAGTCCGTTGTTCTTGATTCATGTAGTCAGCCAATTCCCCTTGCATCATTTCCACGCCGGAGATCTGGGTGTCTCTCGCGGTTGGGGCTTTTGACCTCGCCCAGATCCGTAATCCAACCACGATTACGAATAACGATAGTCCTAGCGGGAGAGCAACTGACGTTAACTCAGTTCCGAACAGTTCAGCCCCGCCAAGACCAAATGCAAAAAGCACCACGATGAGGCCAAGTGCCCGCGACGCCGCTCTTGCCCTTGTTTGACCAATGGCCGCGAGACGCTGCGTCGAGCCCGCGAGGTAACCATCCAATCCGTCGACGAGAACCATTCCGAATGAAAACGTCACTCCAAGCAACCATGCACTGCCCTGGCCAGCAAGAATCAGGGCCGAAAGCTGTGACGCTGTCTCGAATTCCGCCGCCAATAGCATGCCGAGAAGGAACGGTTGAACGACGATGGGGCGCGATCTAATCCTAGGTGCTGCCGCTCCCCGGAGCAGTCTCCACAAATTCACTGAGCCGATCACGATCAAACTCCAGGGACCAGCGAACGCCAATCGAGTTGCCAGAAAGTGACCTATTCCCATCGCAAGTAGCGTCACAACCAAAACATGGCCAAGTGCGAAATAAATTCCGTTCGTTGCACGAGGACGAATGCGCGTCAAACCATCGATCGCTGCAAGGTGGTCAGGATCCACGCCATGCCGCATCCCCAACGCCAAACCCATTACCGCTAGTGCATTCATAAGTTCCTCGGCCCGAGAGTCCAACTCATTTGCAACTTCATCTCCATCCCTTTTCGGGCGCGCTTAGCGGCCGTTGATCGAATCGAATGGCCACTCATACTAAGGTCGTTACGTAGACGGACTAGCGTAAACGACAGCTCGTGAGGAGAAGGACTGCCTTCGCATCGACACATCGACACCCACGGTCGAAGTACGGTCATTCGCGACACCGCGACCGGCATCTCAGAGCGATCCTGTGATTGCTGAAGACACGCGATTTTTGATTCCTTTCACGGAGCAAACAGCCAGTACCTTACCAGTGCCCACACGAGTGGGACGCCTGACAAGACCGCGAATGCCAAGATCAAGAGGAGGTGAGAGATGGAGATATTGATTTCACGGGTCTTATCGCTACGTTCTGAAAAGAGAGGCATCAGATCATGGCCTCTTGTACAAAATCAACATTGTTAGTCACCTCCCAGCCTGGCTCTCTGAACTACCGAGCTTCGAGCGGCCGTCCCGAACTGGTTCCACCGTTTTGTCCGTTTTTTGTTTGCCGAGGCGAATTGATCGCCTGGCGCATGAGAGCGGTCACTTGCATCCGAGCGCGAAACAACTGGGCTTTCAGAGTGCCTTCTGGCACACCGAGCGCTGCGGCGGCTTCGGCGGTCGTTAGCCCTTCAAACACTCGCAGGCGGAAAACCACGCGCAGCCGGGCGGGCAGCCCTTCCACTATTCGCTCGAGGGTCTCCCGGGTTTGTGTCCGGCGGAGAGATTCCTCCGCATCGGGCGAACCATCTTCGAGCCGTTCTGCCCAAATGGCGTTTCCTTCTTCGTGATTCTCGTCATACTGGTCAAGCGAGACCAAATTGTGGTTTAGCCGGCGCCGCAGTTGCATTCTGGCGGAGTTCAGTACAATGCTGCCAAGCCACGTGGAGAACCTTGCTTCGCCCCTGAACTGGTGCATGTTCTTGAAAGCCGATAGGAGGGCATCTTGGAGAGCGTCCTCTGCGTCCTCAGCGTTGCCGAGCTTGCGAAGGGCGAGCCGGTAGAGGACGGGCGAGTACCTCGACAATAATGCGTCGAACCGGTCATGATCCCTCTCCGGGATCGCCTTTACGGGCTCGGGGCCGCCGGCGGCATGAATCGTTTGAACCGTTTCCATTGGTTGTCTCCTCTTGCCGATTGCTCGGTGATCGAATCGCAAACGAAATGCCAATTGCTCGATGTGTCTGGTTTAGAAGCAACCGTTTGGCAAAGAAGAAGGTCGTAGGTTCGTGTGCTTTATCGGAGAAACACTCAGCTGCTCTTGGTCGCGTGTCACGAAGTTCGACAGCGAGTCCGCGCTGCGACACACGAGTCGGCGCTGCGACACACTCTCCGATCGGTGCGTCTTATTGCGTTCGTCGAGATGTACGTCGGAAAGTAGGCTGCCCCGACACCTTTGGCATTGCTTTTGCCTCTATGCAATGCCGAGGGCTCGGACGAAATGGCATCGCGCCGGAGCAAAAATCCGTTTCCAAACAGAAGCAGCCAGCAAAGAGGTGTCGATCATGAAATCACTAACTTTCATCCGGTGGTATCGCGTTTTGCGGGCACACCACCAATGGACCGTGTTCCAGTCGATTCAATATGCGCTTTGGCTCATGCGCTAGACAGGTCCCCACATGAAGCTTGGCCTAAAGCACCACCACGCTGAACCCACGATGCATTTGGGACATGCGGTACCTCCGAAGATTGCGGCCGCACATATGGGTCATGACCGGCATGCCGGACACTCGGTGGCCATGTTCCGGGACAAATTCTGGCTGATTCTGATCCTCACGCTCCCCGTGGTCGGGTGGTCGGGGGAGGCTCAACACTGGCTTGGCTATGCCGCTCCCACTTTTCCTGGCTCGCAATATATCCCTGCCTTTCTTGGCACGATTGTTTTCCCCTATGGCGGAAGCGTGTTTATTCGTGGCGCTTGGGGAGAACTCGCTGACCGCCGACCGGGGATGATGACGCTGATCAGTCTCGGCATCGTGGTTGCCTTTGCCGCTTCGCTTGCCGCGACATTCGGGTTTTTCAAGATCGATGTTTGGTGGGAGGTCGCGACGCTCATCACCGTTATGCTCCTTGGCCACTGGCTGGAGATCAAGGCGACTGCACAAGCGAGAGGCGCTCTCGACGCGCTGGCCGCCTTGCTGCCGGACAGTGCAGAGCGCATAACGGAGTCAGGCGTCGAAAAAGTTCCTCTAGCGGAATTGCGGGTAGGCGATGTCGTCCTGGTGCGGCCTGGAGCTCGAGTACCTGCGGACGGCAAGGTGATTGAGGGCACCGCCGATGTGGATGAGTCGCTGATCACAGGCGAGTCGCGAGCAATTTCGAAAGGGCCGGGTACGACCGTTGTCGCAGGCATGGTTGCCGCTGGAGGAAGTCTGCATGCGCGAGTAAGTGCCGTTGGGGAACAGACGGCCCTCTCAGGAATCATGCGACTAGTCGCTGCTGCTCAGGCTTCCGGCTCGCGGGCGCAAGCTCTTGCCGACCGTGCCGCCGCGCTCTTGTTCTATGTTGCAGTGGCTTCGGGTGTGCTGACGTTCGGATATTGGTGGTTAGCTGGTGATACCGCACACGCACTCACCAGAACTGCCACTGTGCTCATCATTGCGTGTCCACATGCGCTCGGTTTGGCGATTCCCCTGGTGATTGCAATTTCAACTTCACTGGGCGCGAAAAATGGTTTGCTTGTGAAAGACCGGCTCGCGCTCGAACTGGCGCGCGATCTGGACGTCGTGATCTTTGACAAGACAGGAACACTCACGCGAGGTGCGCCGACGCTTTCAGGGGTTGCCGCTGTCTCTGGTGCAAGCGAGGAAGAAGTGCTCAAACTGGCAGCGTCGGTAGAGGCGGACTCCGAGCACCCGCTCGCCAAAGCCATCGTCAGTGGGGCGAATCGCCGCGGCGCGAATCCCCTGCAGGGCAGGGATTTTGAGGCGATGCCGGGGAGCGGCGCACGCGCGACCGTAAACGGGCAGAGTGTCTCCGTGGGAGGCCCACATCTTCTTTCCGAATTGAAGGTCGTCGTTCCGCCCGAACTGGAGAAGGCAGCAACGGCCTGGGCATCCGAGGGGCAAACTGTGCTTTATGTCGTTGTGGACGGTCGAGTGATTGGCACGGTGACGGTGGAAGACGAAATTCGTCCGGAATCCGCCGAAACGGTGAAGGAGCTGCATGATTTGGGCGTGCGCGTGGCAATGATCACGGGTGATTCCCAGGCAGTCGCGGATTCTGTTGCGAAGCGGATCGGGATTGACGAAGTCGAAGCTCAAGTGCTGACCGCCGACAAGGCGTCGGCAGTTGCACGGTTCCAGGCCGGGGGCAAGAAAGTGGCGATGGTGGGCGATGGTGTGAACGATGCACCTGCGTTAGCAACCGCGGACGTTGGCATTGCGATCGGAGCCGGTACTGACGTCGCCGTCGAATCCGCAGGAATCGTGCTTGTGCGTAGCGACCCACGCGACGTTGTGGGAGCGATCGAATTGTCACGCGCTGCGTACAGGAAAATGGTTCAAAATCTGGTTTGGGCGACAGCCTATAATCTGATTGCCATCCCGGTTGCCGCAGGACTCTTCGTCCGCTGGCGAATAGATCTTCCCATGAGCGTCGGCGCGATTGCCATGAGCACGTCAACAATCATCGTCGCGTTGAACGCCCAACTCCTACGTCGTTTGAGAATCGTGCGCCATGAGACGAAAGTGCTAAGCACCTAATACTGTCGCCAGAACGTCGACTCCACGGCGTAGCTCGGCCGGAGTACAGCCCGCAAACCCAAGAGACAAAGCTCCGGGGTGAGAGTGGCGCCGTGAAAACTGTGAGAGGGCCGTGACTTCCAGACCTCGCTCTCGCGCCCGTTCGGCTACCGCAATATCCTTTTCGCCTGTCTTCAGCCACGCTATGGTGCGCATTCCCGAGGCAGCTTTCTGCACTTGCAGCATGCCGCCCAAACGCTGATTCGCAGCGTCGCACAACACTTCCAGGCGTTCTGCGTAGATTTGCCGCATTCGGCGAACGTGATGACCGAAGTGGCCATCGAGGATGAACTCGGCCAGAATAGCCTGATCCAGTGTTGGCGGATGCCGGTCCGTGAGCGTGCGGGCAACTGCAAACGGTTCCACTAGAGGTGGGGGCAGCACGAGGAAACCGAGGCGCAACGCGTTAAAAAGCATCTTGGTAAAGGTGCCGACATAAATCACACACCCGGCGCGGTCCAGGCTTTGAAGCGCCGCCAGCGGTCGTCCAAAATAACGGTACTCGGAGTCGTAATCGTCCTCGATGATCCACGAGCCTTCCGTCGCCGCGCAGTTCAGCAGCGACAAGCGCCTCTCCAACGACATCGCAGTTCCCAAGGGGAACTGATTGGCCGGTGTTACGTAAGCAAGCCTGGCCCAGATGCGTGGCGCTGTCCCCACTTCACGTCTATCCCCTCGTGGTCCACTGGCACAGGGGTGATTTTTGCCCCCGCCGCCTGGAGCGCACGCAACGCTTCGGGATAGCCCGGGTCTTCGAGCCAAGCCGAATCGCCGGGGTCAAGAAGCAGCCTAGAGGCCAGATCGAGTGCCTGCTGGGCGCCCAAAGTCACGATGATTTGCTCAGCGTCGCAACGCACTCCGCGCGCTCCGCCAACGTACTCTGCTATCGCCTTGCGCAGTGGCAAAAATCCCTTCGCGTCTCCCTGACCGTATAGCGAACGGGGAGCGCGCCGCAGCACCCTTCCAGCGATGCGAGACCACAACTCGATAGGGAAAAGGTCGATGGCTGGTTCCCACGCTCGAAAAGCTTTGCCCAATGAATGCGAAGCCGGCAACCGCAACGCGTCTTGTGCGCTCAGAAGTCCTCGTTTGGACAGAGTTGCGCGTGTCGTCTGCTTTCGGGCGTCACCGACCTTTCTGTTTGTCACGACAATGGCTTCGTCGGGTGTGGCCGTGGCCACGAACGCGCCCGCGCCCACGCGCGTCTCGAGATAGCCTTCACTTCTCAGATGATCAACGGCGGCCACGACAGTGCCGCGGGAGACGCCGTGTTGCTTCGCCAGATTGCGGGATGAGGGAACCCGGGCGCCGGGCGGGAGACGATGGTCAAGGATGGCCGCGCGCAACTGACCGTACAACCAGCGCCACCGTTCTTCACCGGCTCGCTGGGGCATCAGCGGCAGATCCTGAAAAATCGCTTTCTTTGCCAAATGCTTGTTCCCAAAAGACGACCTGGCCCGAAAAGTGGACCAGTCGCCTTATCGATTATGGACCAGACCAGCGATCCGGCCCAAACATCTATCGAGGTGTAGGCGGGAAATCCAAAGGAGAGAGGAAATGCAATCACGAATCGATTCTCAGAAGGTTGCACCCGGTAGCGGCAGCAAAAAGGAGCACGGTATGAAGGGCCAACGGATGTTCATATTGACACAAGGAGTTGACCGATGAAGGCGATTGTGGCGGCGGATCAGGCTGCGGGAATGGCCCGGGTGAAGCTGGTGCAGCGGCCCGAGCCGCAGGCGGCGATAAACGACGTCGTTGTTCAGATTCATGCGTCGGGATTCACCGGGGATGAGCTGACGTGGCCCTCGACCTGGACCGATCGCGT
>Ga0210396_10004855_pt1 | contig 13094 bp, 7 predicted proteins | sample IncBWH17OmetaG_FD_155466 | JGI IMG/M metagenome (GOLD analysis project Ga0210396, IMG submission 155466) | Forest soil microbial communities from Barre Woods Harvard Forest LTER site, Petersham, Massachusetts, United States - Inc-BW-H-17-O ...
AACTGATTCCACAATGGTGCCGGGTTCATTCTTTTGTTCCGTTTCCGGGGTAGGATCCAGATCATAGTATACTTCATAGTCGCGTTCATGATGACGTCCGGGGTATACTTCGGCCAGGGTATAGGTAAAGCCGTTTTTGTTGTAGATATATGTTTTTCCGATGAGGCGTTGTTCTTTATCGGTGAGGGTTTGGGCTTCTTGTTCGGTCATGGGGCTAGTTTAGCTGGGGCTAAATTACAAAATGCTGTATTTTTATATGCTAAGGGTGGTAATAGATGTAAACTGCTTATTAATAAGCCCGTTAAGAAGGAAGAGGAAGACGAAAAGGGAGGCTGTGGGGTTATTTTTAAAGATATTATAATGCAATCTTAAGTTTTAAGGTGATTATTCAAAATAATTAATACATTTGCAACCCTGAAAGTCAGAAGCCTTTTTTTAAGGCTGGCGGCAAAGGGAAGTTCGGGGTGTAGCGTAGCCCGGTATCGCGTCTGCTTTGGGAGCAGAAGGTCGTAGGTTCGAATCCTGCCACCCCGACAAAAAGGAACCCCTAATCTCACTGAACAGCTGTGGAATTAGGGGTTTTGCATAAAAAAATAATTCCAAACGTTCTTTGATCCCGTAGCTCAGCTGGATACCTGCCTGCCATCGCGCAAGCCAGTGTTGCGGCAGGCAGGGAGCAGCTTAGTAAAAACGATATAATGTTTTATGTTTATATCTTAGTCAGCGAAATAAAAGGACTACGATTTTATATTGGAATGGCTCAGGATATTGATAGAAGACTGAAGAAACATAATTCAGGAAAAAGCAGATCTACAAAAGGGTATGTCCCCTGGAAACTGTTTAAAACGGAGGTCTTCGAAACAAGGATGGAGGCAAGGAATAGAGAGAAATATTTGAAAAGCGGGGCGGCAAGGGAAAGGATTCGCGAGCAATGGTCAAAATATATCGAAAATAAGAATAAGATCCCGTAGCTCAGCTGGATAGAGCAGCTGCCTTCTAAGCAGCAGGCCATTGGTTCGAATCCAATCGGGATCACACTAAGAACTAAAAAGGTCATTTGTATCGCAAATGGCCTTTTTCTATTTTGCGGACGTTGAATGTTTATCGGTTGGCTCGGATGTGACTGATTGTTTAAGCACCAGCTCATCCGAATCACAAACTATCCCTCACACACCTGACGCTGAACCCATAGGTCTTGGGACCATAAAACCGAAAGATATTGGCATTCTTATAATCCAGATACCGATACCAGGCCTGGTTGTGCGTAACATTGTTGGATGATGACCACCAGAAGCCGGTATAACTGAGTCCATAATCGGGCTGGGTACCGTCGAACATGCGACAACTATAAGCAAACGCATTGAAACCACTTTCATTGGTGGGCCATACGGTGTAGATGTTGGAAGTTTCTTTCCAATCGCCGGGTACGCTGATGGAGGTGATGGTCTTTTTTAGTTTGTCGCCTTCGTTATGGGTTCCTCTCCAGTTTACCAGATCGGCATCAGCGGAACTCATACCCAGATATTCTTCCAGTTGCTTCCATTCATCATCACTGGGGATATGCCATCCGGCAGGAGCTAATATATTGGTGGTATCGCTGATGGCATACCAGTTGTAAAATTTGCTCACGGTATCATGATATCCGGCCAGTGTTCCGCAATAAGCGCCTTTTTTCTGTTTGGCCCATACCGTATCTGTTTCTATATGCTGAACAGGGCTGCCATTGCGATACCGGCTTACCCGTAAATCCTGAGCCATCCACCATTGATTGCCTATTTGTACTGTCGGATATACATTGTTATCTATATCGGTTACCGTGCCGGTGACCACCGCCGGGGCTTCTGTTTTTTTCTTGCAGGAACAAACCAGCATGATAAAGAGAAGAGCGCATGTTTTGATGAGGACCGGTATTCTTTCTTTCATGATTTCCTGCTTCATTAATTTTTGATAAAAATTTTGGTGGCTGATCTGCCTTCCTGAACTATCCGCACCAGATAAAACCCGTTTGCCCAGCCCGATACATCCAGCTGAGAAGAAGCCAAGCTTGCTGTTTTTCTTTTGCTCACGATACGGCCAAAGGAGTCGTAGATTTCATAAGTTGTTTCGGAGGAACAGGAAGAAGTGATTTGTATAGTCAGCTGCTCCTGTACCGGATTGGGGTAAAGATCAAAACGGAATGTGTTTTGCAATTCCTGAACACTTAAATCTGCACATACCAGACTCAGATCCCTGTCCTGGCAATTGCCGGGATAGCAACACATAGAGGGGATGGATTGTTTGTTGGCAAGGGGGTCATAATTGCAGGCCATAGTATCCATACAACCCAGCACCACTAATGTTTTGCAGGCAGCAGGATCTATACACGCTACCTGGGAATTAAACTCCAGATAGTTGGGATCGTTACAGCCACACTGGGGAGGATAGGAGAGGGTGGAGTTTTGATATACGCCGGCAGCAAGGGAATCGGCTCCGTTTTTGGCAACATATTTATAAAGAGATCCATCGGGAAGTATCACTTCTATATTGAGTTCAAAAGAAATCTTACCGCGGGTAGTGAGTTGTGCTACCAGCACCTGATTGCTGTCGGGGATCACGCCCATCACTCCGCTGTTTTCCAGAAAAGCATTATTGCTGATGAATTGTTTACCGGGAACCAGAGAGCCAAAAATGGTGGAGTCGTTTCCGTTTATCACGATGCCTCCATCTCCCCAGTTGCCGGGGATGGAATCCACCGGCATATATCCATCTACGTGATGGATGGGGATGCCCGCTGCTGGATCATTGTTTACCAGCAAGCCTCCGGCAATGGAGGAGCTTCCTCCGTTATTATTAATGCCTCCTATGAATGAGGTGTCTGTATCACTTGTTTTGGGAACCCCGAAATAGGTATAAGGTTTTTGAGGAGCGGCAGGAGTAATGACGGCCGTGGTCTGCCCCAGTGTGAGCCAGGTATCAAGCGCTACGGTGCCTTTCTTTAAATCTGTTTTCTTGATCTGGTATCCATAGCTTTTGCCCCGGTCGGCATTATTGAAAAAGACAGAATCGCTTGCAATCTTTAAGATATGGTTGGGATCGCCATATAATTTGGTAAGCAGGGTACCGGGTTTCAGATCTACATAAATGCGGTAGGTGGTGGAGCCTGCAGGAAGACTCAGCGTATCCAATACATTTCCGCTGTTGTCATAGGTATAAACCGTGTCGCTGGCATCCTTGGTATCGGATACATAATAGGTTTCAACAAAAACCTTTTTCAGCTGAGCTTTTGCAGTGGAGCAGAGCAGCAACAAGACAGCAAACAACAGGGCCGGTATACATTTCATGATTGTGCCAAGGGGTTAAATTTGATATAGCAGTCCGATAACATAGGTAGTTCCATATTGATACCGATCGTAATCGAGTAAATAGCCCTGATCGAATTTGTATGACCGTACATAAGGAGCATTAAGCAGATCTCTTATTTTGAGATTGATGCTGAAGTGCCGGCCCAATGTTTTGGAAATGGTAAAGTCCACCAGATTACGTGGCCGTTCATATACAGGAGGTATTCCCGGACTGGCTTCTATAACCAGCTTAGGTCCTTGTATATTATAGGTGGCCGTAGCCGTGAGTCCGAATTTTTCAGACGAATGAAAGGTAAGGATACCATTTACCACCCAGGGAGCTTGTCCATACATGGTATGGGTAACGGTAGGGCCTTTTACCTCTGTACCGTTTCCAAACTGAAAGTTTTCAACGAAGGTGGAACGGGAATCAACGAGGCTGATATTAGCACGAAGATCAAGGTATTTGCCCAGTACTTTTTTTCCTTCCACTTCCATACCCTGGAGCCATGATTTATTTGGGTTGTTGACCCAATAGAAACCATAAGGATCCAGACGCACCAGCTCAATGTGATTTGTAAAGTCTTTATAGAAAAGACTAAACGATACATTATCACCCGATTTAAAGAAGGATTCGATTCGGAAATCATAATTGTTTATCTGAACCATTTTCAGATCGGGGTTGCCAGTTACCTGATCTTTTAATTCATAATCATAAACCGAAACACCGGATAATTCACGTATGCTGGGCCGGGCCACCGTTTGGCTGAAGTTGAGACGGATATTAACGGGTGATGTCTCATTCTTGTTGAGTTTGTAAATGATGCCTGCGCTGGGCAGATAGCTGGTTGCATTCAACTCACCGGGATTAATGATTCCATAGTCTTCAATATATCTGCGCTGATCATTCCGGGCCAGACCCAATGAATCAAAAAGTCTTACATCGGTATGGATATAGGCCTGTTCTATTCTCAGTCCACCGGAAAAGCGTAACGCACGCGTTAAGGCATAGTCGGTCATGACATAAGCCGATGACAAGGTGCTGAGCCCGATAGTATGATCGGTTGGGAGTCCATATTCCTGATAGGTTTTCTGTACAGAATAGGAGGGAAGACCATTGGCATCAATCACCGGACCTATATTGAATTTATCGGGGCTGAACGGGTCGCTGGCTTCATTGCCCAGATAAAACTGAGATGCGTAGGGGCCGTCTTTGATGGAGTAGTCGTATTGATCACTTGTTTTTGATTCCCACTGATATCCCCCTCCGAATTTTATTTTTCTGGATAAGCCGGGTTTGGAGTTGACCGGTATCTCGGCCGATATATGTGAATCGAAAAGGTGATCGGTGAGATAGCGGTAGTAGCGGTCGGCACCAAAATCAAGCTGGTTGCGGTGTGCCGAATCAGGCGGCAGATTAAGTACTTTAAAATCGGGAGCATTGCTCACCCCATTAGTATAGGAAGCATTCACATCTATTTTCATTTTGGGCCGGGGCAGATAGTTTTCGGATTTGAGCTGATATACCATTTGCTGACGCGATTCAAAAAACTGATTCTCCACGGCATTGGTCTGATAGGCCGAATAGGTATTGAGTGTATTGGTCTGGTATCCGTCTCTTACATTGTTCACACCTTTTACATTGGGCATAAACAAAAGCGAGATGCTGTTGTTGGGGCTTAGCTTATAAGCCAGGTTTACCAATGCGCTCCATCCTTTTGTTTCACGCGTTATTTTCTGCGTGGTGGCATCATAATCAACCGGTTTCCCATTTTCCATTTTACTATCCATGAGCGTATTGATAAAGGAATTGGGATCGCTTTGGATAATGCTTGAATACCGAAAACCGGCCAGGATGCCCAAAGGACGTTTGAAAAGATTCACCTGGTTGCCAATGCTGAAATTCTGACTGAAATCCAGCGGAGCTTTCATAAGCCCTGTGCTCCAGTTATTAGGAAATGACCGGCTGGATTTTACTGCTGCATCATTAATCACGTGATAGGCCATTCCATAATAAGGGCCATTCTGGAAAGCTGTTTTTGCATTGTTAAAGGCCGTGTTATCATTGATCTCTGCTTTGCCCAACAGGCCCAACTGTATCAGAGCCAGTTTATAGTAATTGTCGGTCCAGGGGGTGTTGGCGGTAACCCCGATTGATTTGAAATAATTGCCCAAACCCAATGCCACAAATTCCTGGTATAAAGTGGGCTCCATCACCAGATTGGTAAACGAAGAAGGATTGATTTCGTTATATCCGTTAGTAAAGCCCAGCCATTGATTCATCCGGGTGTTGAAATTACCGCCGGTATTGGCAGGAGTGGTAACCACATCCTGAAAAGAGCTTTGATTATTATATCCGAATGAAGTTTCTACATTGATGGAAAATTTATCGGGATAATCTTTTGTTTCAATAGACAAGTATGCTCCGGCCCAATCACCGGGCAAATCAGGACTCGCCGTTTTCATGACAATGACATTATCCACCAGACTGGCAGGAAACAGATCCAGTTTGATATTATTGGTAAACGGATCCAGGGTGGGTATGCGGGCCCCGTTGATGGCGGTTTTGATATACCGGTCGCCAATACCCCTTACACTGATAAAGCCTCCGTTGGTGGATACACCCGATACCCTGGCTACCGCACTCACTACATTCACATCACCTGTTTTCTTCATGGTTTCGGCCGAGATATAATCGAGGGTTACCGATGAATTCATTTTGAACTGCTCCATATAATATTCCTTGGCTTTCACAGCTTTGGCACTTATCACCACTGTTTTGAGTGTATCGGAATTCGGAAACAGGGTGATGTTCCGGATAATCACTGCTCCCTTTTTAGCCTGAATATGTTCTTCCCTGATTTTGAAACCGATATAGGAAATAAGAATGATTTGTTCGGAAGAATCAGGAATGGAAAGGGAGTAGCTGCCTGTCAGATCGGTATTTGCGCCTACAGCCCGGTTGTTTTTTAGAATGATGCTGGCAGCGATGAGCGGTTCTCCGGTATTGTCGGTTACTTTTCCGCGAACAATACCCTGAGCCTTGCATAGCGTGCAAGCCAGGAAGGGTATCATAAAAACCATTTTAATTGCCATGTTCATCGGGAAACAGAATAGGGATGGTGAAAAGAAAGGCATCCGAAATACCGAAACGGTTTCCGGATGCCTTTGTGATTAACTCATGTACATACAGGGCTATTGGAATTTAATTACTTTTCGGGTGCTGGCTACTCCGTCGGTATAGAGGGTGATAAGATATACCCCGTTGGCGAAAGAGGATAGGTCCAGTTTCTCCGAATACTTCCCGGTAATAGCGCCTAATTGTTTCTCCAGTAATTTGTTTCCTACCATATCATAGATCACATAGTAATTCCGGCTGTTTTGTTTGTCTGTCTGGATTTCCAGATCAAGCAAATCTTTTGTCGGATTGGGATATACCTGGAACAGGGATACAGGAGCTATGATAGCCGGTACTTCAGTAACAATAGGAGGAGGGTAGTTAAGACTGGGCAACAGAAATTCGGATGCACCGGGGTTGCTGTATACATACATTTCCGTTCCTCCGGTTGGAGTTCCGATCTGTATATTCAATTGAAATGTGAGATTTCCGTTTGTGGTAATCTGAGCAATGAGTACCCGGTTGGTATCCGGATTAGGACCAGTGGCGCCTCCGAGGCAGGACCAGCCTCCATTAGAGGTGGTAAACAGATTGCCTACATTGCTGGTACCGTCAAAAACACCCAGGTCGTTGGGATTGACACCGGTAGTAAGACCTACAAAGGTGACGGACTGAGGAGAACCAGCAAGAAAACCATCCTGGGTGGTTAAAGGAATACCCGCAGAGGGGTCGGCATTTTTAAGAATGCCATTGGAGTTAACCACATTGGATACTCCGTTATCGTCTGTTTTCAGCACGCCGAAGTTTCCGGTGCAGGCAGCCCCTACACTTAGCCAGGAATCAAGCATAATGGTATTACCGGCTGCCTGTGTTTTGGTAAAAGCAGGTGTGGTGGCGCCTCTGTCTTCATTATTAAAAAAGGCAGTGGTGGTGGCAATGCTTAACGGGTGAGCGCTGTTTCCCAGTGCCAGCTGAAAGTTATAACCGGGAAGCATATCGGCATAAAGACGGTAGGTTACCGAACCCACAGGCAATATGCCTACACTGCCTATGGAATCGGCTGCATTGGAAACATAATATCTTTCAACAACAAGCCGTTGCAATCCGTTTTGTGCTGACATATAAAGCCCAAGAAAAGCAAGACCCAGAACAAGTGTAATTTTTTTCATTTGTTTTCTTTTGTTATGTATAAAGTGATAACCGATCGCTGTGTTTCAACGAATCCCCGTATTCTTTTGATCTTTTGTGATGGAACCTGCCAGATTTTTAAATGCTATTTCATTTCCTTCCGGATTATTGGAAACAAACTGAACGGTTCCTCCGTTTGGGGTTCCCAGCTGTATGTTGAGCTCATACGAAAGATCTCCGTTGGTGGTAAGCTGTGCAATGAGTACGCGGTTGTCGGCAGTAGGGCCGAATGTACCTGCATGTGCCGTACCCGAAAGAGCGGCCCAGCCACCATTACGGGTAGAGAATAAAGAAGCACTGTCGGCATTATCAAAAAAGCCAAGATTGATATTGAAAGGTTTTATCCAGGGCAGATTGGCATTGGTCAATCCATCTCTTTCGGTCAGATCGGTTTTGTTGGTGATAATAGATCCGTCTTTGTCATCGGCCAGCAGAATCCCGGCATGGCCTTTTGTAGCCGAATTCATCGTGATCCAGGAGTCCAAAGAATAGTTGCCCTTGTTGATCTTTATAAAATTCACATTATATCCGATCAGGGCTCCGCAATATTTGTTGTTATAAAATTTAGTGCTTGTCTGGAGCTTCAGCTCATGTTTGGAGTTGCCATAAACAAGCTGTAGGGAATAGCCCGGTTTCATATCCACATAAATGCGGTAGGTAACAGCGCCTTTGGGTAGTGTGCCGCCCAATGTATCGGCGTAGTCCTGTGGACCGGCTATATGATATTTCTCAACAATGATACCTTCCAGCGCAGTTTTGTCCGTATCGCTCAGCACAGGAGCGACTTTTTGCGCATATTCGGTGGTACAGATCATAATGAGTATAAGAGTAGAAAGAGTGATTGGGAATGTTTTCATTTTGTTAATCGGGTTATTAGTAACTATTAGTTGTCGTCCCTTCATTTTTTCTCTTCTTCCGGGAGCCGGAAAAAGAGTTTATCACACCCTGCATAATCTGCGTCAAAGAAATACAATTCAAAAGGATGAGGAATTAAGGAAATGTTAATAAACTGTATTTTGTATTATAAATGAAGTATTAATAATGAAATACATGATACGATAATAGTTATGTGTATGGGATTGCTGGTTGTTGATAAGAAATGGAGCCAGGGCAGGCGCCTGGCTCCATAAACAACCTTTTACTTGTTAATCACTACTTTTTTAACGGTAATAAACTTGTCATTGGACACTTTCAGGAAGTATACGCCATTGGCAACAGACAATACATCGATTGCTTGTTTTTCATTGGCATTTACGTTTCTGGCGTCAATAACTTCTTTACCACTGATGTCGAAGAGCTGAACGGTTGATTTTTCAGATACTTCTACATGGATGGTTTTGTTAGTTGGGTTAGGGTATACACTTACCATTTCAACGCTGGCTGGTGTCAGGATACCGGTTGCAAGATCAGTTACCAGAGTTCCTGTTGAATCACCGTTGATATAAGCGCGGAGTGAATTCAGATCTGTTTTGTTAACACTTCCTGAAAGCGTTTTGAAACGCAGTGACACCAGCGGAGTATTCATAGAATAATTCTGGGTACTGTTGGAAGTAACGCGCAGGGTCTGATCATTCGGATTCAGATAAGAAAGCGGTTGCAGATACGTGGTGTTGTTGATAACAGAATCAAATGACAGCACCGATTCATTGAATTTAAGTGCAAAGTCAAGAGAGTTGGTTACATCAACAGAAGAAACGTATACAGGTATATCAATGGTGTTGCCATGGATAGAGGCGTCGGCCATATCAAATACCACCTTGTCGCTTGGGCTCAGGATTTTTTGAGCGGCTTTGAGGTGGCCATCAGGAGCAATACCTGCGTAGCTTCCGTTTACATCACCCAGCAGGATACCATCATAGGTTTCATGTCCTATTACAGGGCAGTCAGTTGGATTGGTAACAGGTACTGGCAAGCAGAAAGGAACAGCGGGTACTCTGTATTTGGAATATCCTGATCCGTCATTGGCTGGATAAGTAGTTGAAATCTTATAAGCCGCATTGGTGCTAGCCTGGATAGAATCAGCAAACAACCAGTCTTTTGAAAGCTGACCGTTGGAAACACCGGAGTTGTTATAGTTCCAGGCTTGTTTAAATTCAGGGATCATCAATACAGAACGTTGGTTGATCTGGGAAATATCACCGGCGCTTATAACACCGTCCAGATTCACATCCAATGCAATGATTTGATAAACAGAAGGCACGAAGCTAGGATCATTTACCAGCACTTTGCCACCCAGCAGGGCGTCAAATCCGTTGATAACAGGCTGAACATCGGTAGTAGGAAGGATGTCTCTTACGATATCCACATCCAGACCGTTGCTGATGCTGTAATGGAAATTACCGGACAGATCAGGTTGTACAGCAGTAGCTGATTTAGAAGAGCAGCTGGTGTTATTGCCATAGATATTGGTGATCAGGTAGGTGTTTGGATTAGCCACATCATATTTAATAGGCTCATCATCTGACCAGAAACGAAGGGAACCTACAAAGCCGGTGTCTTTATAAGTAATGTATTTGCCGGTAGTTACCAGTTTGCTTGCAGTACCGGAGTAGTAACTTTCTTCCAGAGAGGAAACGGAGAAAGTAACGGTATCTACAGAATGGAAAGCGGCAGTTTTGTTAAACCCCACACAAAGCAATTCTCCGATACCGTTAAAGCTGGCATTGGCAGGAGCTGATGTATTAAGGAAAGCAGAAATATAGATTTGCGAATGAGCGGTATCTATATTGTTAGTGGTAGTTACATACGAAGAGTTGATGAGGCTATTGCTAACTGTTACAACACCGGTTGGAGTTACCTTTGTTTTATTATACTGAAGGGTAATGTCATAACCGATTACATTTTTAACAGAGTCAACGGCAATAAGCGGCAGGCAAAATCCATTGGATGCGCATGTGTTTACAATTGTTCCCAGGGAGTAAGGCAATGCATTCGGATTAGCGATATTGATGGTAACTACAGCAGAAGTAGTTACAGCACCTTTATTATCTGTTGCCTTGGCAGTCAGATTGGCTGTTCCGATTACACTTGTCCAGTTAACCTGGTAAGGAGCAGTTGTTACTACACCGATAGATACACCATTTACAAAGAATTCAACCTGTGCAACTGTTCCGTCTACATCGGCAGCAGTAACTGTGATATGAACAACAGCGGGAGCTGTGAAAGAAGAACCGTTGGCTGGAGCCGTGATGCTCACAGTAGGAGGGGTGTTGTTCAGTACATTGATATTAACAATGCTGGAAGTGGTAACGGCACCTTGATTGTCAGTTGCTTTTGCTGTAAGAGCATGAGAACCGAGAACAGCTGTATAAGTTGCAGAATATGGAGCAGTGGTTTTAATACCGATGGATGTTCCGTCTACAAAGAATTCAACCTGAGTAACAGTTCCGTCCGCATCAGCGGCGGTTGCATCAATGGTTACCACGTCACCTACCAGATAGTTGGCGCCATTGGCTGGAGCTGTGATACTGACAGTAGGAGGGAGGTTATTGGCTACATTGATGTTTACAGCAGTAGAAGTGGTAACAGCACCGCTATTATCCGTTGCTTTGGCAGTTAATACATGAGTTCCGGCAGTACCGGTATAATTAACGGTATAAGGGGCAGCAGTTTTAACACCTTGAGAAACACCGTCAACAAAAAACTCAACCTGAGTAACAGATCCATCGGCATCAGCAGCAGTAGCATTGATAGCGATAACAGAACCGGTTAAAAAACTGGAACCATTGGTTGGCGAGGTAATGCTTACAGTAGGAGGGGTATTTACTGCACCCAGGGTACCAACCAGACTGGGGATAAAGATTTCACCTGAAGCCGGGCTTCCATTTACATAACTTTCGGTTCCTCCGCTTGGAGTTCCGATTTGTATGTTCAATTCATAATGGAAAACACCATTGGTGGTAAACTGGCCGATAAGCACTTTGTTAGAAGCAGTGATTCCGGTAGAACCGCTCAGGGAAGACCATCCACCGTTTGTAAGGATGAAGGAATTACCTACGTTGCTGGTAGCGTTAAATACAGAGTCGGCTCCATTGAGTCCAAGTGTTGTTACAGCCTGGATGGTTCCGGCAATCATACCATCCTGAGTGGTAAGCGGAATGCCCGCTGATGCGTCATTGTTTTTCAGGATTGTATTGGCGGCAATCAGGTTGGCAACTCCGTTATCTTCCGATTTGGGAATACCTACCTGTCCGGTAGCGGTACCTCCTACAGAAAGCCAGGAGTCGAGTGCTACGGTATTGTTTTTTAAGAAAGCAGAACTGATGCCATTAGGCGTTGTGGCTCCTCTGTCTTCATTATTAAAGAAGGCAGTAGAAGTGGTAAGCTTTAACGGATTTTTGGTATTACCGAATGCCAGCTCGAATTTATATCCGGGCAGCATCACAGCAAAGATCCGGTAGGTAACAGAACCTACGGGAAGTACGCCTACACTTCCTGCAGAGTCAGCTGCATTGGAGACGTAGTATTTCTCTACCTGAATGCTCGTCAACCCATTTTGAGCCGATGCATTGATACCAAACAGGGCAAGGGCCAGGCCTAGTATCAGTGTTTTAAATTTTGTTTTCATATTGTGTTTTTGTTTTATTAATTAATCTGTGAAGGACAAACAGGATGAGACATTCATCTGCTAATTATCTTTCTGACCGAATTTGCCGATGAAGATGGCAAAGTCATTGATGTCAGTAACCCCGTCATGATTCAGATCGGTTGGATTATCTTCCCGAAGGGTATTGAGCTGAATTTGAGCATACGATGAAATCCAGGTATCATCATTGCTTCCGTCAAAAGCACCTTTGTAATTGACAGCAGTAAAAAAGCCATCGGCAGGAGCGGTGATGGAAGAAGTAAGATTGGTAAGCGGTGTAGCATGAAACTCATCCGTGAAAGCAGTATTACCGGCATTCAGTGCCCAGGTATAATCAATACCACCTGCAGCTGATAAAGCCTGGTTTCCATCGGTAGTGAAGAACTGAACAGAATCTGCATGAGTTGGGATACCAGGAACGATAGTAACAGGAGGATTCTTGATGTAGTTTCCGGCTCCATCTGTTTTAACAAGCGTTCCTCTGGTGAATGCGTAGAAATGACGGCCTGGAGTACTGTTGAAAATGAATACGTTGTTTTTGGCTTTCAGGATGCCAGGTTGAGCGATACCTCCGTTGGCAACCAGATATGGGTCAGTGGTGCTATTGGTCCACTGATCATAAGCATCACCTTTCCACATGGGAATAGAGCGGGCTTCTGCCAGGTGCAGACCGGAACGGAAATTAGCAAAAATGCAATTGTACCACGATCCGCCAGTGCATTCTTTAGCCTGGATGGCTGCTCCTCCTGTATTATCGCCCGAAGCGATGATATGACCGTTACCGAGCATTGTGCAATTGTAAAAAACAGGATTGGAGTGATTTGATGTGGCAGTTGCAGCAAACTGGTCATCAGCATCACACTCAAAACCGTTATCGGTAGTA
>Ga0210396_10004856_pt1 | contig 13094 bp, 11 predicted proteins | sample IncBWH17OmetaG_FD_155466 | JGI IMG/M metagenome (GOLD analysis project Ga0210396, IMG submission 155466) | Forest soil microbial communities from Barre Woods Harvard Forest LTER site, Petersham, Massachusetts, United States - Inc-BW-H-17-O ...
CTTTCGGCATCAGCCACCCCGTAGGGAGTGCGTTCGATAAAAATGGGCAACGCCCCGTGCGAAGATCGCGGCGTGTAAATCTCAGTGTGCAGTTTCACCCCATCTCGCATCGGGATCATCACTTCTTTTTTCTCGAACAGCTCGGGCAGGTTTGGTCGCGAGGAACTTTGCTCCTCCTGTGCCGGAGTGGCCACTGCGAACGTGACGACGAACAGAAGTGCGATGCTAATCCACTTCATTTTGCGCATTTATGACCTCGAGTCCTCAACAAAAACTCCGAAAACATACTACACGAGAGGGCTCGTACTGCCACAATCGAGCGCAAACGCGTGGTGGCCCACAGGCACAAACCTCTGGTAAACTAGAGCTTCATAAGCCGCACCTGAAAACGAAGGAGAAGGTTGTTCCGGGCTGCTGGTGTCTCAGCAGCTATTTTTGTCTGAACACGAATTTACCTATATGACTCAAGACATTCGCAATATCGCTATCATTGCTCACGTCGACCACGGCAAAACCACGCTGGTGGACGCCATGCTCAAGCAGAGCGGCATTTTTCGCGCTAACCAGGAAGTTGCCGAACGCGTGATGGACTCGAACGATTTGGAACGCGAGCGCGGCATCACCATTCTTGCCAAGAACACGGCTCTTTTCTTCCACGATACCAAGATCAATATCGTCGACACTCCGGGTCACAGTGACTTCGGCGGTGAAGTAGAGCGCGCGCTGCGCATGGTCGATGGTGTAGTGCTGCTCGTAGACGCCAGCGAAGGTCCGCTGCCACAGACTCGCTACGTACTGCAGAAGGCTCTGGCCTCGAAGCTGCCTCCAGTCGTCGTGCTGAACAAAATCGACCGCTCCGACGCGCGCGCGGAAGAAGTTCTGAACGAAATTTACGATCTGTTTATCGACCTGGACGCGACCGAAGATCAACTGGATTTCCCCGTGGTTTACACCAACGCTCGCGAAGGCGTGGCTCATCGAAAAATTGCTGACGATTCCAAGGATCTTCTGCCCCTCTTCGAAGCCATCGTAAACAAGATTGCTCGCCCTACCGGCGATCCCGCAGGTGTGTTGCAACTTCAAGTGACCAACCTGGACTATTCGGAATTCCTGGGCCGCATCGCAATTTGCCGCGTGTTTAATGGCACGTTGAAGCGTGGAGATGAAGTTGGAATCAGCAAGCTGGATGGCAAGCTGGCGCCCACGAAAATCACCAAGCTGTTTACGTTTCGCGGATTGGATCGCGATGAAGCGGACACCGTATATGCGGGCGACATCGTAGCCATCGCCGGCGTGGAAGGCATTCAAATCGGCGAGAGCATTACCGACCTGCTGAATCCCATGCCACTCGAGCCACTGACCATCGATGAGCCCACGCTGGCTATGATCTTCAGCGTGAACTCCAGTCCTTTGTCGGGCCGTGAAGGCAACTACTTGACTTCGCGCGATCTTCGCGATCGCTTGGCGAAGGAACTTCTAACCAACGTAAGTATTCGCGTCGAAGATACCGACACGCCGGAATCCTTCCGCGTGCTGGGCCGCGGTGAATTGCAACTCGCAATTCTGATTGAAACCATGCGTCGCGAAGGCTTCGAACTAATGGTCGGCAAGCCGGAAATCGTGGTGCGCTCGGAAAATGGCAAGAAGCTCGAGCCGGTCGAGCGCCTGGTCATCGACATTCCGGAAAACTTCATCGGCATCATCATGGAAACGATTGGCAGCCGTCGCGGCGAAATGCTGAAGATGAGCAACCATGGCTCCGGCCGCGTGCGTCTCGATTTCAAAATTCCCTCGCGCGGATTGATCGGATTACGAAGCCAACTGCTGACCGACACCCGAGGCACGGCGCTGATTCATTCGATCTTCGAAGGCTGGATGGAATACGGCGGGGAGATGGCGCTGCGTCCGACCGGCGCGCTTGTTGCTGATCGTGCCGGAGCATCCACGGCTTACGCGCTATGGGGTTTGCAGGAGCGCGGCGAACTCTTCATCGGGCCGACCATCGAAGTATACGAAGGCATGGTCGTCGGTGAAAATTCGCGTGAGCAAGACATGGAAGTTAATGTCACCAAGGAGAAGAAGCTCACCAACATGCGCTCTTCTTCGGCGGACGAAGCCATTCGCCTGATTCCGCATCGCCAGCTTAGCCTGGAACAAGCGATTGAGTTCATCGCCGACGACGAATTTGTGGAAATTACGCCGAAGTCCATTCGCCTGCGCAAGAAAATACTGCAGGCCAACAAGCGCCCACGCCGCTGGCAGGAAATCCGCGCTTCTCAAGAAGCCGCAGGCTAACGCAGAAAACAACTCAACCGTTACTGGGCAATGCCCGAGCTATGCGGAGAGCGGCTCGAGCTTGCGCTGCACGCCAATCATTTCATCGTTGGCGTTGTTCACAATCACCAGGTCGTATTTAAACTTTTGACCCGCCAGCCATTTGTCGAACTTGTAGCCGGGAATCCACTGGCCGCCGACCAGCGTGGTTTTGGTGACATTCGGAACCGGTTTGCCTTCCCAGTTGATGGGGCCGACGATCGAATCGTATTTCGTTGCGCGGATCGCGTCGCGAATGGATGCAGGCGATTCCACATCTTTGGTGCGCTTCAGCACATCGAGCGCCACTTCAAACAATGCATGATGGAAACCCAGCGGCTGAGTCCACTGCTTCTTGGTTTCATCTTCGTAAGCAGCACAGAGTTCCGCCGCATTCTGCTGCGTCAAATTCGATTTGAACGGGAAGCTAGGCGACCACCAGATCTCCGTGGTTAGATCCGCGCCGCGCTCACCAAGAGCTTCAACAGCGGTCGGAAAGAGAATGGCCTTCGCTACAGTGGCAATCCTCGGAGTAAATTTCATATCGCCCGCTTGTTTCCAAAACGCGGCGAACGCTGGCGGCGGCATCACGCCGGTGAGAATCTCGACCTTCTCGTCTTTGAACTTCTGAATCTGCTGCGAGAAGTCACGTGCCGCGAGTTCAAATCGGCCCGGATCAACCAGCTTGAATCCCTTAGCCTGCAACGCGCCAGGAAATCCAAATTTCGCATCAGAGTACGCCACACCTTCCGCATCATTGGGCCACAGCGCTCCAACAACCTTGTTGGTCGGAGTTCCGGTCCACATATTAGTGAAGACCGAAATCAGATCCTCGAGGCCCCAGAAAAAGTGATAGGTCCATTGAAATGGCTTGTCAGCTTTTCCGCCGCGGCCGTAGAAATAAGACTGCCAAGGGCAATCCGTGGTGATACAGGGCACGCCATTCGCTTCGCAAACATCGCTGACCGGGATCACGGTTTCGCCGGTGCTGGAGGCGAGCATCAGGTCAACGTGCTCGGACTTGATAAGCGCGAGAGCTACTTCGCTGCCACGTTCGCGGTGCGACTGGCTGTCTGCTTCCAAAATTTGCACCGGATGGTTCACGCCGTTGATCGTCAAGCCGTCGGCAACTATTTTGCGAATATGCGACACGATGAACTGATTGCCTTCGCCAAAGCGCTCGAGCGCTCCGGTGCTTGGCGCTACGAATCCAATCTTCAGGGCGCGACCCGTGACGCGCGGAGACCTGCCCAGCAGAAAATGAGGAGCAGCAAGAGCGGCCAAGCCGGTAGCGGCTGTTTCCTTCAGGAAGCGGCGCCGGTTCCTAAGATTGCTGCGACCCTCTGCCGTCTTTTGCGCGTCTGACCGTTTCTTCGAGTTCATAACTTCTCCTGTGCGAGCAGGCAATCCCCAGCATTCATTCGCTGCCAACCAGCAGTGGGATGCCTTAGGAATCTGAGTGAGGGCCCTACTTCGTGCCATCAAATATAAGGAGGAATGCAGTGGCGTAGCGGAAATTCGCGGCGGTTCGTACAAAATAGTTAATACAAAGGACGTGACTACCAGGTCCGCGGATGACCAGCAAGACGCAGCTTAGTTTTGCCAAATCTCTGCGCAACTTCTAGGGCAGTAACGGCTTACCTTCCGCGCTAGGTAACGAGAGACCGGCCTCCTTAGCCAAGGTAGGTGCGATGTCGCGCATATCAATCAGCCCCAAGTCTTTGCCCGCAGGTACTCCGGGACCCACCAGGAAGAACGCCGCGCGAACATCCGGTACATCAGGCAATTCTCCGTGAGTCCCGCCCGGCTTGATCTTGGCGACCACCGGGCCAGTCAGTGCCGCGCCAGTCCGCCATCCTGGTTTCAAGCTTACAAAAAAAGATGCGGTGGGATATCCGCCCCGTTTGTGCAGTTCATCCGCGTCCAGAACACGGTCAATGCCATTCGCCGGATCAGCTGCCAGAGTTTTCAGGAGATCGCGCACGATTCCGGTGGTGGCCTGATCCTGGGGATCCTTCGGCACGATCGCCGCCGATCCACCCGTTTCCCACGGCGTCGCCTTCCAATCTATGATCCTTCCTTTATCGTCAAGCGTGATGAGCTTAGCCTCAATGAATGCCGGAAATAAATTCAACTGTTGATCATATTTGGCAAACCCGTGGTCCGATACGACCGCTACATACGCCCGGCCTGGAGCGATATGCTCTGCCTCTTCGCGAACTTTGCCGATCACCGCATCGAGCGCCTCAAGCACCTGAATCGCCTCGGCGCTGAAGACGCCGGTTTCGTGTTCAATGTGATCCAACGCAGTTAAATGCAGCGTCAGCAGCCCCGGACGTTTTTTCTCCAATATCCAGTCAGCGTAAGCGCCCCGCATTTCATCTGCCGGCACCGATGTATCAATCCCGCCGCGGTATTCACCGATTTGAGCGCGCGCCTCGTCAAGCAAGCCGGGCGTCGACAACACGCGAATCAGCTTAGCGTCTTCCGGCGTGCCGGCTCGCCAGATCTCCGGAATATTCCAGGTGATTTTCGCGCCGACCGTCACCGGCCATTGGATACTGGCGGTAGTTCGCCCCGCCTTGCTTGCCGCATCCCAAAGTGTCGGAACGCGAATGTCTTCCGCATACCAGTACCAACCCTGATAGTTTTTCTGCAGCGGGTCGAACGTAGTGTTCGCGAAGATTCCGTGCGTGGCAGGCCAGACGCCGGTAACCAGCGTGGTGTGGCTGGGATACGTCACCGTAGGCACCACGCCCGTTACACCATCCGCGTATGTACCTTCTTTCATAAACCGCCGCAGGTTGGGTACCTTTGCTCCATGGGCATCGGCTGCGGTAATATAGTCGGGTCGGAGCCCGTCGACAGAGATAAGGACCAGTAGAGGATCAGCCTTTTCTTGTGCGGAAACCGGCCAAACATTTAGCACTAACAGTAGGGCTCCCAATATCATGCGGGCTGATGTTCCGATTATTCGCTCGATCATTCGTTTCTCCCGACCCGTTGATTAGTTACTGTCTAGCCGGCAAAGTCCTTGTCCTTGGCGTTTCCCCTGGGGCGTTACTTGTTGTACAGTAAGCCCCACCAAGCTCCTGGACACGTTTGCACATCTTTCTGGCCCGCGTGTACGTGTTGGTGTGGTCGTTGTATATTATGAACATCGGACGGTGTATGTGAGTCAAACAAATACGGTCTCAAGCAACGGTCATCCTCGCTACGCTACTATTGCCGCTACTGCTACTGCCGTACCTCCCCACCTGATCACCCGCGAAGACGTAAAGTATTACTTTGGGCGCGTATTTGAAGTTCCCGAACGGCGCATCGAAGCCATGATGTCAATCGTGGACAACGCTGCCGTGCATCAAAGGCACTCCATTTTCCCCATCGACTATACAATCGAGCCCCGCGCGCTGTCGCAAACGAACAATGAATATATGGAGCATGCCATCAAGCTGGGGCGTGAGGCTTCGGAGAAGTGCTTGTCGCGGGCTGGTTTGCGCCCCGATGAGATCGATCTGATCATCACCGTGTCGTGCACCGGCTTCATGATTCCCTCGCTCGATGCCCATCTGATTCAGTTAATGGGATTTCGTTCGAACGTACGGCGTATGCCATTCACCGAACTCGGATGTGCGGCCGGAGCCATGGCGCTTTCGCGTGCCGCGGACTTTCTGGTGTCTCATCCGGACGCTAACGTACTGATCATCTCCGTAGAACTGCCCTCGCTTACCTTCCAGCGCAAAGACATTTCTCAGGCTAACCTTATTTCCTCCATTCTGTTTGGCGACGGCGCGGCTGCGGTTCTCGTGACCGGGCAAGCCAAACCCGGACCACGCATCCTCGTTACGGAAACGTACACCTTCCCCGATTCGCTGAACGCCATGGGTTTCGATCTGCGCGATTCCGGGTTCCACATCTTGCTATCCAAGGATGTGCCGGAAATGATTGGCGCAAAAATCAAAGAGCTGGTACACGGTTTTCTGGAGCGCCAAGGCAAAACGCGAGCGGACATAAAGGGTTGGATACTGCATCCAGGCGGCGCGCGGTTGCTTGGCAACATCGAACAACAATTGGGCCTATGCAAATGCGATACCCAGCCTTCTTGGGATGTTCTGAGCAACGTCGGCAATCTGTCGAGCGCCACCATCCTGTTCATTCTTCAGGAGTGGTTGGAGAAGCGGCCGCTGAAGACCGGCGAACACGCCTTGGCGGCAGCTTTTGGGCCGGGTTTTAGTGCGGAGTTTCTCCTGCTTCAATGGAATTGAACGTAATCGCGTACCTCGGATTGTTGCTGGTCGTGGCGCTGCTGCGAATCTACGAGCTGCAGATTTCGCGGCGCCACCAGCGCGAGATGGTGGCGCACGGCGCCTCGAAAGTAGCGGATCCGCGTTTTCGCTGGATGGTGCTGCTACACACCAGCGTGTTGATTGGCTGCGCGGTCGAAGTTGTTTTTCTGCATCGCCCCTTCTATCCGGTTTTTGCCGCTTTTTGGTTTGCCATCTTTTTGGCCGCCAACGTGGTGCGCTGGTGGGTGATCCGTACTCTCGGCGAACACTGGAACGTGCAGGTGATGAACTCCACCGGCATGGGCGTGGTGACTTCGGGGCCCTTTCGCTATGTACGTCATCCGAATTACGCTGCGGTGTTCGTAGAAATGCTGGCCCTACCGCTGATTCATTGCGCCTGGATCACCGCCATAGCTGGAACATTCGCACACGCCGTAGTGCTTTCTCAAAGGCTGGCCACCGAGGAGCGCGTTCTTTTTTCCAACCCACAGTACAGCGCGGCGATGTCCGGCAAGCCGCGATTTGTCCCCGGATTGTTCTAAAATTCAGACGACCATCAATCATGCTTCGCTCGCTCACAGTTCTCCTCCTCATCGCGCTGCATTTCAGTTTTTTTTGTGTTTCAGCGAGCGCACAGAAAAAAGCCTCCAAGAATGCACCGGCCACTCCTATCACCCCCAATTCACCGGCATTTTGACCCGCAATTAGAAGCTGGCTTTCGCGATCTCTACGAACAGAAATTTTCCGAAGCACGCACCACCTTTCTGCAATGGACCAACCAGCATCCTACCGAACCCTTCGGCGGAGTATGCCTGGCGGCAAGCTACCTTTTCGAAGAGTTCTATCTGCAACACGTTTTAACCAGCGATTATTTTCTCGACGATAAACGATTCACTGGCGGCATTACCGGAACGCCCGATCCTGCTCGCATCAAAAATTTCCAGGAGTCCGTTGGCAAAGCGCGCATCCAGGCTTTTCAGCTTTTGAAAGTCCATCCACGCGATCCTGAAGGGCTCTACGTCTTGACCCTCGTCGCAGGGATGGAATCCGACGCGGACAGCATGCTGCTGAAAAAACATGTGGACGCGTTGAAGCGCCTGAAAGAAGCCAACGCCAACGCCGAAATGTTGCTTGCCGATCATCCCGACGCGTATGACGCCTACGTTGCACTCGGCGTGGCCAACTACGTTATCGGCTCACTTTCCTCGGGCGCGCGGATGGTGTTGTGGTTCGGTGGTATTCATGGCGATAAGAAATTGGGGATGGAGCAAGTCCAAAAGACTGCGGACAATGGCCATTATCTGAAGCCCTTCGGGCAAATTCTGCTGGCTCTCTCCTGTCGCCGCGAAAAGCAAGATGAGAATGCGCAAAGACTCTTGAAGGCGCTTACCGAAGAATTCCCGGGCAATGCTGTTTACATCGCAGAATACGCCAAAGCCCGCGGCGAACTCATCCCCTCGACCATAGGCCCGGCGAACTGAGAACTGTCTAAGCATCGAATCTTCTATCGATGCAAAGTTCACCATTTATCTTCATCGGGCGATTCTCAAGATTTATCAACGTCAGAATCTCGCGAACCCGCAGTTGGCAGGTGCTATCGCGAGTTCCAAACTGGGCCATTTCCCTCGAATTATTTCTAGCGGCTGCGCTTTCCCACGCAACGCCAGCCATTGCCACACTACAAAACCCCAGGACAATTAGCGCTTTTTCAATAGCTTACGATTGCCTCCGTTTGGTGCATTAGCTGCTACACCCTCTACAACTGCAAGCTGTCCGCTCCAGCGCAAGTCGAGAGTGAGGCAGTGATGTTACGCAGGGAAGCCTATTTGGACCGAGTTGTTGGTGAAGTCGAGGATTTGGCCGCCAGGGTCGCATTGCTCAAGGGGCGTTTCGCCAAGCAAAAGGTGAACGTAAAGCTCGAGCACTACTGGGAACTGGAATATGTGCGGACCACGTTTGCGGAATTTAAGCGGAGGGTTTCAGCGTTAGAGGATGCCGACAGCGATCAGCTCGACCACTTTCAAGATGACGTTGAGAGTGCCTGGAAAGACTCAATGAATGCCGTCGAAACGCTGCTGCAAGCGCTCCCTTAAGGACATCACACGCCACATCGATTTGAGAATTCAACTGACTGATCCGCACGTAGCTCTTTGACACTACCGCCCCGGCGAGGTGGGCCCAGGTCCCCATCTCGCCGTTCCTTTTTCTGCCTTCCTCTTATCCCGTTTCCCGCTGCTACAATCTCCCTGGCATTCTGCAAGGAGCGCTCATGTTTCAACCCGACTTGTTGAAGGGTCGTTCCATTTTTCTGACCGGAGGCGGTACCGGCCTGGGCCGTGCCATGGCTATTTCCTTCGCGCATTTGGGCGCGCGCATGTTCGTGATTGGCCGACGCGAAGAGCCTTTGCAGGAAACCTGTAACGAGATCCACCGGCAGGGCGGAGCCGCCGCGTACGCAACGTGCGATGTGCGCGATTATGCCGCCGTCGAGAGCGCCTTCGCCTCTGCGGAGAATCACTTCGGCGAAGTCGACAGCCTGGTGAACAACGCTGCGGGAAATTTTATGGCGCGCACCGAAAAACTTTCTCCCAACGCGTTCAATGCGGTGGTGAGCATCGTGTTAAATGGCACATTTCACTGCACCCAGGCATTCGCAAAACAGCGCATTGCCAAAAAGTTGGGCGGCAACGTTTTGAATATCACCACCACATATGCGGCGGCGAATTCCGGTTCCGGCTATGTGGTGCCGTCCGCGTGTGCCAAGGCCGGCGTGCTGGCCATGACCACTTCTCTGGCAGTCGAGTGGGCCAAATATCACATTCGGCTGAATGCCATTGCTCCCGGGCCATTTCCCACGGAAGGTGCGTGGTCGCGGCTCATGCCTTCGAAACAATTTGAGGAGCACGCCATCAGCAAGCACCCGATGAAACGCTTCGGCAGGCATGAAGAGCTGACCAACCTTGCCGCGTTCCTGCTCAGCGACATGGCGGAATATATCAATGGAGAATGCGTGGTGATTGACGGCGGTCAGTGGCTGCGAGGAGCCGGCGAGTTCAATGATTTAGGTATGTTGCCGGACGGAGTATGGGATCAATTAGAAGCGGCGCGGCCGAAGAAGTAGCTGAGCCCGTTCCTTAAACAAAAATGAACACTACTGCGGCAAACCAGTAGCGCCCAGCTTCACTCGCAGCGTCAATTCACCGATGGTTTTGCCATCCGCTTGAACCGCAACTGTAATATCTTGCAGCTTCGCATTTTTTAGTTCCTCACCCGTGAGCGTCGGCGCGTCGATGTCCACGCGAAAATTTGTTATGCCTTCCGCGGGCAGGCTTAGTTTTCCCGCGCCACTTTTAACTTTCCATCCGTCCGGCACCTTCGCGCCAACTGTGAGTTCGAGGCTTTTCGCAGGATCGTGAAAGACAGTGACCGGCACAGAAACTGTCGAGCCTGTTTTTATGCCGATCTCGGGGACCTGCGCGACGGGAATCGTGCACAATCCATGCGCATCGCGGAACTCCCGAAAATACAGCCAGGCCCCGCCTAACTCGATGCGCGGAAGTGCCGTGTTCTTTGCTGGCGACCCTTCACACAATTGGTGAGCTGTCGTAGCCGAGTCGATGGGCGCTTCATCGACGTGCGCGAATACATCATCAGTAGGCTTTCCCGAAACAACAGATTTCCCCAGAATAAACGTGAACGGCTCCGGCCACCACGCCGAGTGTGGGTCGCTCATCAGTTTCTCGATCTCGGCGTCGTTCATTTTAGATACTCTCTGGATCTCCTCGGGAAACTGCGTCAGATGCGGCATGGCTGCTTCCAGAGCGATACGCCAGTACGGCTTCTTTTGCGAGGGTGAAACTTCTTTCACCGAGTAGGAAGGGCCGGTGATCGGAAATTTCTCGGTATCCGGTGTGTCGTCGGAATAATAAAGTTTCTTCGCTCGCCACGGCTGCAGATTTTCCAGAAACATCTCGTTGCGCCGCATGTCTCCTGCAAGCTGCGCAGGAAATGCGACTGGATTGCCAGCCAGATCGAATGCTTCGGTCGTCAAAACGCCGGCGGCCTGATGGTCCCCATGATTTTCCCCGATGAATACGCTGGGAAGATTAGTCATCAAGACTTCCGGCCGCGTCAGGCGAATAAGTCCCACCAGTTTTTCCAGATTCTCGCCGTGTCCCCAACTCGCAAGGGAATTCAGCACATCTTGCGAAGCAGTGTCTTTGCCATCGAGAAACCACACATTCGTAATTCCCAGTTTCGCGCACGCCTGCCGCGCTTCAATCTCGCGAATATTCGCAAGCGCCGCACCGTGCTCCCGCCCAATACTATTTCCTCCACTCCCGCCGTGCGTGCCAAAGACCACAGCCACTCGCCTGTGCTGGTCGTAAATGGCCCGTGCAAGGTACGGCGTGAATCCCGCTTCATCGTCGGGATGCGCCACCACCACCAGAATGTCCACCTTGTACCGCTCGTCAGCTCCATGAATCACAACAAGAGTTTGCGCCCGGGTGCATGCGAAGGACGCGAATAGTGCTGCTAAGGACAGCAGGAGGATGAACCGCATTCGAGTCATTGAATAGCGCTCTCTCATTTTGAATTAAAGAACGTAAATTGTAGCAATCACTCTAGGCGACATGTCTCCAAAAGAGAGCTTGAATTAATTCCAGCATCGTAATACTGGAGCATCATCGATACGCATATCATCATGTTGTTCTTTGATGCGACGTACTACAGCAAGCATTTGACATACGATCTTTACTTTGGTACGGTGAAGCCGAGGTATCGTATGGAAACTGTCAAAGTGTCACCCAAGTTTCAGGTCGTCATACCCAAAAGGCTTCGAGAGGAGCTCGAACTCAAGCCAGGCGAAGAACTTCAGATCTTCCTGTTCGAAAAGTCCCTAAGACTGCAGCGTCCTCGTTCGATCAAAGATCTTCGCGGTATCGCCAAAGGTATGGTGTGGAAGGACGAGGACCGTGACCACTCCGATCGTTTTTGAGCGCGTTGTGGTCGATTCTTCCGGTTGGGTTGAGTTTTTGGCAAACGGCCCAAAAGCGGATCGCTTTGCCCCATACCTGGAGTCCCAAACAGCAACGATTCTTCTTCCCTCGATTGTGGTCTACGAAGTACACAAAAAGCTCTATAGGGAAAAAGGAAAAGGAATCGCCGACGAGTTCATTTCTCAAGCTTTCGGTTTCCGCCAGCAACTCATCGACCTGACATTAGAGCTTGCCATTTCGTCTTCAAAGACAAGCCTTGAGTCAGGACTATCGATGGCGGATGCGATCATCTACACGATCGCTCAGAAATATAGGGCGCAACTTATAACCTCAGACGCTCATTTCGCAAGCCTACCAAGTGTTACGCTGATTTGAACGGTTGCAGCGCCTTGACCGCTGTGGCGCCCGCCGATACTCTAATTAGCTAATGTACCGGCAGTTTTTCTGCTCGAGTCAGGACAACTCTTATGGATCAGATTCACGTAACCCTACCCGACGGTAGTGTCAAAGATTTCCCCAAGGGAACCACTCCCGTTGAAATTGCTCGGTCAATCTCCCCTCGTCTCGCCGATGCGGCCCTCGTCGCCAAAGTGCGCGCATCGAATGGCGAGGGCGCCAACGCCAAGACTGGTATTTTTTCCAACTCCGTCGATCCCGCCGAAGATGGCAGCCTGCTCTACGATTTGCGCCGGCCGCTCGAACAAGATGTAAATCTTCAGATCCTTACCGAGAAGGATCCTGACGCGCTATACGTCTTTCGCCATTCGGCCGCGCATCTTCTCGCAGCCGCAGTGATGGACTTGTATCCGGAAGTGAAACTGGGCATCGGCCCTCCGATTGACAATGGCTTCTTCTACGAATTCCAGCGCTCCGAGCCGTTCACCCCCGAAGACCTGGCCGAAATCGAAAAGAAAATGCACGAACTGGCCGCTCAGGATTTGCAGAACGAGCGCAAACTTCTGCCCAAGCCAGAAGCCCTGAAGCTGTATCAAGACTCCAAGCAGCTTTTTAAATGCGAGCTAATCGAAGAAAAAGCCGACGAGCCTATGGTGTCCTTTTACACCACCGGCAAATTCGTCGATTTCTGCCGCGGTCCGCACATTCCTTCCACCAAACGCATTCAGGCGTTCAAGCTGACCAACGTCGCCGGCGCCTATTGGAAGGGCCAGGAAGGCAATCCGCAGCTTCAACGTATTTACGCGATCGCGTTCTTCAATCAAAAGGAACTTGAGGCGTATCTCCACAGGGTGGAAGAGGCCAAGCGTCGCGACCACCGCAAGCTCGGCACCGAACTCGACCTCTTCAGCATTCAGGAAGAAGCCGGCCCCGGCTTGATTTTCTGGCACCCCAAGGGCGGCTTGATTCGTACCCTGATGGAAAATTGGCTGCGCGACGAACTGCAAAAGCGCGGCTACGATATGGTGTTTACTCCCCATATCATGCGCCTCGATCTTTGGAAGACTTCAGGCCACGCCAGTTTTTATCGAGACAATAT
>Ga0210396_10004858_pt1 | contig 13088 bp, 12 predicted proteins | sample IncBWH17OmetaG_FD_155466 | JGI IMG/M metagenome (GOLD analysis project Ga0210396, IMG submission 155466) | Forest soil microbial communities from Barre Woods Harvard Forest LTER site, Petersham, Massachusetts, United States - Inc-BW-H-17-O ...
AAAATAAGAGAAACGACACTCGACCTTGTCTTTCTCGACATTGCGATGCCCGGTAAAGACGGTTTTTCGCTATTGGAGGAAATCGGCGACATTCGTTTCCGGGTCATTTTTGTTACCGCACACGATGAATATTCGTTAAGAGCGTTCAAATTTAGCGCAATAGACTATCTGCTAAAGCCGGTAAATGAAGATGACCTCATAGTCGCCGTAAGAAAAGCGGAGCGGACGATATTTCATGAACAGACCCTTCAGAAGGGTATCGAGGCATTGATGTATAATCTAAAGCCGCAGACCAACAACCAGGCGCAAAGGCTTTGCCTGGTGACGTTAACGGGGTTTTTCGTGGTGAGTTTGGCGGATATCATCTATTGTGAGGCCGAAGGCCCATACACCAACTTTTACCTTCCGGATAACAAGAAAATCTGCGTTTCCCGCCCGCTGGCGGACTATGAGCTGCTACTCACCGATGTTGATTTCCTGAGAGTGCACAAGTCATTTTTGATAAACCTGCATCATGTCCGTGAATACCGACGCGGCGAAGGCGGCGAGGTGATTCTTAGTAATGGCGTCGGAATAGACGTCAGCCGGCGAAAGAAAGAGACTTTTTTGGAGAAGATCAGGGATATATTCAAACACTGAAGGTTTCTGGGGTGTTGGTGAGGCAGCCGAGGGCGAAAAGGTTCCGGGTTGGTACCAGCTAGGAATATAGCATATGTACCGGATCGGATTGCCAGAATTTCTTCGACTTGACGTCCATAATAGTAAGACGCCCCGAAGCGCCCGCCCCGGTATCGATGAAAAAATAGCCGGTGTTCTTCAGGAATATCCCCTGGATTCAAGGCGGTTTTGTAGCCAGTCGATGTGCGCAACATCATCTTTTCTTTGCCGAGGCGCCGCAAGTATGACCTTGAGGTGGGCGCGCCTCCGCGGATCCATGCGTCCGGATGATATCCCGTCAGGATAAATTTATTGAACCATTCGTCGTGATTTCCTTTGAGCGCAATCAAGTTCCGGATGGTCAATAGTTCCGAAAGTCCGCATTGCATACAGAAATTTATTTGCATATAATTTAAATGAATTCAGGAGAATCCGGCCGATATGTTGAAAAACGAGCCCCAATCGTTTAAAATGTTTAAACATTGATTTAATTTCCGCTCCACTTCCGGAGTTTCCGTTTAGGTTTACAAAAATTAATAGGCTCAAATGAAAAAAGCAATCACTCTTATCCTCGTTACCCTGATCGCAGGACAGGCAAAACCCCAATCCGTCGACGGCTCTTCCGCTAAGAGCGGCTCCTCCAGCGGCTGGATACCCATCCAGGTCACTACAAACCGCGTCCTTGTACCGGTCGTTATCAACGGCCATCCGGTGACTGCCAACCTCGTAAATGGCATCACAAGCCAGATAGACAAAGGTTTTATCGACAATAACAACATTTTAGCTACGAATGCGTCGGGGCAGCAGCTTCAGGCTTCGCTGACACTTCAATTTGCCGACATGACAGTCTCGCAACCAGTCAACGCAGTCGTATACGGGCATCAAAATTCGAACCCGCCCGTCGATTTAATTGCAGGGGACGAAGTGTTTAAGGAATTTGTAGTTGATATCGACTTTCCCAACCGGCGAATTGCTTTCTACCGCCCGGACAGCTTCATTCCACCCACAGGTGTAACACCACTGGTGTTTAAACAGGAAGAAGTTGCCGGCCATATCGGATTGGGCCTCCTTTCCCGGTGCCGCTTAATTTTCGACTACAGCCGCGACCGCCTTTATATCATCCCTGGTCCCCGATCAGCAGTAAACGCGCCCTTCCCAAAAGATCGCTCAGGACTTGTCATGAAAAAAGTCCAGGATGACTATGTCGTAAGATACGTCTGCCCGGGCAGCCCTGCTATGAAAGCTGGTTTTCAGGTAGGAGACACGGTCATACAAGTAAACAATCAGTCCATGCCCGCCCTCCTTGGAACTGCCTGGCAGACCGCAGCCTGGGGCAACGTACATTTGACCGATCTTGGGACTACCTATATATTCACGCTTAAAGATAAATCGGTACGAAAGCTGACGACTGCAGAATATTTTTGACGAAAATGAACGCCCACATGCATTTTCCTGCAGACCTGCTGCCGCCTCAATTAAACTACATCAAAATTTTTTCTAACAAAATTCTTTACAGTATCAACATAGACTCTTGATAAGAAATAATATTATATTCTTTGCGATTTTATTTATAGCTATAACCCTCGCAATTGCGTTTCTTTTTTTTCGCGATGATTTTTTATTTTTTATTAATGGCTACGATATTCGTCTAGCAAAAACAACAACAGCAGAAAGCTTTCAAGCTTATAAAACGATATATAAAAGCAAAGTCATAATAGTACTACTCGAAACTTTTTTGAGCTTGATCACATTGTTAATGTCCAGAAAGGTATTTATTAGTAAAAAATATTTTCTCTACAGATTATCTTTTGGGTAAGCCTAGTCATTGCAGTCATATTTTTAACGCTTTGCTTTGCATTTATCTTTTTACCCAAAGAACCCTTAGTGTAACCAGGTTATCAAAAAAACGAGTACCTTTAAGAAATGAAGTTCTCCGTTTAAGGAATTAACTTCATCCTTGAATTGATCAAAATAATTTCGTCGAGGATGATCAACTCCCCAGAAGGTAAGCGACTACCAGATCAAGGGTTATATGGACAGATTGCTTAATTTTAACTTGCGAAGAAATCGCAGACAAGACCTCCTATAATTCCGAGCCCCAAAAAAGGAGGCAAGCATGGCACGTTGCTTATTTTCAAATTTCATAAAGATCATTGGAATAATGGATGCTATTCCGAAAATAAGCCCGGCAACAACTCCTTTAAAAATATCGGACATAGACTATTTTTTAAGGTCGTACGCTTGTTTAAGCCAGCCCAATAATTCTTTGTCAACATCTTTGACGGATGCAAGTTTGACCGTATGATGATACCGATTCGGCGAGGCTTGATCTACTTTTGAAACTCTCCTACCCGTTAGTTTATAGTTCAAATGAATTTCAAGGAGGATATAGTCCTTACGGGTGTATACTCCCGCAAACCCAAACCTGTTTCCAAGGTGTATGCTTGTCTTTTTTGGTTCAATTTTGAGAGGCCCGAATTTTCGCAGTTCAACGATCAGACGTTCATAGATTGCGCCTACTTCCGGCGCTTTGTCTTTTATATGGTCAAGTTCATCGTATTCCATAAGAGACTATAAATAACTAAATATACTAAAAAGATTAAACTTGGTTCGAACATGGAATGGCGTAAGATAAAAGGGTATTTCAAACCGCAAAAAGCCATCTTTCTTTAGTAAATAGTTATTAGAAGATCAAAGAAAAAGGGCTGCTCGTAGTGGAGCAGCCCGATGAGTTTTTAAGAAAAAGCTGGCGTTGTACCCTGTCGGGGACCTTTTTCAAACACCTTGCGATGCTTATTGAAAACTTTCTATATCTAAACCGGTACAAATTGTCGGGCTTATAATAGCATTTTTTTCAAAATATGGGCTCCGAACGGATTAGTTGTGGCACAATTGCATCGGTGGGGGTGTTCGATTCCCCAACCTCACCACTGTTTCTAACAATTTCGAGGTACAAAAATTTGAAAAGCCAGAGAATTATACCTTGTTGGATACGAAGGGAATTTGAGGGTGGTGGTTGTGGAGGACCGGAAATGGAATAAATTGCATCAAGCAGCCCAGGCTCCGTAGATTGTTTGCGATATGACGGCCAAGAAAAGCATTTTGTCATTTTGATAAATAGGTACAAATCAATTCGTCGAGGGTACTATTGCCCGTCATTTTTCAAAATGGGCATAGATGTTTTTTATCCGCTGGACAGACTTGATTTGCTTCCGGAGGCTGCTTTGTCGACCTTTTTCCACGAATACATACATTTCCTACAGGACATCACGACCACGTATGGCTTAATTAATGCCTGCATTGTGGTCACAAAGATGAAGTTTGCCAATAATCATATTCTTAAGTTGCCGGGTAATGAATTCAAAGTTCCCATCGAATTTAGATCGGATCCAATTACAGAGTTAAATTACAAGCTTCAAGAGGCTTACCTTGGATCTGACGATATTTCGATAAGGGTACTGGGAATAAAGGATATAAGAAAAGAACCTTCCCGGGTTTACTTGCCGGAGCCTGTAAACAAACATCTTCCTGTAATCAAGGTCTATTATGAGGACGGGGGAGGTAGGCCAAAGTCATTTGAGTTCGGAAGCTTACATATCATGGAGACGATGTGCCATATAGGGCAAAAGGTGTTTAACGCGGCAGTAACTCATAATGACGTACCTTATCGAACTGCCGAACTTGTAGCAAATTTTATATATCCCGCGATTGCACAGAATTCTCTATTTGTTTTTGCATTATGTGAAGTGTGCCTTATGGTCCACCATCCTGCTGATGCATTTTATGAAATGCTTGGCACGATGAAGAGCACGAGTTTCGTGCCGAAATCGGAGGCTGAGATATATGATTTTGTTATTGCTAATATACGCGAAGCTAAGACCGGGAGAACAATAAGAGATGTCTATGATCATCAAGTGGACGCGGCCATCGAGGAACTTGGTGGGTATTTTACCACGGAAGCGTTTAATAATGAAAAGACCTGGGTATCACATATTTTAAATGAAGCCAGGAAATGGCGATCCGTTAACCCGATGCTCATACTCGGCTTGCTAAAGCAGCCGGAGATTTTTTCAGTGCAGTTATTGCATCTTCTACACGTATTGGGCACGCCTTTGATGCAAAATCTGGATGGTGAGTGCTGGTACAGTAAACCGGTTGAGTTACAGGACATCGATATTCATCCGGATGTCCTTGCGGCCGTTTTTGAGATTTATCAGCTTTTGATGGACGGGAAGAAGGGCTGCGACTTAAAGAGTTTTTGCAAAAAAGGCACTCGTGGTATAGTTGTTAGTGAAAAATGCGACGAGGCGCCTTGGGATAGAGTACAGGATCTACCGATATGTCCTTTTGCTTTTCTTTGGGGAACTTGGAAGCTGTCGGGCAAAACCCCGTTGTTTAATTGATGCGTCATTCCTTGACAATTTTTCTCACTTTGCAATTAGTTTACAATGATTATTTCACCGGAAATGTTTAAAGACCTTCTCAAAAGAAACGGAATGACTATCGTTGCTGCAGAAAGTATTACCGCAGGGCTGTTTGCCAGCACGCTAGCCTCAGTCAAAGGGGCATCGGCTATACTGAAGGGCAGTGTTGTGACATATAATATTGATATGAAGAAGATTTTTTGGGGCGTGAAAGAAAGTACGTTGGAGGAGCATACAGCTGAATCCATGCAGACGACTCGGGAAATGGTCGAGGGCCTTCGAAAGGCTTACAATAAAAGTTCCATTTACATCGCCGTTACGGGAGTGGCATCGCCAGGCACGCCAGAATACCCTGTAAAAGAAGCGGTAGGGACGACCTTTGTAGTTTGCTGGATGGAGGGGCAACTGCATGAATGGAAGGAACTTATTACCAGCGAGGAGCGAAACGAAATTCGACAACGGGCGGTGGACTTTATGATGGAAAAAGTATACCGCCTGGTAGAAGAAAAATACGGGGACAATAGCTAGTACTTTCCGCGAAAGACATAATCTTAGGTAATATGACCGATAGTTTTTACGAGCAGATTGAAAAAATAGAAGAAAGTCACTGGAATTATTATTTCGGCGGTCCGGATAATATTCCGCTTGATAAACCCTTTGTGACCGTCAATACTGCGAAAGCATTCATGGGCGAGTATTTCAGCAAGGGAGGAAAGCGGCGAATTCCGGAGGCGTTTGACTTGGATAGCTTTCAGGACGCTCGAGCCGATCACACAGTTGCAGTATTTTTCCTTGGGGCTTTGCTTTTGAAGAACACAGGATTTGGCAGCCAGGAATTCTTCGAGGGAAAGATTGAGAAGTGGTACGAGTTTACACTTTTTATGTGGTTTGTGACTTGTCTGGCACATGATGCAGCCTTTTATTTGGAAAAAGACAGGTTTGTTTTTGCCAAAGCCGATACAGTAGAGCAATTATACAATGAGCTTTCGATCGATCACCGATTATTGGATCGGAATATCGGAGGTGTACCAGGCGATTTACTGAACTGCGTCAAACCGTATTTCAACTATCGGCACGCGGAAGGTCGGACTGATCATGGCATTTATGGGGGCATCCTTGCTTTTGATGTCCTGGTGAAAAATCGCATAGACAAGAAGAGCCAAGGCGATGTAGATCCACTCTATTGGGCTGAGGACCTTGATTCGTTTTATGCCATCGCTGCTGCTACCATTGCCACACACAATATCTGGCTTCCCGAAAATGAAGAGACGATTGAAAAGTATGGGCAGGCTGGCTTGAATTCACTTATCGGTCGGGCGCCCGTTACTTTTCGAGAGGGACCTTTACTCTATTTTCTGGGGTTGATCGATACGATCGATCCTGTAAAGGCTTATGGAAGGATAGGAATATCCGTACTAGAGGTGTTAAAAAATGTTCATATTGACTACAAGCAGATGTCATTCACTTTGACCGTTTCCGGGAGGCTCGAGGAGGGTGTGCTTCATGAGCAAGCGAAGCGAGCTAGAGACTGGTTAGCAATAGATTACATCACGGCAGATCGGAGTGTTACCATTAGTTTTCACATAGAATAATGCGGTTGTGAAGCAACAGGTCCGTTTAGCTGCACCTTTGTATTTACCTTTTTCCAATCGCATACCTAACTAACAATAAGAAGACCGACCGTAATATGCTGCGGGTGGACTAGTGGAGAAGAATACGACCAATAGATGGTTGGCAGAGAAATTGAAGGTGAACGAGAATACGGTGTCGAAATGGACGACGAATGCGCAGGAGCCGACGGTGCTGATGTTTTACAGCATTTCGGTGCTCTTGGAGACAGTTTTTTCTACGGAATTTCCGTTCAGATAAGAATAGGTTAAATTTGTGGTCTAAACGTAACTGAATAGCTTTTTTGATTTAACTAATATTCATTCTAGAAATTGAGAACCGGTGAAATCGAGATACCCTAATCTAAGTGTTTTAAGTATTTTAACGAGCAAAGAAAGGATAGACAGCCCGCTCACACTACCGGCCGGAATCAAGGAGACTTACCTGATCTTATTTGTCTATGTTAAGCCTGTTCCGGATTATAAGGAGCGTGAGGATTTCAAATGGATGCACAAGCGAGACAGACCATTAATCCTTTGGAAAGAATTGGGTTTAAGGCATTGGCTGGCGTCGGGTAGGGACGCGCGGGTATCCGCTGAATATGAGGCTCTTTTAGAAAGAGGGTTTATAGATCACGGAGATCGCCGCCTTATCTTACCGGATGTATCGCGCGGGGTCGAAACCTGGGTAGATTCCAATGTTCCTGAAGATCTTAAGGCCGAAATTTTGCGTATCATTGATCGGAGTAGGCTGCCGCCGTCGTTTCTTATTGAGGAGAATCTGGCGGCTTTGTCAGGCTATCGGATAAATAGTAAGAATATAAAGCCCGTAAGACCCGCGGGCTTCTTTCCGCCGGATTTTCTTTTCAAAAGGTTATCCCAGAATATTATCGGCTACCGGGAAATTAGGATTTCACAACTTTCATTCCGTGGGGTTCGATCCAGCGCGATTGCCAGTGAAGGGAGCACGGAATTTACTGGGTTTTATCAGGAGAATTATGGAGATAACGACACACTGGTGGCGGTCGGGAGGGACAAGGACGGTAAGGAAATCGGGAGGAGCAGCATCAGCCCTGACACAGGGCTATTTAAGATGTTCCTGTCTGAACCAAGTATTTTCGGAATAATGCAGGTAGAACAGACGGGGGAAATCCTTTATTCAAAGGATTATACGCTGTTGCAAGGGGTAACTGGTACGGTCAATGTAGTGCAGAAAACATTTAAGGACACGTATGGGCGGGAATTTCGATTGGACGGCAAAAAGCCGGTACGAGCGGAAAACATTGTTCCATATTCATGGTATGGTCCGTTCTATGCGGACGATAGGGCGGCTGATATTCAGCTTTCAGATAAGTTTAAAGAGTTGTTTGACTATATGGGACCGTCCGTGCTGATCGCAGACCCTTATTTTATCGGCCCTTTTAGAAAAGATAAATCCAATGGAACCTTCGCCCTGAGAAGGTGTCAGATAGCATTTTTAGCGGCGTTGCTTCGATCAGTGGTAGACGGGGCAATAAAGGAGTTATATATTTTGGGCTCCAATTCCAGAGCCAACCAAGCCGAAGGTAAGGATGAGACGACCGACCAGTTAAAAAAGGACGACCGGTTTAATAATTATGAGAAGGTTATTCTCCGTGCATTTGAGAGTAACCAACTTCAAACCTTTAAAAAGGGATTTCAAATGGAGTTCCGGAACAGTAAACAGGACTTGCATGGCCGTTATTGGTTTGGAATGAGTAACGATGGCGGAATCCGTTCGCTTAATAAGTGCGTGATCTTGACAAATAGTATTGGGAACATTTCGGAAGTTGACTTTATGCCGGTTTCAGAAGAGAGGCAGCTTCGGGAGTTAACGGCACGAAATCTAGCTTTTTTAAATAATGCTGATTCAGAGCGTATAATATGAAAATGGAAGAATTACTTGCCGCGATAGAGTCCGTAATCTCGGTATATACGGAGGTCGATTGGTTGATTGTCCGAAAATTGGCCGAAAAGTTTCCGGAAGAACCTCCAGGTCGATTTTTGTTTATTGATAGGGAGGAAAAATTTGAGTTACCATTCCAGTTCAGTGAGGGTTACTTGAAAATCGAGGGGGACGAGTATGAGCCCTTCAAAGTGTTGCTGAAGGAGTTGATCGAGAAGAACAGGGATAATCTGACCACAATCGCTAACCTTTTTGTTCTTCAGAATCGGACAGGCTGTCAAACCGCAGATGCGGAGGACGAGTTAGAGAGCTTCTTTAAGGAGGCTGTGGGAGACCAGCAAATCCCTGCGGTATTCGAAGTGTTGATGAAATCACTTAACCAGGAGTTTTTTAGACACACCTCCGTCGATCGTGATCCTGTCGTAGACGCAAAGGATTGGTTTTTTCGTTTTCGTGCATCGGCGATGGTGGGTAGGGCTTACGAGGTTCCTGTTGCGGTCACGGCCCTGGTATCAAATAATATTCAGGGTGGGGTCGATTTCGTGTTTGTCGAACAAATGAAGCCATCGATAAGGGCTTTACTTTGCGAATTTTGGGGCATGGGCATTTCTATGGGCCAGGACCAGGTGCAGGTGGTAGTTGAAAAGGGCGACGAGTTACCATTCCTGACGGTCTATTTGGTGGAGAGGAGTCAGTATAAGTCACCAATGCCTGATTGGATGACCATAGATTTCATCCGACAATTGTTTTGTGATTGGAAGCGAACTGGGGCGTTTTTGTTGGAAAAGACGCTTGGCGGTTATCAGAGGGTCGGGGTGGTACAGCCGGGTCAGAAACAGTTGGAAGACCTCATACGTGCGGTAGTTGCGGAGAAATTAGTCGACGCTTCGCTAAAGGCTGCTGCCTGGATCGAAGTTTTGGACTTTCCGAAGGATTATGTGGGAGTATTCGCATGCCTCGCAGACGGCACCGTGTCCTATGACAAAATTTTGTTCTCGAACAAACAGCGACTTTTTCTTGGGATACTTCGTGACCTGGAACGAATCTTTGATGATATAAACATTTTCGTTGGAGAAAACAACGATCACGAGGGCCCATCCTATTGGCCGATGAGCGATCCGAAATTTCAATTTCTCTTTCGTGTACTTTTAATTTTATACCTGGATGCCGGTGATAATGGGTCTCGGAAAAGATTCAAAAAGATCTGTTTTGAAACGAAGCTGTTGTTTTACGGTGCATTTAGGACCAGCTCACTAGCGAGGAAACTCGCGGAAATGATTTTCTTGACAGCACTGTCGGCGGATGGATTTACCAGCACTTCGACGGAGTTGTTTGCGAGCCTGGATATTCTTCAGTCTGACCTTGTGAATTCGATCCTCGTACCGTATGTCCATACAATAGAGAGGGAGGAAGAAATATGGAATCCGGAATATGAAGGGGTCATTGGATTGTTAAGAAGTGAGAACTTACTGGTTAATGACGCTCTTGGAAGAATTAAGAACGGGCCTCTTTTTCCAAATTATAGCATTCTTTTTACCGCAATGGATGAGATTGCTGTTGCCCGCTGGCCTTATATGGATGGGCGTAAAGTTCCATTCAGGACGATGGGATTGCAGCCGGGGACTAACTTTAAGACGGATACCGATTAATGCACGCCTAGCATATTCTGCCCAATCTATGTGAAAGGTAAGAGGTGATCGGCAACGAAATTTTGCTTCTCCGCCAGGTTGATAACCGAGAATGCCGCCACTTTTTACGATTTAAATTCTTCGAATGCAATTCATGGAGATGTCTTAAGGGCCGGTCGTTTCTTGCCGTGTCACGGCCGGCTGTTCCATACGCGGAAAACACCTCTTTTTTAAAATCCCCACGGATTAATGTGTAGCAGAATGAACATCGATATCAAAAAACCGGAAGAGGAACTCAAGAATGAGATCTACCACCGATTTGTCCTTATGGGTGAGCGACTCGATTAATAGATATCCGAATAGAATCAACCCACAGGCCTTAATGATTCGCCTTACCCAGACTACGTATCGATACTGCCGTACTTCCAGGATGGAATTTGTCGAGAAAACGAACAGTTGCTCACCCCAATTTGTCAGAAGAATCGTGATAAAAACAAGGGAAACTAGTGCAATATTAAGAACTTTAAACTGAACTAGATTATAGATGTTTTTGAATACTGCCAATATGAACAGAGCGTACAGTATATAGCCTATGTAAAAGAAGCCGCCGTACGCCCAGGCTGGCAAGAATTCTTCTGACTTGTGGACGTTGCCTCGCATAGAGCGAACTTTTAGTACCAAAATCTCTGCCCCTTTTCGGTGCAATTGCGCGAACCAAGTGCCCAACAAAAGAAATGCGTACCATAGTGGTCCGTAAAGCAGAAAGCCCCGGTCGGCCAATAGCCCTTCAATCGCCGTCGAATGGTGGTGAATCAACAAGAAGCTGGTGTCATGACTGCGTGGTATATACAACAAATATGAAACCGAATCACCTTTGTGATAATCCTCATCGCAAGACACAAACTGATTATATTTTTCAAGATGACAGCTATAGTAGGTATCGCCGTTTATTTCTTGTCCGGTGCGATAAATTATCGTGTGCTCCGTCAAACTGTCTACACGGTCATTATGAACAGTAGCTTTCAAAAGTATGTTGATCGACGAGTGCCAGCCCCATGCCGACAGCACTACGATTACGATTTGTATGGCAATAAGATAGTGCAGACTTTTATCCTCAGGTTCTAATATTTTCCACGGGTGGAATTTTATTATGTAGGATAGCATGAAAGCTAACAACCCGAGTGAACACCCTAACAGCGCATTTTGGAAACCCATTGAGGGTGTTGCTACCAAAAGGCTCACAATTGAAAGGCCAATAAGGTATGTTAGATATTTACCGGTCAACATGGATCTGTTTAAAATACCATCTTTTTTCCGAATTAGCGGCGGTGAAAACACCCATTTTGGTGCTTTTGGATAAAACAGCAAAGTAATTCGATGCCCATTAGTCACCAGGAACGAAGTCGACAAAGGCTCTTCTGGTGACTGTTGTGTCCATTTCGAGGGGACGTCTGTGTGAAAGTTGATTTTTTGTTGGAATTTGGTCGGATTTATTGGGGTTAAAAAAAGTTCTGCTCGAATGGATGTATGTAAAATCCTCGACAAACCAATGCTTAATCAAGAAAAAGTGACGGATGCTGTAAATGGTCTTGAATGAAGTAATGAAGTTCGGATGTTTGCACCATTATTTAATTTTAAACGACGAAAATGAAAAAACTTGTCAATTGGTTTCTCCATCCACCTGTATCAGGTCAATCAACCATTTTAATTATTCGCCTGATGGCCGGGACGGTCTTTTTTTGGGAGGGTATTTTGAAGTTTGTTTATGTAAATCAGGGAGTTGGCCGATTTACAAAGTTGGGTTTCCCCTTCCCTGAAACGACTGCACATATCATCGCAACAGGCGAAATATTGGGTGGTTTACTTTTAATCTTTGGATTATTTACGAGGATTACGGCTTTCTATTTTATAGTGCAGATGATCGTTGCCGTCCTCAGCACCAAAATTGATTTATATTTTGGCAGAAGCCCCTTACCAATGCCGCCAGCTCCTCCAAAAATGGGCTTTTGGGCCGTATTACATGAGATTCGTTCCGATTATGCGCAAATTTTCACCTGCCTCTTTCTGTTTATTGAAGGTGCCGGCAGGAGATCGCTTGATTTTATAATTTCTACTACAAAGAAGGCCTATAGGATAGGCGAGAAATCCTTGCCCGTTTTCAAAGAAAACCAACCCCGAGTCGAACAAAGAGCGAAAAAGAAACGGGGATATACGACTGTAAATTAAGCTACTTCATGAAACCTGCATACCGCAAGATACCGTATATCGTCATGGCCGTTTGTCTGGCCGCTTGTGCTCGAAATATGGAACACCCGGCGACGGGCGGTTCACCGGACGCACCCAATGTCAGAGGCATCTATGTTCTTAACGAGGGCGGGACCACGATTAATGGCGTAAACTATGGAAATGACTCGGATTTCAAAAGCACACTGGCCTTTTACGACCCGGTCGCCAAAAACGTCACACCAGATCGTTTCAGCCAGGTTAACGGTACTCCTTTAGGGTTTAAGGCGTTAGATATGGGCCTTTACGGCTCAAAACTGTATATCGCCCTGGCAGGTTCGCAGGCGGTAGCAGTTGTAGACGCCGGGTCTACGCGGCTGCTGGCCAAAACCGCAACCACGTTACCAGCTACGGTGAAAGCATTTACCACCTATGCGCCCGATCCAACGCATATCTGCTTTTTTGACGGAGAGGTGTATATCGGTCTGGTCAATGGCATTATCGAGGTCATGGATACAACCTCTTTGAAGATCGTCCGATACATGGGTGGAGATGTGCCGCTGCTCACGCCAATAGGCCCGGTGGTGGCTAACGGGAAGCTGTATTTAGCCGGCCAGGGCAACAG
>Ga0210396_10004860_pt1 | contig 13083 bp, 14 predicted proteins | sample IncBWH17OmetaG_FD_155466 | JGI IMG/M metagenome (GOLD analysis project Ga0210396, IMG submission 155466) | Forest soil microbial communities from Barre Woods Harvard Forest LTER site, Petersham, Massachusetts, United States - Inc-BW-H-17-O ...
GTCGCCGGTGTTGGCGCGGCAGGTCATCTCGCCGGGATCTCATTTCAAAAGGAGACCGGAACCAGGTTTCAATTCGTGCCCTATCGCGGCAATGCGCCGGCCATGCAGGATCTTTTGGCGGGCCAGATCGATTTCATGATCGAACCGTCGTCGAATTTCAAATCGCTGGTCGATAGCGGCAGTATCAGGCCCTATGCCGTCACCGGCCGCACGCGGCTCCCTTCGTCGCCGCAAATTCCGACGGCGGACGAGGCCGGGTTGCCCGGTTTCTTTGCCTCGCTGTGGTATGGACTTTGGGTGCCCAGGAGCACGCCAAAGGACATCATCGCCAAGTTGAATGCCACCATGGTGCAGGTGCTTGCCGATCCTTCGGCGCAAAAGCGGTTCGAGGAACTCGGCATTCAAATGTCGCCGTCGGACCAGCAATCACCCGAGGCCTTGCGGGCCTTCCAGAAATCCGAGGCTGAACGCTGGTGGCCGATCATCAAGGCGTCCGGCCTCAAGGCGGAATGAAATTGCGGCCGCGTCACGCGCCGCGCGGCAACAACCCTTCCTCAATCGCCTTGATCTGCAACGCCAGATATTTCGAATTGATGCGGCATTGCGCCAGGCTGCCGGCGATGAACCAAAGGCCGGGCTGGCCGGTGCGCGTATACATGTTGCGCAGCTCCTGGGTGTCACCGAATCCCCAGATCGGGCCGACGCGTGCCGTGACCTCTTCGCCGAACAGCTTGCGCACCAGATGCTCCTGCGGTTTGTACCCGGTCGCCAGCACGATCAGATCAGCGGTAAGCGTCTCGCCGCTTTTTATGCGCACGCCTTCCGCGGCGAACGATTCAATATGCGAGAACTGCAGCAATCCAATCTCGCCGCGCACGACCAGATCGGAGCAGCCGACGTTGAAATAATAGCCGCCGCCGCGGGTGAGGTATTTGAACTGCCAGCCGGTGTTATCTTCGCCGTAATCGAGTTTGAAGCCGACACCCGCCAGGCCATCGAGCAATTCCTTGTCGAATTTTTTCGACTGCTCGGTCAGCATCGCATGGCTTCGTCTCGCAAGGACCAGCGGCATCGAGGTTGCGATCAGGTCATTGTCTTCCAGGGTGCCCTCATTATACGTCGCGTAGGCCAGTTGCGCCGAGGGTTCGATATTGGTGATCAAGGTCGGGCTGCGCTGAACCAGCATCACCTTTGCGCCGCTCGAACGCAGGTCCTGCGCGATGTCGTGGCCGCTATTGCCGGTGCCGATTACGACAGCCGCTTTGCCATTCCATTCCTCGCCGTCATTGTATTGGCTGGAATGCAGGATCGTGCCGGCGAAATCCTTCAGCGTCGGGATATCCGGCACATTCGCGATGCCGCTGACGCCGGTCGCCATCACGACATGCCTTGGATGCATCGTACGCTGGCTGCCATCGGCGCGGCGCAGCACCACCGACCAGCGTCCTTCTGCTTCGTCGTAAGCGCCGCGCTCGAACTCCGTGCCGGTCCAGTAGTTCAGCTCCATGGCGTCAACATAGGCCTCGAACCAGTTGGCGAGCTTGTCCTTGGGGATATAGACCGGCCAGTTCGGGGGGAACGGCATATAGGGCAGGTGATTGACCTGCACTTGATTATGCAGTGTCAGCGCGTGATAGCGTTTGCGCCAGTTGTCGCCGATCCGCGCCTCACGGTCGACGATCAGCGTATCGAGCTGCAATTGCTTGCACCGTGCGGCGATCGAAAGTCCGGCCTGTCCGCCGCCGACCACCAGAACCACCGGATCGTGGTCGGCATAGGCGGCCGCGGCCTGGCGCAGATCGAGCCAGTTGGGACCGCGAAAATCGCGCGAGTAGGATTGGCCGCGGGGCCGTGCGGACCCGAGCTGTTCCTCAAACCCCTTCAATTCGTCGAGCGCGGTCAGCAGCGTCCAGGCCTTGAGCTTGTGGCCGTCGCCGGCGTCGGGAATCAGCCGCAGGATTCCGTGGCCACGGCCTTGCCGGGTCTGGAATTTGAAAATCACCTCGATCGTGGCCGTTCCGGCGCGGGTCACGCGGCGAGGTGCAGCGCGATCGGGATCAATCCTGAAATCAACAGGCGCCGCGCCGATGGCGCAGGCTTTCAACTCGATCAGGATTGGTTCCGCGCCGTTGATGGTCTGGATGTTCCAGCTCAGTGCCAGCACATCGCGCCAATAGCTGTCGGGATGAAATAGTGTTTTGAGCAGACCCGGATCGGGCTTCGTCAACGCGCTTTCGAATTGCGCCAGCCAATTTTCGGCGAGGATCGAGACATCATCGGTTTTGTCGAGCATGCGCGTTTCTCTGCACTGGGCGTCTTTGCGGCGTTTTCCCTGGCGGAAAATCTATACGCTCCCGGACCAGACAGAAAGAGCAGATGAACGTGCGCTTACTCCGCCAGCGACAGGATATGACCCTGATTCGGCGGAACATGGCCGTTGAGCGTATCGAGATAGATTTGCTTCACCGCCGCGCTTCCGCGGCCCTGGATGACCTCAAGGCACCGATCCAGCATCGGGGCGAAGCCCAACCATGCCGCGCCAAATCGCGTGTCGATGCCGCCGGGTCCCCATTGCTTTGCACGCAGACGAATTTGATCGGGCGCGAAGAACCAGACCGGCTTGGCGCCCGGCAATTCCGGCTCATCCGGGGATGAACTGCGATGGGTCAGCCCGACGCGACCGGAATATTTTACGCCGTCGCCGAAATGCTGGTGAAGTGTCGCACGCAACGCGCTGTTGCCCGCCATGTCGACAAATGCGACTGGCCGGTCGGCCGGCAGTGAGGTTACGTCTTCATAGGCTACGACCTCGTCATAGCACCCCAGCGATCTGACAAATGGAGCATTGGCCGCCGACGTCAGTCCGGTCACGCGGATATCCTTGCGCAGATGCACGAGATGCGCGAGACCGAACGCGGTCTTGCTGGACGCGCTGGAGAGGATCACGCTGCGCGCGTCGAAGAATGCGTTTTCCGCCAGATAGTCGTCGACCAGAAATGACAACATGAACAGCGGCCGCAGCAGCGCCTGATAATCGCCCTGACGGCCGGCGAAGGCAGGGTCGCCATTGACGCGCGCATAGGCGTTATAGACCGGCGCCACGCCTTGGCGATGCGTGGCGGCGTCGCGCAGGCCGCGCTTGCTGACGTCGGCGGCTTCGATCACCAGATGCGTCGACATCGGAAAATAGCCGAACAGACGCTCTCCTACCGTGATGCCGGGGTGGCGCGACGCGATCACATCGCCGAAGCCCCACACCGGGATGTTGCCGAAATTGCCGGGCGCCGGGAAAAGCTGCCAGTACTTCAGGAGATCGCCGGCTACCGCGTAAGTGATGTTGTTGGCTGTGAACGCGAAGCGATCGACTTTGACCAGCAGCGCGTCGTCGGGCAGCACAGCAGCATCGGGCAACTCAGTCTCGATGAATTTGCATTGCTGCAAATCGTCGCGGGCAACGATGAAGTCGGTGGATTTCATTTTTTCGATCCCGGCATGGTTGCTGCCGTGATCTTTGCTTTTGCCGATGGCCGTTTTGCGACAGATATCTTGTTTAAAACAGCGTTCGCTTTTGGCGGCGGGTTTTCCGTTGCGCCGATCACACCTTCGCGTTTCTTCAGCGCCCGGTAATAGGTCCACCACAGATGCGCGGCGGCGCCGCGCAGCGGGCGCCACGGTTCCGCCAGCGGCGCCATCTCCTTCACGGTCGGCCGCGTCTTTAGCCCAAGTCCGATCTTGACCGCTTCCTGCACGGCGAGATCGCCGGCGGGCCACGCGTCGCCATGGCCCAGGCAAAACAGCAGATAGACATCGGCGGTCCACGGACCGATGCCGTGCAATGCCGTCAGCGTGTTGTGCGCAGCGTCGGCGTCTTCGTTTGCCAGCACCTCAAGATCAAGACGCTTCGCGGCGATTTCACGCGCCAGACTTTTCAGGGTCTTGATCTTCGCCGCCGACAGTCCGAGCCGGCCGAGACGCTCAGTGCGGGCGCGGCGCAGCGTGTCGTGATGAAACGGATCGAACGCGACGGTAAGGCGCGCCCAGATCGCGGCGGCGCTGGCGGTGGACAATTGCTGGCCGCAGACGATCGCCGCCAAGCCGGCATAGCCGGGGGCGCGCCGCCGCAGCGCCGGCATGCCCGCCAGCTTCAAGATCGGTTGCAGCCGCGGGTCCTGCTTGACCAGCGCGTGGACGGCGCTTTCGAGATCGGCCTGGGTGTTGAGGTGAAAGGTCATTGCGATTTAAAACCATCACGTCCGGTGAAAGAGATCAATGCCACCTGTGTTTCGTTTTGCGCCGAGCCCGAACGGCCATCTGCATCTCGGCCACGCCTATTCGGCGTTGCTGAACTTCGACCTGGCGAATCAGTCCGGCGGCCGTTTCCTGCTGCGCATCGAGGATATCGACGCGACGCGCTGCAAGCCGGAATTCGAGAGCGCGATTTATGAGGATCTTGCGTGGCTCGGCATTGCCTGGGAAAATCCAGTGCGCCGTCAATCCGAGCATCTCGGCGCTTATCGCGAGGCGCTCGAGAGCCTGTCAGCCCAGGGGCTGATCTATCCGAGTTTCGAGAGCCGCGCGGAGATCGCAAGGCTCGTGGCGCAGCGGGAGGCGAACGGCCCTTGGCCACGCGATCCCGACGGGACGCCACACTATCCCGGCTCGGCGCGGTTGTTGTCATCCGACGAGCGCGCGCGGTTGCTTCAATCGGAGGCGCCCTACGCGCTGCGGCTCGATATGGCGGCCGCATGCGCGCGCGCCGGTAATCTCAACTGGACCGAGCACGGCGAGGGTCCGGATGGGGAAACCGGCGCGGTCGCCGCCCGGCCCGAGGCATGGGGCGACGTCATCCTGGCGCGCAAGGAGACGCCGACCAGCTATCATCTTTCGGTGGTCATCGACGACGCCTTGCAGGGCGTGACCGAAGTGGTGCGGGGCCAGGATCTGTTCTGGTCGACCAGCCTGCATCGGCCGCTGCAGCAGCTGCTCGGACTGCCGCAGCCGGCCTACCGGCATCATCGGCTCATCCGTGACGATGCCGGGCGAAAACTGTCGAAATCGACCGCCGCCACCGGTTTGCGAGAACTCCGCGCCCGGGGGGCGACGCCGGCCGAAATCCGCCGCCTTGTCGGCCTGCCTTGAATATCCGGCTGTTGCCGGGGTTGGATCGCAAATGGAAAACGCGCTTCAGCGTGACTCCCGGCGGTCCGCCATGGCATGTTGGCGGTGGCCGGGTTGGGGGAATCATGGCGTCGACATCGCGCTCACAGCGCCCTAAACGGATGCTGAAAAAACGCACTCCAAACATTGCCGCCGGCAAGGCGCGCAAACGTGCCGTCAAGACGCCCGCGCCCGGCATCGTCGAGGCGGCGTTGGCCGCATTCGCGCACGAAGTCCGCACGCCGTTGACTGGCATTCTGGCCATCAGCGATCTCCTGGCGACGGCCGGCCTCGACGAGCGCGAGCGGCGCTGGGTCGATACCATCAAGGCCGGCGCCGAGCATCTCGCGAGCCTGGCAACCTTGTTTGTCGATGCCGCCAAAAGCGGCCGTTCCAGTTTCGGCGCGCGGCAGGATTTCTTCGATTTGCGCACGCTGGCCCGCAACGTTGGGGATTCGCTGGCCGGCCGGGCAACGGCCAAGGGCCTGCAATCCCGGGTCGATATTTCCGAGAAACTTCCGGCGTTCGTGATCGGCGATCCCGTTCGCCTGCGCGCGGCACTGGAAAACCTGATCGACAATGCGGTCAAATTCACCGAGCAGGGCGGCGTTGCACTCGCGGTCAGGCCGGTGCGCGGCACGAAAGGTAAAATCAGCGTTGCCTTTGCGGTTTCGGACAGCGGAATCGGCCTGACGCTGCAAGAGATCAAACGTTTGTTCCGGCCGTTTTCGCAGGCCAATGTCAGCATCGCCTCACGCTTTGGGGGCGCGGGCCTGGGATTGTCGTCGGTGAAAGCGCTGGCGCGGGCGATGGGCGGCGACATTGTGGTGGCGCAACGGCGGGGCGGCGGCACCACCTTCACGTTGACGGTATCATTGACCCGCGCCAAGTCTTCGAAAGACCCGAGTTTTGGACCGGATGCCGATGTTTCGCCGAATCAGCCAAGGGCGTTTCGCGTTCTCAGCGTCGAGGACAATCCATTCGGCCGTGTCGTGCTCAATGCGGTTCTGACCGAACTTGGTCATCAGGCAGAATTCATCGGACGAGGCGAGGCCGCTACTGAGCGGATCGCGCAAGGTGGTTTCGACGCGGTGCTGATGGACATGGTGTTGCCGGGCATCAACGGCATCGAGGCGATCCGGCGAATTCGCGAGCTTGGCCCGCCGTTCGGAAGCATCGCAATTATCGGGGTGTCGGGCCGCGCCGATGACGAGGCGGCCTCGCGTGCGGCCGGCGCGAATGCGTTTCTGGTCAAGCCCGTGTCTCCGAGGGCTTTAGCGACTGCGCTGCTTGAAGCGACACGCCGTGCGGCAGCTGCGACTTGATGATCGCCGCGTTCAGTTCGCCGCCATAGACGAAGATCGCGGCAATGAAATACAGAAACACCAGCGCGATGATGACCGACGCCAGGCCGGCATACATCGTCACGTAATTGTTGGCAAAGCGCGCCAGATACTGTCCGAACACGATTCCCGACACCAGGGACGCCACCAGGGTGAAGATGATGCCCGGCAGGATCTGCACAAAGCTGCGGCGGCCGGCCGGAAGCCACGCGTGCAGAATAAACAGGGCGACGATCAGGGCCGCAATGGTGATGCCGTAACGCGAAACATTGAGGAATTGCTCGTTGGTTTCCACGACAAGTGGAATGTGCCGCCGCACCGCCTCGATGATCAGGGGGCCAAGCACGATCAGAAACGCCATCGCGAGCGAGGTGAAGGCGGCGATCAGCGTGTAGCCGATCGATTCCAGCCGCAGCCAGTACCAGCGTCGCGGCTCGATCACCGAATAGGCGCGGTTGAGCGCGACGCGCAGGGCTTCAACACCGTTGGAGGCGAAATATACCGCTAGCACCGCGCCGATGGTCAGGACGTCGCCGCGGGTGGTCGTCATGACGTCGTGGATCTGGCCCGACAACGAATCGGCGACCTGCTTCGGCCAGACCTGCAGCAACAATCCCGCGGCCTGATCGGCGAGTTCCTTTGATCCGAAAAACCCGGCCAGCGAAGTCAATACGATCAGAAACGGAAACAGCGCCATCAGGGTCGACAGCGCGATATGGCTGGCGATCGCCCAGCCGTCGTCGGCCAAAAACGTGTAGAACGCGTCCAGGCCAACATGAAAGATGTAGCGCAATCGCCTCACAATTCGTCCTGACCTGCGGCAGACGGCTCAATCTGATCAACCAATCCCGAAAAGCCGGGCACTGGCCTACCTTCTGATATTATTGGGCTAAAAGCCAGATCGTTGCGTGAGAGACCGGCTCAAGGTGGGCAATGGCGGAGCGCCCGGTGCGGTGTTATGTACCGCCAATGGCTTCATTCCTGAGTATGATCATTCTTCCCGTCGCAGTGGGTGCCGTTGCGGTGGTGCTGCTGCTTGGTCTTATTAACATGATGCGGGGCGGATCGCCGAACCGCTCCCAGAAACTGATGCAATTGCGGGTATTGCTGCAATTCGTCGCGATCGTCATCACCATGCTCGCGATCTGGGCAATGGGCCGCTGAAGCGCAAGGAGGCGGGAATGGTCGTGCTTAATCGTATCTACACCCGAACCGGCGATGACGGCACCACGGCGCTCGGCAGCGGCGAGCGCCGGCCGAAATACGACCTGCGGATCGGCGCTTATGGAACCGTCGATGAAACCAACGCCGCCATCGGCATCGCGCGGCTGCATCTGGCGGACGCGCGCGGACTCGACGCGATGCTGGGCCTGATCCAGAATGATCTGTTCGATCTCGGCGCCGATCTCGCGGTCCCCCAGCGCGAGGGCAAGGCGGAACGGTTACGGATAATGTCGAGCCAGGTCGAACGCCTGGAGCACGACATCGACAGCCTGAACGCGCAGTTGGCGCCCTTGACCTCGTTTGTGCTGCCCGGAGGCACGCCGGCCGCGGCGCATTTGCATCTGGCCCGCACGATATGCCGGAGGGCGGAACGGATGATGGTGGAACTCGCGGCCCAGCCCAATGAGCCGGTCAGCGATGCGGCGATCCAGTATATGAACCGGTTGTCGGATTTCTTGTTCGTCGCCAGCCGCGCCGTCAACAATAACGGCGCCGGGGACGTCTTATGGGTGCCCGGCCAGAACCGCTAACGGCACCTGTCTGGGAGGCGATTTTTGGCCTTCGCGCGTTGACCGGGGTTGGCGGGGGCTTTAGGTTCCGCGCCAAGCAGATCAAACCCGAAATTCAAGCGAAAGAGGTTCGATGAAGGTTCTGGTACCGGTAAAGCGGGTGGTGGACTTCAACGTCAAGGTCCGCGTCAAGAGCGACGGATCGGGCGTCGAATTGTCCAACGTCAAGATGTCGATGAATCCGTTCGACGAAATCGCCGTCGAGGAAGCCTTGCGCCTGAAAGAGGCCGGCAAGGCAACCGAGGTCGTGGTGGTATCGATCGGTCCCGCGCAAGCGGCCGAAACCATCCGCACAGGCCTCGCCATGGGTGCCGACCGCGGCATTCTGGTCAAGGCGGACGGCAATGTCGAACCGCTGGCGGTGGCGAAAATTCTGAAAGCCATCGTCGATGAGGAAAAGCCCGGCCTTGTTATTCTCGGCAAGCAGGCGATCGATGACGACTCAAACCAGACCGGCCAGATGCTGGCCGCGCTGCTCGGGTGGTCGCAGGCTACCTTTGCCTCCAAGCTTGAGGTTGACGGTTCCGATTTCAAGGTGACGCGCGAGGTCGACGGCGGCTTGCAGACCGTCAAACTGAAGGGACCGGCGATCGTCACCACCGACCTTCGGCTGAACGAGCCGCGTTACGCCAGTCTGCCCAACATCATGAAGGCGAAGAAGAAGCCGATCGCCGACAAGAGCGCATCCGATTACGGCGTCGATCTCACCGCCCATCTCGAAATCCTCAAGACATCCGAACCGCCCGGCCGCAAGGGCGGCGTCAAGGTCAAGGACGTTGCCGAGTTGGTGTCGAAGCTCAAGAATGAAGCCGGGGTTCTCTAGATGACGACGCTGTTGATTGCCGAACATGACAATGCATCGATCAAGGACTCGACCAACAAGGCGCTGACGGCCGCTGCCGCGCTCGGCAGCGAAGTGCATGTGCTGGTTGCCGGCGAAAACGCCAAGGCTGCCGCGGACGCCGCCGCCAAGCTGGCGGGGATCAAGAAGGTGCTGCTCGCGGACAACGCCGCCTACGCTCACGACCTCGCCGAGCCGCTGGCTGCGCTGATCGTGGCGCTGGCGCCTTCCTATGACGCCTTCGTCGCGCCCGCGACCTCGCGCTTCAAGAATGTGATGCCGCGCGTCGCCGCCCTGCTCGACGTGATGCAGGTGTCGGAAATCATCAAGGTGGTTTCACCGGATACGTTCGAACGACCGATCTATGCCGGCAATGCGATCCAGACCGTGAAATCCAAGGATGCCAAGAAAGTCATCACCGTGCGTACCTCGACCTTCGCCGCGGCCGGCGACGGCGGCAGTGCGGCGGTGGAAAACGCCGCGTCGGCGGCCGATCCCGGTCTCTCCAGCTTTGTCGGCGAGGAAGTCGCCAAGAGCGATCGTCCCGAACTGACATCGGCAAAGATCATCGTCTCCGGCGGCCGTGCCATGCAAAGCCGCGAGAATTTCACCAAATATATCGAGCCGCTTGCCGACAAGCTCGGCGCCGGCGTCGGCGCCTCGCGCGCCGCGGTTGACGCCGGCTACGCGCCGAACGATTGGCAGGTCGGCCAGACCGGCAAGGTGGTGGCGCCGGAGCTCTATATCGCGATCGGTATCTCCGGGGCGATCCAGCATCTTGCCGGGATGAAGGATTCGAAGGTCATTGTTGCGATCAACAAGGATGAGGACGCGCCGATCTTCCAGGTTGCCGATTACGGCCTGGTCGCGGATTTGTATCAGGTGGTTCCCGAACTGACGGAAGCGATCGGCAAGCCCGGAAAGTAACGACGATCGAAACAACGCGTATATTTCGCAAAAATGGGAACCGATTTGCGATAAGAATACACGAATGAAACTGCCTTGCCGGATCAAGCGTAGTTCGGCCGGTGTTGATGCAAGGGAATGAGCGGCGCGGTGCGCGTCGCTCCGGTGAGATGGCAAGATGGCGGTTATGATCAAGAAGGTCGGCGTGATCGGTTCGGGCCAGATGGGCAACGGCATCGCGCATGTGGCGGCGCTGGCCGGGTTCGATGTGGTGCTTAATGACGTGTCTACCGACCGCCTAAAGTCTGCCATGGCCACCATCAACGGCAACCTGTCGCGCCAGGTTGCCAAGAAGATTGTCACTGAGGACGCGCGCAAGCAGGCGTTGGCGCGGATCGTTTCCGCCGACACCGTGGACGGATTGTCCGATTGCGATCTGGTGATCGAGACCGCGGTGGAAAAGGAAGAGGTCAAGCGCAAGATCTTTCATGATGTCTGCGCGGTCTTGAAGCCCAGCGCCATCGTCGCCTCCAATACCTCATCGATTTCGATCACGCGGCTGGCCGCCTCGACCGACCGGCCGGAGCGGTTCATCGGCATTCACTTCATGAACCCGGTTCCGCTGATGGAACTGGTCGAGTTGATCCGCGGCATCGCCACCGACGACACGACTTTCGACGCGGCCAAGGATTTTGTTACCCGGCTCGGCAAGCACATCGCGGTTTCCGAGGACTTTCCGGCCTTCATCGTCAACCGCATCCTGCTGCCGATGATCAACGAGGCGATTTACACGCTGTACGAAGGCGTCGGTAACGTCGAGGCGATCGACGCTGCGATGAAGCTCGGTGCACACCACCCGATGGGGCCGCTGGAACTCGCCGATTTCATCGGCCTCGATACCTGCCTGTCGATCATGCAGGTGCTGCATGAGGGGCTGGCGGACTCCAAATACCGGCCCTGTCCGCTGCTGGTGAAATATGTCGAGGCCGGCTGGCTCGGCCGCAAAACCCAGCGCGGCTTCTACGATTATCGCGGCGACAAGCCGGTTCCGACGCGGTAGCTGATCCACTCCACTTTCGCTCAGATCAATGCCCGTACCAGCGCCACGGCCGTGGGGAGAAGGCCGATGACCATCGTCGCGCCAGTCCCATCCCAAGCCCAAGCAGATGCGCGGCAAGAGCCACGCCCGTATCGGTCTTGCGGAAACGCGTCATTGCAGCCGATCACACGCGCGCTTCAATCGCTGGCCGGCTTCTTCGATGGCCGATGGCGAGTTGGCGAAGCTGACGCGGATGTACGGCGACAATCCGAAATCTTCACCGGGAAATACCACGACATCGGCGCGCTCAAGCAGATAGGCGGCAAAATCGCGATCAGTGCGAATTGATCCGCCGTCCGCGCGCACCGCCTGCTTCAGCTCCGGCGTGCCATCGACATCGGTGTAGCGGGTTTCTCCCCGCAGCGCGGCGGCTTGCGCCGCGGCGATTACATGATCCGGCGTCGCAAAGTCGAGATTGCCCGAGGACAACTCGATGATGTCTCGCCCGGCCGCGCGCAACTCGCGGGCGCGGCGGCGCAGGATCGATGCGGGCGAGGCGTGGATGCCGTTCATGCGCGGCGACAGCGCGGGCATGGCGATCATCGGACATACTGCGCTTCGCCCCGGCCGAACGACCAGTTTTCCGGAAGCACCTCGACCAGATTGATGAAAATGTCCTCGGCTCGCAGGCCTGGACTCTCGGTCAGACGTTCGACGATGCGCCGATAGAGCTTTTGCTTTTGTGCCGTCGGGCGCGTGTTGCTGACGGTGATCTGAATAATGACCAGATCGTCAGTGCGCTGGATGCCGAGATAATCCGCGCCATAGACGAAATCGTCTTCGTCGTGTTCGGTAACGGTCATGAAGCGGTCGCCTTCGGGAACATCGAAGCTCTCGCGCATGGCCTGATAGAGACCTTCAAGAATGGCCTTGCGGTAGGCGGCGGGCTTGCCCCGCCTCAGTGAAATCCGGGTCAATGGCATAGTGATTCTCCTGTGTCGGTCGGTAAGTGGCCAATTAATTCTATGAGCTTCTTGATCATTAAAAAACGATATGGAATACTATTTCAGTGATTTCATATCTAAATGGATGATCATGAAGGCGCTCGATGTCGAGGCGGTCCAGGCCTTTGTCCTGGTCGCAGACCTGAATAGTTTCACCCGGGCCGCCGAGGCGCTGGACACCACGCAATCGTCGGTCAGCCTCAAGATCAAACGCCTGGAAGACGGGCTTGGCCGGCGGCTATTGGAACGAACCCCGCGACGGGTCCGGTTGTCCGCAGAGGGCACCGCCTTTCTTGGCGCAGCGCGCAATCTGGTCGCCGCGCATCAGTCGGCGATCGGAGCGTTTGCCGTCGAGCACCGCCGGCTGATCGTCGGCATCAGCCATCATATCGTTGGCACGGAACTGGCGGCGCTGTTGAAGCGGATGAACGCGACGGATCCGGGGCTGGTGATCGAATTGCATGTCGACGCGTCGCGCGACGTATTGGCGTCATTCGATGACGGCACGCTGGATGCCGCGATCGTGCTCGGGCACGACGCCCACTGCCGTGACGGCGATGTGTTGTTTGAAGAGCCATTCGGCTGGATGGCCGCGCCCGATTTTTATCGCGAGCCGGGTGCGCCGCTGCGGCTTGCGACCCAGGCCGAGCCTTGCAGCGTGCGCGCGATGGCTGTCGGTGCCCTCGATGCCGCGGGTATATCCTGGACAGAGGTTTTTGTCGGTGGCGGGCTGGCTACCATCGCTGCGGCGATTTCAGCGGGTCTGGCGGTGGCGGCGCTGGCGCGTCGGGTAGCGCCGTCCGATACGGTCGATCTCGGAGCGCGGCTCGGTCTGCCGCCGCTGCCGTCGCGGGAGGTCGTGCTTTATTCGAAACTTTCCGATGCAAGGGCACGCCGGGCGCTGCGCACCCTCGGCGCGGCTTTCGCGGCAAACGCCGCCTGATCTCCGCAGAGAGAGCCGCCTGATCTCCGCAGAGAGAAATGGATCATTAATTTTCGC
>Ga0210396_10004862_pt1 | contig 13081 bp, 10 predicted proteins | sample IncBWH17OmetaG_FD_155466 | JGI IMG/M metagenome (GOLD analysis project Ga0210396, IMG submission 155466) | Forest soil microbial communities from Barre Woods Harvard Forest LTER site, Petersham, Massachusetts, United States - Inc-BW-H-17-O ...
AATTCCCGCTGCCTTGCGCTGCTCAAGCCAGAATCAGAAGGCATTTTGCCGCGAACTTTGATGCGAACTCGCCTCGTCCCGAAGATTTGAGGCGACGAGAATACAAGGTAGGCGGCCTTCGAGCAAAGGATTGGCGCTTTGCAAGCCGGTTGGCAGGGGACGGCTTGCAAAGCTGACCGCGCAACGGATACAGTTCTGCACGCCTTCACGGCAATCGAAATGACAACCGAACAGCAGCGGCTGCAAGCCAGCGCCGATCGCGAAGTTCACTGGAAACGGTGGGGGCCGTATCTTTCCGAGCGCCAGTGGGGAACAGTGCGCGAGGATTACAGCGCGAATGGCGACGCGTGGGACTATTTTCCGCACGATCACGCGCGCTCGCGGGCTTACCGCTGGGGAGAAGATGGCATCGCAGGGTTTTGCGACCGACATCAGCACATTTGCTTTGCGCTCGCGCTGTGGAACGAAAAAGATCCCATTCTGAAGGAGCGGCTTTTCGGCCTGACGAATTTCGAGGGCAATCACGGCGAAGACGTGAAGGAGTATTACTACTACCTCGACGCCATCCCCACGAATTGCTATTTGAAATACCTCTACAAGTATCCGCAGGCGGCATTTCCATACGATCAGCTGCGCATTGAGAACAAGAAGCGAACACGTCTCGAACCCGAGTATGAGTTGATCGATACGGGGGTTTTCAACGAGAGCCGCTACTTCGACGTGTTCGTCGAGTATGCGAAAGCCACCTTCGAAGACATCGTGATTCGAATTACCGCTTGGAATCGCGGACCTGAGAGTGCGCGCCTGCATCTTCTGCCCACGTTGTGGTTCCGCAATCGGTGGGACTGGGGCGATCCGTATGACCCGCCGGAGGCGCAGCTTATTGCCGGACCCGCGGGCACACAGACGATTGCGCTCGATGAGTTTCATTACGGAAAGCGCTGGCTGATTGCTGAAGGCGCGCCGGAGATGCTCTTTACCAACAACGAAACGAATATGGAGCGGCTCTATCAAGCGAAGAGCCGGACGCCCTTCGTGAAGGACGCGTTTCATCGCTACTTGATCGAGGGCGAGCACGGGGCGGTGAACCCCGCAATGAAAGGCACGAAAGCCGCCGGGCATTACTCCGCAGAAATTGCACCGGGGAAAAGTTGGACAGTTCGATTGCGGTTGATGGATAGCAATCCGAGCGATCCGCTTTCGCCGCCGAAGGATTATTTCGGAGCGGCTTTTGAAGCGTGGTTTGACAAGCGCAAACAAGAAGCCGATGAATTCTACGACCAGCGGGCGCCGAAAGGAATCAGCGACGACGCGCGGCTGGTGCAACGCCAGGCGCTGGCCGGCTTGATATGGGGCAAACAAAGTTATCACTATGACGTCGACCGTTGGCTCAAGGGCGATTCGATCCAGCCGGCACCCGATCCTCGCCGGCAGTTCGGACGGAATCACGAATGGACGCACCTGCATAACTCAGACGTGATTTCGATGCCGGACAAGTGGGAGTACCCGTGGTATGCGGCTTGGGATCTTGCATTCCACTGCGTGGCGATGGCGCTGATCGATCCGGATTTCGCGAAGGATCAGCTCATCTTGTTTATGCGCGAATGGTACATGCATCCGAACGGGCAGCTCCCCGCTTACGAATGGAATTTTTCGGACGTGAATCCGCCCGTACACGCGTGGGCAGCGTGGCGCGTCTACAAAATTGCGGGTCGCGTGAGCGGAAAACCGGACCGAAATTTCCTCGTGCGCGTCTTCCACAAACTGCTCATAAATTTCACCTGGTGGGTGAACCGTAAGGATCCCTCGGGCCGCAACGTTTTTGAAGGCGGCTTTCTCGGCCTGGATAATATCGGAGTGTTCGACCGTTCGAGGCCGCTTGGCCCAGGGAACTACATCGATCAATCGGACGGCACCAGTTGGATGGCGATGTTTTGCCTGGACATGCTGTCGATGGCGATTGAGCTTGCGGTGCAGGATCCCGCTTATGAGGACGTGGCCAGCAAATTCTTCGAGCACTTCGTGTACATCGCGTCGGCGATGAACGACATGGGCGGAACCGGCATCGGATTGTGGGATGAGAAGGATGGTTTCTACTACGACGTGCTGCATCTCGGCGAAGAGACGGTTATGCCGATGAAAGTGCGATCGATGGTGGGTTTGACCCCTCTGTTCGCGGTCGAAGTTTTCGAACCGCAAGACCTGGAACGCATGAAAGGATTCCGGCGACGAATGCAGTGGTTCCTGGATCATCATCCGGACGTGAAAGACCATGTGGACATGAGCCAGCAGACCAAGCATGGACCGCGAGTGCTGCTCTCGATCGCGAATCGGGCGAAGCTCGAGCGGATTTACCGCTACATGTTCGATGAAAACGAATTCTTGTCGCAGCACGGAATACGGGCGCTTTCGAAATATCATCTGAAAAATCCGTTTGAAATCACGGATAAGGAAGGCGTAACTCACGGCGTGGACTACGAGCCTGCGGAATCAACGACCGACCTTTTTGGCGGCAATTCCAATTGGCGCGGGCCGGTTTGGTTCCCGATGAATTTTCTGCTGATCGAAGCGTTGCAGCGGGTTCACTTTTACTATGGGGAAGGCTTCAAGGTGGAGTACCCCACCGGCTCCGGAGAGCAGAAAACCCTTTGGCAGGCTAGCGCAGAACTATCCAAGCGCCTTTCGCATATTTTCTTGCGACGCGATGGCAAGCGCCCGGTGTATGCGAACACGGCGCTTTTTCAAAATGATCCGCACTGGAAGGATTTGATTCTGTTTTTCGAGTACTTCAACGGCGACACCGGCGCGGGCCTAGGCGCCAATCATCAAACTGGCTGGACAGCATTGGTTGCGAAGCTGATCGAACAGAGCGGAGAGTAACGTCTCTCCGGGCGCAGATTAGAAGTCCTCTACCAGGCCAAGACCGAGCGAAACGCGATTTACGTAGTTGAAATAGGCTACTGTTAGAACCGTTTCGCGAACCGCTGCGTCGTCCCATCCGGCTGCTTTCAATGCGCTGATATCTTCCTCTTCAATCTCGACCGGCTTGCGCGTGAGCTTGTCCGCGAATCGGAAAAGAGCTTTCATTTTGTCCGGCACGGCAGCGTTTTCGTAATCGTTTACGAGTTTTCGGGCCAGCGATTTTTCCACTCCCAGCCGCTGAAGCAGTTCCATGTGGATCACGAGGCAGTAGGAAGAAGAGTTGATGCCGCTTACCACGACTCCGATCTGTTCCTTTTCGGTCTTCGTCAGCGCGCCGTCATTCATCACCGCGGCTCCCAGCTTCAATTGACCTTCAATCGCGTCTGGCATCGCGCCGAGAGCCTTGAAATAGTGAGGGAGGAACCCCATATTCTGCTCGATGTTTCCGTAGATTCCTCGAAGCTGCGGGTTCGCCTGTGTTTCTTCGATTTCATTTACATACGTCACGGGATTGCTCCTGAGAGGGGATACGGGGCAAGGACCGAACTACTTTACTCGCATCGCAAAATTCTGACAACTCGTGCGGGCGGCTCAGAATGCCCTGCGAGCTAGAACTCTGTAGTTATTTGTTCGGGGCGGCGCGCTCTACCAACTCGATGAGTATTTTCCCTTTTTCCGAGCCTTTTTCCGGCAGGGTGACGAGGAAGAAATTCACGCGAGTGCCATCCGCACCGGCGCGCGGTGCCGGGTAAATCGGTTGCACTCCGAAGTGCGAGCGCAGAATTTCAGTGGCGGCGTCAACATTCCGCGCAAGCAGTTCGACCTGCTGTATTCCTTCGCCAAACTTTTGAAGGTAACGAGCGATAGCGCCCGCGCCGCCCGGTTCGCGAGTCGTCAGAATATCCAGCTGGATGCCTTGCGCGAAGTGCAATTCAAATTCCCTGGCGTCTTGGTCGGGCGGCACATGCGCGAGGCGGGGAGCACCATTTGCAGCGCGAACTCGCTCGAAGGTCTCAGGCGTAACCGCGATGCCTACGGTCGTTATAGGGAATTGCGACGCGTCGAGAACCACGGTTGCGGCGAATTTCGAGTCGGCAAGCCATTCAGTGATTGCCGCTCGTGCCAGGCCGTGCCCTCGGCTGAAAAGCTCTTTAGCGCCGCGCTCACGAATCGCGCGATCCGGGGAGCCGAGACCGCCAATCAGCGTTGCCAGCTCATTAAATCCTGGCGCAGCACACATCGCCGGTTATTCGCTTACTTCGACATAGGCGAAGTTTTCGAGGGCTGAACGGCGTTGACGTTCGAAAGGGTGATGTACGTCGGCTGGCCTGGCCGCACCGACACCGGTGTATCCCAGCGCAGATGCGCATCGCCCACAGCGGCCGCAACTTCCAGCGAACTGAGCCAATAGTGTCCCGGCGGCACGCGCTGTAGAACGCCCTGTCCTTCCACGTTGGTCTGCGCTCGGGCTACAAGATATTTCGACTCCGCGAGCTCTTCCATCCGCCGTTGAATGTCCGGTTCGCTCTTGGCCTGGAGCTGAGTCCATCGCGTAAAAGGATCGATGTCCTCGAGGTTCAAATCCATTCCCTCGGTACTCTTCGGATTCTTTATCAAGAACTGCTTCACCTCTTCACGATATTCCGCTTTTAGCCGGTTGTATTTGTCGGGGTCTTTTTTCAGTTGCGCGGGCTTGAACTTCGGGCTGGGGAAGTTCGTCGTCTGGTCGCCGGACATCCGCTCCACATAGGCGTCGAAAAATTCCGGCACGCCCATGATGTCGTCCACATCGAGCTTCTTGACGAAGTCTTCGCCCGAGAGCTGCACCCAGTGATTCTTCTTCATCCAGGCCCGGAGTTGTTTCGACGCGCCCGTCATGGTGTCAATGAACGCATCCATATCCGGCTTCGGATAGTTGGCTGACACCTCTTTCTGAATCTCTTCGAAGCTTTTGCTCAGAAGGTAGAAGGGGAAGCCGCGCACCGGTTCTTCTACACCACTCGATGGCGTGGCGCGAGCGATGAATTCGATGGAGCCGTCCTGGGCCCCCGCCCGAGGCGCTCCTGAGATCATTCCTGCAAGAAGCGAGAGGATCGTAATGCGAGCTGCGTTTTTCATGATGTTGGAGATGCTAGCAGAATAGTCCCGAGCGGGTGGGTGCCGGGCTGAACGAATTCATCGTGTTGGTAAACGGTGTAGGAGACCGAGCAAAGAAGAAGAGGATAGACGCCAGGGAGGCCTAATAGAGGCGGAAAACGACCTCGATCGGAGTGGAGACGGCCGAGGCTTTGCCATCCGGGCCCACAGCAGGCTTGAAGCGCCAAGTGCGGACTGCTTCGATGGCCTTTTCATCAAGGCCCATGCCGAGCCCTTTGGCGACGCGTATGTTGGTCGCGCGTCCATCCGCGGTAATCACGGCCATCAACAGCACCGTTCCCTGATATTTCGCCTTGACGGCATCGTCGGAGAACTGCGGATTCGGGCAGTAGAGGCAGGCGGGAATTCCGTACCCGCCGGTGCCAGCGCTAGGATACCCGCCGCCTGTCCCCCATTCATGCCCGGGACCCACGCCTGCGCCATCACCGCTTCCAACGCCAGTACCGCTGCCTGAGCCAATTCCATTGCCGCTACCGGTGCCGCTCGAATCGTTTATCACTTTTCCGAGCGGATCGCCCCAATTACCCGTTTGCGGGCTGGGCAGCTTCATCTCCGGAGGGCCAAGAACAGTCGGCGTCATCTGCATGCGCGCGTTCTCGTTGATCTTTACTTTGGGCGGCGTGAACTGCGTCCATGAAAACTTGGGCAGCTGTCCTTTGCTCGCGGGCAGCACGTTGTGCTCGCCACCGCCACCTCCGCCGCCAGCCTTCTTAGGACCAGGAGGCAGCTTCGGCAGAAACGGCGATTCGAGTTGCGTGACGCTGTAAGTCTTTGCTTGCGTTGTGGGAGGCGACATCAATTCCGGCAATAGCGGAACGATGATCAGCACCAGAATCACGACGTGGAAAGCGATCGAGAGCATCTGAACGCGCGTGAACTGAGTGTTCTTCGACCAGATGTCTTTCACCGCTACCGGCTGGCTCGATACCTGCAATGGCGGCAGCTTCGGCGGCGAAATCGTGTCGCGCAAGTTCTGCCAGAAGCCGCCAAAACCCGCGTTCCAATTGACGAGCAGATCCGAATTCACGCGACCGCGCGGATTGGGCTTGAAGAACTCTTTGACGTTATCGCTGAAGCCGGCACCGAATTCAGGCTCGGAGAAAGCGGCGGGCCCGCCGCCGCGCACCTTCACAGGGCGCTCAGTGAGGAAGTCCTTTAAGTTGGCGATGAAATTCTTGAAGAGAGATTCACGGACCGGCGAAGCGAACCGGCCGATGTGGTGATCTATCGCGCCCACGGGCTCAGCGGGCTTCTTCGGAGTTCGATCGAGTTTGAGACTCACGTCAGACATATGCGCTGCCCAAGCCCCCGGCGCCGGACATTCTACCCCTACAACTTAGACGCTCAGGGTACAAAAAGGATGTCTGAGCCGTGAACGGAACGAACCCCTGTGCCAAGTCCGGCTGACATGCTTTAAAAATCATTGTAACATACGATGTCCGTAACGCGCCGCTGGTTTCCTCTGCATGCAGTGCCGCACGGTTCAAGAAAGGGCTTACAAGTCCCACGAGATGGCTAAATTTCCCGACCTGAAGAGCACCCTCAACCTCCCCAAAACAGATTTCCCGATGAAAGCGAAATTGCCGGAGCGCGAGCCAGAGCAGTTGGCCGCCTGGGAGCAGATGGGGCTCTACTACCGCATCCTCGAGTCGCGCAAGGACGCGCCTTTATACGTGCTTCACGATGGTCCGCCTTACCCGACTGGCGAGATCCATCTCGGGACGGGCCTTAATAAGATTCTGAAAGATATGGTCGTGAAATCGAAGACCATGGCCGGTTTTCGTTCGCCCTACATTCCGGGATGGGATTGCCACGGTCTGCCCATCGAGACGCAGGTAGAGAAGAAACTTGGCGGCAAAGGGAAAGTGAGCGCGGGCGAATTTCGAAAAATGTGCCGGGAGTTTGCGTCAGGCTTCATCGAAGCGCACAAGCGGGACTTCAAGCGGCTCGGCGTTTTCGGTCAGTGGGACCGTCCCTATCTGACCATGAATCCGGAGAATGAAGCGGCCATCGCCGGCGCCTTTCTCACGTTTCTCGAGAAGGGAAATGTCTATCGCGGGCTGAAGCCGGTTTACTGGTGCATTTACGATCGCACGGCGCTGGCCGAGGCGGAGGTTGAATACGAAGACCACACGAGCCCTTCCGTCTGGGTGAAGTTTCCGGTTGTGAGCGATGCGAAGTCGCAAAAACTGGGTGCCGATGTAAGCGCGCTGGCCTGGACGACGACTCCCTGGACGCTTCCCGCGAATCGCGCGCTCGCGTTTCATCCCGATTACGAATATGTGGTGGTGGATACGGCCGCGGGCAAGCTTCTGCTCGCAAAGGATCGAGTGAGTGCTGCGCTTGCGGAGCTTGGCCTCGAGGCTACGAGCGAAAGCGGCGGATGGAAGGGAAGAGATCTCGAAGGGATTCAGTTCCGGCATCCGTTCCTCGATCGCACCGGCCCAGCGGTTCTCGCCGATTACGTTACCCTCGATCAAGGTAGCGGAATTGTTCACACGGCGCCGGGCCATGGCGCCGAAGACTTCTACACCGGACAGAAATACAACCTCGAAGCCTACGCGCCTCAGGACGACGAAGGCCGCTTTACCGAAGGCCTGCCTGAGTACAAAGGCAAAACGGTATTCGAGGCGAATGCTCCGATTGTCGAACTGCTGAAGAAGCGCGGTATGCTCGTCGGCGAACGTAAATTCACTCACAGCTATCCGCACTGCTGGCGCTGCCACAATCCCGTGATCTTCCGCGCCACCGAGCAATGGTTCATTGGGCTTGATCGCGACAGTCTTCGCGAGAAGTCCCTCGGCGAAATCAAGAAAGTGAAATGGAAGCCGCAATGGGGCGAAAACCGTTTGCACGAAATGGTGGCCGAGCGCCCTGACTGGTGCATTTCGCGGCAGCGCTTCTGGGGCGTGCCTCTGATCGTTTTTTACTGCGATGCCTGCGGCAAGCGGCTCGAGGATTTTAAAGCCTTGCGCCATGTGCTTCCGTTTTTTGAACGCGAGGGTGCCGACGCCTGGTTCACGCACTCTGCCGCGGAGCTTCTCCCGCCCGGCACGAAGTGCCCTGGTTGCGGGGAAGCGAAATGGCGGAAAGAATCGGACATCCTTGACGTTTGGTTCGATTCGGGCTGCACGAATCTCTCAGTGCTGAGCGAAAAAGATGGCACTTGGCCGGCCGATATGTACCTCGAAGGCCCGGACCAATTTCGAGGCTGGTTTCAAAGTTCGCTGCTGATTGCGGTCGGCATTCGCGGGCGCGCGCCTTATCGAGAAGTTATGACGTACGGATGGGCGCTCGACGAAAAAGGCCGGCCGATGTCGAAGTCGCTCGGTAACGCCATTTACCCTACCGAAATTTCTGAGAAGTGGGGTGCGGATTTGCTGCGCATCTGGGTGGTCTCGCAGGATTCCGCCGCGGATATGCGCATGTCTGTCGCGATGATGACGCAGCTTTCCGAGGCTTATCGCAAAATCCGCAATACGTTTCGCTTCGCGCTTTCGAATTTGTTTGATTTCGATCCGTCGAAGGATCTAGTGCCGGATGCGGATTTGTGGGAGATGGACGCCTGGATGCTTCGCCGCACGGGCGAACTCGTTCGCGAATGCCGGGAGTGGTACGACGCGTTTGAATTCCACCGCGTCTATCACCGCCTGCACGATTTTTGCACCGTGGATTTGAGCGCGCTCTATTTCGATGTGTTGAAGGACCGTCTCTACACGTTCGCGCCCAATAATCGCGGCCGACGCTCGGCACAAACCGCGGTCTATCGAATCGCTAACGCTTTGCTGCATTTGATTGCGCCCACACTTGTTTTCACTGCTGAGGAGGTTTGGAAGCATCTTCCCAAGCACGCGAGCGCACCCGCAAGCGTGCACATGAGTTTGTTTCCCGCCGCGCAGGAATTGACTGGTGCGTTGGACGAGAAAGGCAGCGCCGATTGGGATCGCGTACTTACCGTGCGCGAAGAAGTGCTGAAGGCGCTCGAGCCGGCGCGGGCTGGAAAGCTGATTTCGAGTGGTCTTGAGGCGCGCGTTACCCTGATCGCGAAGAGCGATCTCGCCGCGCTGCTCAGAAAACATGCGGCGAGCCTTCCGGGGTTCTTCATAGTTTCGCAAGTGGAAGTTGCGGACGAGGGAAGCGTCAATGGCGGTGCCACGGCTTCTGGCCTCGAAGGCCTGATGATTCGAGTGGAACGGGCGCTCGGCTCAAAGTGCGAACGCTGTTGGAACTATTCAACGCACGTTGGTGAATACGCTGACGATCCGAGAATTTGCGAACGCTGCGTCGCTGCGCTCAACGAACTTGACAATCAGAGCGTCAAAGGGAGCGCGGGATCCTGATGTCCAACGACTCATCGCGCTCGGGCTGGTACGGCCTCGCGTTTCTCGCGCTTATCGTGCTGGTTGCAGACCAGGCATCCAAGTTCGCGGTGCAGAAATTCACGCAGGCCGGCTCGCTGCGCGTCGTTGTACCCGGGCTCATCAATCTCGTGCACACCAGCAACCCCGGCGTCGCATTCGGGCTGCTCGCTGATTCCTCTTCACCGTGGCTCGCGACTGTCCTGATCGGTTTTTCTACGGCTGTGATCGCGTTGCTGCTCTGGCTTCTGGCCACAGGTCGCGCTGGCGGGAGGCTCGGTCAGACCGGTCTCTCGTTGATTCTCGGCGGCGCCGCGGGCAACGTCCTCGATCGCGCGCTCCGCCATAGCGTCACCGATTTTATTGACTTCCACATCGGCAACTACCACTGGTACACCTTCAACGTGGCTGACTCTGCGATCGTCATCGGTGCAGGACTCGTCGTCCTCGAACTCTTTCACGACTGGCGGCATCCTACTCACGAGCGAGCTTCCTGATGCTGCCAGTTCTCTTTCACATCGGTTCGATGCCGGTCTATTCGTACGGCGTGCTTGTCGCGGGCGGCGTATTGCTCGGTCTTTGGTACGCGCGCCGCCAAGCAGCAAAGCACGGGCTAAATCCCGACGATGTGTGGAATATCGGCATTTATATGGTGCTGGTCGCGCTCGTCATGGCGAAAATCTGGCTCGTTCTCTCCGCGTGGGACTATTACCGAGCCAATCCCCGCGAAATTTTCAGCATGACGGTAATTCAATCGGGCGGTACGTTCTACGGGGGCGTAGTGGGCGCGATGGCCACAATTATCATTTATACCTACGCGAAAAAGATTCCGATTCTGCCTTTGCTTGACACGTTCGCGTTCGCTGTTCCTCTCGGGCACTCGATTGGGCGGCTGGGTTGTCTTCTGGCTGGCTGCTGCTATGGCAAGCCTACGTCAGTGCCTTGGGCAATCACGTTCAAGAACGAACTGGCCGAACAGATCGCCGGGACGCCGCTCAATACGCCACTTCATCCCACGCAGATTTACGAGTCCGGCGTGGAGTTTCTGAATTTTTTGATCATCGTGTGGCTGGCGCGCCGCCAGCGATTTACGGGACAGCTCGTCGGCACCTATTTTCTTCTCTATGGCTTTGAACGCGGCACCATCGAATTTTTCCGCGGCGACCCGGGCCGCACGTTGATGTTTCACGATAGCGTCTCTCTGATGCAGCTTACGAGCGTCGCGCTGATTCTTACCGGCGCATTCCTCTGGTGGCGCGGTTTGCGCGGCTCGGCTCCGATGGCGCCCATGTCTACGGTTGCTCCCACTGCGGCCGGGCAGTAGAGTGCGTGCTGCAATGTTGGACCTGTTCGCGCATGCCGTGCGGTCTACCACTTCGCATGACTGACCAACAACCAACTGAGGACTCGATCTCCGAGCGAATCGAGCTTGTAGTCCCGGCCGAGCAGGCCGGCGCCCGCCTCGATCGTTTTCTCGCCTTGGAACTCGCCGAGATCAGCCGCACCCGCATCCAAGAACTTATGGACGAAGGACGCGTGCTCGTTGACGGCGCCGCGATGAAACCCTCGCACAAGGTCGAAGAGGGTGCGACGGTTGTCATAGATATTCCGCCCACCCTTCCTGCGGGCGTCGAGGCTGAAAATATTCCGCTCGATCTGATTTACGAAGATGACGACATCGCCGTCATCAATAAGCCTGCAGGAATCATCGTTCATCCAGGCGCGGGCGCTGATACCGGCACTTTGGTTGCGGCGCTGCTGCATAGGTTTGGTGGCGTCAGCGGGCTTTCGACGATCGGCGGGCCGCTGCGTTCCGGCATCGTCCATCGCCTCGATAAGGACACGTCGGGCGCGATCGTGATTGCGCGAAGTGATGCAGCCCATCGCAAGCTGGTCAAAGACTTCCAATCACGCCTCGTCGAGAAAACGTATGTGGCGCTGCTGCATGGGAAACTGAAAGGTGAAAAAGGAACCGTGGACTTGCCCGTCGCGCGCGATCTTCACCGCCGGGCGCGCATGACGGCGCGAAGACGCGAAGGCCGCGAAGCACGCACCGATTGGAAGACGCGCTTGCACCTTGATGGCTTTACGCTGATCGAAGCGGACCTTCATACTGGCCGTACGCATCAGATTCGCGTCCATTTTTCGGCGCTCGGTGCTCCTGTTGTGGGCGACACTCTTTACGGCGCGCCTCGCCAGGAAAGAGTTGGCGCCACTTTACTTCCGCCGCTTGGCAGAAATTTCCTCCACGCGGCGAGAATTGCTTTTGCCCACCCGCGCACGGGCCAGCGAATGCAATTCCGTGCTCCCATCGCGCCGGAGCTTGTCGCATACCTGAAATCTCTCGGACAAGCGAAAAAAGTGGATCCAGCTTCGATTGACGCTACGCTGAAGGAGTTCCTATAATTCTCCACGTGAAAACGCTATGGCCAAATCGGTCGCTGATTCTTCTCGCTGTGATTTCTCTTGCGATGATGGCGCCGCGCACCGGTGCTCAACAACCCGCGCCGCAGGCTCCGCCGCCTCCGGCCACCGCTCCCGCCCCCGCTCAGAACGATTCATCACAGCCGATTCCGCTTCAGAGTCAGAAACAGGCGCCTCCCATTCAGGTAACCTCCGGCCTCGTCCATCTGGTCGCTACGGTTACCGACCGCCGCCACAATTTCGTCACCACGCTCGACCAATCCGACTTCAAAGTTTTCGAAAACGGCACCCCGCAGGAAATCCGATTCTTCGGCCGCGAGACCGATCTTCCGCTCCGCATCGGATTGCTTCTCGATACTTCGAATAGCATCCGCCCGCGCCTCGAATTCGAACAGGACGCGGCGATTGATTTTCTGAACAGCGTGATTCGGCGCAATAAAGATATGGCGTTCCTGATGATCTTCGACAACGAGCCTGAAGTGATTCAGGACTACACCGGCGATTTAGCGCTGCTGACGAAAGCGATTCGCAGGCAGCGCGCCGGCGGCGGAACGGCCCTGAATGACGCGATTTACAAAGCCACGGAGAAATTGTCGAACCCGCCGCTTCCGCAAACGGGGAACCCGGAAGTGCGGCGTGTGCTCGTGGTGATCAGCGACGGCGACGATAATTTAAGCGACCGCGCTTTGAGCGAAGCGATCGAGGCGGCGATTCGCGCCGAAGCGTCCATCTATGCCATCAGCACGAATACAGACTGGCTTTCGATTTCCGATAAAGACTCGCCGAGAAAAATACACGTGGAAGGCGGCGACAAAGTTCTTCAGCAATTCGCCGAGCAGAGCGGAGGCCGGGTGTTCTTTCCGTACCGCGTGGATGATCTCGAGCAATCGTTCGTGGATATCGGCTCCGAGTTGCGCAGCCAATATTTCATCGCCTACTCACCCACCACTCCGCTGGCCAATGGCCAGTACCGTAAAATCAATGTTGAAACAGACCGGAAGAATCTGACGGTGCGCACCCGCAAGGGCTACTACGCAACCGCGCAATCGCCTTCGGCTCCCACATCCAAATAGTGCTCTGAGCGAGATCGCGTCAACTATTGATCGCGTGAACGCCCTGGCGCGTAATATCCCTTTCGGGCGAGCACCTTGGTATCCGGCTCGTTCACTTCCACTTGAATCTTGCGGAACGTGCCGTCGCGTTTCGTGTTGGTGGGGTAA
>Ga0210396_10004864_pt1 | contig 13075 bp, 8 predicted proteins | sample IncBWH17OmetaG_FD_155466 | JGI IMG/M metagenome (GOLD analysis project Ga0210396, IMG submission 155466) | Forest soil microbial communities from Barre Woods Harvard Forest LTER site, Petersham, Massachusetts, United States - Inc-BW-H-17-O ...
ACGATTCCGATCTCATGGCAGCTGCAGGATGCGAACAACACCTTTATTTCTGACCCGGCCACGCTCACATCGATTGTGGCCATCCCCAATCCAGCCTGTGCTGGTCCGGTCTCGGGCAGCGGCACCACTCTGTATAACGGAACGACGGGTCAGGTAGCATTTAGCTACGACGCTGTCAACAATCGCTTCGTATTCACCTGGAACACCACTGACCTGACGGCAGGCTGCTACAACCTGGTCGTCACCACCAACGACACTGCGCAATGGTCGACCATTGTCCATGTGGCCGCCGACACATTCGCGGGATTTGATGCTCCACTCACGTCCGCCTCCGCCCCCGCGAATCCGTCCAATTCCGGGACGTTCGACACCGGTTCGACGATACCGGTGATGTGGCAATTAACAACTCCGAGCGGACCTGATAGCGCACACGCCGTCAATCTGAACAACGTGACTGCCTATGCGAATTCGGCTTGCGCCGGGGCTGCGCCGTCGGGAGCGGCCAGCATCACCCTTTATGACCGCGCCACCAACCAGAGTACGTTCAGCTTCGAGCCAAGCACTGCGGTCTACACCGTGAATTGGACCACGGGAGCGTCGGCCGCGGGCTGCTACGACCTTGTGGTCACGCTGAGCGATCAGTCGGTATACACGACCATGGTCACACTGGCGGCGCCTGGGGGAGTGACAACGCTGCTGCAATACAACTTTGATAACGTGCCCCAGGGATCGGGTTCGCAGACCGCGCCCGCATCGTTTGCGGCTCCGAACGTTGTTGGCGGCGCATTCGGCTATTCCGGGAACAACGCGAATGGAATGTTCAGCAACGGGTGCGTGATGGCGGATTGCATTGACCCGTCGGGTGTCGCGGCCGGCGATTCCTACTCCTTCTCGATGACGAACAGCACGCTCATTTCAAACGCCTCTATCAGCTTCCGGGAGTTCAACAACGATTGCCAGAGCGGATGCGCATCGGCACAGGCCTTCTCCGTGCAGTACGATACGGATCCTGCATTCGGAAATCCCACGACGGTGCAAAGCTTCGTGCCGCTAACCCCGGGATCTGCGAACTACACGTTCCCAATTAGTGGCACGCTGGCAGCCAACACCTACTACTTCCGAATTCTGGCAACGGGAGTGGACCACGACGGCACAGCTCAGTATGTGTTCGACAATGTGACCATCACCGGTTCCCATTGATGGGCACCGGATGATTGGCAGCGGACCGTTTTGCGTCCGCAGTAAGAGCAGTATCGAGGGTTTCAGATTCCTCGCTCGTGCTACCGCGCAAGCGCGGCTACGGACGGCTCGGAATGACAAAAAGTAAGCGGCCTGGCGGTATGGCTCAAAGCCAGTTTGTTTCAGACCAATCGAAGACCAGAGCTAACGGCACAGACCCGTGCTCGCTGCTGGTAATTGCAGAATTCCAGGGGAGAGCCCGCACACAAGAGATTCTGGGTTACATTTTCGCCAGGCGTTTGCGGGCGTCGTCCACCATCGGGTCGTGGGCGTCCTTGACCTTCATCGCGATGAAATTGCGGTAGGCATCGGCCGCACCTGGACTCCTGAGACCCTCCATCGCACGGCCGAGGTAGTAGTACGTCGGCGGGAAGTAGCGGAAAGTCAGCTGCTCGTCGAGGTAGATGTCGGTAGCCTCGCCCCGGCGTTTCAGACAGGTTTCCAATTCTGTATTGGCATCGGTAAAGGCTCCCGCCTCGACATAGGCCCGGGCAAGATTGAAGCGCGCCAGCCATGAATCCACCAGGCGATCGGATTCCTGATAGAGCTGAATCGCTTGCTTTGTATGGCCACGGTTCAACTGGATGTCTCCCTCGATTAACTTTCCTAACGCCTGGGGAGTTGCCTCGATCTGTTTTGAAAGCTCCGAAGACAGCGCCTCCGCCGCCCCATAGTCCCCCGCCATGAAATAAACGCGAGCCGCGGCAAAAAGGACGTTGGCCTTGCTCATGGCCAGGCCACGCTTCACCGATTGCAGGGCTTCCGCCTTCTTGCCCAGCATGAGCTGGGCTTCGGCCATCATCACGTACTTCTTGGCGGCTGCATCCGTGGATTTCGCCACCTTATCGCCGTCGATCCCTTTTTCCAGCGCAGAAACCGCTTGCACGGGGTCGCTACGATAAAGGGCAAGATCGGCCAGGCCACCAGCCGCGGACGAAGCGCCTCCTGCGCTCAAACCCTCGATCTTGCGCCAGAACTCGGTTGCCTTGTCGAAGTTCCCCTTTGCAGTCTCGCAAAGGGCGAGGATGGTAATCGCATCCTCGTAAGTCGGATTGATTTGCAGAACGCCCAGCGCCTCGCGCTCGGCGGTCTCATAGTCACCAGCGAAAAGGGCATAGAGAGATTCGTTGTTCCGGTAAACGACGTTTTTGGGATAGATCTCAATAGCCCGCCGGCTGGCATCTGCGGCTTTCGACATATCATGCCGGAGGTAATACGCATGGGCCAGTGCGCTAAGGCCCATACTGTCGGCGGGATACTGCTTTACCAGGTTTTCGAACTCTTCCACGGCTTTATCGCCATCCGATACAGCCAGATAGTAGCCACCGCGCGTGCGATATTTTTCGCGGTCGGTCATGCGATCAATGTGCTGCATCGCTAATTTGTAGAATGTGACCGAGTCGGTTTGATTTCCTATGTTCCAGTAAAGCGCTCCCAGGTTCCCGTAGGCACTGCCGAAATTTGGATCAAGTTCGATCGCACGATGGAAGCCCTTGACCGCTTCGTCCGTCTTGCCCGCGTACCGCGCTTCCTGAGCCTCGGCGTATTCGTGCGTCGCTTCCAGTGAACCCGAGGTGAACGTCTCCGCGTCGGCGAGCTTTGCCGATTCGGGCGCGGTATCGCCCAGTGCGGTTCGCATCTGGTCGGCCAGAGTGGCTACAGCACGGAGAATGCTGTTTTTGTCCGATGCCTGGGTTTCCTCTGTCGCGATGGCCTTTCCGGTGAGGGCATCGCCGATCTTGCTGACAATCTTATAGCCGGAGCCGTCTTTGGTTACGGTGCCGCTCACCACCATATCCACGCCTTCACGGACGGCGACCAGGCGGGCGTTCGCTTCGTCCAACTTGGTCACGCCCGGCTTCAACTCAGCCAGAGCGGCGCGGGCCTGCGCGCGGTTGAACACACTGATGAACGGAGCGCCTTCCAGTTGCAGCGCAATTGTGGGTTCCAGCGTGCCGTCGAAAATCGAGTCCGAGGTTGCATTGTGGAAGTCGGCCAGCAGAACACGGACCGTGCTATGCATCCCGGCAGTCCGTGGTCGAGAGCGCAGTAGCCAGCCGCCAACTAAGGCCGACGCAGCCACAACTACTAGTGCCGCCGCACCCAACAGCTTGTTCTTATACGTCCGCCGTTGTTGTGGCGGCTGCGCCGGTGGAGTGGAAACGGGTGGCGCGCTGATCGATGCCGGGGGAGAACTCAAAATCAAGGAAGGCGGCCGCTTGCCCTGGATTTCGTCAATTCTGTCGAGAATTTCCTGCGCGCTTTGCCAGCGTTGGCCCGGATCACGCTCCAGGCAACGCGAAACCAGTTCGCTGACGGGCTGTGGAATGCTCGCATCCCAGTCGGAGGGGGGTGCCGCGCGCTCCTGCATCCGCCTAAGCAGGCTGGCTACGGCGCTATCGGCGTGGTACGGCATTCTACCGGTCAGCATCTCGTAACAGATCAAGCCCGCAGTAAAGATGTCGGAACGGGCATCCACCTCCTTGGCCTGCGCCTGTTCCGGAGACATGTATTCCATCGTCCCCATCATGGTGCCGGTGCGCGTCATTCCGTCGCCTTCCATCGAGCGGGCCAGTCCGAAGTCCATCACGATCACACGCCCCTGAGCGTCGCGCATGATGTTTCCGGGCTTCAGGTCGCGGTGAATGACGCCTTCCCGGTGTGCAGCCTGTAAACCGCTCATCATCTGTCGCATGATGTCGACAGCTTCATGGACGGAGACTTTCCCTTGCCGGCGGAGAATCTGATAAAGAGTTTCTCCTTCCAGGTACTCCATCGTGATGTACCTGATCCCGCCGGCTTCGCCCAGGTCGAAGATGCGGATCACATTTCGATCGGTAACCTGTCGCGCGAGGATAAGCTCTTGTTTGAAACGCTGCAGAATTTCGGGATTGCTGGCCAGTTCAGGACGAATCACTTTCAGGGCAATGACACGATCGAGCTCTATGTCCCTTGCCTTATACACCGCTCCCATACCCCCCTCGCCGAGGATTTGGACCAGGCGATAGCGGTTGCCAATAATGGTTCCAGGTTGAAGGAGGAGACTGCCAAAAGTGCCGGTCGGCGAAACGGGGGAGGGAGGACTTAGAGCTTGGCCCGGCGGCGGGTTCTGGTGGGTGATCGGTGAAAGCGGAGGAGGAGTGCCTTCGAGCATGGTCGCGGCTTCTGAGGGGTCGAAGCCCTCAGCGGACCCGCTGGATGGCGTTTGGAACGCGGGCACGGCAGGGGAGGAGGCGGAAGAGCCGCTATCCGGCACCAAAGTCGCAGCTTCGTGGTCGAATTTCTCCTCTCTGGGATCGCTCATGCCCTGATCGCACCCCTTTCCCTGGACCTCTAATCCCTCAATTCCGGTTGCCAGGTCTGGCGGCGAAAATGTCCGAACTCCATTCCACCTAATACGGATGAGAGTATACCCGCCATTTTCACGCAAAAGTACCTAAAAATGCTGCGGAAGTGCCAGAAACGCGTATAGGGAGAGGCAGTTTCTCCATGACTGAACACCAAATTCAAGGAATTGCAAATACCCTGCATAGCACAGCCGTGGTGGTCGCGTTCCAGCTGCATTGCCGTATAATCCGGCGCGATTCCGAGTCGCGCCAAGTTTCATGCCTCCCAGTGACAACCACCTGCCGGTATCCGATCGACATTCAATTGCGATCATTACGCTTGCGGAAGACATGTTTCGCGAGATGCGGCGGGAGCTGTCGCCCGCGTTTCGCGTCAAGCTTGCGAGCGACGAGGAACAAATCAAGGGTCTGATCGATGATCTTGACGTCCACGGCATTGTGCTCGACCTTGAGAGCATCGGGGACGGGCCTGCAGATGCGATCGATGTCCTGGTGGAAATCCGTCGTTTACGGGAGGATCTGATCCTGGTGGCGATTACCGAGTCAACCAGCAGCGAGCTCCCGTTGCAGGCTACGCAGGCTGGGGCCGACCACTTTTTCCTGAAGCCGGTGGACGGGGAACAGTTGCGCGTGCTCCTCCTGCAGACGATAGAAAAACGCGCCTTGCAGTTCGAAGGCCAGTGGCTGCTACAACAAGTCGAAAACCGGTCAGCATTTGCAGGCCTGATCGGCGGAAGTGAGGCAATGCGCAAGGTTTACCGCGCGATCGAGGCGGTGGCCGGGTCGAATGCCAACGTGGTGATTCGGGGCGAGAGCGGCGTAGGCAAGGAACTCGTCGCGCACGCGATCGTGCAGACGGGAGAGCGTCGCGATCAGCCTTATATTTGCCTCAACTGCTCGGCACTTCCGGAGAGTCTGATTGAATCCGAGTTGTTCGGCCATGAGAAGGGTGCCTTCACGGGCGCTGATACCGCTAAGCCGGGCATGATTGAGGCTGCGCATGCAGGGACTCTTTTTCTGGACGAGATCACGACGCTGCACCACGGCCTGCAGAGCAAACTTTTGCGCGTTCTTCAAGACCGCATGGTGCAGAGGCTGGGAGGAAGGACCGCGAAGAAAATTGACTTCCGGCTCATCACCGCAACCAACGACGATCTGGAAGCCATGGTGCGCATGGGCAGATTCCGCGAAGATCTGTATTACCGCATTAACGTGGTCCCGATCTCCGTGCCGCCGCTACGCGACCGTCAGGGCGATATTCCGCTGCTCGTCGAGCACTTCCTGAGACTGTACTGCACGTCTAACAAGAAGCCGGTGAAGCAGTTGCAACCGGAACTCATGGAGATTCTCGAGGCATATTCCTGGCCGGGAAACGTGCGGGAACTCGAGAATGTCGTTCAACGGTTGGTGATCATGAGCGATGGACAGGTGGTTGCCGCTCACCACTTGCCCCAGCAATTGTTGACCTCGAGCGCTGCCAGCCAGGAGGCCATTCTGATCCCGGAAGGTGGGGTGGACTTCGACGCGGAAATGCAGAAGATCGAGATCGCTTATCTGAACGCGGCCTTGCGCCGAACCAACGGCAAGAAGACCGCGGCTGCACAGTTGCTTCGGATTGATCCGCAACGAATGAAGTATCTCTGCCGAAAACTAAAGTTGTAAAGCAAGTGTCCGAATACGGTTAATAATTAACCGTGTGAAGGTTAATAATTAACCAAGGTGAATTTGCTACCGGTATGCGCGCCTTGGCGGCAAGCGGCCACTTAACGCAGATCCAACAAAATCAACTACATACAAGGAGTTAGTAGTTTTTTGGAGTTTGGTGCCGCGCTTGCAATACAAGGAGGCATGTAACGGAACTCAAAATCTGGTAAGGACAAGAAGGAGAAAAGAAAAATGACGATCCAGAAGAAATCTCTGATCAGCAGCCTCAGCACCACCAAGAAAGCGATCGTGGCGAGCACGTCCTTGACCCCGGCGACGACACAAGGAGCGCGCACGGCGGCCCCGCGCACGGCGGCCCCGCGCACGGCGGCCCCGCGCAACGTGGCCCCGCGCAGTGTAGCCCCGCGCAGTGTAGCCCCGCGCAAAGTAGCCCCGCGCAATGTAGCCCCGCGGTCCATCTCACCCCGTAAGATCAACTAGAGGCTAGCAAGCGCCTTGCCAGAAAAATCAAGGAGCTGCCAAGAGAGGCAGCTCCTTGACGCTTACCAGAGCTTACGTCCAGCGAAGTTGGTCAACGTCTCCCAAGTTAGGCTTGCCGCACTCCGCCTCTTTACAAACACTTTTCCGGTACCGCTCATACCTTCCCGCAAGGAGCGATCAGCATTTGGGATGAGAACGATCGCTTCGTAGAACTGCGGGGGACGGATTCCTTGGTACTTGTGCTTGGCCCGCACATCCGGCACGAGGTCGCTGGCGGCCGGCGCCAAAGAGGCGAGAGAACTTGTGTACGACTTCCCCAACGCCGTTACGAAGATACTGGCGGGGCTGCCGACATGCACCTTCCGGATCTCGGTTTCGGGCACATACATCCGAGCTTGCATAACAGACATGTCGCTGATTTCCGCAAGCGTTGCCCCTGCCTTCAGCCGGGAGCCGATTGCATCCTGCAGTCGTGCTGTCACCACTGTACCGGCAATGGGTGAGTTGAGGGTCAGCTGTGCTTCACGTTCATGGAGCAAGCGGCTCTGTTCAGCGAGCTGTTCCCACTCGTGCTCGGCAGGACCGTAGTCGCGATGATTCATTTGGGCCTGAGTCGCCCGCGCCGAGGCAACTTGGAGGTTGGCATTTGTAACGGCGGCCTCACTTGCCATGTCCAGGTTGCCAAGAACAGCAATCGTTTCTCCGCTTTGAATGCTCTGGCCCTCTTTGGTCAATACACGGAGAACAGTTCCGGGTACTTCGGCCCGGACGATCGACCGGTGTGCCGGTTCCAGCGAAACGCGAGCCTCCACAGTCTCCCGCCAAACAGGAAAGAAAAAAAGGAGCAGGATAGCCGGCGCGATGCTGAATCGCAGCATGGGCGTCCACAAGCGAAGGATTCGATCTTTTTTGTCGAGGTATACGGTGTTCATAAATCGGCTGAACGTCCGAATACGAGATTTAAACAGCATGAGAAACAAAAAGGTCGCTGGCAGAAAAGCCCACTCCGGGCTGAAGCGATAGAAAATGTTCCTGCCGAATCGCACCACGAAGTACAACAGGGAGTAGCTGTACAAACCCGATAACAGCGCATAAATCACAAAGAACAGCCTCAAACGCGAGGGAACATATTCTATCTCGACTGGCAAACCGAAGCTGTTCTTCTTCACCCATCCTGAGAGCAGGGCAGTAGACCTCTCTTTGAGCTCGGTGATTTCGAAAAGCTCTGTAAAAACGAAGTAGCCGTCCAGTTTAATGAGGGGGTTCAGGTTCACCAGGGGAACGATGATCCCGGTCATCAGCACGACCTTGTATGCGACATCGTGAAGGGTCGCACCCGGAGGCGTTCCCCACCAGACAAATGTCGAAACTGCGCAAACCAGCATTTCCACCCAGATTCCGGACATCATGGTGGCAATGCGCATCCATTTCCCGCCATAGACCCATGCTTCTGAAACGTCACAGAAGAAACACGGGGTCAGGTAAATCAGCAGGAATCCCATCTGATGCACTTCGCCACCGGTGTGTTTGCAGCTCAGACCGTGCGAGGACTCGTGCAGGAATCCGAGTATGCAAACCAGCAGCCAGAATTCGACAATATCGGAGAAGCTTTTCTCGGTGAACGTGTAATATCCCAGGGTATCGTTCCAGATTTCTCGCCAGTTAGCAGCGAAAACGCAAAACATCAGAGCGAAGACTACAAGGCTCGATAAGACAAACCAAGGTGCGTAGATAAAGCGTAACTTGCTATAGGCCCAATCAAGAAAGCTGTTCGGGTCCCAGGCTGAGAAGCGGATCTCGGCCAAATTGCCGAATTTCGATTTCTTGGCCGTTCTCTCTCTCCGCTCTGCCATCATTTTTTCCATGAGGGCAATGTTTTTCTCTTGGGGGGTCCGGTACCAGAATTGGCTGTCCTTTAACTGCTCGGCGAAATCCTGGATATGGTTCTCGTCGTACAGTTGGTTGGTCCGTGCGGTCAACATGTCGGCTATCTCGGCATAGGAACGCTGGCCGTCGAACAATTGCAGCAGTGCCCACTGCTCGGGAGTTACTCGGTAGTAATCGTGGGTATCAGGCACCAGCACCATGACGATCGGTTGGCCAGCTTCGATCTGAACACGGGTAATCAAGTGGGGATCAAGCGCCGGCAAGCGTTCAAGCTTGGCCTTTCGCACCGGCAGCTCGGGCAATGCAGCGTTGAGCGCTTCTGTAAGATTCATTGCCGGGGGGTCAAGCGAATCGCAGCCGTCATCCCGGGATGAAGATCGGGTGCAGCGGCGACCAGCTCTACCATGACATCAAATGTGCCACTGGAAGGATCTACAACCGGGCTCAGCTGAATAACTCGAGCTTTGTGTCTCGCGGCCTCCACGACGGGCGAGGTGACCCAAAGCTCTTCTCCCCTTTTGACCCGGCCGAGGAACCGCTCGGGCAAGGTAAACTTCATTCTCAACGGACCTTCAGCCGTCACCCAGAAGAGCCGGTCTCCGACCGCGACCCTTTGTCCCGTGCGAACGTATCGGCGCGCAACAATGCCGTCAAAAGGCGCCCGAATCTGTGTTTTCTCGAGCTCCAGTTGCAGCGATCGTTCGGTGTCCTGGGCATTGACCAGTAACTCCTGGACTCGCTTCACGTCCCATTTGTCCGACTCCGCCTTGTAGCGCGCATGCTCCAATTGTTCCTTGGTGAGGATCTGTGCATCCCACATTTTCTCCGCGCGTCGGTAGTCCGCCTCGAGCACCTTGGCTTCGGCCTCCCAGTTCTTCAGATCAGCTTCGATGCTGCGCGTCTTCGCACGGGCTGCCTCCAGGTCGGCCGAGATCTGCCGTGAATCCAGTTCCGCGAGCAACTGATTCCTCTTCGCGCGCTGTCCGGGCTCCCCGATCGTGCGTAGGATTATTCCCTCCCGCTGTGCGGTAACGTCTACCTGGTTCTCAACCACCAAAGGACCGGACGCTATATAGGAATCATCCTGGGGCGAAGGCGGTAGTTGAACCGAGGCAGCATTTACGGACGCGGGAATGGGGTCATTGAACGAGGTGGATGTGCGCTCACTACAACCTTGCAGAACGACTGCGGCCAGGGCCAATGACACTCGTGTTGATACGAAACGACCGGGCTTCACTAGGACCTCCATCCTTACCACCCGAACCAGGACCACAACTTGGAGTAGAGCCATTGTCCAGGGCCACGCAAAAACACGTACCCGGCTGGATGCCATCCGACAGATACCTTGCCGCGCCCTTGCATGCCGGTGCGAATCGCGTTCTCGTTGTTGGGAAGCGTGACCCGGGCGAAGAAGACCAAACGATCCGCCTGCACGGATGCTCGGGGGCTGACTACCACAACCTCTCCACGAAACGTTCGCGTGGGAAAGCCCTCGAGCTTGATCGCAGCACGCTGCCCGGCTTTGAGCAGTGGTGCGTCCGTTTCATCGATCGCTACATCCACAGTCGCCTGCGAAGTGTCCTGCACTTCGGCGAAGGTGTCACCCAGGGCGAGATGCCTCCCGACCAGGTTCTCCAGATGCGGAGTAGCTATCACTCCTTCGATGGGAGACCGCAGCTGAGTCTTACTCAACCTTTCTTGCGCCCGCTTCAGTTCGGCGCCCCAATAGTCCGCTTGTACCTGCTTGATTCCGGCTTCAGTTCCATCATTGGTCGCCAGTGCCCGGTTCATCTCCGAAAGTGCTGTCTGGTACTTAGAGCGGGCTGCCGCCAGTTCGCCCTCGTAGTTCCAGGGCTCCAGCTCGGCAAGGACCTGGCCAGCCTTCACTCGGCTGCCCTCACGTGCGTAGACCGCCTTAACTATGCCTTCTATCTCGGGCATGACCTGCGCCGCGTGCACTGGGGCCACAGTGGCATCGCCGTCTACCCGCAGGAGGAGGGGACACAGGAGCAAGAAAAGCAGGGCAGTTACGACCAAGGCAATTATGGCCTGTCGACGCCTTTTCTCCATGGCGAGAAACTTGCGCTTGCGCTTGAGTACCGGCTCCAGCACTGAGATGAAGGGCACTTCCTTGTACATCTGGGCATTGCGGAGGGCGACCGTCGCCTGGGCAGCCAATACCTTGATCATTTCCAGGTGGGCCTCGCTCAGGAAATCGGGATCGCTGCTTTCAAAAGAGAGAACACCCACTCGGCCCGACTCGTCAATTAAGGGCAGACCATAAAAGGCGTGCATACCGCTTTCGTCGAAATAACGCGCGAACTTTGCCTTGGTTTCCTCACGAGGGTCGTCGATTTCTTCTCCATGCTGCCGGATGTAGATGCCGTCGTTGGAGAGCGCCGCCCAGCGCAACAACTCCTCCAACGGCTTGATTTGGGGATCATTTGAATCTATTTCCCTGCGTCCTGATACAGCCCCCAGCCGAAGTCTTCCAGCCTGCTCCACTGCGATGGCAGCCCGCTCGTAAGGGATCGCGGCCTGGGGTCCGTTTACGATGGCCTGCATTACGCGCTCAAGATCGAGCGTCGAGGTGATCTCCTGGCTGACGGTGACTAACGCCTGGAGAATTTCCACCTTGCGTTCGGCCAGAAGGAGACTGGCATTGTGTAGAGCCAGAGCGGCTGATTCGTTCAGGCTCGTAAGGACAAAAAGATCGTCCTCATCGAAGGGAGTCCCATCGAGTCGGTTCACGGCCTCAACCACTCCGACCAGAGATTGCTTGTCCATCAGAGGCGCAATAATGATCGAGCGCACCGCCGCGTCGCCGGCGTTCGCGTTCCTCCGAATTAGCCGTACGTCGGCAGGATCATCGATGAGGACCGACTCGCCGGTGTCTGAAACATCTCCGGCCAACCCCTCTCCGCCCTTCTGCACCATGTTTGGTTCGGTGGTGGGGTCCTCGCCCGCTCGGTGCATCAGTAGAATGCTGCCGTCTTCACGGACCAGCCAGACGTTCACGGCTTCGCACTCAAGCATCTCCCGCATTTTCCCGCCGATGATCGGCAACAGCTCGTCCATTTCCAAAGTCGAGCTGAAAACTTTTTCGATGTCGTAAAACTGGGTAAGCCGGGTGATGGAGGTCAGCGAACCGTGCCGCTCCTGCTCGTATGCCAAAGACGACACCAGCGATGCCGCTGCTATCTCCGCAAGCGGCGCGAGAGCCTCCATCTGATGACGTTCTAGTGGCTCATCGAAGCTCAATAGTTCAATTGCTCCTACAAGGGTCTCCCCTTGCAGAAGCGGTACACAAGCGAGACCTTTAACGGTTCGACGGACATTCAGATGGGCGTAGTCCTCGCGGACCAGATTGCTACCTTCGAAGACAACCGTGCGGGGATCCTGGAATACGGCGCCGAGCGTTCCGGCATCGGCGTTCACCGTGGGATCGGGCTCTGCACCTTCCCCCAACGAAGCCTTTACCGACCAGAACGGCCCATTGTCATCCTCTTGGAGGATATAAATGGTGGCCGTGGTGGCCGGAAACCGATCAAGCACGACTTGCGCGATGATGCGCGCGCGCGGACCGGTCTCGGATGCGCCAAGCAACCGGGCGGCAAAATCAGCGATGTTGATGTCCAGCTCAGAACCCGGGGGTATCATCGTGGTGGCTGGCGATTTGCAAAACAGCGCCGGGCGGGGAGGGACTTGCAGGTTGCAAAAACGCCGGGCTTCCTCTAACTTGAGCGGGCACTTTAACAGACGGTTGGAGGCGAGTCAACACCATCCGTCGGTCATAACGAATCCTTGACTTCGGGTAAAACGCGACGTGGACATCGATATTCGCACTCTGGGTGACTTGAAGCTGTTGAAGATCAGGGGTCGCATCACGTTAGGAGTAGGAGTTGACCGCCTGCGCGACACTCTGGAAGACCTGCTGGTTGCAGGCTCGAATCAATGGGTACTCGATATAGCTGATGTCGGTATGATCGATTCCAGCGGGATCGGCCTGCTGGTGAGATATCTGACGGCGGCCAAGCAGCAAGGGGGCGCGTTGAAGCTGCTAAATCCGACAAAATTCGCAATGCAGAGTCTGAAGATGATCGGAGTCCTAAATCTGTTCGAAGTCTATGAGGATCAAGAGGCAGCGCTATCGTCGTTCAAGTGAGGGCGATGTAATCCTGCGCAGAAGCCTAAGACCATCTGGCTTTGTTGGAGATGCTAACGTTCGCGGATGAAATGCTGGAATGTTGCAGCACGTATCCTCCAAAGGAAGGGTAGCTGCCATAGTCAGACACGTTGTCAACTTCTTGAATTGGTCGGGGCGATAGGATTTGAACCTACGACCCCCTGCGCCCAAGGCAGGTGCGCTACCAGGCTGCGCTACGCCCCGACTCTATTGCTCCAGTGATTCTAAACCACTTCCAAATTGCTCCAGTGATTCTAAACCACTTCCAAAA
>Ga0210396_10004865_pt1 | contig 13075 bp, 4 predicted proteins | sample IncBWH17OmetaG_FD_155466 | JGI IMG/M metagenome (GOLD analysis project Ga0210396, IMG submission 155466) | Forest soil microbial communities from Barre Woods Harvard Forest LTER site, Petersham, Massachusetts, United States - Inc-BW-H-17-O ...
CGTTGACCCGTCAGTTCCGCGATGCTGGCCTCGATCTAGAGCAACATCGCATCCGCAAATTCTTCGAACTCTGCCAGAAAGTTCAGGATTTGCCGCGGCATCTTGGCCAGCACTCCGGCGGCATGGTTGTTTGCCACGGCCAATTGGATTCGGTCGTGCCGCTGGAGCCGGCCAGCATGCCCGGTCGCGTTGTTGTGCAATGGGACAAAGAAGATTGCGCCGATATGGGCATCGTGAAAATCGACTTGCTCGGCTTAGGCATGATGGCGGTCCTGGAAGATACGATCCGCCTCATCCGCGAACACAATCGCGAAGAAATCGATCTCGGTCATTTGCCCGCCAACGACAAAAAAGTGTATTCCACGTTGCAACGCGCAGACACCATCGGCATGTTCCAGGTAGAAAGCCGTGCGCAGATGTCTTGCCTGCCGCGCCTCAAACCCAAATGCTTCTACGACATCGTCGTCCAGGTGGCTATCATTCGTCCCGGGCCCATCGTCGGCAAAATGGTGCATCCTTATTTGGCGCGCCGTCAGGGCCGCGAGCCGGCGGAAAGTCTACACCCATCGCTCGAATCAACACTTTCGCGCACCCTTGGTGTTCCTCTCTTCCAGGAACAACTTCTGCGCATCGCCATGATTGCCGCCGGATTTTCTGGCGGTGAAGCCGAGGAACTGCGCCGCGCCTTTGGCTTTAAACGCTCAGAAGCGCGCATGAAAGAAGTAGAAATTAAATTGCGTCGCGGCATGGAAGCAAATGGAATCACCGGCGAGACACAAGACAAAATCGTTCATTCCATCACCGCCTTTGCGTTATACGGATTTCCTGAATCTCATGCAGCCAGTTTCGCGCTGATCGCTTATGCCAGCGCCTTCCTGAAATGCCATTACCTACCGGCGTTTACTACCGCCATTTTGAACAACCAGCCCATGGGCTTCTATCAGCCGGCTACCTTAATTAAGGATGCGCAGCGTCACGGATTGCGCTTTAAGCCCATCGATGTCACAAAATCCGATTGGGATTGCACGATGGAGCCCGGTACACAGGACTTTTGCGTGCGCATTGGTCTTCGCTATGTAAAAGGTTTACGTAAGGAAATTGCCCTTCAACTCATCGAACAACGCAGCATCCACGCGTTCACCTCGATCGATGATTTAAAACACGCTGTCCCGCAAATCCGTAAAGATGAATTGCGCATCCTCGCCGCCGTCGGCGCACTAAATTTCATTTCCGGCAAAGAAGGATTCAATCGCCGCGATGCCCTGTGGCAAGTCGAGCGTTCCAGCCGCTCCTCTGGTCCACTCCTAGAAGGTAATGTCTCCGTTGAAATCGAAACGGAAATCGACAGCAACCTCGAGGCGTCCGTTCCCCCAACTACAACTTCATCGCCTCTCACTCCCATGAATCACCACGAACGCCTCAATGCTGATTTTCGTGGCACTGGCTTGTCCTTAGGACTTCATCCCATGGCTCGCCACCGAAGGGAATTAAATCAGCAAGGAATTTCACCAGCATCGCATTTGGCAGCATTCCCGGATGGGAAGTTCGTGAAGGTCGCTGGCTCCGTCATTGTTCGCCAACGTCCCGGCACCGCGAAAGGATTTGTGTTTCTCAGCCTTGAAGATGAGACCGGCATCGCCAACATCATCATCACCCCGCAACTCTTCGAAAAAAAACACACCACCGTTGTGCATCATTCTTTTTTGCTAATCGCCGGAACACTACAGAATCAGGATGGAGTTATCTCCGTGAAGGCGGGAAACGTGGAACCCTTCATTGCTGCCATCGCCGACTTGAAATCTCACGATTTCCACTAAGCCGCTTTGCCCCTTCGCTGCTCAGTCTTGATTCGCTTCGACAATATTCCTTTGGCTTTTTCCAGTTCCCGCCGCCGCGCCGTGCTCAACCCTTTTCCGCCGCGATTCAGAAAGTACGTCAGCATCCGCATCCCTGAAGCAGGCCCTTTGGGCGAAACTCTTTTCGAAGCCAGCACTCGCGCAATCGTACCCGCACTCTTTGTGAACAGGCCTTGCGGCGGATGCGTCGAGTCCGTCGTCACATTCTTGACCCAGCGCCTGGAGCCATGCCTGCTTTTCGTCCGTGCTGCTCTTGTTTTTGCCATACCGTAAACGTAAAACTCAAAGACAAGGTCAGCAATACCGGATTCGTTGTAACACCAACAATCGCAACCCCATGAAGTCTCACGCTGGTGCCGTGTAATGTTGCTCCAGAATCTTTACAATCCGCGATTTGCTTTCTTCCGCAGCCACGGAACTGTCTTCTTCAATCCCCTTTAACTCGTCAGCCAACGCCTGATCCTTTATCGCTTCGCGCACCCATTGCGAATAATCATGCCTCTGCAAGTGAAACGCCCAAGTCTCGTCATCCACGCCTTTTGCCAACTGAATGAACATATTCAGATTCTGCGCACGCAAATTCAGTTTGTTCTGTGGCCCGCGAAAATAAAAACTCTTATCTTCCCCAAGTTCCCCCGCTGCATACTTGCGCCGGTGACGTTTCAATTCCAGCTTGGCGGGAGCTACCGTAACAATTTTCGGCGGCTCCGCCTCCCCAAACATCCACGCCACAATCTTCCCCGAACGATTCTCGCTGCCGTTTAACGAAAACGGAGGCAACGTCCTTCCCGATCCTTTCACAAACTGATCCACTACTTCCTGCGGCTCCGGCCCAATAATCAAAAGCCCGTTCACCGCTTCCAGCATCGCTCGCGAAACGTGATCCGGATGCACGGTAATCAACATCAGGTTCGGCGGCTCTTTTGGTATCGCCAATTCCACCGGTTTCGATTCTTTCGGCACCAGATGATGCGCCTCATCAATAATGATCCAATGAGGCCGTCCCGTCCGCGCCCGCAATTCCTGCAGCGCCGGAAGCAGTCCCAGAAAAAATGAAGGCCGGTCTGCCAGCGAAATTCCCAGTAAGTTGATGCTCAGCGAATTGTCCGGCTTCTTCAGTACTTCCAAAATCTCAGATGTTGCCGGCACTCGTTCTGGGCCACCCAACGTAACGAATTGCTCCAGATCATCGTAATCCCCTTCAGGGTCCACGACGCACACTTGATACTTCGCCTCCAGCAGTCTCTCCACCAGTGCCGACACCGTTGTCGATTTTCCGCCGCCCGAGGGTCCGGCAATCGCCACCCTCGTGTCGTAAGGCCGCACCCGATATTCCGCTCCAGACTCCTCATGCCCCAACAGCATCCAATGTCGAGTCAGCTTCGGCTCAAGTGACGCTAGATCATCCTTCAGCAGCATCGAAACCAACTCTTCCACGCCGCCGCCGTGATCTCTCTTCGTCACATAATCAGCCCGCTCAATCAGTGACGGGACGGAATTCGCCACCGCCACGCTGCACTCGCACAAGCTCAAAAATGTGTGATCGTTTTCCGCGTCTCCAACACCCACCACGTTGTGCGGAGAAAGATCCAGTTCCTCCAGCGCTGCAATCATCCCCGAAGCTTTGTTTACGCCGGAAGGCAGAATCATCACCGAGCTCTTGTTGAAGATCACCTGCAGCCCCAGCCCTAGCTCGCGAATCACCTGCAACACGCTGTCTTCATGCGGCCGCCACGTTGCCACGATTCCGTATCCCACCGCCAGTCCAGGAAGTCCTCGCCGGCGGAGCTCTTCCACAAATTGCGGGGAAGGTGGTTCGCACAGCACCTTCGTTTCGCAGTTCGCCGGCCTGTATAACACAGCTCCGTTTTCCGCCACGATTCGGTCGAATAGTTTTTCGGCCTCAGGAAAAACCGCCAGCAATTCCGGCAGCAATCTTCCCGTTGCGATAATCAACTTGCGCCCAGACTTACGTAACGCTTCAAGTGCTGCAACCGTTTCCGCAGACACGCGGCTGTCCGCAGCGATGGTGCCATCGTAGTCAGTCACCAGACACATGTAGCGCATTGAGATCCTAGGTAAGGGAACTGCACCTGCTTCGCAAAGTATCGACCAAAACTGTCATGCGCGGCCTCAGTTAATCCGTGTAGCTCGCCATGCAGTTCGACGTACTTCGCGACGCTGAAACTCGAAGGTGTCGGGTAAAAATCGATTTTAGGCTGGCAGCTAGCCAAGCGCGCCCAACTCTTGTATCTAGGCGCGAATTGGAGAATCAAACGATATCTCGACAAGCTGCAAGACGTTTTTGATGCTGCGCGTTCGCGCGAACTGTTCGTCCGCCAACGCTCCAATCAGTAACGCCAAAATACAGTAAAGACCCTACTGCTTCCTCACCCGCCTAACTGCTAGAAAAGAGCTTCCAGTTCACATCCTTCCCGGTATGGGAGAGAGACCGCTTTCGCGCGGATGCAGCCGATGACTGAAAACGCTTCTCCTCCCGTAACGCCAAAAAAGCATTCAAAACGAAATGGGGGCAACGGAATCTCCGTTAGTGAGCCTCCCGCTCTCGAAATCATTCTCCAGACTCTACAAAAAGTCCGTGATGGCGACTTTTCCGTCAGGCTGCCTGTAGTTTGGACCGGCATCAACGGCAAAATCGCCGATATGTTCAACGACATTGTTGCCGCCAACCAGCATATGGCTGTCGAACTCAAGCGATTGGGCCAAGCCGTTGGCAAAGAAGGCAAGACGCGCGAACGCGTTCGCTTTGCCGTCTCTCGCGGCGAATGGGGCGAGATGGAAGTTTCGGTGAATACCCTCACCGAAGATTTGTTGCGCCCGACAACGGAAGTTACCCGTGCGATCGCTGCCGTGGCTCAGGGCAATCTGACTCGTACCGTTCGCCTCGAAGTTGACAATCGCCCACTCGAAGGCGAATTCCTTCGCACCGCTTCCATCGTCAACACTATGATTCAGCAGTTGGGCGTCTTCACCTCAGAAGTCACCCGCGTGGCCCGCGAAGTCGGTACCGACGGCAAATTGGGCGGCCAAGCCCACGTGCCCGGTGTCGCCGGCACCTGGAAAGATCTCACCGATTCCGTCAATTTGATGGCCAGCAACCTCACCGGTCAGGTTCGCAACATGGCCGAGGTAGCCACAGCCGTGGCCAGCGGCGATCTCTCCCGCAAAATTACCGTTGATGTCCGCGGCGAAATTCTTCAGCTGAAAGAAGCCATCAACACGATGGTGGATCAGTTGCGCTCCTTCGCTTCGGAAGTCACGCGCGTTGCCCGCGAAGTTGGCACCGACGGCAAGTTGGGAGGCCAGGCAGTTGTCCCTGGCGTCGCTGGCACCTGGAAAGATCTCACCGACTCCGTCAACGCCATGGCCGGTAACCTCACCGCGCAAGTCCGCAACATTGCGGAAGTCACGACGGCTGTCGCCCGCGGCGACCTTTCCCGCAAAATCACCGTCGACGTGAAGGGTGAAATTCTCGAGCTCAAAGAAACCATCAACACCATGGTCGACCAGCTCAACGCTTTCGCTGGTGAAGTCACTCGCGTCGCTCGCGAAGTCGGTACTGAAGGAAAACTTGGCGGACAGGCCCAAGTGCCCGGTGTCGCCGGAACCTGGAAAGACCTAACCGACAACGTTAACTTCATGGCCAGCAACTTGACGGGTCAAGTCCGCAACATTGCGGAAGTCGCTACCGCGATTGCCAAGGGCGACTTGTCTCGCAAAATTACCGTGGACGTGCGTGGCGAAATCCTCCAGCTTAAAGAAACCCTCAACACCATGGTGGACCAGCTGAATCGCTTCGCTGGAGAAGTGACCCGCGTCGCACGCGAAGTCGGCAGCGAAGGTCGCCTCGGCGGTCAGGCCAACGTGCCCGGTGTCGCCGGTACTTGGAAGGATTTGACCGACTCCGTGAACTCCATGGCCGGCAACCTCACCGGCCAAGTTCGTAACATCGCCGAAGTAACCACCGCCGTGGCCCGCGGCGACCTCTCCCGCAAGATCACCGTCGACGTGAAGGGCGAAATTCTCGAACTCAAAAACACCATCAACACCATGGTCGACCAGCTCAACGGTTTCGCCGGTGAAGTCACCCGCGTCGCGCGCGAAGTTGGCACCGAAGGCAAACTTGGCGGCCAAGCCCAAGTGCCGGGTGTTGCCGGAACGTGGAAAGATCTCACCGACAACGTCAACTTCATGGCCAGCAACCTCACCGGCCAGGTTCGTAATATTTCTGAATTCGCCACCGCCGTGGCGCGCGGCGACCTCTCCCGCAAAATCACCGTCGACGTGAAAGGTGAAATTCTCGAGCTGAAAGACACCTTAAACACCATGGTGGATCAGCTTCGCTCCTTCGCTTCCGAAGTTACTCGTGTTGCCCGCGAAGTTGGTACCGACGGCAAACTCGGCGGCCAAGCTGACGTGCCCGGCGTCGCGGGAACCTGGAAAGATCTCACCGACTCCGTCAACTCCATGGCCAGCAACCTTACCGGCCAAGTTCGTAACATCGCCGAAGTAACCACCGCCGTGGCCCGCGGCGACCTCTCCCGCAAGATCACCGTCGACGTGAAGGGCGAAATTCTCGAGCTCAAGAACACCATCAACACCATGGTCGACCAACTCAACGCCTTCGCTGGTGAAGTCACCCGCGTCGCTCGCGAAGTCGGCACCGAAGGCAAACTCGGCGGCCAGGCGCAAGTTCCTGACGTCGGTGGCACATGGAAGGACCTCACCGACAACGTCAACTTCATGGCCAGCAATCTCACCGCGCAAGTTCGTAACATTGCCGAGGTGACTACGGCCGTGGCCCGCGGCGACCTCTCCCGCAAAATCACCGTCGACGTGAAGGGCGAAATTCTCGAACTGAAGAACACCATCAACACCATGGTGGACCAGCTCAACGCCTTCGCCGGTGAAGTCACCCGCGTCGCTCGTGAAGTCGGCACCGAAGGCAAACTTGGTGGTCAGGCTCAAGTTCCCGGTGTTGGTGGCACCTGGAAAGACCTCACCGACAACGTCAATTTCATGGCCAGTAACCTCACCGGCCAAGTGCGCAACATCGCAGAAGTCGCTACCGCCATCGCGCGCGGAGACTTGTCGCGCAAAATTACCGTCGACGTTCGCGGAGAAATCCTTCAGCTCAAAGAAACTCTGAACACCATGGTGGAGCAACTCCGCTCCTTCGCCGCGGAAGTTACCCGCGTCGCGCGTGAAGTCGGCAGTGAAGGTCGCCTAGGTGGTCAGGCCAACGTTCCCGGTGTTGCCGGAACCTGGAAAGACCTCACCGACTCCGTTAACGCCATGGCCGGTAACCTCACCGGCCAGGTCCGGAACATCGCCGAAGTAACCACCGCCGTGGCTCGCGGCGACCTCTCCCGCAAGATCACTGTCGACGTGAAGGGCGAAATTCTCGAACTGAAGAACACCATCAACACCATGGTCGACCAGCTCAACGCCTTCGCCGCGGAAGTCACGCGCGTCGCTCGCGAAGTCGGCACCGAAGGCAAACTCGGTGGCCAGGCTCAAGTCCCCGGCGTTGCCGGAACATGGAAAGATTTAACAGACAACGTCAACGTCATGGCCGCCAATCTCACCGAACAAGTCCGCGGCATCGTGAAAGTTGTCACCGCTGTCGCCAATGGCGACTTGACGCAAGAACTCACCGTCAACGCCAAAGGTGAAGTCGCCGCGCTCGCGGAAACCATTAACAACATGACCGGCACGCTCGCCACCTTCGCCGATCAAGTCACCACCGTTGCTCGCGAAGTTGGCGTCGAAGGCCGCCTCGGTGGCCAGGCCAACGTTCCCGGCGCCGCTGGTACCTGGAAAGATCTCACCGGCAACGTCAACTTGCTCGCAGACAATTTGACGAACCAGGTCCGCGCTATCGCCGAAGTCGCCACCGCCGTCACCAAAGGCGACCTCACGCGTTCCATTCAAGTGGAAGCCCGTGGCGAAGTCGCAGAGCTAAAAGACAACATCAACACCATGATCGACAATCTGCGCCTCACTACCGACCGCAACACCGAGCAGGACTGGCTCAAGACCAACCTCGCCCGTTTTACCAGCATGCTTCAGGGCCAGCGCGATCTTTCCACTGTGGGCCGCATGCTCTTGTCCGAGCTCGCTCCGCTCGTCAATGCGCAGCAGGGCGTGATCTACCAGATGCAAGGCGACATTGTCAGCAGGTTGATGCTGCTCTCCGCCTATGCTGACGATGGGCAGGATGGCGCTCTCCAACAATTGCAAGTGGGCGAAGGCCTCGTCGGCCAATGCGCCGCGGAGAAGAGCCACGTCTTAATCAAAGAGATTCCGCAAAATACCGTCGCGATTCGCTCCGGAATGTTCCGTGCTGTCCCGCGAAACGTCATCGTCCTACCCATTCTTTTCGAAGATCGCGTCAAAGCGGTCATCGAACTTGCTTCCCTCAGCGAATTCACCGCCTCTCAATTGGCTTTTCTCGAGCAATTAACGGCCAGCATCGGCATCGTGCTCAACAGTATTGAAGCCACCATGCAGACCGAAGGCCTCCTGAAGCAATCGCAGCAATTGGCCGCCGAGCTGCAAACTCAGCAAAAAGAATTGCAACAGACCAACGAGCAGCTAGCCCAAAAAGCCCAGCAACTCGCCGAACAAAACGTCGAAGTCGAACGCAAGAACCAGGAAATCGAGCAGGCTCGGCGCGCCCTCGAAGAAAAGGCCAAGGAACTTGCGCTCACTTCCAAGTACAAATCCGAATTCCTGGCCAACATGTCTCACGAGTTGCGCACCCCGCTCAACAGCATTCTCGTGCTCGGTCAGCAACTCTCCGACAATGCTGACCGCAACCTCACCGCCAAACAAGTTGAATTTGCCAGAACCATCCATGGCGCCGGCACCGACCTCCTCAACCTCATCAGCGACATTCTCGACCTTTCCAAAATTGAATCGGGTACTGTCTCCGTCGACGCCGAAGAAGTCTTCTTCGCCAGCCTGCTCGAAATGGTCGGTCGTCCTTTCCGCCATGAAGCAGAAAATCGCCGTCTCACGTTCGATATTTATGGCGACCCGAATCTTTCTCGCAGCTTGGTCACCGACTCCAAGCGCCTGCAGCAGGTTTTAAAGAATCTTCTCTCCAACGCTTTTAAGTTCACCGAACAAGGTGGCGTCCGTCTCTCCGTTTCGTTCGCCACTCGCGGTTGGAGCGACAGTCATCCCATTCTCGGCAGCGCCACCTCCGTCATCGCCTTCGAAGTTTCCGACACTGGTATTGGCATTCCGCAAGAAAAACAGCGCATTATTTTCGAAGCCTTCCAGCAAGCCGACGCAGGCACCAGCCGCAAATACGGCGGCACCGGACTGGGCCTCGCCATCAGCAGAGAACTGGCAAATTTGCTGGGTGGCGAAATTCAATTGCGCAGCAGTCCCGGATCGGGCAGCACTTTTACTCTTTATCTACCGAAGACCTACGCAGGTGCGGCAACTCCGGTTACCAGTTCCGAAGCGCGTCAGCTCTCCGCACCCGCGAATCGCCAAATCGCGCGCATTTCCATTCCTGAGTTGCCGGAGCGGCTACCAGATGATCGCGAAAATCTTGAACCCGGCGACGCAGTTCTCCTGATCGTCGAAGACGACATTCACTATGCCCAGATTCTTGGCGACCTCGCCCGCAACAAAGGTTTCAAAGTCCTGATCGCCACGCGCGGCGCCGATGCTCTATCTCTCGCCCGTGAATATCATCCTTCCGCAGTATCTTTGGACGTATTTTTACCCGACATGCTGGGTTGGACCGTTTTAAATCACCTGAAACAAGATCCCAATACCCGCCACATCCCTGTTCAACTCCTGACTCTTGACGAAGATCGTCAACACGGGTTGGCTCGCGGCGCATTTTCCTTCGTATCCAAGCCCACCACTCCAGATGAGTTGAACATCGCTCTCGAGCGCATCAAGGAGTATTCCTCACCGCGTCTCAAGCGTTTGCTAGTTGTCGAAGATAATGCCGCCGAGCAACTGAGCATCCGCGAACTCCTCGACTACGACGACGTTGAAGTCACTGTCCTTTCCACCGGCGCCGAAGCTCTCGACGCCGTTCGCGAGCATCCCTACGACTGCGTGGTGCTCGACCTGCGTCTTCCCGATATGACCGGCTTCGAAGTGCTCGAGAAGTTAGGGCAGAACCCGGATCTACGCGAATTGCCAGTCGTCGTGTTCACTGGCAAAGAACTGACCGCTGAGGAAGACGCCCGTCTGCACATGCTCGCCCGCAGCATCGTCGTCAAAGGCGTCGAATCTCCCGAACGTCTCCTCGACGAAACCGCTCTCTTCTTGCATCGTGTCGTTGCTTCTCTGCCTCCTGAAAAGCAGCGCATGCTCCAAAAGCTCCACGGTTCCGACGAAGCGCTTGTCGGCAAGAAAGTCTTGATAGTCGACGATGACGTCCGCAACATTTTTGCCCTCAGCAGCGTCCTCGAACGCCGCGGCATGATTGTCTTAACCGCGGGAACCGGCAGGGAAGCTATCGTCACTCTGGAAAATACCCCCGACATGGCCATCGTGCTCATGGACATCATGATGCCGGAAATGGATGGCTACGAAACCATGCAAGTCATCCGTCAAAATGCCCTCTTCCGCAGGCTGCCCATCGTCGCCCTTACCGCCAAAGCTATGAAAGGCGATCGCGAGAAATGTCTTGAAGCCGGCGCCTCGGAATATCTCGCCAAGCCGGTAAACACCGAGCAGTTGCTGTCTGCACTGCGTATTTGGCTGCACAGATAAGGAGCAATCCTCAGGGGATGAATGTGAGTGACCGGGTAAACATCTTGATGGTAGACGATCAGCCCACGCGGCTCCTCAGCTACGAAGCGATTCTTCGTGATCTCGACGAAAATTTCATCAAGGCCACTTCCGCCAAGGAAGCTCTCGCCCATTTACTGAAAACCGATGTCGCCCTCGTCCTCCTCGACGTCAGCATGCCGGAAATGGATGGCTTCGAACTCGCCAATCTCATTCGCCAGCATCCTCGCTATCAAAATACCGCCATCATCTTTATTTCCGGCGTCCATTTGACCGACCTCGATCGCATCCAGGGCTATCAACGCGGCGCCGTCGATTATGTTTCAGTTCCTGTCGTTCCTGAATTGCTCCGCGCCAAGGTCTCCATCTTCGTCGAGCTTTATCGCAAAACCCGCGAGTTGGAAAATGTAAATAATGAATTGCGCTCCGCCGAAGAAAACCTGCGTCGTCTGGCTGGACGTCTGATGCACGTCCAAGACGCCGAACGCCGCCGCGTCGCTCGCGACCTGCACGACGGGTTAGGTCAATATTTAGTTGGCATAAAGATGGGCATCGACATGATCTCGCATCGCGTCGAAAAAGATCCCTCTCTCCACGAGCAGGTGCTCGAGATTTCCGATCTCTTGAATCGTGCCATCATCGAAACGCGCACCATTTCCCATCTTCTCCACCCTCCTTTGCTCGACGAAATCGGCCTCGAATCCGCGTTCTCTGTTTACGCGCTAGGTTTCGCCAAGAGGAGCGGTTTGAATGTAGATGTCAACGTCACCAAAGATCTCGGACGTCTCGATCGTGACACGGAAACAGCTCTGTTTCGCGTCATGCAGGAATGCCTCTTGAACGTTCATCGCCATTCTCAGAGCACGACCGCCAGTGTTTCGCTCACGCGTGAGGATGGTGAAATCCGGCTACAAATTCGCGATCAGGGCAAGGGCATGCTCACCGTCGATGATAGTGATGGCACCAGCTTCGGCGTGGGGCTCTTCGGAATTCGCGAACGCATTCGTCAACTGAAGGGCAAATTAGAGATTGTTTCCCAAGAAGGTCAGGGAACCACCATCATCGCTCGCGTTCCAGATTCCGCAAACTCCTCCACTCTGTCTGATTCCGTACAATTAGCGCAAAGTTCTGTGCGCAGTCTCGCCTAAATCGCCTCTTTTGTGCGCTCAAGGAGCTAACTTCTTACAGCAACTCCGTAATACCCTCTACACAATCTTCCGCATTGTCCCCACTACTTCTTTAAATTAAAAAGCCTAATACAGCTTTTTAACTCGGACCCAGCCCGTCCGGCGCACCTCACAGAGGCACGGTTCGGGAAAACGTCACGTCAGGGGTGTCGCGTATGCAGAAGCTCTTACCAGTCCTCATCGTCTCGTGCCGGCCCGAAAATCGTAAATCACTCTTAAAAGTTTTTGATGGCCTGCCGCTTAACACCTATTGCGCCTCGAATCTCGTCCAGGCTCGCGAAGTTTTGTCCAAACATAAGCCCGCTGTCGTCTTTTGCGAGGAGCGGCTTTCTGACGGCTCATATCGAGAACTTCTCTCCACAGTCCATGCATCGTCTCCCAAACTTCGCTTTGTAGTCATGTTGTGCACCGGCGAGTGGGAAGAGTATCTGGAAGCATTGCATCTCGGTGCCGCCGAAGTTATCCGCTGCCCGCTCGAGCCTACCGATATCGACATGGCCTTGATTCACACCATGCACGGCAACGGCGCGCTCACTTGGAACGCTCCGGCGCAAGACGATCAAACCCTCGTTGATCGAGTGTAAACATTTGGCCGCGCCTCAAGGCCGGCCGTGATTTAGCCCACAGGAGTTTTGAATGGCCGCGATGCCGCTCGCCTCTTCTGGCAGGTTCGGTGGATCAAGACCAAGCGAACAGCAAACTTGTCCTCATTGTCGAAGCAGTGACATTTACCGCCAAAGAGCCCGCGGTATAATCGAGCGCCACGTAGTTCGCGCATTTCACTTCTTTCCATTCCGTTGCTCCACCTGCTACAAACGCTTTTATCTCCACAGTGATGGGACCCGTGTCCTCTAACGTCAACTCCAATTCTGCTGCGATTTACCGTGTCACCTTGCCAACTGTGGCTCCGTTTCTCTCCTGACCTTTTCTCTAACTTATAACGCTCACACCGTATGGCATCCTCAACTCGCGCCAGCGATCCTAGGACCATTCCGCCACACACCCAATATCCCTTCGAGCGGAGGCCTAAATGCGCAACGAGCGTCAAAAGAAAATTCTTCTAGGCGTTTTCATCGCTTCAGTCACAGGCGCCTTCGTTTTGCTTGGGCCTTCCAAGAGTTCCACAGCGTCGCCCGCCGTTAATGGCAACATCGAACGCGGCAAATATCTCGTCGAGGAAGTCGCCAAATGTCCGGAGTGCCACACTCCTCGCGATGAAAAGGGGAATTTGCAGCCAGAGGC
>Ga0210396_10004866_pt1 | contig 13075 bp, 16 predicted proteins | sample IncBWH17OmetaG_FD_155466 | JGI IMG/M metagenome (GOLD analysis project Ga0210396, IMG submission 155466) | Forest soil microbial communities from Barre Woods Harvard Forest LTER site, Petersham, Massachusetts, United States - Inc-BW-H-17-O ...
TTCAGAATGCCCGCCTGTCTGTCCCGCGAAATCGAGAAGGCCGTGTCAACTCCGCCCGCGATGTCACTTGAACCCCGGTAGTGTGCGCCTTCTGCCTTGGGTTTGTGGTGGAGGACCAATACTGTTGCTCCCAGGTTTGCCAGCGCGCGCAAGTTCTGCATGACTTCAGCCATTTCGGTCGCGGAGTTTTCTTCGACGCTGTGGAAGCGAATCAGGGAATCGAAGATTATGAGCGGGCGACGTTCGCGGGCCATTTCGATCAAGCGCACGTCACCGATAGCTGGCGGCGAGTCCGGCAACCAACCACCCCAGATTCTTGTGCTCCCCAGAGATTCGACCCCCAGCATCGTAAGCCGCTCGCGCACCATTGTCAGCGGATTCTCGCGATCAAGATATAAGACGCTTGACGCCGCGCAGTCCCGCTCCAGGAATTTTCCGCCAGCTACGACGCCACGGAGCAGAACCAAGGCGAGCCAACTCTTATAGCTGCCTGGCTCGCCCGCGAGTAGGGTCACAGATGCTCGCGGGATGATTCCTTCCACCACCCACTCGGTCCTTGGAGCGGCCATCTTCATAACGTCCGGTATTTCGTCCCAGACTCGAATCAATTGCTGCGAATGCGCTTGCTCCGGTTGGAGGAACTCTGGCTCGGCTCCTAGGAAAATCTTCCACTCCGCAATGTGGCGACCGTCACGTTCAGCGAAAGGGTCACGCGGCTGCTGCGTCATCGCACAATCTCCTGGAGGTGGTGGCCCCCATACGCGTTCGTGAATACACCGCCACGTTCGAGCGCCTCGCGCACGACCGCCGCACGCTCCGAGCCACCATGCAAGTAGCGAAGCCGGTCACCCAGCGATGCAAAACTGACCACCGCATAAGCTGCATCAGCCCAATCCGCGTCGCGTAACGCCATCTGCGCAAGTCGTTCCTCGCCAAGAAATCGCTCGTTGCCCCCAACACTAATTGCTTCGAGTCGGGCGATGGCCGCGCGACGAATCCAGTCAAATACGTAGCAAGAGTCGCGCGCTTCGCGCCAGGAGACGTGCTCTGCCACCGCGAGCCTTTCGGCTTCGCGTTCGACTTTCTCGCGCAGTTGCCGCTCCGCTAACGCCAATTCACGGCGCAGAGCCAGGACACTGCGCGCGTTACCGGTCAGAGTCGGCACCAGCCACCTCCATACAAGGCGATGGCTGGTCGGTCCGAAGAAAGTTTTCGAGAGCACGTACAGGTATTACCGTGCGTCTGCCAAGCTTTCGGGCCGGAAGCATCTTTGCGCGGACATAGTTTTGGATTGTCCTAGGGGAGACGCTCAATCGGTACGCCGCTTCGCGAACGTCAACTGCCAACTTCTCGTTCTTCAGTTCCATTTTTCTGGTGCTCCTGCACGCAGCATCAGGCAAACGCACGAATGTTTCGAGGACGCTTAACGAGCCAAATTTGGCTGATTGCGCGGCCTAGCCGGTCGCCTTAACTGGGACGTTTGCCAACGGCGGAGCGGTGGTGGCGGTAGGATTGCCGATCATAAGCGTGCCGGAGCGCATCGACGGTAATGGTCTCTTTGATGCCGCCAGCATCGTAGGCTGCCTGGATAAGAGCGGCGGCCTCTTCGTAATAACACCGTCCACCTTCAGGACTGGATTGATCGACTAATCTTATGATCTCCAACTCGCTATACCGCTCGCCGTAGGATTCAGGGCGCTGCTTCCGTCTCGATCCAGCGGCTTCCTTCAATGCAGTAGCGTACCCTTCGACCGTTTCGGGAAGGTTGCGGTAATGGACGTTGCCAAGGGGAAGAACCGAACCGAAGTAGAGATTCATGCGCCCGATCCTTGGGGCGACCTTCATCAGGAGTTTGGCGAGCCTTCTGGCATCGCGAGGTATTGGAGGGTCCCACCGAAAGGAGATCGTCCTGTTGGCAAGGCCTTCAAGGCGGCGTTTCACCGCCGCGTGGTCTATTTCAGGTACATCATTCATCCTGGTCCATGCTTCCTGGGCTCGTGGCTGCGTGAGAATCTCCTCGAACATGAAGCGCTTCCGTTTCGGCAAGATTGCCCCCTCGAAACTCCGATTGCGAAATTGATACCAGATCAGCGGGACTCACCGTGAGCCGAAATCCCGCTGCATGCGGGTAAGTGTTCAATTTGGAGGGCTGCGCGTCAATGGCTTTCCATGCGTCGCGGTTCGTCCCAAGTGAGACGCGGAAAACGGCTAAATGGACATTAAATCCGATCTTGACAAACCTAACGTGTTGGGAATAGAAGTAATCTATGCGATGCCCAATCCACAACGTGACATTGGTCTGCTTCTGCCCCTCTTGTCGCGGCTCTGCGCGCTCACGTCGCAAGGCGAGAGCATCACGGCGGAACGGCAAACTTGGTGGACGGCCGGCAAAGAAGGAAGGCAAGACATGAACAGCAAAGACCGTAAATTGCGGGACGCTCTGGTCGCTCCACTTGTGGAGACCACCCTACTCGTCGAGGCGAATCTTGGATCAGCGCGCGACGGCGGCCAGGACCGACAGCCGAACAGCCCGAGACTAAAGGGTGAGGTAAGGAAAGGCCGCAATCCGCGCGGAGTCTACGAGAAATCGCCCGGTGTCTGGTACATCCGCTACGTTGATTGCCGGGGACGGTACCGTCGAGAAAAGACGGGCACGAAAGGTGCTGCGATAGACCTGTACCGCAAGCGCAAGCATGAGGCACTCATGGGGAAAAAATTGCCCGAGAAACTGCGCCGCGCGACTGTGACATTTGCTGATATTGCGCGGGACGCCCTGGCATATTCAAAGGCAAATAAGCTGAGTTACCGGAATGATGCCTGCCGAATGGAAAATCTGTTCCGTTGGTTCCGTGAAAGTCCCGCTGATGCGATCACGGCTCTAGACATCGAGAGGCGGTTCGAGAAGCAGGATTGGAAGCCCGCCACAGCCAACCGCTACCGGGCACTTCTCTCACTGACGTACCGGCTGGCGATTCGCAATGGTAAGGTCACGGACAACCCGGCGCGGCTCGTACAGCACCGGCTCGAAGATAATGCTCGCATCCGCTTCCTCTCGCCGAACGAAGAAACCGCACTGCGGAAGGCGATTGAAGACGAGTGCCCGGAGCATCTGCCCGAGTTTGTACTCGCGCTCAACACCGGATTGCGTGTGAGCGAACAATACGGCTTGACCTGGGCGGACGTCTCCCCGATACGACGAATCCTCACGATTCCACGCAGCAAGAATGGTTCCACGCGGCACGTCGCGCTCAATCAGGCTGCATTGCGCGCGCTCGAAGAGTTGCGAGGGCGCACGGCTGGCACGGGATTCGTTTGTGGGGGAGCGCCGGGGCCACGTCGGTGGTTTGAGCCAGCCCTCAAGGACGCCAAGGTAACGGGCTTTAGCTGGCATTGTCTGCGTCATACTTTTGCGAGCCGTCTAGTAATGGCGGGGGTGGACCTTCGGACCGTACAGGAGCTTCTCGGCCACAAGTGCATCGCCATGACCGTGCGATACTCTCATTTAGCTCCGAAGCACACACTGAACGCTGTCGAACGGCTGGACACCGTCCCGGAGACTCCAACCGGCACCACTACCGACACCGGGGCTTCGGGACCGCCGACAGAGCCAGCAGGTATATTGCAGTAAAACTTTTGGTAGTATGGAGTTGCCGTGGCCCTGCCCGGGTGGCGGAATGGCATACGCGGAGGACTTAAAATCCTTTGTCCTTAACGGGACGTGTGGGTTCGACCCCCACCCCGGGCACTTCTGTTTTGTGCTGTGATTCCCGCTGACAACTAAGTTTTCTGATTTCGGCGCGTGCTCGACTGTGAGCCCGGGCACGGTGTGGCGTGTTCTGACGGCTTCGCGGAAAGGCTGACGTCCGGGCAAGCTTGGGCGCAGTTCTTCGATTCCGCACGGCGGAATCTCAGGATAAATCGCCCCCGCTCTGCGGGTGCGATTCACAAGCGGCGGCCCGAACACGGCGGACGAGTGGAAGTCTTGGCAGAAAGCAGGCGAGTCAAGCCTCGCCCAACACCAAAGCGGCGGCAACCCGCCCGCTTCCCACAAGCCGCGTTTTACCCATTCGGCGATTTCTCGGAAGTGCGCGTTGCACGGGGTGAGTTCCGACCAGGTGTCGCAGATGCCGATCACCGGGCGTCCGGTGAACATTCCGTGCGGCTAGCCTTGATTTTTCATTCAGCTGCGGTAGATGAAACGGTCGCGGTCGTTGCGGCCGAACCATTCCTGGCTGCGCAGTTTTTTTTTGCGGCCATGGGCGCTGATCTCCGCGCGAAACGTTTGGGCGGGTCTAAGATCCGCCCCTACACTTTCAAAAGCAACGACAACCGCGCCCGTCGCGCTTCGCGGGAGGGCCGTGACAAAGTCAACGTTAGCCGCGAGCGCAACTACAATCGCAGAGTCAACTGCGCAATACGCATGTGCCAGTGTGCCGAGGATCCGCGTTTCGGGCGGACTGCGGTTTTTATCGGAGCGGGGAATCAAACAGTTATATCATTGCTGTGAAGCACGGGGTTCGGCACCGCCCCGGCAATTTCAAACATGAATCGAAAAGACAGAGTTTTTTCTTCGGTGGACCTTGCCGTCGCGGACATTCCGGATGGGGCGACGGTGATGTTCGGCGGATTTGGCGGCGCGGGATTTCCCAACAATTTGATTCAAGGATTGGCGCGGCGGGGCGCGCGCAATTTGGGGGTGATCAGCAATAATTGCGGCACGGGGGATGGCGAGCTGGGCATTCTTTTCAAGAACCGGCAGATTCGGCATGTGGTGGCGGCGTTTCCGGGGCCGGGCGCGACATATTTTCAGCAGCAATTTGATGCGGGCGAAGTGGAGCTGGAACTCGTGCCGCAGGGAATTTTGTGCGAGCGGATGCGCGCGTTCGGTGCGGGGATTCCGGCGTTTTATTCGCCGGTAGGCGTGGGAACGGACGTGGCGAAAGGCAAGGAAGAGCGCGTGATTCGCGGGAAGCGCTATATTTTGGAGCAGGCGCTGGGCGCGGATTACGCGTTTATTAAGGCGCAGCGCGCGGATCGCATGGGGAACCTGGTTTATCGCAAGGCGGCGCGGAATTTTAATCCGATCATGGCGACGGCGGCGAAGGTCACGATTGTGGAAGTGGACGAAGTTGTGGAGACCGGGACGCTGGATCCGGAAATGATTGTGACGCCTTCGATTTACGTGCACCGCATTGTTGTGGCGAAGGGAATTCACAATGCCTAAAGCGCGCCTGACACGCGAGCAAATCGCCGAACGCGCCGCGCTGGAATTGCCGGATGGCGCATACGTCAATTTGGGCTGGGGGATTCCGAACCTGATTGCGGCGTACGTGCCGAAAGATTTGGTCGTTTATTTTCACAGCGAGAATGGAATTCTGGGCATGGGGCCGCGCGCGAAACCGGGCCAGGAAGATTACGACCTGGTGGACGCGATGAAGGTGCCGGTGACGCTGGTCCCGGGCGCGGCTTATTTTTCGCAGGTGGACGCGCATGTGATGACGCGCGGCGGGCATCTGGACATTTGCATTTTGGGCGGATTGCAAGTCTCGGAAAAAGGCGACCTGGCGAATTGGCGCGTGCCGGGAGCGAAGGGCGCGGGCGGGATCGGCGGCGCAATGGATATTTCGGTGGGAGCGAAGAGATTGATCGTGACCATGGAACATAATGCCAAGGACGGGCAGCGCAAAATCGTAAAGACGTGCAGTTATCCGCTGACGGCCATTGAGTGCGTGAATACCATTATTACGGATTTGGCGGTGATTGATGTGACGGCTGACGGATTGCTGTTGCGCGAGGTGGCTCCGGGTTTTACTCCGGAAGAAGTGCAGGCGCAGTCGGAGCCACAATTGCGTTACAGCGGGAAAGTTCCGGAGATGGCGATTGGGAAGCCAAAATTGAGCTCATGACTAGGCCTTTCCGACTTAGCAAAAAAGCACGTAGGAGATGGCTGAAAGGTGCGAAGCGCGAAATCGCCCTCGCGGAGAAGTTCGAAAAGGAAGGAACAAAGCAGGAGTTCGCGCCAGGATTGCGAAGGATGGCCGAGATTAGTGTCAGCATCGCGCGTCGCAGACGTCGCAAGAAGAAATCTAAGAAGCCAAAATAGGATTATCTTGGAACGTGTTGCAGCGTATCTGCGGCTGAAATTTCGGAGTATGATTTTCTGATCATGGAAAACGGCACAATCGAACGGAAGAAGCCACCTACTTATTGGATTGGGGAAGGCGGTGGGTGGCTGCTGCGTCACGTAGTGAGTGGCCTCGCGGCGACGGGCATTACGCCGAACATGTTCACATTTCTGGGGCTGGCGGTGAATTCGTGGGCCGCGGCGCTTTTTGCGATGGGAATGTTCCGTCAGGCCGCGGCGGTTTTGTTTCTCGCGGGATTTTTGGATATGGCCGATGGGCAGGTGGCGCGGCGCGTGGGGCGCGTGACTGCATTCGGTGCGTTTCTGGATTCGACTTTAGATCGTTATTCGGATCTCGCTTTGTACATGGGATTGGTGGTGCATTACACGCTGATTGGGCGGCCATTTTATATGGCGCTGGCAGCGGTGGCGATGGCGAGTTCCTTTATGGTGAGTTATGCGCGGGCGCGAGCTGAGTCAATTATTCCTTTGTGCAAAGTGGGATTTATGGAGCGGCCGGAGCGGCTGGTGCTGCTGATCATGGGCGGATTGTTTAATCGCATGGCGCAGGTGTTGTGGGTGATCGCGGTGGTTTCCACGATCACGGTGATTCATCGCGTGGTTTATACGTGGCAGGAACTGCGGGCGGGGCGTTCGCTGCCGGTGGCCGACGAGCCGCGGATTTCTTGAGGCGGGGCGCGCGGTTTGGCGCGAAAGTTTTTAGGCCTTCTGCACTGGATTTTCCTTCAGCGATTCCTCCACTGGGGCCGACACAATTTCCCACACGCGTCGACGCAAGGCGTCCACTTCGGCGCGCGCGATCTGGCGGGTGTCAATCGCGTCGTGCACGTAGACCGTGATTTTTTCCGGATGCAGCATCCAGTGGCCGGTTTGAAAAAATTGGTATGAGCCGACCATGCTTACCGGCACGATGGGAATTCCGAATCTTTGCGCGAGATTGAAGATTCCTTTCTTGAATGGCTGGACGTGGCCGTCGCGGGTGCGCGAGCCTTCGGCGAATGCGAGCAGGCTGACGCCGGCATCGAGCGCGGCTTTGGCGCGCTGCATCATGATTTCCAGGCCTTCGCGGCTGGGCGTGTCTGGGACGGGAATATTTCCGAAGCGGCCCATCATCCAGCCGTACACGGGAACTTTGAAGTGCGATTCCAGTTCGAAGCCGCGCAGGAATTGCGGGATCGCGGAGTAGATCACGAACGGGTCGAAAAGATTTACATGATTGCAGATGAAGATGCTGGTCCGGGTTGCGTCGAACCCCGCAGTGCGGCGCACTTCGAAGCGGGCGCCCGCGAGACGCAGGATGTTCCGGAAGAAAGCACGTTGCGGCCAGTCGTTTTTGCGCGGATCAACGATGGCACCGAGCAGAATGAGAAATGTGCCGACTACAGCGAAATGTATTCCGCTTATCGCCCAGAGGATCGCCGAGCGGACAGTGAGGTAGGCGTTTTTCATACAATCACGTCCAGCGCGCTCGGTAGAATTTCCAGGGACTGACATTCCAGCCGCATGCTTTCGCCGTCCACCATTACGTTCACCGGGCCGGTCAGTTCGAAATCAACGCGCTTGGTTGCGGCGCGGGATGCGCGGCGATGATGGATGTGCGTGCCGGTGAAGAGGCGCGGCAGAGTCCAGATGAGGCCGAGGCGGCCGATGGGGCCCCAGCGGACGTATTCGATGAAGCCGTCGGTGGGATCTGCGTTGGGAGCTATCATCATGTGGCCGCCGGTGAATTTACTGTTGTTGAAAGAGAGGAATAAAGCTGGGTTGCGATCCAATTCTTGCGTGCCGGCTAGGCGGTGGGGAAACGCGGTATGTTCGAGCTGCACGAGGCGCGTGAAGACGCCTAGGATGTAGCCGAGTTCTCCCCAGCGCTTGAAGCGGCGGTTTGTGGTTTCGGCGACGTCGGCTGGGAAACCGAGAGTCAGCAGATTGAGGAAATAAAGTTCGCCATGCGCGTGGCGGAGGCGGATTACGTCGCATGGGCGGCGGGCATTTTTTTGCAGCGCTTCGATGGTGTGTTCGACGCCGCGCTTGGTGAAATCTTTCAGGAATGAATTGCCGGTTCCCAGCGGCAGGAGGGCCAGCGTGGAGCGGCCGTGGTTTTCGGCTTCTGGGAAAAGTCCGTTGATGATTTCGAAAGATGTGCCGTCGCCGCCGACGGCTAGGAAATTGCGGATTCCTTCCGCGTAGGCTTGACGCGCGATTTCGGTGGCTTCTCCGGCGCAGGTGGTGTGCGCGACGGTGACGGCGATTCCTGCCTGGCGGACTCTTTCTAACATTCCGGTGGCTAGTTGGCCGGAGTGGCCGCCGCCTGCTGCCGGATTCACGATCGCAAGAAATTGTTCGCTCACTGGCGCGAGAGCTCCGGCTGAACGAGTGTGGCGTGAATCACAGCGGCACCACGGCGGAACGATCGCGATTTTGCCGGATTTGTTCGGCCAGCTCGGCGCGCTTGATTTTCAGGGACGCGGTTAGCGGGAAATCGCGATCCCAGGCTAAGTAGCCGCTGATGCGTTTGTAATTCAGGAGGCGGCGATTGCGTTCGGCGACTTCTCTTACGAGCGCTTCAGTAATTTCTTGGGCGATTTCCAGATGCAGGACGAGGACGAGCTGTTCGCCGACCATGGTGCGGGCCGGCCAAAGATAATTCGCCGCGAATACGCAAAATTCTTTCGCTGGGAGGCCGGCGAAGTAGGTTTCGATATCTTCTGGATAAATATTTTTGCCTTCTTCGGTAACAATCATGTTTTTTTTGCGGCCGAAGAGTTGCAGATGGCCGGAGGAATCCAGGCGGCCGAGGTCTCCGGTGAGCAGCCATCCGTCCACGATGGTGTCGGCGGTCATTTCGGGATCGTCGAGGTAGTGCGACATTAAAGTGCGGCTGCGCACGGTGACTTCGCCGATCCCTTCGGCGCCGGGATTTGTGATTTTCACTTCCATACCGGGGAGCGGCTTGCCGACGGTGTCGCCTCGGAAAGGTTTCAGATCGTTGACCGTGATCACGGTTCCGGCTTCGGTGCAGCCGTAGCCATTGCCCACCGGAATTCCCAGATCGTAAAAAAATTGCAGCGTTTCGGGCTCGGTGAAAGCGCCACCGACAAATAGCGCGCGCAGCTCGCCGCCGAAAGCTTTGTGAACTTGCGGCAGAAGGGCGCGGCTGATTTTCAGATGCGGGCGGCGGCGCGTCAAGGCGCGATTCGTTGCGATCAGCGCGTTCAGGAGCTTGCGCTTGCCTGGCGGCAAATCCGCGAATCTTTGCCGCAAGCCGCGTTCTAGATTTTTCAGCACCATGGGCACCAGTGCCATGTAGGTGATTTTGTATTTGGTGAAAGCTTCGCGGATAAATTCCGGGCGCAGGGTGCGCAGATGAACGACGGTGGCGCCGCAGGTGAACGGGCCGATGAAGCCGACCATGAAGTCGATCGCATGATTCGTGGGGAGGACGCTGAGGTAGCGCACGCCGGGCCAGAAAGGATAGAGCGAAGTGAGCGCGACGCATTGCTCGAGATAATTTTCGTGAGTGAGGACGCAGCCTTTGGGGCGTCCGCCCGTGCCCGAGGAATAGACGATGCAAGCTGCGTCGCTGCGTTTGCGTGGGATGAATGTTGGCTCGCCCGCGGCACGAAAATCATCCCAGCGATGCGCACCGGCCAGCTCGGCGCTTGCTGGGGCCTCGGTGACTAGCACCGTGCGAGCTTTGAGATTGTCAAATTGTTTGGATTGGGTGAGGGCGCGCCAGAGGTGGTACTCGATTACTAGAAACTCTGCGTGCGAATGGGCGAGAAGCTGAAGCTGTTCGGCGGCGCTGAGTTTGTAATCGAGCGGGACCAAAACGCCGCCGCAGAAGAAAATAGCGTAGGCCGAGATCAGCCACTTCGACTGATTGGTCATTATTATGGCGGCGCGGCTGCCATCTTGCAGTCCGGCACTTTGCAGCGCGCTCGCGAGAGGCAGCGCTTGCTCTTTGAATTGGCGATACGAGAGGCGCGCATTTTCGCGGTCGCGATCGGCTTCGATCAGGCAGGATTCATCCGGCCAACGCTCGAGTGCGGCACGCAGCGCTTCTCCCAGCGAATTGTATTGGCGGAGATCCAGCATTACAGGCGTGATTGAATCCGTTGGGCGAGGGTGCGGAAGTCGCTTACGCCCTGGAGTTCGTAGTCGGGCAGCTCGATTTGGAAATGCTGTTCGATGCGGGTTAGCAGGTCGAGGGCCTGTAGGCTGTTGATGCCGAGTTTTTTGAAGAAATCGTCGCCGGGGGAGAGCTGATCACGCTGAACTTTGAAATGTTCGGCGGCGAGGCGCAGGACTTCGTCGGTGGTTTTGTCGATGGTGTTCATGTCTTTCTATCTTGCCACAATTTTGCTTGGGTCTGCATGGTCGGTGCGCGGCGCTAGGGGAGATAGGGCAGCGCGTCGGTGCTTTCGACGAACTTGCGCAGGCTTGCGTCCACTGCTGGGCGCATGAATAGGTCGCAAAAGATTTCGATTTCGCGGCGGAGCTCGTCGTAGGGAATTGGCTTGATGAATTTTTTGGCCGCGACGGCTGTGCCGCGGTCGAATTTCTTCAGTTGCGCTGCGGTGGAACGAGCCACGCGCAGTGCGTCGCCTTCGGCTGTTACTTGACTGACGAGGCCCACGGATTGGGCTTTCGCGGCGTTTATGCTGCGGCCGGTCAGGAGTAGATCGCGGACTACGGCGTTGCCGAGGTCGCGTTTGAGGCGAGGGATTCCGCCGAATCCGGGAATCAGGCCCAGGCGCAGCTCGGGGAAACAGAAGCGAGTCATTTTGTCGGCGATGATCAGGTCGCAGGCCAGTGCGAGTTCGAAGCCGCCGCCGAAAGTGACGCCGTGGACTGCGGCGATCGATGTGAGCGGGGCCTCGTCGAGGGTGTTCATCACGTGATGGATGCGTTCGAGAAAATCGCGGAGGCCGGCGAGGCGTTCGTCTTTCGGAAGCGGTTGGGCCACGCGATAGGTTTCACGAAGATCGGCACCGGCGCAGAAGCCTTCTTTGCGCGTGCTGTTAATGATCAGCGCGTTGGCGTCGCGTTGTAGCGCGGGGAGCGCGGCGATGAATTTTTCCAGGTCGGCTAGCGTGGCGCGGCCGATTTCGTTGCAGGGGGCGCGGTCAAGAGTCAGCTCGATGGTGCCGTCGAGCACGTGCCACGAGAGTGTTTCGCCTTGAAAGATGTTCATGAGGATTTCTTCTGGTAGAGCGCTTCGATTTCAGCGTTGAAGCGCGCGGTGATGGCGTCGCGTTTTAGTTTGCCCATGGTGGTGAGCAGGCCGCTTTCAATGGTGAAGGGCTCGGGGACGACGTGAAACGCGCGAATATGTTTGTAGTGCGGCTGCGCGGCGTTCACCGTTTCGATGGCGGATTGAATTTGCTCGTCCGTTAATTTATTTGCGCCGTTTGTAGCGTTGGGCGTGACGAGCGCGGAGAGAAAGCTGCGTTGGTTGCCGATCAGGACTACCTGCTGCGCTTCGGGCAATTGTTGCGCTAGCTTTTCTTCGATGGGCTCGGGTGCGATGTTGTGGCCGGAATTCAGGATAATCAAGTTCTTAATGCGTCCGGTGATGCGCCAGTTACCGTTTTCGTTCGGTTCACCTTGATCACCGGTGTGGAACCAGCCGTCTCGCAGCGCTCTTGCGGTTTCGGCGGGACGCTGCCAGTATCCGGCAAAAATATTGGGGCCGCGGACCAGGATTTCGCCGTCATCGGCGCGCTTCATTTCCACGCCGGGGATCGCAGGGCCGACGAAGCCGGGCTCGACGTGGCCGGGATCGTCGGCGGTGCAGATGGCTGTGGTTTCCGTCAGGCCATACACCTGCAAGACCGGGATGCCGATCATCATGAAGAAATGTTGAGTATCGACGGCTAACGGAGCCGAGCCGCAAATTAGGGCTTTCAGGTTGAGTCCGATGCTTTTGCGGATTGCGGGGAACATCAAGGAATTGCCGAGAGCGAGCCAGAAAAAATCGCCGAATTTGGATTGTTTATTGTGGCGGCGGATGAATGCTTCTTGGGCGCGCGGGAAAATTGCCGTGGCTAGGCCTCCGCGCTCTTGCACCGTGGTCTGAATTCTGCCGCGGACGCGTTCGAGGAGCGTCGGGACATTCAGGAAATATTCTGGCGCGGCAAGTTTTAGTTCGTCTGCGAGTTTGGCGAGGTCGGTGGAGAGCGCCAGGACGCTGTGACGCGAGAGCGCGGTGAGGAGAAGGATCCAGGACGCGGCGAAACAGAACGGAGCGTAATGAAAGATGCGATCCCGCTGGCTGCGCGGGCCCATTAGCCTATCGAGTCGGGAATTTGTAGCGCTGACGATGTGATTTACGTTTCCGGCGTTGAGGACAACGCCTTTGGGTTCGCCAGATGTGCCCGAGGTATAGATGATCGAAATTACGTCCGAGTCTTCGTGGTGCATCGGCGGCGTGGGCGGAACTGGGTCGCCCGCGAACACGCCTTCGAGAAGCGAAATTTGCGGAGCTTGCGGCCAGAGCTTTTTTATTTCGGCGGCGATCACCGCGTCCAGGCAAATGATGCGCGCGGGCGTGGAGTCCTGCATCATCGCGACCAGCTCCGCGGGGGCTTGGCGCGCGTAGAGCGGGACGACGACTATTCCTTCGGCCATCAGCGCGAGGTCCAGCGCGGCCCAACGGATACTGTTGGGTGCGAGCAGGGCGCAGCGATCACCTTTTTTCAGGCCGCGCGCTAGAAGGAAGTGGCGGGCTTGCTGGGTGAGCGCAAGCAGTTCGCTGCCGGTCACGGAGTGAATTTTTTCTCCGTGAATTTCCTGCAGCATCGGCTCGGTGGCGGATTTTTTCAGCTGGTCGAAGATATTTTCGACGAATGTCATGCGGCGAGAACTCCGCTGTGCTTTTCGAGAAGCTTGAGAAGGCCGGGGCCGAGCGGGGGAAGGTAATCTTCCCAG
>Ga0210396_10004867_pt1 | contig 13075 bp, 10 predicted proteins | sample IncBWH17OmetaG_FD_155466 | JGI IMG/M metagenome (GOLD analysis project Ga0210396, IMG submission 155466) | Forest soil microbial communities from Barre Woods Harvard Forest LTER site, Petersham, Massachusetts, United States - Inc-BW-H-17-O ...
GAAAGCAGGCGATGTCATTACGAAAGTAGATGATGAGGAGATCACCGATGCTCCATCCCTTTCGAACGTTATTGGCGGCCATGACGCCGGTGATAAAGTCACGGTTACCTTTATGCGCGATGGTAAAGAACAAAAGGCGACCGGTGAATTGGGTAAGGGTAAGGCGGTCACGGTGGAGCCCATGAATCTGTATAAATTCGAAACCCCGGAAATGCCTGCGATGCCTGAGATGCGCGGCGTGATGCCGCAAATGCCGGAAGGCGCCTGGCCAAAAGAGCTTCACGAATTTTATGGCAACTCCATGAAATTCGGTATCCGCGCCCAGGATGCGGAAGACGGCAAAGGCGTGAAAGTATTGGATGTCGACGATGAATCCACCGCGGCAAAGGCGGGCATCAAGGAAGGGGATGTCATTACCCGGTTCGACGGAAAAGACATCAACTCGGTGACGGCATTGACGGAAGCAGCCCGTGGGGCGAGAGAAAAGATCAGCGTAAAAGTTACCGTCGTCCGTGATGGCAAGGCGCAGGAGATCGAAGTGAAGGTGCCGAGGAAATTGCGTACCGCCGATCTCTAGTGAGGCTCCCTTGCGGGTTCTGCATAAATAATGCTCGTTTGGCCCATAAATTAATAAATTTGTGGGATGCAGAGCTACGATGCATACGAAATAGTTGTAGGGTTGGAGGTTCATGCCCAGCTGCTTACCCGGACGAAGCTATTCTGTGGCGACAGCGCCAGTTTTGGCGGCGAACCCAATACGCATATCAGCCCGGTTACTCTTGGATATCCGGGATCGCTGCCGCGGCTCAACCGGCAGGCAGTCGAGTATGCGATCCGAATGGGACTGGCCTGTCATTCCGAAATTGAACGAACCAACTATTTCGCCCGCAAAAATTACTTCTACCCCGATCTCCCGAAAGGATACCAGATCTCTCAGCATACGACACCTGTCTGCAAAGGCGGCCGGGTCACCATCCGGACCGCCGAAGGCCGGCGCGATATCCTTCTTAATCGCATTCACCTGGAAGAAGATGCCGGTAAAAGCCTTCATGACATTGACCCCGAAAATACGCTGATCGATCTCAATCGGGCAGGAGTGCCGCTGATCGAGATTGTCACGGAACCGGTGATCAAAAGCCCCGAAGAAGCCCATGCGTATCTCACTGAACTGCGGAAAATGCTCCGCTACCTGGAGATCTGTGACGGCAATATGGAAGAAGGGTCCATGCGCTGCGACGCGAACGTGTCGGTGCGGCCAAAGGGTGCAACGACCTTGGGAACAAAGGTCGAAGTCAAGAACCTCAACTCCATCCGGCATGTCCGCCAGGCGATCGAATTCGAAGGGGAACGACTGATCGGGCTGTTGGAGAGAGGCGAGAAAGTGCAGCAGCAAACCAGGAGCTTCGACGCCGCTACGGGAAGTACTTTTCCACTGCGGACAAAAGAAGAAGCCAATGACTATCGGTATTTTGCCGACCCGGACCTGCCGCCGTTCGTTGTGACGGAGGAATTCCTCGACGGGATCAGGGCATCGCTGCCTGAGCTTCCGGAAGAACTGGCCGCGCGGTTTCAACGGGAACTGCAGCTGCCGGAATACGATGCGCGGGTCATCTGCGACGATAAAGATGCGGCGACCTGGTACAAGGCTTTGATCGGTCATACTACTAATTATAAGGCGGCTGCCAATTGGCTGCTGGGGCCGGTCAAATCCTGGCTTAACGGGAAGGGAATGACCTGGAAGGATTTCCCCGTTGCTCCCGCCGGGCTCGCACGGCTGATGCAGATGGTGGATGAAGGCAAGCTGAGCTTCTCGATCGCGGCCGAACGCATCTTCCCCATCGTGACGGAACAGCCGGATCGCGATCCGCTGGAGATCGCTTCCGCGCTCAATCTGATACAGACATCCGATACGGCTGAGATCGAAGCCTGGATTGACCAGGCATTGGCGGGAATGCCCGACAAGGTCTCGGAATATAAGAAAGGAAAGAAAGGGCTGATCGGCCTGTTCGTCGGTGAGGTCAAGAAGATCTCCAAAGGCAAGGCGGACCCGCGGCTGACCAACCGATTATTAATGGAAAAACTGGAAAATTAATATGTTGAAAAGATCTTTATGGTTGGCTGCCGGCTTTGCCGGAATGCTGCTAATGGCCTCCTGTCAGTCCGGGAAGAAGGGTGCCTTCACCGTCACGGGGACTTTTGAAAATGCGGACAAGCTGGCTGCGATCGAAGGGCCGATCACAAAAGTGTTCCTTCTCCAGATCTCGTTTGCGAACAAACAGCCGATCCTCCTCGATTCCGCCCATATCCCCGCCGGCAAGGGGAAGTTCACGTTAACCGGCAAGTCCCGGGTCCAGGGCATATACGAGGTGGTATTTGGCAACAACCTGGTCGACGTCCCGCTGATCAACGATGTCCCGGAAGTCACGGTCCATGTCGACCTGGGGAAGAGAGATGATTTCTATGACGTCAAAGGCTCGGAAGCCAGCACCCAGCTGAGGGATTTGATTGCCGGCTTTGGCAAAAAGAACGCTGAGGCGCAAATGCGGGCAATGACTGCCGACAGTCTCCGGCGGATCAATGCTCCGGATTCCGTCCTGCAAGCCGCCACTACGATGGGCGATCTCGCCATCCAGGATCTCGATACGTACCTCCGGCAATGTATCAACGGCAATCCCAATCCTACCGTCGCGGCCATGGCGCTGACCCTGGGCTCGCATAGCTTTTCAAAAGGGGACTTCGAGACGGCCCTGAACGATCTCCTGAAAAAATACCCCAGCAACCATGTCATCCGCGAACTGAAGCAGGGCTACGACCAGGAAGAAGCTCAGCTCGCCCAGCAGCAAGGCCAGGAAAGCCAATGGGTGGGCAAACAGGTCCCTGACTTTTCCCTGCCTGACGCCAACGGCCACCCGATCTCGCTTGCCTCCTACCGGGGCAAATACGTGCTGGTAGACTTCTGGGCGAGTTGGTGCGGCCCCTGCCGGGCAGAGAACCCTAATGTCGTGAAGGTCCATAATGAGTTCAGGGACAAGAAGAATTTTGCGATCCTCGGGGTCTCGCTCGATAAGGACAAGGACGAATGGCAAAAGGCCATCCAGCAGGACGGGCTCGACTGGAAGCAGATCAGCGACCTGAAATTCTGGAACAGCAAAGCCGTTTCTACATTCCAGTTTGAAGGGATCCCCTTCAACCTGCTGATCGATCCGCAGGGGAAGGTCATTGCGAGCGCGCTGCGCGGGGAAGAGCTGGAAAATAAACTGAAGGATGTACTTAAATAATTAGCCAATAATTCAGGCATTATATCGTTTTAAGCTCACCTCAATCCCCGAGCGATATGTCAGCTAAAAGAGTAGCCATCCTTGATAGTTTCCGGTTCCTGGCGATCATGTCGGTCATGCTTTTCCATTTTGCCTATTTGTGGTCAAACGTATACCCCTATGGAAGGTTTTTTGGGGACACGTTTGCCTACGGATATTATGGGGTCCAGTTTTTCTTCATTATCTCCGGGTTTGTTATATGCTATACCCTGGAGAATACAAGCGGGATGGCTTCCTTCTGGAAAAACAGGTTGATCCGGCTGTTGCCGCCGATGATCGTGTGCTCTTTGATCACCTTCCTGGTATTCACTGCCTTTGACAATAATAATTTTTTGCCCAATTCGCATGAAGCAAAAAACTTTCTGCCCAGCCTGACATTCATCCACCCTGGTATCTGGACCATGCTGGTGCGCCAACGGGTAAATTTTTGCTATATCGATTATGGCTACTGGTCACTATGGGTCGAAGTACAATTCTATATCGTCGCTTCCGCAATCTTTTTCGCCAACCCCGGCGCATTCTTTAGAAAACTGATCATGCTGGCTTTGGTTATAAATGCGCTCAACTGGATCCCTACCGGCTTTATGCTGGATCCGGCCGGCTATCACCTGCCGCACTTCCTGCAGGTCAGCCTCCCCAAGATCTACTTCTTTACCAGAATGTTCGATCTCAAGTTCTACCTTAACTGGTTTGTGATCGGAGCTTTCTTTCTCCGTCTTTTTATGAAAAGGAAGATCAAGCTCCTGTCTCTGGAAGGGATCGGGATGTCCCTTCTCTTTATCAATCAATTTTATTGCATTGATAAATGGCAGCTGAAAGTGATCTATTTGGTGATGCTGCTGTTATTTTGTTGTATGGTCTACAAGGAAAGCGTTTTGTCCTTCCTGGACAAGCCTTTCCTGCGCCGCGTAGGAGTCTTGTCCTATTCCATCTACCTGATACATGGACCGATCGGGGTATTGCTGATCTACAAACTCGGGCATTACCTCGGTAAGTGGAGCCCGATCATGCCCCTGATCGTGATCTTCATGGCTATCGGTTTCGGAGAATTAAGCTTCAGGCTCTACGAGAAAAGAGCCTCTGCATTCCTGAAAAAGATACTGTTTAAGCCGAAGCCGGCGGCGCTGCCCGTCGATATCCCGGTCTCCGCAGGCTAAAATTGAACGTGGTCCCGCCAGGAATCGAACCTGGATCCAGGGCTTCGGAGACCCTTATACTATCCATTGTACTACAGGACCAAAAACCTTCCCGACGCCCGTGCCCGGCACCCGGAAAAGGGACGGCAAAGGTAAATAAATAAATTCAATTTATCGATAAAATGCCTTTGGCTTGTGTTGCTCTTTTTCTGCCGGTGCCTGATTCCAAAGAACCTCATACTGCCATCGGCCTTCCACTTCTAAAAGCCGGATCACACAGCCGTAGTGCAGCGAGTATAGGGAAAAGCTGTCGACCAGGGGCGTGTCGTTGATCCGGGAGAGGATGCTGCGGAGCACCCCGCCGTGCGCGATGACAGCAATATCTCCGGCCGCCTGGTCTTCACTGATGGCGTTCCAGCATCGGGTCACCCGATCGTGCAGGTCGAGATAGCTCTCACCCCCCGGGATGCGGATGCGCACGAAATCAGCCATCCAGGGGTTGACCTCTTCAGGCGGCAACTCATCCCAGGCCCGCATTTCCCACTCGCCGCAATGGATCTCCATCAGGTCCTCCATCAGGCGCAATGACCGACGGGGGAAAAGCTCCTGCGCAAGGAGAGTACATCGTTTCAACGGACTGCTGTACACCTGACTGATGTCGCACGACAGGTGCTGCCGGATCAGCTCCGCTTCGCTATGGAACGATTCGGTGACATCGAGGTCGGTCTGGCCATAGCACATGCCCCCGGCAATCGCGGGGGTCGTATGACGTATCAGGTAGATCATGCTGATCACTTAAAGGTAACGCCAAAGAAGGATACAACCGAGGTAAACAGTAATCTCCGTTACCTGCTGGATGGCGCCGAGGCAGTCACCGGTATAGCCGCCGATCCATTTGAAAAACCAGCGGTACATTCCATACGTGACTGCCAATGCCGGAACGATGACGAGCGGGAAATACCATGGGAGCAGCACGAAAGGCAAGAGGGCCAAAATAAAGGCTACGATCAACCCGCTACCGGATATCGAAGGTCCGGCCAGCGGGCGGGCCTTGCTTTGATCGGGATCAGCGGCATATACGCCGGCCTTCATCACCAGCACAGGCATCAGCCGGCTTAAGCTATGTGCGGCGACTACTGCGGGGATAAAAAAAGGCAGCTCTTTCAGTAGCATGAACTTGGTGCCGAGGATCGCGATCAGACCGATAGCGCCATACGCACCGATGCGGCTGTCCTTCATGATCAGCAGGATCTTCTCTTTTGTCCAGCCGCCGCCCATTCCGTCGCAGACATCGGCAAAACCGTCCTCATGGAAGCAGCCCGTCGCCAGCAGCCCGGTGATCATCGACGCGAGGATACCGATGTCGGCCGAGACATAGCGGTTGAATAGCCAGAAGGCAAGGGAACAAAGGCCGCCGACGATCCAGCCGACCATAGGGAAATAACGCGGCGCCTGCTGCAGGTATTCGGAACTGTGATCCGTGGTCCGCGGCACCGGCAGTCTTGTCAGGAACATGACAGCCGTGAAAAAGATCCGGATCTCTTTCTTCATGCCTGGCCGCTTTTACTGACGCCTGCCGATTCGAAAGACGCCATTTCTTCCAGGAAGTTAACCGCCGCGCGGACAAAAGGAAAGGCAAGCGCGGCGCCGGTCCCTTCGCCAAGCCGCATTCCCAGCTGTAACAAGGGTCGGGCTCCCAGGTAATCCAGCATTTTTTGGTGACCGCTTTCCCCGCTGCAGTGACCGAAGATACAATTATCCAGGACGGAGGGGTTGGAAAGCCGGGCCAAAAGCAACGCCGCCGTGCTGATGAAACCGTCAACGAGGATGATCATTTTCTGTTCCGCGGCTTCGAGGTAAGCGCCGGTGAGCATGGCGATCTCGAATCCACCGACACACTGGAGGATGGTCGATGCATCGGGGCTGGCGGCGATGGTTGAGTGATGAAGGCGATATACCTGCTGTAGGGTCGCTTTCTTCCGCTCCAGCTGCTCATCGTTGACCCCTGTTCCCCGGCCGATGCAACCGGCGATCGGGATGTCTGTCACGTAGCTCATGATCAGAGAGGCTGAAGAGGTATTGCCGATACCCATTTCGCCAAAGCCGATACAGTTACATCCTTCGGCTGCAAGGGCGGCCACCACTGCACGGCCTGCTTCCATAGCATCGAAAGACTGGGAGGAACCCATCGCAGGTCCCTGCATATAATTGTTCGTGCCGAAGGCGATCTTTTTTGACAAAAGGCGGTTTCCGGTCAGTTCCGGATCGAATTCGTAATTGACGCCCGCATCGACTACCGTAAGGCCGAGACCGTTCTGGCGGCAAAACACATTGATGGCAGCGCCGCCCCGGATGAAGTTGAGCACCATTTGCGCCGTTACCGCCTGCGGATAGGGGTTGACGAGACCTGTGCCCGCTATGCCATGATCGCCGGCAAAGACGACGATATGCGGGCTGTTCAGGACCGGATGCGCGGTGCCTTGCAACAGGCCGATCCGGAGGGCTATGTCTTCCAGTTGCCCCAGCGCTCCAAGCGGCTTTGTCTTATTGTCAATCCGGTGTTGCAGCACTTCCCGGAGGCTTTGTTGTGTGGTGGTTGACATGGGCTTTATTTATGGACGTTCTTGATCGTCAGTGGAATTCCGCTGACCATAAAGATGACTTCATCAGCCAATCCCGCAATATACTGATTGATCCAGCCCTGCAGGTCCGTAAACTTCCTTCCTGCTTCGGTGTCGGGATGCATTCCCATGCCGAGCTCGTTGCTGATAATGATCAGCAGGGCCTCTTTATTCGCCAGCCCGTCGATCTCGCGTCGGCAGGCCTCCAAACAGGCGTTGACGTCGGCACGGGTATCGGAAAAGAAATTGGTGATCCATAACGTGACGCAATCGATCACGACTACCTCTCCTTCCAGCGGCAGCCGGCTGAGATGCCGCTCCTCTTCCATCGACCGCCAGCGCTCATCCCGGTCCTGCTGATGGATACGGATCCGCTGCCTGAATTCATCATCCCACACCCGGGCCGTGGCGACATAGACGGGTCGGTCGCTGTGGCGCAAGGCCAGCTCCTGGGCATAGCGGCTTTTACCGCTCCGGGCGCCGCCGGTAATCAAGATCAACCGTCGCTCCGGCGGTAAACATTGCCGGGATGGAGTTGTAGCCATAGATAGTGTAGAATTTTGTATTCAGGATGTTCCGTGCTTCGGCGAATAGCTTGAGACACTGTAAAACATGGTATTCCCCATAGGCGTTCAGAATAAGAAAAGGAGCAAGCGTCACGTCCGGCAGCGGGTTGAAACTCGCGTCATAGCCGCCGATGTCATAGCGTTTGCTTTCGTAATGACCACTCAGGCTGACAAAGAAGCTGCGGGAAGGCCGGGCGCCGAGCGTGAGGTTGACGGTATTTCCCGGAACCCGCAGGGCATAGCTGTAGGTGGTATCCTCGTAAGTAGTGTGGCTTTGGGTCGTTTCCTTCATGTTCAGCCAGGTATAGTTGGCGGTAAGAGACCAGATATTTGCAAAATTGACCGAACCTTCCCATTCGATGCCATTCCCTTTTTCCTCATCGTAGTTGTAATAGAGGTTGGTGAAATAGTTATAGTCGATCCCGTCGTGGGTGACCCGGTGAAAATAAGTGGCGCGGGTATTGAAGACCGCGTTGCTGAACTGGATACCAAATTCGTCAGAGGTCGACCGTTCCGGCAGGAGATTGGGATCACCGTAGGGGGAATACAGCTGATAAAGGGTCGGAGCTTTGAAGGCGCTGGCAATGCTCCCATAGATCTTCCAGTTTTGGTCGATCAGCCACGCGGGGTTAAAGGTGTAGGTGTAATTGCTGCCATAACGGGAATCGGTGTTGAGGCGGCCGCCGAGCTCGACGCTTAGCCCGGTGGGGCCGTTATAGAGCAGGGAGCTGTACATGGAGGTCTGGCTGACACTGGTATCGCTGAAGACCAGCGGATAGCCGCCGGCGCTGCCGTTCTCGTACATGGAAGAGTAGCGGTAATCCGCCCCGTTGAGGAGGGTTAGTCCATACCCGAGGCTGGTGCTGGCGAAGATCTCCACAAACTGCGTGTTACCATGATAGTTATCGGTGTAATAGGATTGACCGTATACGCTGTCTTCCAGCAAATGCGGGTTGGCAACACTATATCTGTAATTGCCCGTGATGGTGGTGGTGGACAGCTTGTAGGTGAAACCGCCGCCAACCTGCAGATTCCTGTCATAATTGTTGTAGTCCACGGCCGGGGTAAAGGCCCCTGCGGCAATGGCGTTGGTGTAGCGGCTGTATTGCAGGAACCCTTTTATGGTCAGCGCGCCCACCGGGCTCCAGGCCAGGTTGCCCGCCACATTGTCCCCGTGAAACCCGTCGTTGGCGAACGGTATCGGAGAAGGTCCTTTGAGGCTGTCATGGGCAGTAGGGAAACCGGTCGAGTGATCATGGTTATAGCGGATATTGTACGTCAGCTGATCGGCCAGCTTTCCATACAACTGTACATTGGCGTTATAGGTACCGTAGTTGCCGCCGGAAGCGCTTGCTTTTACATGAAAGGGTGTTATAATATCCGACTTGACAGTGATGATATTGATGACCCCGGCGATCGCATCGGACCCAAACAGCGTTGACTGGGCGCCCTTGGAGATCTCGATCCGTTCGATCATGGTAACGGGGATCAGGTTAATATCAAAGCTGTTGTCGAGCACTGTCGGATCCCCGACCGGCACGCCGTCGATGAGCACCAGCGTCCGCCCCGATCCGGCGCCGCGCATAAAGATGCTTTGGTTGCTGCCGGGATCGTTCAATGCGCCGCTCACTGTGATACCAGCCTGCTCGCTCAAGAGCTCGCCCAGCGGCTTACCGACGCTTTTCTCCACCTCTTCGCGCGGGATGACGATGACGACCTTTCCGGTCTGACTTTGTTTTAAGGGATACTTGGTGGCGGTCACTACGACCTGGTCCAGCTGTTTACCGGCAGTGTCGGTTGTTACCGGCGCGGTAGATGTCTGTGCGAAAACGGAAAAGCTGCCGGTTACCGACAGCAGAAGGAATGCCCAATGTTTGCTGATCATTACAGTTAATTTTGCGCTTTTCTCCCGAAAGCCGTTAATAAATTAAGGATGAACTGGGCAGGTCTTCTGGCTTATGCTTGACCGGTTTACCTTCCCATCCGCGGCGCGGACAGTGGTATAGAGTTACCGGTCGTTTCCCGATGCCGGCATCCCCCGGATGCCGCTGAACGGGACCACACTTACAGCTACGGGGATAGCGCCGGACTTACACCGGACTTCCCTTTTAATGACGATAGAACGTCAACCGAGATCAACGCAAATATAGACCAGTGCAAGGTGAATCCAAAAGAAATTTTGCTGTTGCGGCTAATTGGCGATTTATAGGTTAACCGCTTCAACATTTGATTTCCGGGTATTTGTTCTCACGTATTGAGTTAATTTCTTGCCTATTCTTTGAAAAGGAACCTCAATCAAGTGATAAGATATAGTGGAAACTATTGCAGTTAATATCAACAGGATCACAAACCTTACGCCATAATTGAGGATATCGGTATAGCGTGTATTTGCTTTTATCAGCTCCGTGACCTTCCATTGGGTCATCCAATGAAGCACGGCAAAGTGCAGGATGTACATGCTATAGCTGATCCTGCCCACGTATATTGTAACAGGGTTTACAAAAAGTAAAACTTCATTTTTCGAAAGGGCATAACCAAGTATAGCAAAAAGTATCGCGAATGTAACATAATCGGGGAGGAAAAGGACGCTGCCCGTAGCCAGTCTTAACAGCAGCAATATTGCAACAAATAAAAGGTAATTTGGATTAATTTTCCAGTCTTTAATTTCAGTTGTAACCATGAAGTACAAAATGATCCCGCATGCAAAAACAGGCAACTGACCCGGTAGACAAAAAGAGAGAAAGTTCTGCCAAAGTGACCTGTCCGGTATGAAATGGGTATCCAGCAATATTTTCTGAAAGCAAATGCTGATGACGGTGGATATGACAAAGAAGGCAACAGCCTGATTCAGGGTTTTTATTTTCGAGAATAAAAATGGGACTGTGCAATAGAAGAGCACTTCAGTGGCTATCGACCAGCCGCCGGGAACTAAACTGTTTATCCAATAGGGATTAAAGCCATGAATGAAAAATACGTTTGCCAATATATTTCCAATAGTTATTCCGGGCGCACTACCTAACCAATATCTTGGTCCAAAACCGTCTTGTAATAAATAATAGACAATACCGATGTAATACATAGGAGCAATCCTGAAAAATCGCCTGATAAAGAAATTTACAGTCGGATCTTTTTCCTGAGATTTCCTGCTTTTTAAGGAAAGAAACAGGGTGAAGGCGCTCGCTACGAAGAATAATTGTACACCTGCGCTTCCATTTGAAAAAAGATTAAGCAGGATCTTGTCATAGTTAGCAGAGCCGGCCTTCATGCAATGGACCATTAGCACCCCCAGTATAGCAAGACCTCTCATCGCATCGACATAGCGTAGTTTCTTAACTTCCATGACAGACAAATGTGATATTTAAATTAGCCGTGATTTGTAATTTAACGATTCCTCTTGAATTTTATTGAGTGGAGGCCTCTAACGCGCCCCAATGTCGTGTAACGCCCCAAGTAACAAGGTAATGCTGTCAAATTGTTGCAAGTGCCCTTCAAATTCCAGTTTCCAATGTGTACGCCCTCCTTCTTCTGAGAGGCAGACCAGGATTGGAGCAATGGCTCCTTCAGGCGGCGCCAGGGCTGTAGCTCCTTCCCTGATAACAGAGAACCCCTTTCTGCGCAAGGCCCTTTGCGTCCAGAAAACAGCCGCGGCTGCCCCGCCGGAAAGGCCAATAGGTCTTCCCTGGCCGGAATGGATCGCGAACGTGCCGGCTTCCTTGTCAAAAACGATATCTTCCTTCGCAAAAGCCGCTTCGAAAACGCCGTTCAACACCAGGTCTTCGGGCGCGCCCCGGTGCAGGGGCTCTCCAGCCTGCAACAGCCAAACCTCGTCTGCAATCTGCAGGGCCATGTCCAGCTCGTGCGTGGAAAGCAGTACACCCTTGCGCGTCTGCCGGGCGAGTTGATGCAGCAGCCGCATCAGCCGGATCCGGCTGGGCAGATCCAGGTGGGCAGTAGGCTCATCCAGCATCAGGATAGGCGTGTCCTGCGCCAGCGCACGGGCCAACATCACCTTCTGACACTCTCCATCACTGAGCGTATGGATCTTCCTGCCCTTTAACGTTCCGATCCCCGTTGCCCCGATAGCCCATTCAATAACGGCTTTGTCCGTTGCGCTCAGTTGTCCCAGCCAGCCGGAATAAGGATATCTTCCCAATGCAACCAGGGAGTCGACCGTCAGGTTATTACCCCGTACGCGGTCGGTTAGCACCAGGCTTATCTTCCTTGCCAGTTCCGCCGGCGACCATCGCTCCACCCCATCGACATGGATCACGCCGCCCAGCGCGGGTTGAAGACCGGCCAGCGTGCGGAGGAGCGTGGATTTGCCCGATCCGTTCGGGCCCAGCAGACAGATGAGCTGTCCCGCCTTTATCTCCAGTTCCGGCAGAACTCCGCTGACAACAACCCTTTTCGTCTCGAAACGGTAGCCTGTCTTCAGGTCCCTGGTCCGTAATAAAAAGGATTCGTTGCTCATTACCACGTGTTTGTACTTTTTTGACGGAGAAGAAGCGTAATGACCAGCGGGGACCCTACCAGGGAAGTAATAATATTGATCGGTAAGACAGTCTGACTGCCCGGCAGCTGCGCGAACGTATCGCACAGCAGGAGCAGGACCGTCCCTATCAGACAGCAGGCTGGAATGAGGATGCGGTGGCTGGAAGTGTTGAACAGCGATCGCGCGATATGAGGAACGGCGACCCCGATGAAACCTATGGGGCCGCAAAAAGCCGTGATGCCACCCGCCATTAAGCTGGTGCTGCAAATGATGATCGTGCGCGCCCTGCTCACGTTCAGCCCCATGCTGCGGGCATAGTTCTCTCCCAGCAGCAGCGCATCCAGCATTTTAGACGACAAAAGGCAGATGATCAGGCCCGCGGCTACGACTGCGGCGAGCATCGACAGCTGCGTTCCGGCCACGCCGCCAAGGGAGCCGAAGGTCCACAGCAGATACTCCTTCACCTGTTCGGGGTTGCTGAAATATTGCCAGATGCTGACCAGCGCCAGGGTGAGACTGCCGATCATCAGACCGACGATCAGCATCATAACGTTATCCCTTAACCGACGGGAAAGGAACAGCACTATCACCATGACACCGCCCGCGCCGGCACAGGCTGCGGTGATGACCAGCCAGCTGCCGGAAACGCCCAGCTCTTTGATGGCATACAGAGTGGCCATGCTTCCGCCGGCCAGCATTACGGCAGCTACCCCCAGGCCGGCTCCGGCAGTAATGCCCAGGATAGCAGGGTCTGCCAGCGGGTTCCGAAACAGTGTCTGCATCTGGAGCCCCCCGACGGAGAGACCGCATCCGGCCAAAACGGCGGTACAGGCTTTTGGCAGCCGGATGCTTTTGACGATGAAATGTCCGACCGGATCGGCTGCCGGCGGCGAAAAGAAGATGTGCAGGATCTCCTTCAAAGAAATACTGACCGTACCGGAAG
>Ga0210396_10004868_pt1 | contig 13072 bp, 4 predicted proteins | sample IncBWH17OmetaG_FD_155466 | JGI IMG/M metagenome (GOLD analysis project Ga0210396, IMG submission 155466) | Forest soil microbial communities from Barre Woods Harvard Forest LTER site, Petersham, Massachusetts, United States - Inc-BW-H-17-O ...
GGGCCGAACCCGAACGCCGGCCAGGTGGTGGCGACGGTCGGCGGCTACTACCCGGACTTCCGTCACGACGGCTACCCGGTGGTGCCGCGGGTCGGCTACGTATGGGCCGTCGCCAGCGTGCTCACCGTCAGCGGGCAGTCCTACTTCGCGGTGACCAGCGACGCGATCATGGCCGGCACCTCGTTCACCGCCTCCCTTGACCTGGGGTTCCTGTGGGCGTCGCTGACGCTCGGCGTCGACGCGATCGTGTACTACGACCCGTTCTCATTCGACGCCACCGGCTACGCCGCCATCACGGCCGGCGTATCGATGAGCATCGACCTCGGCTGGTTCGGCACCATCACGGTGAACCTGTCGTTCCACCTCAGCGCGCAGGTGACAGTGCACGGGCCGGACTTCAGCGGCACCGCCAGCATCGACCTGGACGTCACGTCCGCCACGATCGCGTTCGGCAGCGGAGCCGACAACGCCACGCACGAGCTCTCCTGGGCCGGCTTCAGCGCCAAGTACCTCACCTCCGGCGGCACCAGCGCGCTGTCGGCGATGCCGCAGGCCGGCCAGGTCACCGGCACCGCGACCACGCCCGCGGGCACCACCCCGACCGGCGAGGCGGCCAAGCCGTGGAAGCTGACCGCCGAATGGTCCCTGTCGGTCGCCACCACCGCCGCCGCGACCGCACTCCAGCTCCCGGGCCGGCTCCTGGCCTACGACCTGTCCGAGGTACCCGGCATCGCGTCGATGGGCGTGCACGCGCTCACCTCGACGCTCGCTGTTACAGTCACCGCCAACGGCACCAGCCAGGCCGTCCTCGGCCCGGGCGATCCGCACGAGGGGCTGCGCGTCGCGCTCGTCACCGCCCCGCTGCCCAAGGCGGTGTGGACCGCCAACCCCGACGACGCCGCTGTCCCGAGCGGCGACACGCTCACCGCCGGCACCGGGTTCACGCTCATCGCCGAGGCCATCGTCGAAGGCGCGTCACCCCCGATTGCCGCCAGCCAGGTCACGCCCGGCAAGGAGCGCAAGCCGCTGCCGTTCGCCCAGGAGACCGCCGCCCGCCCGCAGCGGCAGCCCGACGACGGCAACGCCGCGGCCTTCGCCGCCGCGGCCGCCGCCGCGACCGCTGACCCTGTTAAGGTCGCCCTCGGGTACCTGACCAGCGGGCCGCTGTCCGTCCCGCTGCCACCACTCGGCGAGGCGGCCTTCGGCCGGGACCGGGTGGCGCCGCCCCGGCCCGCGCTGCTCACCGAGGGAATGGTCGCTCCCCCGACCCCGGCGCCCGCCACCGTCCCCGTGACGCCTGCGCCGCCGCCCGTGACCGACACCAGCGTTCACCCGCCGGTGCTCGCCGCGCTGCTCGGCGGCGGCCCCGTCCCCGGGCAGCGCCACGTCCCCCGCATGTCCGCCGCCGCCGCGATCGCCCGGGCCGCTCCGGCCAGTCCAAGCGCGCTGCCGGAGGCGGCGGCACCCGTCGTCCCCCGGTTCCCCGCGCCGACGCTGGCCCAGGTGACCGCGCTGACCGATCCGGCGCTCGCGGCCGCCCTGACCCGCCGGGCTCCCGCCGCGATCATCGCGGGACCGGGCCTGCGCGCCGCCGACGGCGGCCCGGTGTCGCTGCGCGCCGGCACCCCCGCCGAGTCGCGGTCCGGCCCTGCCGCGACGGCCGCCGCGCAGGCGGTGCTCGCAGGCACGGCCGCCGCCCTGCTCCGCGATGGCGCCGTGCTGCGCCCTGGTGACGCCCTGGTCGCCGAGCTGCCGAACGTCCGCCACGACCTCGACGGTGGCCAGGTCCGGCCGTCGGTCACGGTGGCAGGCGACGCCGCTGTCCGCGTGGTGGCGCTGAGCCGCACCGGGCAGGTGCTGGCCGACGCCACGGGAACGGCGCTGACCGTGCCGGTGCCGCAGCACACGGCGCGGGTCGCGCTGTGGTGCGTGGGCGGCGACGGCAGCCGGCCGGCCGGGCTCGCCGGCTGGACCGATGTGAGCCGGCTGCCGCAGCCGGCGGCACGCGCCCTGCTCGCCGCCGATGCCGTCGTCACGGGAGTGCCGCGCGCCCGGCGCGGCATGGCGGCGGTGAGCACGGCCACCGTTCCCGCGGCGGCCGCCGCGGCCGCCGCGAAGTTCGTCACCACCCGGCTGCCGTCCGATACCGCGGTCGTGGTCGTGTGCGCCGACCAGGACGGCGGCGACTCCGGCCTGGCCGGCCTTACCCTCGGCCTGGCTGGCGCCATCCGGCGGCCGGCCCCCGGCAGCCAGGACGGCGGCGCCGCGCCGCCGGTCCTTGTCGCGGCCGGCGACCGCGCGTACCTGCTGTACGACGTCGTCCCGACGGGCAAGGATCCGGCCGTCGAGGTCAGTGTCGGCACCAGCGCGGGCTGGCGGCTGGCCGGCGTCCTCGGGGGGCCGGGCGACGCTGCCACCACCGCGGCGCAGCTTGCCGCGCACGGCGCCGCGGCGCTCGCCGCGCCGCTGCTGCGCGCTCCCACCGGGTCCGCGACCGTTACCTGGCACAGCCAGCCGGAGGTGAGCTGAATGGTCAGCCCGGGCACGTTCGTCCTGCACGACGCCGTCCGCCCGGCGGTTCCCGACGGGGATTACCAGGTCACCGTGACGCAACGGCTTGACCCGCCGGGGCAGTCCGTAGCCCCGATGACCAGGTACCTGGAAGTGGCCGGCCCCCGGTTCACGCTGCCGCCCGACCAGCCGCTGTCGTTCTTCCCGCCGGCCGACGCCACCGGGGCGTTCAACACCCGGCTGCCGCAGATCGTGCTGCGCCGTCGCACGTTGCCGTGGGAGCGGCTGATCGATCCGGGCGAGAAGCCGCCGCACCCGCCCTGGCTGGCGCTCGTCGTGCTAGCCGACGGCGAAGGCCAGCTGACCACCGGCGAGCCCGTCGACACGACCGGGCTGCCCAACCCGGACCAGCGTGACAGCGATACCCGGGACGTGCTCACCGTCACCGAGAAGGTGATACGGCAGGTGTTCCCGAGTAAGCAGGACCTGCCATGGCTGTGCCACGTCCGCGAGGTCGACCTGGCCGACACCGAACTGGCGCTCGGCGACGACGACGGGTGGATGGCGGTAGTGCTCGCCAACCGGCTGCCGCAGCCCGGCCTGCACTACACCGCGTGCCTGGTCAGCCTCGAAGGCCACGGCAACGACCTGCCCGCGGCGGAAGACCCGGTCCCCTCGTTCAACACCTTGACCGTCTATACCCAGGCCGAGCTGAACGCCGCCGCGAGACAGCAGCGAGCCAGCGAGGCGCTCATCGACGGCGCCCCCGGCGACGGCACCGCGCCCGGGGCAGCCGCGCATCCGGGCGTGACCGCGGAGGAACCGGTGACGCTCACCGGCATGGTGCGCCCGGCGGCTAAGCCGACGGTCACCCGCGACGCCTGGTCCCAGCCCGCGCAGCCCGCCCCGGTCACCGCAGGCCAGCAGGCCGGCGCCGCGGCCAAGGCCACGGTGACCGGCGCGGCCAGCGTGCACGGCCTGTCCGTCAACCCGGCCTACCTCGACCCCGGCGCCGGGCTCGTCCGCTTCACCGTGCTTAAGCACTGGTCGTTCACCTGCGGTGATGGCGGGGACTTCGCGTCGCTGGTCCAAGGGCTAGACGACGGGATGCTCGGCACCCAGCCGCCGCAGCCGACGCCGGGTGCCCCGACCCCTCCCCCGTCAACCCGGCCCGACCCGGTTGTCACCGACACCGGCCACCTCCTGACCGCGGCGGTCAGCCGCCGCGGCGACGCGGGCACCGCCTGGTACCGCGGGCCGTTCACGCCCCGCCAGATCCTGCGCGCCGGGCCGGACGCCACGGGGGTGCTGCCGCTGCCGCACACCGCCGACCAGTCCCGGCGGATCGGCCCGGACGGCAGGGAGGACCTGTCCCTCGCGGCCGCGTTCGAGGCCGGCCGGCTGCTCGCGGTGGCGCAGCTCGCCGTGGTCGCCGGGCTGCTCGGGTGGCGGGCCAGCGGGTACGCCCCGGCGCGAGTCTTTTCCATACTGAACGTCAGCGGCGTTCTGCAGTCCCGCCTGCTGAACATCATGGCGGAGCAGCGCCCCCTGTTCAGCCCCGGCGTCGCGGCGACACTGCTCGGCTCGCTCGGCGGCGACGGCGCCAGCCGCCTCGGCCCCGTCCGGCCGCTCGCCAAGCCCGCCCCCGTCGTGGCAGGCGCTGACCTGGCACTGACCGTCGCGTCGGGATTCGGCCTCGACCGAGACCAGGTCGCGAAGGTACTGACGGCAGGCCCAGGGGCCGTCGGACTCGATCCGTCGGTGACTGCGCCGCAGCTGCCCGCCCAGCTCAGCAACCTCGGTCCCGGCGACTTCGCGGCAGCCAGCACCGAGCTGTCCGCCCGGGTGGCCGCGCTGGTCGCCGAGTCCCGGCTGCTCTCCGGGGGGAAACCGTGAAGGTCATGCTGACATCCGCCGACGCGCTGTCCGTCGCGTGGCAGGCGAAGCAGTACCTTGACCCGCCCGCCGAAGGGGACGGCGGCGCGGGCACCGGGACGGCGGGGCTGCTGCCCGCCGGGGTGCGGGACTGGCTGGCCGCGCTGCGCCTGGGCACGGGAGTGGCGTTCCAGTACCTGGTCGCCGACGACCGGCTGCTGCCGCCGGAGTCGGTCAGGTTCTTCTACCTGGACCGGAACTGGACCGACGCCCTTGTCGCCGGCGCGCTGTCCGTCGGTGCGGTCACCACCAGCGACCGCGCCCAGTTGCAGGCGCTCTACCCGCGCCTCCGCGACGAACTTGACGCCGCCGAGCGGCTGGTCCGGGTGCCTGGCAACGAGACCGGGGTGACCGGCACCGCCGACGTGGTGACCGGGCTGCTGATCCGGTCCCGGGCGGTCAGCGGCTGGCCGGCGATGCACGTACGGGCGTTCCGGTCCCCCGTCGCCGACAACGGCCCGGACGACGACCCGAGCCTGCTCCACCTGATGCGGCTGGAACGCCTCGGCCCGTCGGTGCTCCTCGCGCTCTTCGACGGGGTCCCCGCGGTCGTGCACCTTGAGGAGCCCAGGGCCGGGCTGCAGTTCGGCTTCAACCAGACCGACCCGCCGCCCGACGGCGGCATCGCCTACGAGCTGCCGCTCCGGTCTCCGGACACCGGGCTGGACAGCGGCCGGCCGCCGGTGGCGGTGCCGTTCCGGCCCGGCGCGCCCGGCGTCATCGACATGGCCGCCCTGCAGCAGTCCATCCTCGCCCAGGTCGGGGGGACCGGCAGCGGAGCGGAGTTCGCGCTGCAAGCGCTGCGCTGGCCGTACCGGCAGGTGTTCGGCCAAGGAGAGGATGACCCGGCGTTCCCCGTCTTGTTCGCCCCCAAGGTCGGCATCGACGAGATCCGCGCCTGGCCAGGCTACCGGCCCGAGGCCGCCGCGCCACAGTCCGCCGGGGAAGCGCCAGACCGCGCGCGTAAGGAGCCTGGGGACTAACCATGACCGACGTCACGCCCGCCGACGTGCTGACCGCTCATTTCTCCACCCTGGCCAGGGCCGGGGTGACCGCCGCCGCCGCGCAGTCCTGGAATCCCGACCTGAACCGGGCCGTCCGGGTCGAGGTCCCGATCGACGTGCAGGCGTTCGTCGTCCCGGCCGGCCAGAGCGCCCCGCGCGCGACGGTGCTAAGCCCGCTGCCCGACCCGGTACCAGACGGCTCCACCGCCGCCCCACCCAGCGCGCCGCCGGTCCCGCCGTTCACCGACGGCCCGGTCCGGCCGCCAGGCGTGTACCTGCACTGGGCGGCGGCGGACGCGCTCGCCGCCGCCGGGCCGACGAGCCCACCGGGCACGGCGGGCGCCCGCGGGGCGGTCGCCAGCCAGCCGCTACCCGACCGCTGGCTGGTGGTGCGGGTCGCGGGCGGCACGCCGCGGCGCACCCGCCGCTGGGTCGTGGCGGCCGAGCGTGGCCTCACGGTCGACCTCGCGTCCTGGTCGGAAGCCGGCACCACCAGCGGCGGAAGGACACCGCACCTGTCCGCGGAGAAGCTGACCGTCCTAGCCGGCGGCGACCCGGCCTGGGCGGCGGTCTATGACACCGCCGAGGACCGGTTCGCGATGCACGACCCGCTCGACGACCTCACCGCCGACGACCTGCGCGGCACGGTCAGCTACCTGGTCTGCGGCTGGTGGTCCGCCGACGCCGACGATCCCCTGTACGCGGCGGGCACGGCCGAGCGGGCCACCCGGCTGGCCGCCTACCGGTGGACGTACACGGCGGCCGAACCCGCTGTCCAGGCGGCCAAGGACCTCGCGGCGCAGCGCGGCGGGCAACTCGGGCTTGCCACCGCCGCCGGCCGGTCGATGACCTCGGTCGACACGGCGGGCGGTGCGGCCGCCGCGCAGGCGGCCGCCAGCCCGCGGCCGGACCTCGCGGCTGCCGCCGGGTCGGTGCTGACCAGCGGCAGCCCGCCCCAGCCGCAGCTCACCCTGGTGCACGGCAGCGTGCTCGGCGTCCGCCTGACGGGCCCGCTCGACGGCGAGGACGACCAGCCCCTTCCCGCCAGCATCGAGGTCGCCGTCGGCGCGAGCGGCACCGAGGCGTTCGCCGCGCTGCTCGCCCTCGACCAGCCGGCGGACCAGCGGGTCGCCGACGAGCGCCTGGTCGCGGCGTTCTGCGCCGGGCTGATCGCCCAGCTTGACGCCCCTGACGGGCTGGTCACCCTGGACCAGCAGCTGCACGCGGCGGAGTTCATCGCCCAGCCCGGCGGCCCGGCAGGCACCGACCGGCTGCTGGCCGGCGACCGGGTCGCCGCCGCGCGGGCCAGCGCCGGCGCCCAGCAGAGCGCCGGCGCGCAGGCCCGGGCGTCGGTCACCAAGGCCAGCGTCATCGCCGCCGAGCGCGGCGCGGCGTTGCTCGCCGAGCGGACAGCCTTCGACACCATCGGTGCCCATGAGGCCAAGAACCCGCCGCCGGCCGCCGCCCCGCAGCTCACCCCGCGCGACCGCGCCGTCGCCGCACCTGCCTGGCAGCTTCCCGCCGACCCGGTGGTAACGCTGCGGGCGGTGAATCGCGCGCTGCGGCACGGCCATAACGGGCGGTTCACCGTCGACGGCACCTTGGCCTGCCGGGTGAGCGGCCAGGAGCGCACCGCGTTCGCTGGCCTGGTCGCGGGCGCCGAGCTGGTCGCGCCGCTCGGTAACGGCGGCCTGCCGCCGGAGTGCGACGACCTGCTGCGCGAACTGGTGCTCGACGACGTCTCCCAGCTCCCGCAGACCGCCGCCTACGCGGCGGCCGCCCGTGGCCTGCCCGCGAACCAGGTGACCGCGCGGTTGACCGCCGAGCACGCGCTGCGCTGGGACGTGCCCGGTGACACGCCAGGCAAGGACCTGCTGCGCGCCGCGTCGTTGTGGCAGGGCACCGAGCCAAGCCCGCTGGCGGTCACACCCTGGCGCCAGCCGTGGATACCGCTGTTCCTCGAATGGGAACTGGCGCTACGGGTGGACAACCGGACCGATCGGTGGCGGCTCGCTGAGGTTGACCTCGACCCCGCCCCCGGCGCGAGCCCGGATCCCGGGGCGGGGACCGCGCCGCTGGTCCTGCGCGGACGGGTCCTGCTCACCTCCGCCGTGGCGAAGACATTCGCCAACCAGGTCGACGCGTTCGCCGCCGCCGAGAGCCAGCGCGGCACCGCCCTGGCGGTGCTGCGGCCCGACGAGGAAGCGGCGCTTCGCAAGATCGCCGAGGCCGGCGCCCGGTTCGACGTCCTCACCGGCGGGCTCGCCGGGCTGCGGGAGCAGCTCCTCGGGCTGGCCTGGGCCGATGCCGGCCGGGTCAGCGTAGACCGCGACGGCAACCGTATCCCGCCCGCCCCGGCCGGGCCGCCCCTGCTGCTGCGTGGCGGAGTGGCGAGCTTCACCAGGATGCGAGTCGTCGACGCGTTCGGCCGGAGCGTCGACATCCCGCCGTCGTCCATCACCGGTGCCGCCGTCGCCGAACGGCTCCAGCCCCCGCCGCCGGGCGCTCAGGGGCCGGATGCCCAGCCGCCGCAGCTAATGCTCCGCCCCCGGCTCACCCGGCCGTCCCGGCTCGAGCTCACCTTCGCCGACCCGGCGGCGGCGGACACGGCGGTCCCCGGACCCGCGACAGTGAACCAGGTGGACCCGGCACAGCAGGTCAGCCCGGTCTGCGGCTGGCTGCTGCCCGACCACCTCGACGGATCGCTTGAGGTGTTCGACGCGGCGGCCCGGCAGCTCGGCACACTGCTCGAGGACATCGACGGACGCGTCGTCTGGGAGGGCGCGCCCGGGCTGCCCGGGCCGGCCGGCGCGCCGCCCGCCGCCCTGCCCGGCGACGACGCGGGCACCAGGCACGTGGTCCGGCTCGCGGCCGGGGTCGTCGCCGCCGACGCGGCGGCCCGCAACGCCCCCGGCTCCGGGGATGGGGCGCCGGACGGCGGCCAGCCGGCCGAGAGCGCGCTGTCCGCGCTGCTGCGCACCGTCGACACCACGCTGTGGACCGTGGACCCGTTCGGCACGACCGGAACCGAGTACGTCGCCAGCCTCACAGGGCGGCCGATCGCCGTGGTCATGATGACGGTCCTGCTCAACGTGCGTGACGACCTGGGCGCCGGCCCGGACGCGGAGCTGACTCTGAGGCCTGCCGACCTGGCCCGGCGGCAGGCCGCCTACGACGAGCTGGCCAGCCGCCAGATCCCGGTCCGGCTCGGCGAGCTGACCCGCACCGACGACGGTGTCCTCGGCTACTTCGTCGACGGCGACTATTCCCGCTTCACCCCGGTCTCCCCCGAGGTGCTCGCCGCGGCACGGGCCGGCGGCCGCTACCAGGGCCAGCTCGCGGTGCTCGGCGCGAACAGCGCGGGCGACCCTGCGCCCGCACCGGTAGACCACCCGTTCGTCGACGACACCGAGCAGCCGCTGACCGCCCGCCCTGGGCAACTGGTCCGGCTCACCGTGCTGCTGGTGCCCGGCGGGTCCGCGCACGCTACCTGCGGCCTGCTGCCGCGCGTCTCGGTGCAACTGGCCAGGGACTGGACGGCGGACGCGCTCCGCGCCCTGCTGCCGTCGATCCGCACAGGACCGCTGCTGCTCGACCCCTCAACGGTCCGGCTGCCGAAGATCACCGGGCTGCCCGCCACCCAGGTCTTCACGGCGCGCACGACGGAGACCACGTGGGCGGACAGCCCGGTCACCGCCGCCACCCATGACGCGCTGCTGCCCGACGACCCGCCGGTATTCCGCGACGGCTGGATCCGCGCCGCCCAGCCCGCCCCGGACGGCACCGGCACAAGCGCGAATACCAGCACAAGCGGCGGCGGAGGTGCGGGCACGTGAGGTCCGGCGATCAGCGAGACCAGCCCTCCGGCCGTCAGGCGTGGTTCGCCAACGGCCGGACCGACGCGTCCGGCGCCGTCCGGCCGGGCGCGCACCTGGCCGCGCTGCGCGCCCGGGTCGCCGCCGCCAACGCCGCCCGGCCGGCGGCCGCGCCCGGCGGCGGGCCGCAGTGGAACCCGCTCGGCCCGGCCGGCGTCGGGAACGGCCAGGCGGACGGCCGGCCCCGGGTCTCCGGCCGGGTCATGTCGATCGACGTGCACCCGGACGGGCAGCGCGCCTACCTGGGCACCGCCAACGGCGGCACCTGGTACACCGGCGACGCCGGCGCGCACTGGCTGTCCCTGGACACGTACGCGCAGACCGCGCCGCTAACCGGGTTCCACAATGACGCGGACGCGCTATCGGTCGGCGCGATCGCCGTCGCATGGGACCATGACCCCGCCAAGGACGTGGTGTACGTCGGCACCGGGGAGCCACGCGAGTCAGGTGACACCTACTTCGGCGTCGGTATCCGGGTCGGCAAAGGTCCGGCCGCCGCCGACCCGCTCGACCCGACGAAACCGGCCTGGACCCTGGAGGCAGCGGCCGACCTGGGAAACAAGGCGGTCTACCGGCTGGCCGTCGACCCGGTCAACCCCGGCACCGTCTACGCCGCCACCAGCGTAGGCCTGTGGCGCCGCACCGTAGCCGCCGACGGCACCGGCGCATGGGCGAAGGTATTCGACCCGCCGCCGCCGCCGGCGCCGGTCGGCTGGCTGAGGAATGCCTTGGGCACGCCCGCGCAGCTCCTCGTGGTGTCGGACGTCGTGATCGCCAGAGCCGCCGGCGTCACCCCGCAGACCGTCTACGCCGCCGCCCAGCACATGTCGGCCGCTCCCACGCCGCAGCAGGTATGGCGGTCCGCGAGCGGCGATCCCGGCTCCTGGCAGCCGGTACCCGGCTATACAGCCGTTAACCGGATCTCCCTCGGCGTGGCGCCGTCGGACCAGACGGTGGTCTACGCGCTCGCCCGCGGGGCCATCCCTGATTCGGGGACCAGCGTGGCCACCAACGCCGCCCGGCTCACCGGCGGCACCTTCCAGCCCGTCACCAACGCGCCCGTGAACCTGATGGGCGACGTCAACACGAAGACCGGCGGCTACTGCGTGGTGGTCCGCGCCGACCCAGCGGACCCTAACGTGCTCTGGCTGGCCGGTCTCACCGTGCGGAGTCCGGCAACCAACGACGCGAACGCCGCGCTGTTCCGCGCGCAGCTCACCCCCGACGGGGCCAATACGAGTTGGTCGTTCGGCTTCCTGCCCGCCAGCGCCGCCCAGCCGGGCAATGACCCGTCCTGGGTCGGCGCGGGAGCTCATCCCGACGTGCACGCGCTTGCGTTCTCCGGCCCGGCCGCGACCTCAACGGTCTGGCTCGGCTGCGACGGCGGGGTCTTCCAGTGCCAGCTGGCCAGCCCGGCGCCGGTCGGCGCGAAGGGCACGGCGGCCGCCTCCAACACGGCACCAGGCCCCTGGCAGCCGCTCAACAACGGCCTGGCGATCACCCAGCCGAACTACCTGGCCCAGACAAGCGTCAGCGACTTCCTGATGCTGGCAGGCACGCAGGACAACGGCACCCAGGAACGCGCCGGCAGCGCGGTGTGGACGGTGGCGCGGGAAAGCGACGGCGGCGGCTGCGCGATCGATGACGCCGCGCCGAACCGCCGGTTCGCGCAGTACCTCCGCTTTAACTGGAACACGGTCACCGCCCCGGGCGGCAGCTATGCCCAGACGCTTAACTACAGCGCCGCATCCTCGCCGCTGTCCGCTGCCTGGAAGACGGAGGACGCGCAGTCCGCCTCCTACAGCCAAGCGGCGGCCCGGCCGCTGGCCAGCCGCAAGACCGCGCTCGCGTTCGGCAGCCACCGGGTCTGGTACTGCGAGGACTGGGGCCAGGGCTGGACGGCCGCCAGTTCCGGCCCGGACAGCTGGCGGACGCTGCCCACCGGCAGTAACCCGTACGAGCACAAGATCATGGGCATCAGCATTCCGGACAACAACCAGGACTCGCTGCACTCAGCGGTGATCAGGGTCGCCTTCGCCGACGACAACCGCCTGCTCGCGCTCACCCAGGCCTGGCTCTCCAACGTCACCCCGCAGCCGAGCCCGCGCCGCGCCGCGCTGTACCTGTTCACCCGGACAGGGGCGAGCTGGGCGCAGTCCGCGCTTAGCTCACCCGCCCCCGGCCCGCCCGCCGGCCCGGTCCCCGCGGCAGGCCCCCAGCCTCGGTTCCCCGACGGGGAGGTCCCGCGCGGACTGGCCATCGACCAGGCCGGGCCGCCGCTGACCTGCTACGTGACGTTCGGCATCGACCAGCGCTTCCAGGGCATGGACCACGTCTGGTGGTACGACGGCACGTCCTGGTGGCCGTGCAAGCCGGACCCGCACGGCCCCGACTCCGGCCGCACGTTGCCCGACGCTCCCGCCAACGCGGTGGTCGTAGACGCCGACCGAAGCGTCTACGTCGGCACCGACGTCGGTGTGTGGAAAGGCACCCCGTCCGCCGTGGGGGCGGCGCACTGGTGGGCGTGGGACCTGGTGTCGGACGGCCTGCCCGAAGCCCCGGTCACGGACCTGGTCCTGCTGAATGCACCGCACCTGCTCCGGGCCGCCACGCACGGCCGGGGCGTCTGGGAGCTCAACCTGGACGAGGTATCGTCGGTGAACGAGACGTACCTGCGCGCGCACGGGGCGGACACCCGCCGCGTGCTCGACGGGGCCGTGGTCCCTGCCGGGAAGCTGTTCGGCGCCCCGGACTCCCGTATCGACGCCAGCCCGGACATCCTCGTCAGCAATGTGAACTTTGGCGCGGTGCCGTCGGTCGCGCCAGTCGGCCTGCCGCTCGCCAGGACGATACGACCGCGCCGCAATGAACTGGTCCGGGTCCTGCAGTACGCGCTGCTCCGCCGTCAGGCGGCCGCCCAGCCCCCAGAACTGGCCGCGCTCGCGCCGCTCGCGCTCGACGGGCTGTTCGGCCCCAGGACCGAGGCGGCGGTCCGCACCTTCCAGCAGCATTCGGTCGGCCTGACTGCGACCGGCAAGGTGACCGCCGCGGACTGGCAGGCGATCGTCACCGCCCCGTTCGTCGATGCCCTCGCCGGCGAGAGCCCCACGTACCTGGACATGGCGCTGTTCGACCGGATCCGCCCGGTACCCAACCTCCTTCCTGGCGGGCCGTCGCTGCTCATGGTGTCGGCCAGCGCTGAGGTGTACGTGCAAGTGAACGCGCGGGGCTGGACGCGCCGCCCAGTGGGAACCGTACGCCTGGGGCTGCTCGCCACCCCGGCCTTCGACGCCACCCTGGCCGGGCTCCCCGCGCTGCCCGGCGACTGGGTCGCCCAGTTCAGGAAGGCGGCTACCGTCAAGCCCGCGACCTGGCTCACCGACTCAACCGACTGGGCGTGGATCGGCTCCCCGGCCACGCTGCCGAACACCCGCCCGCTGCATCCGGAGGAGCCGCAGGTCATCCGGTTCACCGTCACGATGCCGCTGCCAGCGGGCGCCGCGACGCTGCCTGCACAGTGGACCCTGCTCGCTGTCGTCGACGACCCGCTGCTCGCGGCGTCCGACCCGCTCAAGGACGCGCCGGCCGACGTGAGCGACCTGGTACTCCACCACCCCTACTCCGCTGCCCGCTCCGTGCAGGTTTTCAGCTGAACGGTGCTACCGCTGAACGGCGGCGGCCCGTGCTCGCCGCCATTCCCGTCGGGCACTGTAGCCGAGCGCTAGCGCCGCCGCGGCGAGGACCGCG
>Ga0210396_10004869_pt1 | contig 13071 bp, 12 predicted proteins | sample IncBWH17OmetaG_FD_155466 | JGI IMG/M metagenome (GOLD analysis project Ga0210396, IMG submission 155466) | Forest soil microbial communities from Barre Woods Harvard Forest LTER site, Petersham, Massachusetts, United States - Inc-BW-H-17-O ...
GCAAAACGGAATCCGGATCGCTCACCGAGCACAGCACCAGCGAGCACACCACCGCGTCAAACGGTTCGGCGGCCGAATAGTTCTCCACCGCGTCATCGCTCACCGTGACCGGAACGTGCGCACCGGTGGCCGCAGCGCGTGCCCGTACCGCCAGCCGATGTTCGGGCTCGATCGCGATGACCTGTGCAACGGAGTCCGGGTAAAAGGCGAAATTGGTCCCGATGCCGGCACCGACCTCCAGCACCCGGCCCGATAGCCCGGCCAGATTCTCCCGACGCAGCGCACGAATCTGCTCGGTCTCGTGGGCGGCGATGGTGGGCCAGATCCTGGCGAAGAACGGGTTGTCGACCTTGACCGGGGCCGATGATGTCACGCTTGCGAACCTTCCGTGGGTTTCGGCAAAGAACCAGCCGCCATCAGCCACGCCACGGTCTGCTGCGGGGTGGCGTCGGCGCCGACCAGTCCCTCCACGATATGTCCGCAGAACACCGCGCCGAGCACCCGGTCGGCGAAGTCGTTGGCGTCGCCGAACGGCAGGTGGGGTTTAGCGATCAGCAACGACGCCACCCCATGCGCGGCAGTCCACAGCTGCAGCGCGACGGTCGTCGCGTCGCCGGGCGGGCAGAGGCCCTCGTCCATCAGCGTCCGCACGGTGGCACACATATGCGCGAACGCAGAGCTGGCCAGGGCGGCATCAACGTCACTGCCCGAGCGCCACTCACCCATGGTCGCGATCCGATAGAGCTCGGGGGTCTCGGTGGCGAACCGGATATATGCCAGCCCCTGGGCTCGTAGCACCTCGATGGTGGACGGCTGCCCCACGGATACCCGCTGCATTTCGTCGTCCAGCTTCTCGAAGTACCGTGCACACACCGCGTCGAGCAACGTGTCCTTGTCTTCGAAATGCAGGTAGATCGACGGCGGCGTCACACCGACGCGTTGCGCCACCGAGCGGATCGACACCGCCTTGGCGTGCCCGGTGTCCAGCAGGAGTTCGGTTGCGGCATCCAGGATTTGGTCGCGAAGCAGCTCGCCGGACCCGCGTGGTGCGCGACGGCGGCGAAGGTTCTCCGTAGACGGGCTAGGCACTGTGTCTGACTGTAGCGACGGTACGTAAGACCCGATGGCCGTTGGACACCGCGTATTCAGACGGATCGACGTCCTCGCGGCGATGTCTTGGTGCGGCCGCGTCGATGTCTTGGACGTCTTCGCGGCGATGTCTTCCGGTGGAACGGGCGGGGATCGCCGGCAGGGGTGCGTCGTCCGCCGCCTCACTGATGCCGAACCGCTCATGCAGCCACACCAGTGGTTTCGGCGCCCACCAATTCCACCGGCCGAGCAGGTGCATGAACGCCGGCACCAGCACCGTCCGCACTAAGGTGGCGTCCGCCAGCACGGCAAGCGTCAGACCGACACCGAACATCCGCATAAACGACACCTGAGCGGCGATCAGCGCGGCGAATGTTATCGACATCACCAGGGCAGCGGCGGTGATCACCCGGCCGGTGCGAGCTAACCCGAGCGCCACACTCTCGTCAGTGACGGCACGGGCTGCGGCCGGGGTCGGCCTCGCAGGCCGGGCCTCGCCGGACGCCAGCCAGTACTCGCGGATCCTCGAGACCAGAAACACCTCGTAGTCCATGGACAGCCCAAATGCGATGCAGAACAACAACACCGGGATGTTCGCCACTAACGTCCCGCTGGGGCTTGTCCCTAGCGCGCCAAGGTGGCCCTCCTGGAAGACCCACACCAACGCGCCGAACGCCGCGGTCAACGACAGCACGTTGAGCACCAGCGCCTTCAGCGGTAGCACCACGCTGCCGGTCAGCAGGAACAGCAGCACGAAGGTAATGACCGCGATCAGCCCCAGCACCAGTGGCAATCGCGTCATGATGCCCTCGACGCTGTCGCGGTTGATCTGTGCCATTCCGGCCAGCTGAACGGATCGCCCGGCCGGCCCGGGCACCTTGTGCAATCGGTCGAGTTGGGTGTTAGAGGCTTGCGAGAACAGCGGCGCAGTAGTGGACACGGTGAGAAATGCGCTGCCGTCGGCCAACCCGGCGGCGGCGGCGGGTGGTCCGATCCGGTTGCCGTTTACGTACGTACCGGTCGGGGCCGTCACCGTGGACACGTCGGGTACCCGCGACAAATCGGCGGCGTAGCGGCTGAGGTCGCCCGGACGCACCCCGCGGACGTCCGGGACGACAACAGGCACCGCCGTCGCCGAGTCATCGGTGAAATCGCGGCGCAGCTGGTCACCGACCGCATGCCCCGAGGCCGAACGCGGCAGCACCCGGTCGTCCGGCATGCCCCACTTCACCCTGAGGAAGGGAACTCCAAGCAGCAGCAGCACCGCGACAACGGCCAGACCGATCGGCACGGCTCGGCGCATCACGAACTTGGTCGAGCGGTACCAGAACAGCTGCTGCACCGGTTTGTCTACCGGATCAGGGCGACCGAGTATCCGCCGTCCCAGTCGGCGCACGTCTAACGAGTCCAGCCGTGGCCCCAGTAGGACGATCGCGGCCGGTGTCACCACGATCGCCGCGAACGCGACGAATCCCACGGTGGCGATGCCCGCATAGGCGAACGACTTCAAGAAGTACATCGGGAACAGCACCATCACCGACATCGATAAGGAGACGGTCGCCGCGGCGAACAACACGGATCGACCGGCGGTGGCCATAGTCCGAATCAGCGCCTCATCGCGACCGCGGCCGTCGGCCAGCTCGTCCCGGTAGCGGCTGATGATCAGCAGCGTGTAGTCGATCGCCAGCGCCAGGCCCAACGCGGTGGTCAGGTTCAGCGAGTACGCCGACACATCGGTGGTAAACGAGATCATCCGCAGCACCGACATCGATCCGACGATTGCCAAACCGCCCAGCAGCAACGGCAGCGCCGCTGCCAGCAACCCGCCGAACACCCACACCAGCACCACGAAGCTCAACGGAATCGCCAGGGATTCCATCAGCAGCAGGTCGCGTTCGTTCTGCTGATTGATCTGGTCGTAGACCGTCGCGACGCCGCCGGCGCGCACAGTCACGCCATCCCGGTCGTGCACAACTTGGGCAGCCAGCGTCTTGGCGTATTTCTGCGCGTTGTTTTCGCCGCCCTTGAGGTTCGCAACGATTAGTCCCGACTTGCCGTCCTTGCTCACTAGACCCGCGGCGGCCTGCGGCGGCGAAGTCCACGCCGAGGACACGTTGAAGACCGAGGGCGATCCTGTCAGCTGGTCGACGATTTCGGTGGCGGTCTGGCGGGCCTGGGGGCTCCGGGCACCAGCGGGTGCGGTCACCACAATCAACATCTGCTGATCGCTTTGCCCGAACTTGTCGGTCAACAGGTGAATGGCCCGTGCCGACTCCGACTTCGGGTCCTGAAAGCCACCCGCAGAGAGGCTCTTGGCCACCGGCACCCCGAAGATTGCGGCTGCCACCATGACCAGGCCTGCAACCAGCAGGATTCGGCGCGGCGCAACGATGGCAAGGCGAGCGATTCGCTGCAGCATGCCTGTCCTTCCACTGTGAACTAACCGCGCTAACTTATCAATGATAACTTAGTCACGCAACGTTCGGGCGCGTCCTCAAGCGCCCTACCCATAGATACGAACCCGGCACCCGCGTTGGTTCACCGCAAAACGGATTAACCAGGATATTTTCCGCAGCCTATAGCGTGCTAATTGGATACGCGACGAACATCCGGGAGTCCGGACGTGCCGTCCACCCAGGCCGGACGAGGCGTCAAGCAGCCATCTCGATGCGGACAATCGATGACGCCTCGCCCGGTCCACCGCAGGCCGGTGAGGGCCGCATCCCGGCCAGCCAAAACCTACCCGACGGTAATATTGCCAAGGTTTTCCGAATCGTGACTCAAAGATTCCTTAATGGTTGCTCATAGGCTCATCTACATGTGGATCGATGATTCGAGTGTCGACGTGATCAAAGCTGATTTCGAGGCTCTCTACCACGGCGACGTGCTGGTAGAGGGTGAGTGCTCGGAGCAGCTCGACGATTGGCACCCGCTGCCCACCGCGAGCTGATTTACGCGGCGCCCCCCGACGATCTGGGCGCGCCGGTACGAGGTGAGACTGAGCCTCAATCGCTCCTTTGGCATTTCCTCATTTTTTGGGTCCCCGCTTCGGCGGGGACCCTTTCTATTCGCCCGACTCTCCCCCGCAAGCGGGCGGTACCCCCACCTCAGCGCTTCACGGCTGCATCGTCGTCAGGCGTCTATTCGCCCGACTCTCCCCCGCAAGCGGGCGGTACCCCCACCTCAGCCGCTTCACGGCTGCATCGTCGTCAGGCGGGTTACCGCTGTCCTACCTCGGCGCCATCCGGATCGCGCCATCCAACCGGATGACCTCCCCGTTGAGCATCGGGTTTTCGACGATGTGGACAGCCAGCGCGCCGTACTCGTCGGGTTTACCCAACCGGCTGGGGTGCGGCACCTGCTTGCCCAGCGACTCCCTGGCCGACTCGGGCAGACCGGCCAGCAACGGGGTGTCGAACAGGCCGGGGGCGATCGTCACCACGCGGATGCCCTTGCCGGCCAGGTCGCGCGCGATCGGCAGAGTCATGCCGACCACGCCGCCCTTGGACGCCGAGTAGGCGGCCTGGCCGATCTGGCCGTCGAAGGCCGCCACCGACGCGGTGTTGATGATGACGCCGCGCTCTTCGCCGACCGGGTCGGTGTTGGCGATGCGCTCGGCGCCCAGCCGCAACACGTTGAAGGTGCCGATCAGGTTGATGTCGACGACCTTGCGGAACGCCTCCAGCGGGAACACACCGTCCTTACCCAGCACTCGGATGGCGTTACCGGTACCGGCGCAGTTGACCACGATGCGCAGCGGACCCAGTGCCTCGGCGATATCCAGGGCCGCGGTCACCGCATTCTCGTCGGTGACGTCGGCGGGCGCGAAGCGGGCACGATCGCCGAGCTCGCGGACCACCTCCTCACCTTTGAGGTCGAGCACGACCACCTGCGCGCCGGCGTCCAGCAGGCGCTTGGTGGTGGCCAGGCCCAGGCCTGAGGCTCCACCGGTGACGAGTGCTACGGCATCTGTGATCTCCACGCAAATGTTCCTTTCGGTCCGATCCGGGCCGCTCCCCCCAAAGGAGCCGACCTACTAGTTGGTCGGGACTATACCCAGTCGCGGAGGACGGCTTCGGTGTCGGCTCCGGGCTGCCCCGGCGGGCGCGGCTCACCGGGAGCGGTGCGCGAGAACCGGGGCGCCGGCAGCGGCTGCAGGCCGCCGCCGGTTCGGTAGAAGGTGTTCCGCTGGGTGATGTGCGGCTCGGTCTCCACCTCACCGAACGCCAGCACCGGCGTCACGCACGCGTCCGAATCAGCGAACACCTTCGCCCAGTGATCGCGGTCGCGGCTGGCGAACACCTCGGTGAACCGGGCCCGCAGCTCGGGCCAGCGGGTGCGGTCGTTCTGCTTCGGCAGATCGGCGGCGTCCAGGCCAAGCCCGGCCAGCATCGCCGCGTAGAACTGCGGTTCGATCGCACCCACCGCGACGTAGCGACTGTCAGAGCATTCGTAAGTGTCGTAGTACGGCGCGCCGCCGTCGAGCATGTTGGTGCCTCGCTCGTCGGTCCACATGCCCATGGCGCGCATCGCCCACATCATCTGCACCAGAACCGATGACCCGTCGATCATGGCCGCGTCGATGACCTGGCCCTTGCCGGAGTTCTGCCGTTCCCACAGCGCCGCCAGGATGCCGACCAGCAGGAACATCGACCCGCCGCCGAAGTCGCCGACCAGGTTCAGCGGCGGTACCGGCCGCTCATTGACCCGGCCGATCGAGTGCAGCACGCCGTTGAGTGAGATGTAGTTGATGTCGTGACCGGCTTGCTGGCTGCGCGGGCCGGTTTGTCCCCAGCCGGTCATCCGGGCATAGACGAGCCGGTCGTTCACCTTGGCGCAGTCTTCCGGGCCCAGGCCCAGCCGCTCGGTGACGCCCGGACGGTAACCCTCGATCAGCACGTCGGCCTTGGCGACGAGCTTGAGCACCAGCTCGCGACCCTGCTCGGACTTGAGGTCGGCGATGACGAAGCGCCGGTTGCGCAGCATGGGGTCGGCGCCGCTGGCTCCCGGCCGGTCGACGCGCACGACGTCAGCACCGAGGTCACCGAGGATCATCGCGGCGTGCGGGCCCGGCCCAATGCCGGCCAGCTCAATTACCCGCAACCCCGTCAAGGGTCCTGCCATTAGCGACCTCCTTGTCGACAGACCAATACCCCGTGGCGATCGCCGGCGCGGCGAAGCCGGGCGCAGCGGTCGCCACTAATCACACAGTCGCATCTTCGCAGCCGGGCCGGGTGGCGGTGCATCCCGGTCGCTTAAGGTGATCACCATGACCGCCATCGATTCCGGAATCGACACCCTCGCACCCGTCACCGGGCTTGCCGTCACCCTTACCGACGGGGTGCTTTCGGTGACGATCGATCGTCCGGAGAGCCTGAATTCGCTGACGTTGCCGGTGCTCGAGGGCATCGCCGATGCGATGGAGCGGGCGGCCACCGATCCGCGGGTGAAGGTGGTGCGTTTGGGTGGTACCGGCCGCGGCTTCAGCTCCGGAGCGGGAATGAGCGCCGACGACGTGGCCAGCGGGCCGGGGACCGGGCTGATCTTGGCGGCCAACCGCGCGGTCCGAGCCATCGCGGCGCTGCACCGCCCCGTCGTCGCAGTCGTTCAAGGTCCGGCCGCCGGCGTCGGTGTATCCCTGGCCTTGGCCTGCGACCTGATATTGGCTTCGGACAACGCGTTTTTCATGCTGGCGTTCACCAAGATCGGTCTGATGCCCGACGGCGGCGCCTCGGCGCTGGTCGCGGCTGCGATCGGTCGCATACGAGCGATGCGAATGGCATTGCTGGCCGAACGGCTGCCGGCCGCCGACGCGCTGGCTTGCGGCCTGATCAGCGCCGTCTACCCGGCCGACGACTTCGAGGCCGAGGTGGACAAGGTGGTGTCCGGATTGCTGTCCGGCCCCGCGGTGGCATTCGCGAAGACCAAGGACGCCATCAACGCGGCCACACTTGGTGAGTTGGAGGCTGCGTTGCAGCGCGAACTGGAGGGTCAGGCGGTCCTGCTGAGATCACCCGACTTCAGCGAGGGCGCAAAGGCTTTCCAAGAGCGTCGGACACCGAACTTCACCGACAGCTGATTGCGGCAAGTTCACAGACCGAACAGCGGGGGCAACGCCAGCAGCACGACCAGGGTCCAGACGAAGTGCGTCAGGATCGGTGCCAGCACCCCGCCGGTGGCGCGCCGTTCCAATGCACACACGGTCCCGAGGATGATGGCGGCGAACCCGAGCATCGGGTTGCCGCTGGCCAACGTCGCGGCGACGTAGACGATGGTCGAGACGAGCGCCGGGTGGTACCGGCCCAGCGCGGTGTAGAACGCACCGCGGTAGAACAACTCCTCGGCGATCCCGCCGAGGAGCGCGACGGTCATCGTGAGCCGCCACGATCCCTGATCGGTGTACTGCAGCACGCGGGTGATCAGCTCGGAGACCGACGGGATCTCTCTGGCGATCAACCCGCCGAGCACGAAGACCGCGCCCAGCGCCAGACCGATCACGGTGCCGCTGATCACCGGACGCTGGTTGCGGCCACGCCAGCGGACGCCGCCGAGATGCAAAGGCCCTGAGGCGAATGCGCCGAGCGCCCACACCGCCGCCAGCGCCAGCGCCAGCCAGTAGAAGCTCGACTCGCCGGGGTGCCGTCGCAGGGCCAGACCTAACACCCCCGCGCCGAGCAGCAGCACGATCGCGACGACGACTCGCCGGCGTCGCTTGATTGCGGGCGGCTCATTATGCGGCACAGCGACATTGACTATCCCGCGACGGATATCGGCCAAGGCGCTGGTCTGACTGGTCATGCGAAACGCACCTTCGGTGTCAGGGTGATCAGCAGGTCGAGGCCGGTTCGCAGTGCACCGGCAATGGGTCCGGGGACGGCATCAACCAACGCGAGACCGGGCCGCGCGATCGATGGTGTCACCATTCCCGCGAGTCGCCGCAGCCGCAGCGCATCGCCCCCGGCCCACGCCGGATCGCTGTCGGCAAGGTGGTGCGGATCAGCCAGCGCGTTGACGGGGCGCGGCCGGCGGCTCGATAGTGCCCGGCTGATCGCCTCCTCGACCGGAACCAGCCCGTCGGGAGGGTCGGGAACCAGATCACGCAGGCCGCAGCCGGTGGCCTGCATCGGGTGATCCAGCGACTGCACCAGATCGGCGGCCAACCCGTCGGGCACCGGCAGCGCCACCGCCGTAACCCACGACGCCACCGCGGTGTCAACGCCGGGTGCCGGCAGACTCGTGTGCCACTTACCGGAAATCCGCGCATAGGTTTTCAGCAGCGCGTGGTATGACGTCCGGTCCGGGCCGGAGATGTCATAGGCGCCCGCCGGCACCTGTCCGGCATCGGCGGCGGCGACCAAGTAATGCAGCACGTCACGAATGGAAATCGGGTCGATCGGGTTGTCCATCCAGGCTGGAATCGGAATGACGGGGAACCGGTCACCGACATAGCGCAACATCTCGAACGATGTCGAGCCGGCGCCGAAAATCAATGCCGCGCCGAGCCACACCAGTTCGGGACCGCCGTCGATCGTCAGCGCCTGGGCCACCTCGGCCCGGCTGATGAGATGTTCGGACAATGCCCCGTCATCGGGGTCGTCAGGGACGAAGCCGCCCAGATAGACGATGCGGCGCACATCGGCGTCCTTGGCAGCCGCGGCGAGGTTGCCGGCACCGGCCCGGTCGGCATTGCGGAAGCCGGGTTGTCCGATCGCGTGGACTAGGTAATAAACGACGTCGACCGGGCCGGCAGCGTCGAACGCCGCGTGCACCGACTCGGCGTCGGAAGCGTCCAGACTGACCGGGGTGACGTCGTCAAACCAGCCCATGCGCGCGAGTCGCGCCGGGTCGCGGGTGGCGGTCAGCACCTGGTGGCCGGCTGTGACGAGCTCTGCGACCAGCCGTGATCCGACGTAGCCGGTCGCGCCCGTCACCAGAATCCGCACACCCTCCAACTTAGACGGTAAGTGTGCGCATCGACCCGGCAGTCGGCTTTCCCATCAACTGCAGTTAGACATACGTCGAATTATCAATGAGCGCAAGGAAATTGAACCGGCGGCGAAGGAAATTCGTATCGCCATTGTGGGAAACCGGACGCCTGGCGCGCATCTTGTGAGACCTGAAGTCCTACTGTCCGACCTTACGAGGGGAACCCCGTCGGTTGCGTCGGTGGCCGTCGAGTTCCCGCCGCACCGGCACAGCCAGGACGAAGTGATAACGGCCTTGGCCGACTTCGCCGGTCCAGAGTTTCGACGGTTCGCCGCCACCAGCGGGGTTGCGACACGCCAGCTTGCGCTGCCCCTGTCGCGATACCGCCAGCTCAGCGGTTTCACCGAAGCCAACGAGGCGTACCTCGACATCTCACTCGAGCTGGGTGAACGTGCGTTGTTGTCGGCATTGGCGACAGCCGAAATCGAGCCCTCGGAGATCGATATCGTGTTTTCGACGACGGTCACCGGGCTCACCGTTCCCTCACTGGAAGGGCGGCTGGTGAGTCGCCTGGGTCTTCGACCCGATGTCAAGCGTGTTCCGCTGTTCGGCCTGGGTTGCGTCGCAGGTGCCGCCGGAATGGCCCGCGTGCACGACTACCTCCGGGCTTTCCCCGATCACGTAGCGGCCCTACTCGCGGTCGAACTGTGCTCGTTAACCGTTCAGCGCGAAGACCGTTCGATCGCAAATCTGGTCGCCTCCAGTCTGTTCGGTGATGGTGCTGCCGCCGTCGTCGCGACCGGGGCCGACCGGCCACCAGTCGGACCGAAACTCCTCGCCACCCGGAGCCGTACCTACCCGGACACCGAAGAGGTGCTGGGCTGGAACATCGGCACCGCTGGGTTCCGGATCGTCCTGTCCGTCGAGATCGCCACCGTCGTCGAGAAATACCTGGGTGAAGACGTCCGCGACTTCCTCGCCGACTACGGGCTGACCACCGCCGACATCTCGAGATGGGTCTTGCACGCGGCCGGCCCAAAGGTGATCGACGCGGTCGAAAATGTGCTCGACCTGCCCACAGACGCGTTCGATCTCACCCGAAAGTCTCTGCGCGACAATGGAAACCTGTCGTCTGTTTCCGTACTGGATATCCTCCAGGACACCATGGCCGACCCACCACCGCCGGGCTCCATCGGACTGATGATCGCCATGGGCCCCGGCTTCTCCGCCGAGCTCGTGCTGCTCAGCTGGTAGGCCATGCACTACCTGGCCAACGCCGCGGTGGGCTACATATGACGAGCTACGACGCCGACCTGCTGATCGTCGGCGGCGGCCCGGCCGGTCTCGCTTCGGCGATAAATGCTCGCCAACATGGGCTTTCAGTGATCGTGGCAGAACCGCGAGACAATCCGATCGACAAGGCGTGCGGGGAGGGCCTGATGCCCGGCGGCCTGGCCGAACTGGCGTCGCTGGGCGTCGACCCTGCCGGGATGCCATTGCGGGGTATCGCCTATCTGAACGAACACCGCCGAGCCGAAGCACCTTTCCGCGGCGGCCCCGGGCGCGGTGTGCGACGGACCACCTTGCATGCCGCGCTGGCGTCATGCGCCAAAGAGCAAGACACCGAATGGATCTCCACGCGCATCACCAGTGTCAACCACGATGCCTACGGCGTCACGGCAGCCGGGATCCGCGCGAAATGGCTAATTGCCGCGGACGGACTGCATTCAGCGGTCCGTCGCGCCGTCGAAATCAACGCCGTGCCCGGAACACCTCGACGGTACGGAGTGCGCTCGCACTACCGTGTGCCGGCATGGTCGGAGTTCATCGAAGTGCACTGGTCACGATGGGGCGAAGCGTATGTGACACCAGTCGAGTCCGACCTTGTCGGCGTGGCGATCCTGTCGCGTGAGCGCCCGAAACTTGCCTGGTTCCCGTGGTTGACACACCATCTGCAAGGCGCCAGCCGCGGACGGGCACGCGGCTGTGGACCCATGCGACAGGTCGTGTCCCGCCGCGTCGCGGGACGGGTGCTGCTGGTGGGCGACGCGGCCGGATACGAGGACGCGCTCACCGGTGAGGGCGTCAGCCTGGCCGTCAAGCAGGCCGCCGCGGCGGTGAGTGCTATCGCCGACGACATGCCCTCGTCATACGAATCGGCCTGGCATCGAATCACCCGCGACTACCGACTGCTCACCCGCGGGCTGGTGCTCACAACTGTGCCTACCGCGGCACGGCGCGCCATCGTGCCCGCATGCACACTGCTACCCGCGGTATTCGAGCAGGCAGTGCACATATTGGCGCGCTGAGTCACCGGGGTGTCCCGCCTCTCACCAAACCGGGCGCGGTGCAGCCTGTCCGAAATGCTGTACTTTGGTTCCAGTAATTGGATTGACCAGCGACGCGGCCCAGCCGTGACCGACCACTTGGGTACGATTACAAAATGCGCCCTGTTACGCCCTGCGAGCAGGGGGGGAACGCCAAAACCACGCCATCCGCGTCCGTCGCGGCGGTAGCCATCGAATTCCCGCCACACCAGGTCGGCCAGCAGGAGGCACTGTCGGGCCTGACCGGCTTCGGCGGGCCGCAGTTCGACCGGTTCGGCGCCAGCGCCGGCGTGCGAACCCGCCGCATCTCGTTGCCCTTGCCGCAGTACGGCAAACTAAGCGGCTTCACCGAAGCGAACGACATCTTCATCGAGACCGCGCTGGAACTCGGCGAGCGCGCGCTGCTCTCGGCATTCGACGCCGCCAAGGTCAAGCCCGCTGACGTCGATATCGTTTTCTCGACGACGGTCACCGGGTTGGCGGTGCCGACCTTGGAGGCCCGGCTGGCGACCCGCGTCGGGTTGCGCCCCGACGTCAAGCGAGTGCCGCTGTTCGGACTTGGCTGTGTCGCCGGGACGGCCGGGGTGGCCCGCATGCATGACTACCTGCTGGCCTTCCCCGATCACGTGGCAGTGTTGCTCGCTGTCGAACTGTGCTCATTGACGCTGCAGCGTGACGACTTCTCCATCGCCAATCTGGTGGCGGCCAGCCTGTTCGGTGACGGTGTCGGCGCCGTCGTTGCCAAGGGATCTGCGCTGACACCCATGGGTCCGCGGGTGTTGGCTACCCGCAGCCGGCTCTACCCGGACACCGAAGAGGTCATGGGCTGGAATATCGGCAGTAACGGGTTCCAGATCAAGTTGTCGACAGAAGTCACGACCGTCGCCGAAAAGTACCTGGGCGAAGACGTCTGCAACTTCCTGAAAGACCACGGCCTTACCCCCGAGGACATCTCGACGTGGGTCTGCCATCCAGGTGGACCGAAGGTGATCGAAGCCGTCGAGCACACGCTGGACCTTCCGCCCGACGCCCTTGACCACACCCGGAACTCGTTGCGCGACAACGGGAATCTCTCGTCAGTGTCGGTGCTGGATGTGCTTCGCGCCAACATGGCCGATCCACCGCCGTCGGGTTCGTTCGGGCTGATGATAGCCATGGGACCGGCGTTCTGCTCGGAACTCGTGCTGCTCGGCTGGTAGGTCGTGTACTACCTGCTGATCCTGGCGATCGGCATCGAGCGGCTGGCCGAGCTGGTCGTCTCCAAACGCAACGCGCGATGGGCGTTTGCCCACGGCGGGAAGGAATTCGGCCGCGGCCACTACCCGGTGATGGTGACCCTCCACACTGCGCTGCTGATCGGGTGCGCCGCCGAAGTATGGGCCTTGCACCGGCCGTTCATTCCCTGGCTCGGCTGGCCGATGCTCGCGCTGGTGGTACTGAGCCAGGTGCTGCGCTGGTGGTGCGTTGGAACACTTGGCCATCGGTGGAACACGCTGGTGATCGTACTGCCGCAGGCGCCGTTGATACGGCGGGGTCCGTACCGCTGGCTGCATCACCCGAATTATGTGGCCGTCGTCGTCGAAGGTGTGGCGCTACCGCTGGTTCACACGGCCTGGCTGACCGCGGCCAGCTTCACGCTGGCCAACGCTCTGCTGCTCTCGGTGCGGATCAGAGTGGAGAACGCGGCGCTGGGGCGGTGAATTGTCACCACTCGCCTGTCCCGCAACGG
>Ga0210396_10004872_pt1 | contig 13069 bp, 9 predicted proteins | sample IncBWH17OmetaG_FD_155466 | JGI IMG/M metagenome (GOLD analysis project Ga0210396, IMG submission 155466) | Forest soil microbial communities from Barre Woods Harvard Forest LTER site, Petersham, Massachusetts, United States - Inc-BW-H-17-O ...
GTTTCTGATCAACCCGCGTCCCTCGATGGCCGCGCCAAACGTAATAGCTGCCAGATGCGGGTCGGCGAGACGCGGATCACCATTGCCGGGGTTGTGGTGGAACCACGTGATGCGATCGCCCTGGTTGCGGAGGACGGTATCTCCTCCACCAGCCAACCGCCAGTCATCCAATGTCACCGTGGCTTTCATGGGCCGGGCACCAGACGCCTCGACCCGGATCACGGGATTATTGGCGTCTACCCAAATACGATAGGTCGCGGCGCCTTCGCTAATGACGATCTCGCCGTCCTTCAAGCGCAAGGTCTGGTGAAAAGCGCCTCCCGCGGTAAGTGGATTCGGGCTAAGCGAGACGCGCACCAAACCCAGCTTCATCAGCACACCCCCCTGCTGCATCCAGGGATCGGCGGCAGCATCTTTTTCTCCGCCCCAGGCATCGGTTTTCGAAATATAGAAAAGCAGATCGCCGCCGGGATCTACCCAGACATTGAGTCCGATGTCCCCATTGCCCAGGGGCATGGAAGCCGCGGAGTTAGGGCCGGGGCTCTCCCAGCTGACGTCATACTTGTCCACCTGAGCCGCCGCCATTCGCGGAAGACTACATGCCAGGACACAAAGGATATAAAAATTTTTACGCATCATTGGTTGGTTGTATCCGTACCCGCGGCTATCGCGTTGGAACGGAGTGTGGATAAAAACGTCGGATGATCGCTCGATAGTTGAACACGCAAGGCGGACCCGGAGCGCTTACGGATGTCGACAACAAGATGGTTCCACCCTTTCTGCAACGGCAATGCCGCCGGCCTGGCCGGGTTATCGTTGACCCGCAGCTGCCAATCGTCGCTGCCCTGGACCGTGAGGCCCACCGTGGGAATATCGGGCTCGACCAGCAGGTTCACCAAACTGCGGGGGCTATATACCCAGAAGCTCAGCTGCGCCGGAGCAGAGCCATCAAAACTGGTGACAAGCCGCGGCGAATCGCTGGTTTTTCCCGCGCCCGGATAGAGCATCGCCCGAACAAGCCGGCCTTGCGCATCCAATGCGGTGTGGACACCGGCCGAACTATCGGACAACCGAACACCCCACGCCTCCAGCACCTGCCGAAACGCCGGTGCCGACACCCTATACAAACGCTCCGGATCTATGGTCAGCACCTCCACGCTCCCCTGTCCATCGGCATAACTCACCAGCACATCGCCCGCAGGTTTCGCCTCGCGTTCGCTGCGGATCAGCGCGATCGTCTTACTATATTCAGGACGGCCATTCCACCGCTGCCAATCTGCTGTACATGCGGTAAGGAGTACATGCCCACGATCTACGAGATCGCCGCTCAACGCATATTCGCTCACCGGTTGTTTCGACAGCTCGCTGAAGTACCAGCCGGCGTTATCGCCCAGCGTTTTTCCGCTGGGAATATAAGAAGTGGCCTTTCGGGTGGTGATCACGATCTTTGCCGGCAACACAGCATTGAGCCCGGGCGCAGTGGCAGGACGGATGCCCAGGATGAGTACCGACGCACCTTTTTCCGCAGCCGCCAGCGCACTGGTCAACGCCGCCGCATCGGGAAGATGGATACCATCGATGAGGATATGATCCGAATGCATCGCGACGGTCGCACCGGCACCGCGTAGCAACGTATCGAGCATTGCCGTATCCGAAGAAAGGACCTGGATCGACGCGGCGCTGCCCCCGGCGGAAACCGACCCGATCGACGCGCCACCATCAGCGCGCCCCGGCTTGATCGACGCCGGGTCCGGCGGGTCCGCCTGCACCCCGGTATCAGCCAGCGCAGCCGAAAGTACCGTAAAAAGCGGCCAGGGCCGGTAGAGCGGCAGGTTCGGGTCATAGCCCGGATTCAACGTGGTCGTATAGGGACCGAGGCGCTCAGGCTGGACGCCGGGCTGTCCTTCTTTAAACGCATGAAAAAAGATGCCGTCGCCCGGCAGCGGCGCGCGCGTCGTATCGGCAAGACCAAGTTCGAGTGGCTTCAAGCCATACCATACGAGGTTAAAGATGGAGCGATAGACGGCATGGTATTTTTTTTGAGCATTGGCCAGCTTCAGGGCTTCGTCGGCCACGCCTTCCATCCGGCCCGCCGCCGAAACATAGGAAGCGTCGCCGTTATAGACGGCCGTCTGCCGCGGCGTCCCATAATACGCCATTCCCGATTCTCCGATACCCCAGAGCGTAGGACCCGAAGACCATTGTTTATAACTGGCTTCGCCGCCATAATGACCCATCAGGGTCGGCAGGGTCGTGGGCCTGCCCGTCTCACCGTCACCGGAGATCCAGGGCCGGGTCGGGTCCATCTCCCGGACAATACGCACCCAGCGGTCGATCTCGGCGAGCTGCCGCTGCACCAGCGGTTCCGGCGCATGAAAAACGTTCACTGCTACGGGGATGTTCTCGTTGCACACGCTGAATCCGAAGACGCTGGGGTGATTGCGGTCGCGTATGATCAGCTCTTTGAGATGGTCGGCGGCCCTGGTCCAGTACTCCTCCGAGGTGATATCGGGTCCGCCGTCGCTGGCCCACATCGCCGTCTCATCCAGCACAAGGATACCCATTTCGTCGGCCATGTCGAGATAAAAAGCGGGATAGGGCTGGGCATGCAAACGCACGGCGTTGACATGCGCCGCTTTGAGCATCGTATACCAGGCCCAGGCATACCGGCGGGTCATCTGCGGGATGCCCATGAAATGCCAGGAGTCACCTTTGAGGATCACCGGCTGGCCGTTCAACAAAAATTGTTTATCGCGGATCGTTGTCTCCCGCCAGCCCATCCGGGTATAGGCAACATCTTCCTCCGTCTTCACCAGCACTCCATAAAGATGGGGATGCGCCGGTTCCCACAACGCCAGCCGGTGGTCGACGGCAACAGCAACGATCACGGTAGTATCCGCTTGCGCCGGCACAACGACCGACGGCCCATCGAGCGTGAGGACGGTCTGGTCCAGCCGCCACCGCGGTTCCGGCGCTTCGATGTCGCTGGTTCCCGCCTGGTTGACCCAGGGGTGGACTTCGGCCTTCAGACGCGTCGACACGGCATGCGGTAAGGTATTGCGCACGGTGACCAGCAGTCGCAGCGAGTCATGCGACACCAGCGATTGCACGACGGTCTGGCTGATATAGGTCGCCGGCCGGACCAGCAGGTCCACGTCCTGCCAGATGCCTGCGATATGCTGCCCCCAGAAAGATCCACCCACATAGGGCCTGCGCCCATAGTGTCCCTGCCGATCGAAAAGACGCGACGACGCCACCCATACGAGCAGTTCGTTGTCTTTCCCGGGCCGCAGCTTGTTTGTAATGTCGAGATCGAAGGGGAGGAAATTATCGAAGTGACTCCCGGCGAGGGTACCGTTGATGAATATGCGGGTATAGCCGGCTACAGCTTCGAAATGCAGGATCAGCCGGTGCCCCTGCCAGGAACGTTTATAAGGAATACTCCGCCGGAGCCAGCCGGCTCTTACGGTATCCCAACGGGCGGGGTAGCTGGGATAGGTGATAAAATCGCCGCCGTCATGACCGCCTGGAAAGCCGTTCACATTCCAGGGCGAAGGGATATGGATCGGCGGGACATCCCCCACGAAATGTGCCGGTGGCAGGGCCTGTTCCAGGCTATTGCGATCGGGATGCGCTTCGAGGGCTACCGGCATGAATTGCCAGGACCCATTGAGACAGGTGTCGTCCCGAAAAACGCGTTCCGCCGGCGTTGTCGGGCGCTCGCCGGGCGCAAAATCGGGGGTGAACCAGGTCGGGGCGGACCGCACGGTAACACCGCTCACGGGCTCCGGCCGCTGGGCGCGGGTAAACAGAGGCAAACAGGCAATCAAAAGATAGAAATTCTTCATATGCAGGCATGTGCAAGTCTGCCTGCAAATAAGGGTCAGGCCCTTAATAATCGATTAATTAACCACTAATTAGGGAATTAAGTCGCTGCTTCTTAAAAAATTAGCTGTTCAATGTTGCAGGGCCGGGGCGGGAACATTGGTTTCGCTGTGGCGATAGCGGAACACCAGGGGGAAGGTAATACCGAGCACCAGGGCATAGGCTGCAAAAGTAAACCAGATACTGTGCCAGTCCTTGACACCGTTAACGGTATAATAATCCACGACCCGGCCGCTGATATAGGTGCCGACATAGGCGCCGATACCATTGGTCATGAGCATGAACAACCCCTGGGCGCTGGCCCTGATCTTGATCTCGGCCTCCCGCTCCACGAAAAGCGATCCCGAGATATTAAAGAAGTCGAAGGCCATCCCGTAGACAACCATGGAAAGCAGGAGAAACGGTAGACCGCTGCCGGGATTGCCGATCCCAAATAGCCCAAACCGGAATACCCAGGCGAAGATGCTGATGAGGATGACCCGTTTGATCCCAAATTTCCGCAGGAAGAAGGGGATCGTCAATATAAATAAGGTCTCCGAGATCTGGGAGATGGATATAAGCAACACGGAATGCCGCACCCCAAACGAATGGGCATATTCAGGCACATGCGCAAAATCGCTGATAAAGGCATCCCCGAAGGCATTGCTGATCTGCAGGGCAAATCCCAGAAGCATGGCGTAAATAAAAAAGATGAGCATCTTCCGCCGCCGGAACAGCACGAAGGCGTCCAGACCCAGCGAGGAAAAAAGACTCGGTTTGGGCCCCGTGCGGACAGGAAAACAGGCCGGCATGGTAAAGGCATACAGCCCCAAAAAGAGGCCGGCGCCCGCGCTGAGATATAGCTGGGTAGGGCTTTGTTTCCAACCGCAGAAATCCACGACCCACATGGCGCAGATGAAACCCACCGTTCCCCACACGCGGATCGGCGGGAAGTCTTTGATAATATTAAAGCCTCTGCGTTCGAGAATAATATAGGAAACCGTATTGTTGAGGGCGATGGTGGGCATGAAAAAAAAGGAATTGAAGAGCATGGCGATATAAAACACCCCATAATCATGCACATTGGCGGCCCAGATGAGCATCGCGGCGCCGACGATATGGCAGAGCCCCAGGACCCGCTCCGCGTTCAGCCACCGGTCCGCGACGATGCCAAAGAGCGCGGGTGTGAAGATCGAGGCCACGCCCATGGTGCCGTAGACACTTCCGACCTCCCGGCCATTGAAATGCAGGACATTGAACATGTATCCGCCTAAAGAGATCAGCCATGCACCCCATACAAAGAATTCCAGGAAATTCATGACGGTCAGGCGGAGCTTGATATTCACTTGTTGATTTTTGTATATGTGAGTTGAACAAACAGGGAAGATAAAGAATTTATAGTAAGCATACAATCACTAATTTTGCGGGAACCGCCCAAAATTCGGCATTATGAATACAACGACCACCGGCATCGATGCCATCTTAGAAACAGCAGACGAGGATTTACGGCCCATCGGCGAGAAGATCATCGCCCGACAACGCATCACCCCCGAAGAAGGGATCCTCCTCTTCGAAAAAGGCTCCCTGCCCTTTTTAGGGGCCCTGGCCAACTACGTCCGCGAACGACTCCACGGCGACAAAACTTATTTCAACCGGAATTTTCATATCGAGCCTACCAATGTCTGTGTCTTTACCTGTAATTTCTGCTCTTATTCGCGGGTGTATGCTCATCGGGACGAAGGCTGGGAGATGACGCAGCAGCAGATGCTGGATATCGTGAAGAGCTATGACGGCAAACCCGTGACGGAAGTTCATATCGTAGGCGGTGTACACCCCAAGATGAACCTCGAGTTCTTCGCCGAGCTTCTGCAAAAGATCAAGGCGCACCGGCCTGAGCTGCATATCAAAGGGTTTACGGCGGTGGAGCTGGACTATATGTTCCGCAAGGCGAAACTAACCGTGGAGGAAGGGATGAAGCTTCTGCATGCCGCGGGACTCGACTCGATGCCGGGTGGCGGCGCGGAGATCTTTCATCCCGAGGTACGGCAGGTCATCTGCCCGGACAAGGTGGATGCCGACGGCTGGCTGCATATCCACGAGACCGCACATCGCGAAGGAATGCATACCAATGCAACGATGCTGTATGGTCACGTCGAGAGTTATGCGCACCGTATCGACCATATGAACAGGCTTCGCGAATTGCAGGATAAAACCGGGGGGTTCAATACGTTTATCCCATTGAAGTTCCGCAATAAGGACAACGATATGAGCAATATACCCGAGTCCACGGTCGTCGAGGATATGAAGCTCTATGCCGTGGCGCGTTTGTATATGGATAATTTCCCGCATCTCAAGGCTTACTGGCCGATGCTCGGACGGCAAAATGCCCAGCTGACCCTGGCGTTTGGCGTCAACGATCTTGACGGCACCATCGACGATACCACCAGGATCTATTCCATGGCGGGAAGCGAAGAGCAAACGCCCAGCCTCAGCACGGCGCAGCTCGTCTCCCTGATCCGCCAGGTCGGCCGCGAACCCGTCGAACGCGACACGCTCTATCACGAGATCCGCAATTACAAGGATGTGGCGATGGAAGAGCTCATGCAGGACCCGACGTTGAACTGATCACTCCGATCGCAGGCTTCGCGTCGGATTCACCAGCGCCCCGCGTATCGCCTGAAAGCTCACGGTCGCCAGCGTGATCAACAAGGCCATGCCCGCCGCGACCACAAAGACCCAGGGGCCGATGGTAATGCGATAATCGTATTTCTGCAACCACCCATGCAGGAAATAGTACGCGAGGGGCGAAGCCACAATACAGCTCACCAGCACCAGTGCCAGAAAATCCTTGGACAATAACAACCACAGCTGCGCCACCGAGGCGCCGAGGACCTTGCGAATGCCGATCTCCCGGGTCCGCTGTTCCGCCATATAAGCTGCCAGCCCAAAAAGCCCGAGACAGGAGATAAAGATCGCCAGTCCTGCAAAAAGGGCAGCCAGCTTTCCGATGAGCACCTCCATTCCGAACTTCTGTGCGTAAGTATCATCCGCAAAAGTGTAGAGGAAGGGGAAGGCAGGATTGTATTTGGAAAAGAGCCCGTTGAGCCGCGCGATCGCGGTCGATACGTTTACACGTTTCGAAAGCCTGAAGGTGATGTTACCCGCTTCGTCGGGTCTGTAATTGAATAAAGTGGGTGTCGCGGGATCGTAAGGTGACAACATAAGCGCGTCCTTGACCACGCCGATCACCCGGTGCGGGGTCATGTGCCAGGTAATGAGCTGTCCCACGGGGTCCTTTAGCCGCATCCGTTTGACAGCCGCTTCATTTAAAATGATATCGCTGGAGTCGCCGATATAGTGTCCGGTATAGCCCCTGCCGGCCAGCAATTGCATCCCCATGGTCTTGAAATAGTCGTCGCCGATGTAGACAGTGGCCATGCTCAGGCTTTCATCGGGCATTCTCCCTGACCAGTTTTGGATGTTGGACCAGTTCCAAAGACCGGTGACGAAACTGTTTGACGTAGTTATCGATCCTACCAGGCCCGATCCCATTAGTTCGTCTCTTAAAGCAGGGTATTGACGGCTCAGATCGGCGCTGCCGCCGGTCATAACAAGTCTGCTGGCATCATAGCCCGTGGGTCGGTTCCTGGCATATTGTACCTGTTGATAGATCAGGAACGTGCTGATGATAAGCGCAATGGAACACGTGAATTGCAATACCACCAATATCTTCCGCGGCCATGCTGCCGCTGGCCCCGCTGTTATGACCCCCTTGAGCACCTTTACCGGCTCGAAGGAGGAGAGATAAAAAGCCGGCCGGCTTCCGGCAAGCACACCGGTCAACAACACATAGACGCCCATGATGATCCAGAAGTAGACATTTCCCCAGGGGATGACGACGGGATTGCCGGTGAGCAGATTGAAGGAAGGCAAGACCAGGGCCGTGAGGGCCAGCGCAGTGGCGGCGGCCGCCGACGTGAGCACTATGGATTCCACCAGGAACTGCAGGATGAGGTGCTGACGGCGCGAGCCCATAGCTTTTCGGACGCCTACTTCGCGTGCCCGCTTTTCGGAACGGGCCGTGGACAGGTTCATGAAATTCACGCAGGCGATCAGCAGCACCAGGAGACCGATGAGCCCGAATAGCTTGACATATTCGATGAAACCGCCGGAGACATAGCCGTCTTTAAAATCGCTGTAGAGATGCCAATCTTTCATGGCTTGTAAAAAGATGACCTGCTTCGAGGACCTGGGAGTATATTTGTCGAGGATCGCCTGAAGACCCGGCTCCACCTTCGCATAAGAAACACCCGGTTGCAAGGCTACAAAGGTTTGAAAAGTGTTGTTGTTCCAGTTAGTCGTAAGGCCCTTCACCCAGGAGTCGGTTTGGACCCAATAGTCGAAGGGAACGACATAATCAAATGACAAGGTAGCATTGCCAGGAAGGTCGCGGATCACCGCTGCCACCACAAGATCATGGGTATTGTCGATCCGGACGGTCTTGTTCAGCGCATCCTCATCGCCAAAAAGCGCTTTGGCCGTGGATTCGGTGAGGACTATGGAATAGGTGCCTTTCAACGCATTGTTCAAATTACCTTTGAGCGCTTCACAACGGAATATCCGGAAGAAATCGCCTTCGGCTATGACGCCTGGTAAAAACACTTTGTTCTTGCCCGCCACCAAACCGTGGCTGTTGATCCAGTCCGTATGCACGGCATATTGGATACCGGGGATATCGTTCCTGAGGGCGGCGGAAAGCGGCATCGGAGTGGCCGACATCTGTGCCCGTTCCCCATTGATGGTATAGCGGATATGCGCCTGGTAGACCCGCTGGTATTCCGGAAAGAACCGGTCAAAGGAATATTGATAATGTACCCAAAGCCCGATCAGCAGGGCCACGGCCATCCCAATGGAGAGCCCTAAAATATTGAGCACACTAAAGGCTTTATTACGGGCGAGATTTCGCCAGGCGGTGAGAAAGTAGTTCCGGAACATATGGTAGCGTTGGTTACCCTTCTCCCGGCGAATCCGATGCCGTTTTCACTAAATTTTGTGCGGCAATCAGTTACGCCCAGCCCCACCCCATACGTTGTCCGGTTTCGATACACGCAGTGTCCGGCTAGCCCCACCATTCTTCCGGGCTATCCTTCACGGTGGCTCTCAATTATTTTTCCGGCTCGTACTACTTTTTTGGAAGCAATTCTTTGGGAAAGGGATGTTTCTCGAGGAACGCCTGGGCGTCATCGGCTTTTTTCTTAAAGAAAGGGTCATTTTTGAAGTCTTCGGCCCGAATGCTCTTGGCGTAGTCTTCGATCGGAATAAGTTTCCTTGCCCTGGATGGATGTTTTTTAGCCGCCGCGGAATTCTTTTTTGTAGGTTTTTTTCTCACTTGGGATTGCATTTATACCTCCTGCTATTTGTAAGTTAAAAAATTATTTCCGTCTCGCCAAAAAGGCGAGGTAACTTATGTTCTTTTCATAGGGTTTCCACCCAATACCAGGCACATAACCATAAACGGACAATAAAGCTGATATTTCTTCGAAGTTCGCTGTAATCTCCATTTGATAAAGTCTCGTCCGCGATGGTGTGCTTCCTTTCGCATAAACGAATGCATCCGGAAATTTACGGGTGAAATCGAGAGCCGTAGCTGCAACAGTGGCCAGGATCTTTTCCTTATCGAAGTTGTTGGAAATAGCATGATCGTCTATTCCTCCCGTTACCGGATTCAGGTCTCCAAACCCAAGATTAAAGAATGTAATGCCGGCCGCATCACGTGGGATAAAAGCTCAGCACTCGCTCAACCCCAGCGGTATCTGCACTGCCAGTCCACCGTCAGAGGTTTCTTTGTATTTGCTGTTCATATCCTGCGCGGTATTCCACATCGTCCGGATGACGGCGTCGAGCGACACCTTGGCGAAATCCGGCGTGCTTTGCAGGGCAAGTTGGGAAGCAGTGATCGCTTTGATCGCCCCCATGGTATTGCGTTCGATACAGGGGATCTGGACTAGACCGCCAATGGGGTCGCAGGTCAACCCGAGATGGTGTTCCATGGCAATTTCGGCGGCCATCATGGCCTGGCGTTGGTTGCCGCCCATGGATTCGGTGAGCGCCGCGGCCGCCATGGCGGAGCTGACGCCGATCTCGGCCTGACAGCCACCCATAGCCGCGGAGATGGTGGCGCCTTTTTTGAAGATGCTGCCGATCTCGGAGGCTGTGAGGATAAACCGGTAGATCTTTTCCTCCGACAAACCCTCGCAAAAGATCGCAAAGTACATCAGCACGGCGGGGATCACGCCTGCAGCGCCATTGGTGGGCGCCGTGACGACGCGGCCAAAAGAGGCATTTTCTTCATTGACGGCCAACGCGAAACAGCTGACCCAGTCGAGCGTATACTTGAACCCGTTGCCACCCGCACGGATGGCCTGGACCCAGGAGTCGAAATCAGCATAGGCCTGCCCCCCGATCAACCGGCGATTCAATGCCGCCGCCCGCCTTTGTACATGCAGTCCTCCCGGCAACATGCCCTCGGCGTGACATCCGCGATAGACGCACTCGCGCATCACGGTCCAGATACGCCTCACGCCCGCCCGCGTCTCCGCTTCCGGCCGCCAGGCGGCTTCATTCTCCATGACCACCTCGCTGATGGAAAGACCCGTTTTCCGGCACCAATGCAGGAGATCGCCGTTCGTATCGATAGGGAAAGGCAGCTGCACCGAGGACCCGATAGCACCCTCCTCCCCTTCTTTTTTGACAAATCCCCCGCCAATGGAATACCAGGTCTCGGCCAATTGATAGCCGTCGTTCCATTCCGCCATAAAAGTCATGGCATTGGGATGATAAGGCAAGGTCTCGGCATAGAGAAAAACGATATTCCCGGCGGGATCGAATCCAATGGGTTGAGAACCGCGGATACGCAGCTCCTGCTTCGTCCGGATCTCCGCGATGGCGGTGTCGATATTGCCGGGATCGAAGGTCACCGGGTCTTCACCGGCCAACCCAAGCTGAATAGCGATATCCGTACCATGCCCCTTCCCCGTTTTTGCCAATGAGCCATAGAGCATCACCGTGACGGAGCGCAGCCCCCCAAGCCCGTGCCGGCTAACCAGGGACTCGGTAAATCGTTGTGCGCGCCAGGGTCCAAGGGTATGAGAACTGGAAGGGCCTACGCCAATTTTGAACATGTCGAAGACGGAGATGCTTTCGTGCGGCAAGACGGAAATTTTGGTAAAGGTAACCTGTTTTGGAGACATCCGAAATTTAGCGTCGCGGACTAAAGTTCTTGTGCAGCCAGGGGTTGAATTTATCCAGTGGCTGCGGTAGGAAATACCCCTTGATCTGCTTCGGATCGATGACGCAGATCTCGATGTGCAACCCCGCCGTGAAGTTCGCCTGGTCGTAAATAGCCTCGCCCTCGTGAAAAGGACTGCGGACAGTGTCGTATATAGACCGATCCCTTACTTTATACATTTTATGAATGGACTTGATAACGGTACAATCCAGGCTTCGGTTAGCCCCTTTGTTTACCGGAATGGGTTTTCCGGTCATTTCATGTTTGGCCTTTAAGATCTGGTAAGCTTCTTTTACGATCCGGATAGAATTAGGTTCGATCAAATTGAGACAATGTCCTCCCAGAAATAAATTCCAGGTCCAAGCCAGTCCCAAGGATTGTTGCTGGGTTTCAAATGATCTTGCCCACTGACCATTCGAAGCCCGACCTCCCGGTCACAACTATGGAACCCAATCACCTGATGGGGTTGATGAAAAAACATAGTGAATACGTTTACTTTGTCTTACGCTTCGCCTTTTTCTTCTTTTTTGGCGCTTTAATAGATCCTACAGCAATGAGGAACTGGCGAGCCTTTTCCGGCGTGTTGATCATTTTGTCGGCCTCTCTCAGTATTTGAATCGCTTCTTCAACTTCTTCTTCAGTCATGTTGATGCGTTTGCTTTGGACACTATAAGGTTGGAGACCCAAATATAAAATTCTTTGAGCCAACCATAAGTCCAAAATTATTCGGGGATAGATGTAAAAAATACTATCATTGTCGACGCTATGCGGGACGCCGAAACAAACGTCTCACTGCCAAACACGCATATAAGACGTTATTTATTAAATTTTTATGGCCTTATAAGACCATAATATATATAGCAAATATAGTCTTTTTTAATAACAAAACAAATCTTTTTTGCTTTATGGGAGAGATCTCCCCGGTTCCAGCTAAAGGTATCAATCCGATTCGTTTCGAGCATTTCAAAGACGATTTGGAATTTCTCCTCGGTTTGATCACTCAAGAGGAGTTAGGTGAAGCAATGGGAATCAAAAGATCCAATATTAATGGGTACATAAAAGGCCAACTTAAGATCACTAAAGGCTTCTTGAAAAAGTTCAATACAGCATGGGCAGAGAGGATCGCGGAAGAGCGCGCTAAAGTCAGGGCTGCCGATTCCGAGTATACCCCGCAAAATGAAAAGAAGGGCCCAACCATGGCTGATCTATTGACCGTTCTGCTGCGAATCGAGCAGAAGTTAGATAAGCACACCGGCCAGGACGGACAGCCGGATGACAAAAATTAAAATATTTTGAAGTTTTTTTAATTTCCTTGCAGCAATACCGGATAAGCAGTTGTCTATTTTACAGAGCCTTTATTTGCGAAAAGTTCGAGTGGAGAGATGCTTGAGTTGTTAGGAACTGATTTTCAGATGCTTATATAGGTATTTAAGGGTAATTTCGTCGGAGTCGTAGCCAATCTAACTTTTTATGTTGCAAAATTGATAGTTCGCACCGGAACTATGTAACCTGTTTTTTCCAGCCTTATCCGAACACCAATATTAGTCTCTTCCATCCCAATTTTGATAGACATCTGCTTGATGTGCAGTAACCATGAACTACCTGCTAAGAGCCCTGGTTTCCTCCAGGGCTTTGTTTTTTTAATCCTCTTTGGGTGGGCCCGTCTGCGCCGGGACGGCCGACTCTTCACCCGCTGGGCCGACAGCCTCCGGATGCTCAGCAGCGGTATGGCCCGCGGCATTGGCCAGGCCCGCAGTATCGGACTGGCCCGCAGCCCCAGTCGCCCGATCCCGCCGCGCCAATAATTCCCGATAGTGTTGCTCGAACTGATCCCACCGATGCCGCTGCCAAAAGATAGCGGTAAATCCAACGATCAGCAAAAAGGCGACCAACAGCACCGTAAGATTGAAGTCCGAG